>Ga0214472_10005738_pt1 | contig 13058 bp, 18 predicted proteins | sample RVTome_6_FD_207662 | JGI IMG/M metagenome (GOLD analysis project Ga0214472, IMG submission 207662) | Soil microbial communities from uranium-contaminated site in the Upper Colorado River Basin, Wyoming, United States - RVT140D175 | ecosystem: Environmental > Terrestrial > Soil > Contaminated >... | reverse complement strand
CAAGAAGTACGGCCGGAACCGCCTGGCCGAGGGCAAGCTGCCGGCGTGCGCCGAGATGTGCTCGACCAAGGCGCTGCTCGGCGGCGACGGCGACGTGATCGCGGACATCTACCGCGAGCGCGTGCTGCGCCGGGGCAAGGGCTCGGAAGTCTGGGGCTGGGGCACGGCTTACGGGCCGGGCAAGCCGGGCGCACAGCCGCCGGCCCCGACCGGGGGCAAGTCATGAGAGGGCTGCTGGTTCTCGTCATCGCCGCGTTCGGGCTCGCCGCCTGCGGCGAGCAGAGCCAGGTGGTGGTCTACAAGCAGGGCAAGTACCAGGGCAAGCCCGACAGTCCCTCATGGGAAAACGCGCCGGCCGCCGCCGAGCTGCGCGGCGGCAAGTGGACTCAGGGGGACCGGGCGAGCTGGGAAGAGCAGATCAAGAGCCGGCAGCTCGCTCAGCACGAGCACAGGCGCATCTACCAGTAAGGTAGGCCGCGCAAAAAGCGAGGAGGTTGCGATGTCCAAGCTTTCCAGGCTTTGCCTGGCGGTAGTCCTCTCCCTGTTCGCCGGGCTGGCGGCTGCCCAGTCCGACGTTCAGGCGCAGCGCGAGCGGCAGGTCACCCAGCCCGGCAACAACGCCCCGGTGTGGCGCGACGTGCGTTCCGGCCAGGCCGGCTACAGCTCGCTTCCGGGACGCGAGATGGGCGTGCTGGTCCAATCCGCGGGCGAGACCTGGCGCCAGATCCGCAACGGCCCGGTGACCTTCTACGGCGGCTGGCTGGTGGTGATCGTGGCGCTGCTGATCGCCGCGGTGTACTTCGCCAAGGGGCCGGTGAAGCTGCACGACAAGCCGACCGGGCGCCTCGTCCACCGCTTCAGCACGGTGGAGCAGGTGGTGCACTGGACCACCGCGATCAGCTTCGTGGTCCTGGGCATCTCGGGCCTGATCATGCTCTTCGGCAAGTACCTGCTGCTGCCGATCATCGGCTATACCCTGTTCGCCTGGCTCACGGCGCTCGCCAAGAACCTGCATAACTTCATCAGCCCGCTATTCATCGTGGCGGTGCTGGCGATGATCGTCCTGTGGTTCCGCGACAACCTGCCGCGCGCCTACGACTGGCGCTGGTTCCGGCGCGCCTGGGCGTTCTTCCTGAAGGGCGAGCACATCCCCTCGGGCCGCTTCAACGCCGGCGAGAAGGCCTGGTTCTGGCTGGGCGTGATCGTGCTGAGCGTGATCGTCGCCTGGAGCGGGCTGATCCTGCTGTTCCCGAACTTCGACCAGACGCGCGCCACGATGCAGGACGCCTGGGTCTGGCACGCGACCGCGGCGCTCATCTACATCGCGCTCTCGCTCGGGCACATCTACATGGGCACTATCGGCGTCATCGGCTCCTACCAGGCGATGCGCACCGGCTCCGTCGACGAGACCTGGGCGAAGGAGCACCACGAGTACTGGTACAACGACGTTAAGTCGGGACGCGGCGCGGCCCCGGGCGGTGCGGTCCCCGCCGGCGCGCCCCACATGAGGGAGAAGCCATGAAAAGCATCGTGCTAGCCATCGCCGGCGGCGTTCTGATCGGCGGCTTCGCGGCCACCCACGCCAGGCTGCCGGCGCCGCCGCCGAAGAGCGAGGAGCAGAAGGCGGCCGAGGCCCAGAAGGCGGCCGCGGCCAAGGCGAGGGACGCGGAGCTGCTCAACAAGGCGATGGACAAGGCGGTCGCCAACCACAAGAGGAACCAGGCTTCCATGGGTGCGAAACGATGAGACCGATCTTCAGCATTGTCGCAGTCGCCGCGCTGGCGGGATGCCAGATGATGGGGGGCGAGCAGCAGTCCATGGATGCGCCGCGCGCCACCGCGCAGCTCAAGCCGACCCAGGGCAACAAGACCTTCGGCGAGGCGACGTTCGAGCAGGTCGGCGCCAACCGGGTTCGGGTCATCGTGTTCGCGCAAAACCTCAAACCGGGGGCCAGCCACGGCTTCCACATCCACGAGGCGGGCGATTGCAGCGCGCCCGACGCGATGAGCGCGAAGGGCCACTTCAATCCGCTCGGCAAGCCGCACGGCCGGCCGGGCCCGGACAGCCACGCCGGCGACCTGCCAATGCTCGTGGCGGCGAAGAACGGCCGCGCCAAGCTCGACGTCACGATGGAAGGCATCACCGTGACCCCCGGCCCGACCAGCATCGTCGGCCGCGGCCTGATCATCCATGCCGACCCGGACGACTTCAAGACGCAGCCCACCGGCAACGCCGGCGCGCGCCTTGCCTGCGGGGTCATCCAGCCCGGCTAAGACGATCATCGAGGAGGAGGTCGAAAGGGCGCCTCGCGGCGCCCTTTCGTTTTCCTACGCTCCCTCGACGAGGATGAGCTTCCCCCGGGAAGCTTTCTGGCGCAGCTCGATGAGCGGCGCGTATTCCGGCGAGCGGTACCACTTCCGCGCCTGCTCCAGCGAGGGGAACTCGAGCGCGACGAAGCGCTTCGGCGACCAGCCGCCCTCGAGCGGCTCCACCTTTCCGCCGCGCACGATGAACTTCCCGCCGTACCGGGTCACCACGGGCAGGACCTGCTTGCGGTACTCCTCGTAGAGCGAGGGGTCGGTCACTTCGATTTCAACGATCACATAGGCGGCCATAGTCGCGCAGCGTACCTCATCCGTCATCTGGCGACGTAGTAGTAGAGGACGCCCAGCGCGGCGCTCGCCGCTATCACCGGGATCATGCCGATTTTGAAGCGCAGCATGGCGACAAAGGATCCCGCCGCCAGGATCACCGTGGCGAGGTCGAGGGTGCCCGGCACCGGCACCTGCAGCTTCAGCCCGTAGGCCCGCACCTCGTTTACTTCGCCGAAGGCGACGTGCAGGGCGAACCAGATCGCGAGGTTGAGCACCACGCCGACCACCGCGGCCGTAATGGCGGAGAGCGCGGCGCTGAGCAGGCGATTGTCGCGCAGCGACTCGATGTACGGGGCGCCGAGGAAGATCCACAGGAAGCAGGGCACGAAAGTCACCCAGGTGGCGAGCACCGAGGCGAGAACGGCGGCGGTGTACGGGTCGAGTCCGCCGGGATCGCGGAATGCGCCGAGGAAGGCGACGAACTGCACCACCTGGATCAGCGGCCCGGGCGTGGTCTCGGCCATTCCCAGCCCGTCGAGCATCTCGCCGGGGTTGAGCCAGCCGTAGTTCTGCACCGCCTGCTGCGCCATGTAGGCGAGCACCGCGTACGCGCCCCCGAAAGTCACCACCGCGAGCTTGCTGAAGAAAATCCCGATCTGCGTGAAGACGCTGTCCGGGCCGAGCGACCAGACGATCGCAGCCAGCGGGACGAACCAGAGCGCGAGCCACACGGCGCTGACCCGGACTGCGCGCGCAAGGCAGGGGCGCGCCGCGGCGCCGCCCTGCGCGGCGTGGCCCTTGATGACCACGAAGCGCTCGGGATCGAGCCGTCCGCCCAGGTAGCCGACGAGCGCCGCGCAGGCGATGATGACCGGGAACGGCACGCCGACGAAGAAGATGGCGACGAAGGCCGTGCCCGCGATGGTGAGCATCGCGGCATTCTTCAATGCCCGCCTGCCGATGCGCAGCACGGCCTCGATCACCACCGCGAGCACCGCCGCCTTGATGCCGAAGAAGATCGCCTGCACCAGCGTGAGCTCCTGGAAGCCGGCGTACAGGATGCTGAGCGCGAGGATGCTCACGAACCCGGGCAGCACGAACAGCGTGCCGGCCGCCAGGCCGCCCGCGGTGCGGTGCAGCAGCCAGCCGATGTAGGTTGCGAGCTGCTGCGCTTCCGGGCCCGGGAGCAGCATGCAGTAGTTGAGCGCATGCAGGAAGCGGCTCTCGCTGATCCACTTCTTCTCCTCGACCAGGATGCGGTGCATCACCGCGATCTGGCCGGCGGGGCCGCCGAAGCTGAGCATCGCCACGCGCCACCATACGCGCAGCGCCTCGGCAAAGGTGACTGGAGGTGCGCCTACCGGTATGCCGCCGGGTTCCACGTGTGTACCTCGTCCTTCCCTTCCTTGCACCAGGTGTAGAGCGCGTCGTACATCACCATGCCATGCTCGAGCATCTCCAGGTCGTTGCTGAACAGCCGCGAAAGGCCGAGCGAGACCGCGGCGAGCCCGGCTGCCTGCGGAGCGAGGTCCAGGCGGTTGGTGTCGGCGCCGCGCACGATGAGCGCCAGCGCGCGCAGCGCGGGATCGCCTTCCAGGCGGAAGTGCGTCAGGAAGGCGTCGAAGCTGCAGCGCTCGCCGTCGTGCGAGAAGGCGACGTCCGGGATGTCGTACGGTACTGCCTCGCGTTCCTTCGCGACCCGCTTCACGTCCGGCGTCGGGACGTAGAGAAACTCCGCGTCCGGATCAATGAAGCGCCGGACCAGCCAGGGGCAGGCGATGCGGTCGATCTTCGGGCGCTCGCGGGTCACCCAGAGCGTCGAGGCGCCGGTGGGCTTGGTCGCGAGCTCGCCGCCGTCCTCTCTCCAGTGCTCGACCCCGCCTTCCAGATACCGCGCCCCCAGGGCCTTCGCCACCCCCTGGCTCACCTCGTGGCCATGCACGCAATACACGACCACGCTGGCGGCGCGGGGAAGCGTCTTCTGCCACTCGCCGACCGTTTCCGGCTTGCGGCGCAAGGCGCCTGCCAGGAGGTAGGGGGATTCGCGGAAGCGCTCCTCGCGGCGCACGTCGATGACGAGCGGCGGCTCCGCGCTGCGAAGCGATTGACGAAGGGCTGCTGCACTGATGCTCGCGTCCATGGCGCTCTCCTTTCAAGAGTCGACCGCAGAGCTTGGACGCGAGGGCGTCTTGGCGCGAATTTTGCGCGAGGCGCGGGGAGTCTGCCGTCCCCGAAGGCGCATAGATTGCGCCGCGCGCGCGGGCCTTGTCAAGCCGGCCGGCCGAAGCGCGGCAGGCAGGTGTGCATTCCGCCTTCGGTGGCAAGCACTTGCACCGAAACCCGGTACATGCGCTCCAGCGTGTCCGGGCGGATCACCTCGCGCGGGGCGCCGAGCTCGAGCGCGCGGCCTTCGGCGAGCAGCAGCGCGCGCGTGGCGCACAGGAAGGCGTGGTCCGGGTCGTGGCTCGAGAACAGGATCGCGATGCCGGCGGCGGCAAGGGCGGCGAGCCGCTCCAGCACGCGGATCTGGTTGCCGAAGTCCAGGCTGGCGGTAGGCTCGTCGAGCACCAGCAGCCGCGGCTCCTGCGCGAGCGCGCGCGCCACCAGCGCGAGCTGGCGCTCGCCGCCGGAGATCTCGGTGACCGGCCGATCGGCGAGGTGCGCGATGCCGAGCGATTCCAGCGCCCGGTCCGCGACGGCGAAATCCTTCCCCGCGGGCGAAGCGAACGTTCCGAGGTGCGCGGTGCGCCCCATGAGCACGAACTCGCGCACCGTGAAGGCGAAGTACGCGGCGTGGCCCTGCGGCACGTAGCCGACGCGCCGGGCGATTTCGGCTCGAGGCAGGTCTTCAATCGGCTCATCCTCCAGCCGGATGGCGCCGGAATGCTTCGGGAGCAATCTCAGCAGCGTCCTGAATAGCGTGGTCTTGCCGCCGCCGTTCGGACCCAGGACGCACAGCACCTCGCCGTCGGCGAGCGAGAAGCCGACGTCGCGGCCGATGGTGCGCCCGGGAAAGCCGAAAGCGAGCTTGTCGACCTGCAGCATCACCAGGTTCTGCGCGCCAGCGCGAACAGCCACAGGAAGAACGGCGTGCCGATCAGCGCCGTGAGCACCCCAGGCGGGATCTCGATCGGGGCGACGGTGCGGCAAAGGGTGTCGACGGCGAGCAGGAACCCGGCGCCGAGCAGCATCGCGAGCGGCAGCAGCCGGCCGAAACCCGGGCCGACGAGCAGCCGAGCCGCGTGCGGGATCAGCAGCCCGACCCAGCCGATGATGCCGCTGATAGCGACCGCCGCGGCGGTCATCAGGGTGGCAGCCGCGACTACCAAGGCGCGCATCTTTACCGTGTCGACGCCGAGCGCCCGCGCCTCGTCGTCCGGCAGGGCGAGCAGATTCATGCGCCAGCGCAGCAGCCACATCGGCGCGAGCCCGAGCAGGGCGAGCGGCGCGGCGACCAGCAGCTCCCCGGGAGAAATCGAGGCGAGGCTGCCGAGCAGCCAGAAGGTGATCGCCGGCAGCTGGTGGTACGGGTCGGCGAGGACCTTGAGCAGCGCGATGGCCGAGCCGAGCAGCGTGCCGATGATCACGCCGGTGAGCACCAGCGCGAGGAGCGGATCGTGGCCGCGCAGGCGCGAGCCGACCGCGTAGACCAGCGCCACGGCCGCCAGGCCGCCGGCGAACGCGAACAGCTGCATGAATACCGCACCGAGCGACAGGAGGATCGCGAGCACCGCGCCGAGCGCGGCGCCGCTCGACACCCCCAGGATGTCGGGCGAGACCAGCGGGTTGCGGAACATGCCCTGGTACGCGGCGCCGGCAGCGGCAAGCGCCGCGCCCACCAGCAGGGCCGCCGCCACGCGGGGCCCACGCACCTGCATCACGACGGTTTCCACGTTCGGAGCGACTGCCTGTCCCGTGGAGAGCGAGAAAAGCTCTTCGAGGGAAACCGGGTAGCGCCCGACCGCGAAAGCGATCGCGATCAGGCCGGCGAGCGCGCCGGCGGACACGACGTAGGGCAGGGCCCGGGAGCTCACCGGCGCTGCTTTCCCACCCAGGTCAAAGCCGCATCCAGCGGCTCGAGCTGGGCGCTCTGCGAGCTGTCGTAGCCCGGCAGCTTTCTCACCCCGGCGGCGAAGCGAGGGCTGCGCAGCGCCTCCAGCAGCGCCTTTTGCGCCGCGCCGCGCAGCGCGGATCTGGCGCACGCGAGGAAATAGCGCTCCTTCGCGAGCGGCACGAAGGCGAGCTTGAGCTGCGTGGCCTCCGCTCGCAGCCCGAACCCCGCATCGGCGCGTCCGTCGGCGACTGCCGCGGCGACCGAGACGTCCATATGGCGGTTGATGAACCGCACGCCGGGTCGCGCGAGGTCGTGCACGCCCCGGATGCGGGAGCCCGGACGGGCGATCAGGCCCTGTTCGCGCGTGACGAAATGAATCAGCGTGTGCTTGCGCGGGTCGAGCCAGCGGCCGAGCGCGGCGGCGGCGGCGGCGGCGCGCGGCAGGGCGTCGGCAACGTGAAAACCGGCCAGGTCGCACTCGCCGCGCGCCAGCGCGGCGAGCGAGTCGTCGGCGCCGCGGATCACGATCTCGAGCTCGAGCGAGGGACGGCACGTCGCGCGCAGCGTCTCGAGCGCGAGGTCGTGGCTCGCATGCAGGACGAGGCGGGCACGGGCGCCGGGCAGCGCCTCGGCAAGCAGCGGCGGGATCTCGGCGCGCAGGCGCTCGAACTCGCCGCCGAGCGCCGCGCGCACCCGCTCGTCGGCCGCCAGCACGCGCACCCCGAGCGGGCTGAGGTGCGCGGGCCGGCCGCGCTGCATCTCGACGAGCGGCGCGCCGAAGAGGCGCGCCGCGTCGCCCAGCACGCCCCAGGCGCTGCGATAGGACAGCTGCGCCGCGCGCGCCGCCTCGCGCAGCGAAGCCGAGCGCGAGAGCGCCTCGAGCAGGCGCAGCAGCGCGCGCCCGCGCTCGCGGGGGAAGTCCTTCCCTGCCAGCCAGGCGTGGTCGAAAGCGATCTCGAACATATGCAAACCAGAGCCTATTTAAATCCCAGCCAGCGGCACTGTAAAGTCTGGTGTGTCGACGACCGTATGCAACCAATAACATATGATCGCTGAGATCGCCGGGGGGCTGCGCCTGGTGGCGACGCTCGACCTGCGGCTGTGGGAGATCGTGGCGCTCAGCCTGCAGGTGAGCCTGACGGCGGTAGTGCTGGCGACTGCGGCGGGGCTGCCGCTCGGCGCCGCCGTCGCGGTCGGGCGCTTTCCCGGCCGCCACGCCGTGATCGTGCTCCTGAACGCGCTCATGGGGCTGCCGCCGGTGGTCGTGGGCCTGGTGGTCTACCTGCTGCTCTCCCGGGCCGGGCCGCTCGGGGAGCTGGGGCTGCTCTTCACGCCCGGGGCCATGGTGTTCGCGCAAACGGTCCTCATCACCCCGATCATCGCGGCGCTGGCGCGCCAGGCGATCGAGGATGCGTGGCGGGAGTACGAGGAGCAGCTGCGCTCGCTGGGCGCGAGCCGCACGAGCGCGGCGCTGACGCTGGTGTGGGACACGCGCTTTTCGCTGCTCACCGCGGTGCTCGCCGGCCTGGGTCGGGCGAGCGCCGAGGTGGGCGCGGTGATGATCGTCGGCGGAAACATCGACGGCGTGACCCGCGTCATGACCACGACCATCGCGCTCGAGACCTCGAAAGGCGACCTGCCGCTCGCGCTCGGGCTCGGGGTGGTGCTGATCGCGATCGTCCTCGCGATCAACGCCGCCGCGATGGTCATCAAGGAGGCCGCGCAGCGGCGCTACGGATGATCCTGCCGCTCAGGCTGGAAGCCGTCAGCTTCCTGCACGTCATCAAGCCGCTTTCGCTCGACATCGAGGCCGGCCCGAGCACCATCATCCTGGGCGCGAACGGGGCGGGAAAGAGCGTGCTGATGCGCCTGATGCACGGGCTGCTGGCGCCCACTGCCGGAAGGATCTCCTGGAGCTCGAAAGGCCGGCAGGCGATGGTATTCCAGCGGCCGGTCATGCTGCGCCGCTCGGCGCTGGCCAACGTGGTCTATGCGCTCGAGGTCGCCGGCGTCGCGGACCCGGAGCGGCTCGCCCGGGAAGCGCTGAAGGAGGTCGGCCTTGCCCACCTTGCCGACCGGCCTGCGCGGGTGCTTTCGGGCGGCGAGCAGCAGCGCCTCGCGCTGGCGCGCGCCTGGGCGCTGCATCCGGAAGTGCTGTTCCTCGACGAGCCGACGGCGAGCCTCGATCCGAGCGCCGCGCGCGAGATCGAGAACGTCATCCGCGCCTTCGACGCCGCGGGCACGAAAATCGTCATGGCGACGCACAATCTCGGCCAGGCACGCCGCCTCGCCGACGAGGTGATCTACCTGCACCAGGGGCGCGTCCTGGAGCGCGCGCCGGTGGAGCAGTTCTTTTCCAAGCCCGCCACGGCGGAGGCCGCGGCGTTCGTCAAAGGAGAGCTGCCATGGGCCTAGCGACCGCGGCACTGATCGGATTCATCACCGTGGCATCGACCACTTCGACCGAGCAGTCGGGGCTGTTCAAGCACCTGCTGCCGATCTTCGAGAAGAAGACCGGAATCCAGGTGCGCGTGGTCGCGCTCGGCACCGGCCAGGCGCTCGACATGGGCAGGCGCGGCGACGCCGACGTGGTGTTCGTGCACGCGAAGGCCCTGGAGGAGAAGTTCGTCGCCGAGGGCTACGGTGTCAAGCGCTTCGAGGTGATGTACAACGACTTCATCCTGGTCGGGCCGAAGTCCGATCCGGCAGGCATCGGCGGCAGCCAGGATACTGTTTCGGCCTTCAAGCGAATTTTCGAGAAGAAGGCGCCGTTCGCTTCCCGCGGCGACAACAGCGGCACGCATTTCGCCGAGCTCGAGCTCTGGAAGGCCGCCGGCATCGACATCGCGAAGCAGAAGGGACCCTGGTACCGCGACACCGGCTCGGGAATGGGGCCGACGCTGAACACCGCCTCGGGCATGAACGCCTATGCGCTCACCGACCGCGGCACGTGGCTCTCGTTCAAGAATCGCGGCCATCTCGTCGTCTCGGTGGAGGGCGACAGGCGGCTCTTCAACCAGTATGGTGTGATCCTGGTCAATCCCGCCAGGCAGCCGCACGTCAAGAAGGACATGGGGCAGGCATTCATCGACTGGGTCGTCTCTGCGCAAGGGCAACAGGCGATCGCCGCCTACACGATCAACGGCGAGCAGCTCTTCTTCCCGAATGCGGAGAACTAGCCCGGCACGCTACCGCGGGCTGACCTTGCGCGTGCTCGGCAAGCGCGCCCCGGCGATCGGGCCGGGGAAGGCTGAGCTGATTGCGCGCATCGCGCAGACCGGCTCGATCTCGGCCGCGGCGCGCGCGATGGGCATGTCGTACCGGCGCGCCTGGCAGCTCGTCGAGGCGCTGAATCGCGACTTCCGCGAGCCTGTCGTCGTTACCGCGGTCGGCGGCACCCGCGGCGGAGGCGCGCGCGTCACCCCCTTCGGCCGGCGAATGGCGGCGGCGTTCCGCGCCATGGAAGCCAAGGCCTGCGCGGCGATCGCGGCGGACCTGCAGCGGTTTCACAAGCACCTGCGCCGCTAGGCGTTATATTCCATGGTATACATCGAGGATCTTGGGTGCGGAGGCGATCGTCGTTGCGCTGCTCGCGGCCGGCATGCTGGTCGCCGCCTTCGGCTATGCCGCGGTGGGCCACGGCGGCGCGTCGGCCTACCTCGCGGCGCTGGCGCTCGCCGGCGTCGCGCCCGCGGAGATGCGGCCGGTCGCGCTGCTGCTCAACATCCTGGTGTCGTCGCTCGCGGCCTGGAAGTTCTACCGCGCCGGCCATTTCCGCTGGCGCCTGTTCTGGCCGTTCGCCGCGGTGTCGGTGCCGCTCGCCTATGTCGGCGGCGCGATCACGCTGCCCGGGCAGGCCTACAGGATCCTGGTCGGCGCGGTGCTGCTGTACGCCGCCTGGCAGCTCTGGCGCAGCGGCCGCAGCGGCGAGGAGCTGCGTCCGGTCCACGAGCCGCCGCTCGCCGCGGCGATGAGCGTCGGCGCAGGCATGGGGCTGCTCGCAGGGCTGACCGGGGTGGGCGGCGGGATCTTCCTCAGCCCCCTGCTGCTGATGCTCGGCTGGGCCGGCACCAAGCAGACCTCGGCCGTCGCCGCGCCCTTCATCCTGGTGAACTCGGCGGCCGGGCTGGCAGCGCTGTACGCGGGGAGCAACCTGGTCGCGCCGTCGTATCTCTGGATCATTGCGCCCGCCGTGCTCGTCGGCGGCTGGCTGGGCGCGGAGTATGGCAGCCGGCGCTTCGCCAATCCGCTGGTGCGCCGCGTGCTCGCCGTCGTGCTCGCGCTCGCCGGCGGTAAGATGATCCTGGTATAGATCGCGCATGAGAATCTTCGGCTTCGCCGGCTGGTCCGGAAGCGGCAAGACCACCCTGATCGAGCAGCTGATCCCGCGCTTCGTGCAGCGCGGCTTGAGCGTGTCGCTGATCAAGCACGCCCACCACACGTTCGACGTCGACCGGCCCGGCAAGGACTCCTGGCGGCACCGGCACGCCGGTGCCGCCGAGGTGCTGGTGACTTCCTCGCGCCGCTGGGTGCTGATGCACGAGCTGCGCGGCGCCGCCGAGCCCGCGTTCGAGGAGCAGGTGCGGCGGCTCTCGCCGTGCGACCTGCTGCTCGTCGAGGGCTTCAAGCACGCGCCCATTCCCAAGCTGGAAGTCTGGCGCGCGGCCACCGGCGAGCCGCTGCTGCATCCGAACGACCCGCACATCGTCGCGGTCGCAAGCGACGCCAGGCTGGAGACCAAGCTGCCGCTTCTCGACCTGAACGACGTCGCCGGGGTATCGAGTTTTATATTGGATTTCCTGAAAACCAGATGAGCCAGGGCCTGCTTTCGGTCGACGAAGCGCTCGAGCGGCTGCTGTCGGGCGCACGGCCGGTGCCCGAGGTCGAGGAGGTGCCGACGCTGGAAGCGACCGGCCGCATCCTGGCGCGGCCGCAGCGCTCGACGATGGACGTGCCGCCGCTCGACAACAGCGCAATGGATGGGTATGCGGTCCGGATTTCAGACCTCAAGCAGGGAGTTTCTCTCCTGGTAAAGCAGAAGATCATGGCGGGCTCGGTCGGCAAGCCGCTCGAGCCCGGAACGGCGGCACGGATCTTCACCGGCGCACCGATTCCCGCGGGCGCGGATGCCGTGGTGATGCAGGAGCATTGCGCCGCCGAAGGCGACAAGGTGGTTGTGAAGCGAACCCCGGAACCCGGTGAATGGATCCGGCGTGTCGGCAGCGATGTGAGCAAGGGCGGCGAGATCCTGGCCGCCGGCAGGCGGCTTGCGCCGCAGGACACCGGGCTCGCGGCCTCGGTCGGCATCAAGACGCTGCCGGTGTTCAGGAAGCTGCGGCTCGGCCTGTTCTTCACCGGCGACGAGCTGGTGATGCCGGGCGAGCCGCTCGCGCCCGGGCGCATCTACAACTCCAACCGCTTCACGCTGCGCGGCCTCGCCACGGTGTTCGGCTGCGAGCTGCACGACTACGGCATCGTTCCGGACGCGCTCGAGGCGACGCGCGCGGCGCTGCGCCGCGCCGCCGGGGAGTGCGACCTGATCGTGACTTCGGGCGGCGTGTCGGTGGGCGAGGCGGATTTCGTCAAGCCTGCGGTGGAAGCCGAGGGCAGGCTCCTGATGTGGCGCATCGCCATGAAGCCGGGGCGCCCCCTTGCCTTTGGTGTGATTGAAAAAGCATCCTTCATCGGCCTGCCTGGGAACCCGGTGTCGAGCTTCGTTACGTTCCTGATCTTCGTGCGGCCGTTCCTGCTCAGGATGCAGGGTCTTGGGAGCGTCGAGCCCAGGGCGGTCGCGGCGCGCGCCGATTTCGACTGGCCCGAGCCCGACGCCCGGCGCGAGTTCCTGCGCGTAAAATGGAACCCGCAGGGCGGCCTCGATCTGTACCCGACGCAGGACTCGGCGGTCCTCACCTCCACCGCCTGGGCCGACGGCCTGGTGGACAACCCGGCGGGCCGCGCGATCCGCAAGGGCGATACGGTGCGCTTCCTGCCTTACTCGGAGCTCTACAGGTGACGGTGAAAGTGAAAGTGCTCTACTTCGCGAGCCTGCGCGAGCAGCTCGGCACCCCGGGCGAGGAGGTCGAGCTGCCCGAGGGGGTGAGGACGATGGCGCAGCTGCGCTCGCACCTGCGCTCCCGCGGCGGCTCGTACGAGCTCGCCCTGTCCGACCGCAAGCTTCTGCGCATGGCCCTGAACCAGGACATGGCGCAACCCACGGCGCCGCTCAAGCCGGGCGACGAAGTGGCGTTCTTTCCGCCGGTGACCGGAGGCTGAGCGTGAAGATATCGGTGCAGCGCGAGGATTTCGACCTGAGCCGCGAGGTCAGGGCCCTGTCGGACCCCCGGGTCGGCGCGCTCGCCAGCTTCGTCGGCGTGGTGCGCGAGGTGCCGATGACCCTCGAGCACTATCCC
>Ga0214472_10005737_pt1 | contig 13059 bp, 6 predicted proteins | sample RVTome_6_FD_207662 | JGI IMG/M metagenome (GOLD analysis project Ga0214472, IMG submission 207662) | Soil microbial communities from uranium-contaminated site in the Upper Colorado River Basin, Wyoming, United States - RVT140D175 | ecosystem: Environmental > Terrestrial > Soil > Contaminated >... | reverse complement strand
CCTCGAGCGCTCGGGCTACGACACGGAGGTCCCCCTCTGGGACTTCCGGGTGCCGGGCGTCAGCACGATCAGCGCCGACCTCCACAAGAACGGCATGGCGCCACCGCCGGCCGGCACCCTGTTCTTCCGGGACGCAGGCGTCCTCGAGTACGCCAAGGCCGTCTGCCCGCCCAACGGGACGATGACCGGCACCCGGGGAACCGGCCCCATCGCCGGGGCGTGGACCATGGTCACGCTGCTCGGCGAGGAGGGGTACCAGGCCGTGTCGCTGAAGTCGATGGCGCTGCGGGATGAGTTCATCGCCGGCGCAACCGCGATCGAGGGCCTGTCCATCTACCCGGGCACCCGCATCAACATCGCCCTGATCCACAGCGACGAGCTGGACCTGCGCCCGGTGGCCGCCGAGCTGCGGGACCGGGGCTGGATGTTCTCGGCGCGTGCCGTGCCGGAACCGGTCAGCATCGTGGTCGTGCCCATGCCCCACAACCACGGCCAGGTCCAGCCGTTCCTGGACGACCTGAACGACGCCATGGAGCTGGCCGTGCCCTTCGATGGAGCGGTGGCCGGGGCAGCGGGCGGCCCGGTCTCCCAGTACGGCTTCTGAGGTCGACGTGAGGATCTCGGTCGACATCGGTGGCACGTTCACCGACCTCGTCCTCGAGGACGGCGGCCGCCTGGAACTGGCCAAGGCCCCGACGGTGCCCCACGACCCCACCGAGGGGATCCTCGACGTCCTCGACGCGGCCGCCGCCGCCCGGGGGATGTCCCGGGCGGAGCTGCTGGCGGCAACCGACACCTTCGTGCACGCCACGACCCGGGGGCTGAACGCCGTCCTCACCGGCACGACGGCGCGGACGGCCTTCCTCACCACGGCGGGCCATCCGGACGTGCTGTTGCTGCGGGAGGGCGGGCGCGAGGACCCGTTCGACTTCACGGTCCCGTACCCCGAGCCGTACGTGCCCCGCTCGCTCACCTTCGAGGTCCCCGGTCGCCTCACGGCCACCGGTGAGGAGCTCGAGGGCCTGGACCGGGCCGAGGTCGAGGCCATCGCCGACCGATTGCGGGTGGCCGAGGTGGAAGCCGTCGGCGTGTGCCTGCTCTGGTCGACCGTCAACCCGGCCCACGAGCTGGTCGTCGGCGAGGTGCTGGCCGCGCGCCTGCCCGACCTGCCCCACACGCTCTCCCACGCCTTGAACCCGTCGTTGCGGGAGTACCGTCGGGCCTCGTCGGCCTGCATCGACGCCTCGCTCAAGCCGCTCATGAGCCGCTACCTCCAAGACCTCGGCGCCCGGCTGGGCGACGCCGGCTTTGGGGGGCGGCTGCTGGTCGTCACCTCGAGCGGCGGGGTGGTCGACGCCGACGACGTCGTCCGGGCGCCGATCCTGTCGATCAACTCCGGCCCGTCCATGGCCCCGGTGGCCGGCCGGGCGTACGCCGCGGCCGACCTCGGCTCGCCCGACGTGATCGTGGCCGACGCCGGCGGGACCACCTACGACGTGACCCTGGTCCGGGGCGGGCAGATCCCCTGGACCCGCTCGGCCTGGGTCGGTCCCCGGTTCACGGGCCACATGACCGGACTGCCGTCGATCGACTTGAAGAGCGTCGGCGCGGGCGGGGGCAGCATCGCCTGGGTCGACCCGGGGGGCCTGCTGCACGTCGGCCCGCAGAGCGCAGGCTCGGTGCCCGGTCCCGCCTGCTACGGCCGGGGTGGGGCCGACGCCACGGTCACCGACGCCGCCGTCGTCCTCGGTCATCTCGACGCCGCCGCCTTCTCCGGCGGGACCATGCCGCTCGATGCCGAGGCGGCTGCGGTCGCGGTCCGTCGGGCGGTCGGGGAGCCCCTGGGTCTCGACGAGGTGGAAGCGGCGGCCGTCATCCTCCGCCTGACGACCGAGCAGATGGTGCGGGCCATCGAGGAGATCTGCCTGGAGCAGGGCATCGACCCGGCCGGTTCGGTCCTGGTCGGGGGTGGGGGAGCGGCGGGCCTCAACGCCGTCGCCGTCGCCCAGCGCCTGGGCTGTCGAGAGCTGATCCTGCCCGCGGTGGCCGCCGCCCTCGCCGCCGCGGGGGCCTTGATGTCGGATCTGACCGCGGCATTCGCGGCCACGGTACCGACGACCAGCGCCACCTTCGCCGCCGAGGCGGTCAACGACGCGCTCGCCGTGCTGGAGGCGCAGGCCGCGGCCTTCGTCGAGCGATCGGGTGCCACCGACGCCGAGTCGACCGTGGTCCTCTATGCCGAGGCCCGCTATCCGCAGCAGATCTGGGAGCTGGAGGTGCCGCTGCGGGCGGCACGCTTCAAGTCGGCAGCCGACGTAGACACCTTCGTCCAGGACTTCCATGGTGTGCACGAGACCGTCCTGGGCATCTCCGATCCCGGCTCGCCGGTGGAGGTGGTCGGGTGGGGCGCTCGGGTCCGCTGCCCGCTGCGGCGCAGCGCCGGCCTGCTCACCGCAAGCGCCGAGTACACGACGCCTGCGCAGCCCGCGCGGCTGGCCTACGTCGACGGGATGGGGATGGTGGCCACGCCCGTCCGGACCCTCGGCGCGCTCGGCGACGACGAGGTGGTCGAGGGCCCCCTGCTGATCGAGTCCGCGTTCACCACCGCCGTCATCCCGAAGGGCGCCACCGCCCGACGCACCCGTGCCGGTTCCCTCGTGGTGGAGGTCCGATGAGCTCAGCCCTGGACGGAGCCGAGCTGGCGGTCCTCAGCAACCGCTTCGCGGCCATCGTGCGCAAGATGCAGAACACCCTGGCCCGGTCGGGCCGGTCGGGGGTGCTCAACACCGCCCGGGACTTCTCCTGCTGCATCCTCACCGCGGACGGCGACATCCTGATGACGGCCGAGAGCCTGCCGATCCACGTCACCGGCGGCCCGGACCTCCAGGCCCGCTCGATGCTCGAGTTCTTCCCACAGCCGAAGCGGGGCGACGCCTACCTCCACAACTCGCCGTACCACGGCAACACCCACCCGGCCGACCACTCGCTGCTGGTGCCGGTCGTCGACGGCGACGGCGTGCACCGCTTCACGGTCCTGGCCAAGGCCCATCAGGCCGACTGCGGGAACTCGGTGCCGACCACCTACATGGTCAGCGCCCGGGACGTGTACGAGGAGGGGGCGCTGATCTTCCCCTGCGTCCAGGTCCAGCGGGAGTACGAGGATTGCCAGGACGTGCTGCGGATGTGTGAGATGCGCATCCGGGTGCCCGACCAGTGGCGGGGCGACTACCTGGCTCTGGTCGGCACCGTGCGCATCGGCGAGCGGGCGATCGCCGCGATCGCCGAGGAGCTGGGGTGGTCGGCGCTCGACACCTTCGCCGAGCAGTGGCTGGATTACGGCGAGCGGCGCATGGCCGCTGCCATCGCGGCCCTGCCCGCGGGCACTGCGTCGGCGACGACCACCCACGACCCGGTCCCCGGCCTGCCCGACGGCGTCACCGTCCAGGCCGTCGTGCGGGTCGACCCCGCGCGCCAGGTGATCGAGGTCGACCTGCGGGACAACCCGGACTGCGTGCCCTGCGGCCTCAACCTGAGCGAGGCGGCGTCGCGGGCCTCGGCCATGATCGGCGTCTTCAACAGCATCGACCACACGATCCCCCACAACCAGGGCAGCTTCCGGCGCATCCACGTGCACCTGCGTGAAGGCTGCGTTGTCGGGATCCCCCGCCACCCCGCCAGCTGCTCGGCGGCCACCACCAACCTGGCCAACCGGGTCGTGAACATCGTGCAACGCTCGATGGCCGACATCGGCACGGACATCGGGCTGGCCGAGGTCGGCACCGGCTTCTCGCCGTCGGAGGCGGTGGTGTCCGGCGTCGACCCGCGTGCCGGGACGGCCTTCGTCAACCAGCTCTTCACCGGCCCCAACGGCGGCGCCGGCGGGCCCGACACGGACGGATGGCTAACCATGTCGGATCTCGGCAGCGGCGGCTCGCTGCTGCTGGACAGCGTCGAGATCGACGAGATGAAACAGCCCCTGGTGGTCCACGAGCGACGCCTGGTCCCCGACAGCGAGGGGGCCGGACGTCACCGCGGCGCGCCCGGCTTGCACGTCGAGTATGGGCCCCTGGGCTGCACGATCGAGGCCCTCTATGCCAACGACGGCGCGGTGAACGCCACGGCCGGCGCCCAGGGTGGGCTCGGTGGTGCACCTTCCGCGCAGCATCGGCGGGGCATCGACGGAAGCCTGGAGGAGGTCGACGCCTGGGGCCCTACCACCATCGCACCGGGCGAGCGCATGGTTGCCCAGACCGCAGGCGGAGGCGGGTACGGCTCGCCGACGGAGCGCCCTGCCGACGCCGTGGCCCGTGACGTCGCCGAGGGCTGGATCAGCTGCGAGCGGGCAGCAGAGGTGTACGGCGTCGTCGTGGACGCCGAGGGCCAAGTGGATGTTGCCGCTACGGCGAAACGACGAGACGGAGGCAACAGGTGATAGACCGCGAGCGGATGGCCACGGGCCTGGCGGTGGAGCGCCGCCGTTATGCCGAGCAGAACCCGGAGTCGCAACGGGCGGCGAAGGAGGCCACCCACCTCTTCGGCGGAGTGCCGATGACGTGGATGGCCAAGACGGCCGGCGGCTTCCCGCTGTTCCTGGACCGGGCCTCGGGGGCCCGAGTCACGACGATCGACGGCCACGAGCTGGTCGACTTCTGCCTCGGCGACACCGGCGCCATGGCTGGCCATTCGCCGCCGGCGACGGTCGCCGCCGTGCAGGCCCGCTACGCGGACGCAGGCGGGGCGACGGCGATGATGCCGACGGAGGACGCCGCGGTCGTGGCTGCGGAGTTGACCCGCCGCTTCGGCGTCAGCGCCTGGAGCTTCGCCCTCACCGCCACCGACGCGAACCGCTGGGCCCTGCGGCTCTGCCGGGCCCTCACCGGGCGGCCCAAGGTCCTGGTGAACGCGTGGTGCTACCACGGCACCGTCGACGAGTCGCTGATCGTGACCTCGCCGTCGGGGCCGGTGCCGCGGCCGGGCAACGTCGGCGCGCCCTGTGACGTCACCGAGAGCAGCCGGGTCACGGAGTTCAATGATCTGGCCGCGCTCGAGGCCGCGCTGGCTCACGGCGACGTCGCCGTCGTCCTCATGGAGCCGGCCCTTACCAACATGGGCATCGTCCTACCCGAGCCCGGCTACCTCGAGGGGGTCCGCCGCATCACGCGGGAGGCGGGGACGCTGCTGATCATCGACGAGACCCACACACTCTCGGCCGGCCCTGGCGGCTGCACGAAGGCCTGGGGCCTCGACCCCGACATCGTCACCCTCGGCAAGGCCATCGCCGGCGGCATCCCGATCGGCGCCTACGGCCTGCACGCCGATCTGGCCGAGCGCCTCCTGTCCCGTGAGGACCTCGACCTGGTCGACACCGGTGGGGTCGGCGGCACGCTGGCCGGCAACGCGCTGTCGCTCGCCGCGGCCCGAGCGACGCTGGAGCAGGTCCTCACTGAGGGGGCTTTCTCCGGGATGATCGCCCTCTGCACCCGTTACCACGAGGGCGTCGAGCGCATCATCGCCGACCGGTCGCTGCCGTGGTCGGTGCGCCAACTCGGTGCCCGATCGGAGTACCGCTTCGCCGACCCCGCCCCCCGCAACGGCACCGAGTCGGAGGCGTCCACCGACGTCGACCTGGAGGACTACCTCCACCTCTACCTGCTGAACCGGGGGATCCTGCTGACCCCGTTCCACAACATGGCCCTGATGTGCCCGGCCACGACCGAGGCCGACGTCGACCTCCACCTTCAGGTCCTCGACGAAGCGGTGGCCTCGCTCGCCTGACTCGATCCCGCGTCGAGGGAGACCCCGGAGTCTTGATTAGCGCCCGGGTTCCGCAGCTTGTGGTGACACGAGGGCCCAGAAGTAGGGGTTGAACCGGGGTTCGCAGACCGGTGTTCTGAAACAGCGGAGTCGCCCCGATGGCGGGGCGACCAGCCTCCCCGCGGTCGACTAGGACTTGGTCCGGCGGAACTCGTCCACTGGCTTCCAGCACTTGCAGGACATGTCATTCCTAGATGTGCGCACGAAGTCCGGCGCGTCGAACTTACCGACGGCGAACGAGCCGGGCGACGTGAACGCCATGTCGAACGAACCGCCCTGCTGTAGAGCGGTGCTCAACGCAGTTTGGGTCAGGGACGTGCCGACGCTTCTCAAGCCCGCGACCAGGCCCCGGACCAGGTTGCAGGAGTTCATGGCGACACCGTACGGCGAGCCGTCGTCCTCCCGCTGCGCGCTCATACCGGACGCCCGTTCAAACTGCTCTCGGCAGCCCGCATCGTAAGCAGGTTCGGGCCGTCCGACCCGCCACTCGCCAACGCGCAGACTGGTGATGCCAACGGCCGTGAAGCTGTCTGGCATTCCCGTCAGAAAAATGTCGTTCATCATTGAGTTTGAGTCGTTCGTCGCGTACAGAGGGCGGAAGGCTTGTGCATCCGCGTTCTGGGCGAAGTTTGTTGCGGCTATGAGGTTGGTACCAAAGAACACCAGGTCGACACCCTTCGACCGCATCTGCTGGACCGCTAGGGGGACCTGGCTCTGGGATGTGCCCTGGTCGCCGGAAAGCCTTGCGTAGTGAGCGACGCTGTATCCGTGGGCCTTCAACGCCGGGAGAAGACCCTCCTCGACGGCGACGTAATCGTCAGCCACGTCTTCGGTGAGGACGCCGATCGTCTTGCCTTTGAGGACACCTTGCTGGTGAAGGTCGGCGACCTGATTGCGGAACGTGCGGGTTTGGGCCGTGTCGGTCGTGAACAGGAGTCCCGCCGAGCGACGGTAGTACTCGTCCGGGAGGCCAGTGGCCGAGATCAACAAGGTCTTGTGCTGTTGCGTGAAGCAGAGCGCGGGTGAACCTGACAATTGCATCGCCAGAACCGCGAACACCTTGTCATCCTCGGTCAACTGGTTGCACGCCGAGCGTGCACTGTCCTCGCTAGAAGCATCGTAGATGCGATAGACGGGCTTGAGTTTGCGTCCGCTCACTCCCCCGGCGTCGTTCACCTCGGCGATGTACGCGTCGTAAGCGGCCCTTTGGTTGTCTACGTCGGCGCCCGGGGCCTTGATTCCGAACTGGGCGGCACCTCCAAGGTCGTGCAGCAACACTCCGATGCGAACCTCCGTCGCGGTCACCGCGCCTGGCGGCCCAGCCGCCGGAGTGTCGCCCGAGCGCGACTGCCGCTGAGAACCGGCCGCAAGCGCCGGATCCTGGCTTCCCGGTCCGCCTTCGCCGCCCGTGGTTGCTCGGCTGTCAGCGACAGGGTTCTCTGCGGTACCTAGTTCCGCACCAGCCGTCCGCGTCCGTGTCGCGTGATCTGTCGGATTGGCCCAGACAAAGGGCAACGCGACGCCCACGAGCAATGCCCCTACGGCGGCACCGAGAAGCGAGCTGGCGACCGATCGCCTTGTTCTAGACGCGGCCGAAGGTCTGGCCTCGGAAGCGGTCATGCGTGGCTCGGGGGTGCGGGAGGACATGGTGGCGAATCCGTCGTATGATACGACAAGATAGGCGATCCGAGCAACTGGGTGACGAGGGGAGGGACCGACCAAGTGACTGACTCTGGACGCGGGGCCGCGCAAGCCGTTGCCGACGACCCGGCTGTGCTCGCCGGGGTGGTGTTGGCTGAAGAGGCAAAGCGGCAGGCATTGCAGGCGCAGCGCGGCTCGGACGAGATCACCCTTCCCGACGACCTCCTCCCGGGTGTTGGGGGTACTGAGATGCCTCTCAACGAAGTGCTGCGCCGCGGCGGCCGAGCGACGATCATCGTGCTCTTCGGCTTAGGCATGGTCGACAACCTCAACAACGCGGCATTCTCGGTCCTCGCACCGGACATCCAACGCTCGCTCGACATCAGCGACACCGCAATTGGCGTCATCGGAGGCCTCGCGGGATTCACACTGTTCCTAACGGCCATCCCCCTGGGCGCGCTCGGCGACCGATACCGGCGTACCACCATTGCCGCCATCTGCACAGGGATCTGGTCGATCTTCGCGGTTGTCACGGGCACGGTTCATGCGCTCTGGCAGATGGTCGGCGCCCGCATCGCGACGGGCATGGGTCAGGCAAACGAGCAACCGATTCAGAGCTCGATCCTGGCTGATGCGTATCCGCCCGAGGGTCGCGGTCGGATCTTCGCCATCCATCGCGCTGCGACGCCCTTTGGCGTCATGGTTGGACCGGTACTCGCAGGTGCCATCGCGTCGATGGCCGGCGGCACGGAGGGCTGGCGCTGGTCGTTCATCGTGCTCGGACTTCCAGCCGCCGCTCTCGCCATTGCCGTGCTTCTGGTCGCCGAGCCCGCCCGTGGCAAGTATGAACAGCGCACAGCCTTGGGTGAGGCCACTCTCGACTCAGAGCCCTCGACTCCAATCTCCGTCGGCGCCGCCTTGGCCCGGCTGAAGAAGATCAAATCATTCTACTACCTGATGGCGGCTCTCGGCGCATTTGGAATGGCAATTGTCAGCGTGCCGATCTACCTCAGCCTGATCCTCGAGGAGGAACTGGGGTTGTCAGCGGCCGAGCGTGGGCTTGTGGGCACCATCGCCGCCGCCGGCGGGGTCGTCGGCGCCGTCATCGGCGGCCGGTCGGCGGACTCCCTCTTTCGCAAAAACCCAGAGAGGGCCATGACCTTCGTAGCAATCGCGATTGCCACGCTAGGGGTGGGCTTCGCGCTGCAGGCGAACGCTCCGAACGCAGCGCTGTACACGGCCGTCGGCGCCATCACCTCAGGCTTGCTCTTCGCTGGGCTCGTCCCGCTGAGCCCACTTGTCGCCGCGATCGTTCCGTACCGATTGCGGTCGATGGGCTTCGCCATGGTGGGCCTCTACCTGTCACTCGTGGGCGGCATCGGCGGAGCGCTCCTTATCGGCCTCATTGCTGAAGCAGCGACGAAGCGAGTTGCAATCACGATCGTCGCCCCAATCACCAGCATCGTCGCGGGGGGTCTCGTCCTGTATGCCTCGCGCTTCATTCGACAAGACATCGCTCGCTCGGTCGCGGACCTCATCGACGAACGCGACGAACAGCAACGCATGGCCGCCGGCGGGAACGTTCCGATCCTCCAGGTCAGAAACCTCGACTTCTCATACGGTCAGGTCCAGGTCCTGTTCGACATCAGTCTCGACGTGAAGGAAGGCGAGGTGCTTGCGCTCCTCGGGACCAACGGCGCCGGCAAATCGACCCTGCTGCGTGCTCTCAGCGGACTCGGCGTCCCAGATCGCGGGATCGTCCGCTTCCGCGGCCGCACGATCACCTACGCCGACCCCGGAACCCGCGTTCGGGCAGGAATTGTTCAGCTCCCCGGCGGCAAGGCCATCTTTCCCACGTTGACCGTTCTCGAGAACCTGCTTGCTGGTGCCACCACGATTCGTCGCGAGCACGAGCGGATGGCTCATCAGATCGAGCGCGTGGTCGGCCTCTTCCCGGTCCTTGGTGACCGAATGGAACAGCAGGCCGGCACGCTGTCGGGCGGCGAACAGCAGATGTTGGGCATCGCTCAGTCCCTGTTGCTTGAACCAGAAGTGCTGCTGATCGACGAGCTGTCACTCGGACTCGCACCGGTTGTGGTGCAGCAGCTGCTGGAGGTCGTTGAACGCTTGAAGCGCGACGGGACAACGATCGTCATCGTGGAGCAGTCGATCAACGTAGCCCTGTCGATCGCGGACAGGGCGGTGTTCATGGAGAAGGGCCAGATCCGCTTCGACGGTCCGGCGAAAGATCTGCTCGAGCGGAGCGACCTGGTCCGCGCCGTGTTCCTCGGCGACGAAGAGGGCTGAGGTGACCATCGCGATGACAGTGCTCGGGTGGAACATCACGGTCGAGACTCTCGTCATCGGTGCGCTCACAGGTCTCACCTACGCCGTCCTCGCGGCGGGACTGGTCCTCGTGTACCGAGCGACGAAGGTCATCAACTTCGCCCACGGTGAGATCGGAGCGCTTGGCGCCGCCCTCCTCGCCAAGATGGTGCTGGACTACAGATGGAACTTCTTCCTCGCGCTACTCGTGGTGCTCGTCGTGGGGGGTCTCGTCGGCGCGATTGTGGAGCTCGTTGTGGTACGCCGGCTCTTCAACGCGCCGAGGCTGATCCTTCTCGTTGCGTCGATAGGCGTTGCCCAGCTGGTCCTAGTGCTCCAACTGCTTCTACCCGATGTCGATCACACCGCCCCGTTCCCGTCGCCGCTCAAGCAATCGATTCACATCGGCAGCCTTGTTCTCCGTAGTCAGCACCTCATGGTGCTCGCCATCGTTCCAGCGGTCATCGCTGCCCTCGCGTACTTCCTCACTCGCACGTCGTGGGGCATCGACATTCGCGCATCGGCCGAGAACGCAGACCGCGCCGAACTCGTCGGCATAAGCACGAAGCGGGTGTCGACCATCGTCTGGGTGGTCGGAGGAGTGCTGTCGACCCTCACGATTGTTCTCATCAACCCACTTCGGGGCGCCATTGTGGGCCTGCCCTCAGTCGCGCTCGGACCGGGCCTGTTGTTGCGGGCCCTCGCCGCCGCCGCGGCCGGTGGCCTTGTGTCCCTGCCCCGGACGCTGGTGGGGGGGATCCTCATCGGCATCGTGGAGGCGGTGCTGTTCGTCAACGTTTCGAATCCCGCCGTCGTAGACGTGGTGCTCTTCGTCGCGCTGCTCGCCATGGTCCTAAGCCAACGCACCGGCCTGGGCTCGGACGAGAGCAGTTCGTGGTCGCTCACACCCAAAGTAAAGGCGATTCCCGAGCGCCTCCAAACCGTGTGGTGGATCAAGCGCATGAACGTCGTGGCGGCTGTGTTCGGCGGGGCATCCGCCGTCGTTCTGCCGCTGATCTTTTCTGGCTCGGGCCAGATCTTCCTGTTCTCTCGAGTCGTGATCTATGCGATCGTGGCGCTGTCGGTCACAGTGCTGACCGGATGGGGTGGGCAGCTCAGCCTCGGTCAGTTCGCGTTCGTTGGCCTCGGCGCGATGGTGACCGCCGGTCTCGTGGATCGCGGCATGCCGTTTGGGGCTGCAGTCGCCTACGCGACCATCGCGGGAGTTGTTGCTGCGCTGATGGTCGGCTTCCCGGCCCTGCGGGTGCGCGGGCTCTACCTCGCCGTCACGACCTTAGGTTTCGCCGTCACGGCGAGCAGTTGGGTCCTCACCAGTGATCTCTTCCTTGGCGACGGCACTGTCGTGTTCCTGCCGCGGGGTGAATGGCTCGGGATCGACTTCCGCTCCCAGCGCTCGTACTACTACGCGTGCCTGGCGATCTTGATCCTGTCTGCCTTGATGGTGTCGAGGATGCGATCCAGTGGCATCGGGCGCTCAATCGTTGCCGCTCGGGATAACGAAGCGGGGGCCGCATCGTTTGGGGTGTCGCCGGCTCTCGCGAAGCTGACTGCCTTCGCTGTGGCCGGCGGGCTGGCGGCTCTGGCCGGAGCACTACTCGGCGGGCTGCGGGTCCAGTTCGACGCTTCGGCATTCCCACCAGACGAGTCGCTGAGAGTTGTCGCCATGACGGTGATCGGCGGTCTCGGTTCGATAGGTGGCGCCCTGCTCGGCGCAATATACGTGATCGGTCTTCCAGCGCTCTTCGGCAACAACAACACCGTGGGCCTGGTGACGAGCGGCGCCGGGCTTCTCGTGCTCCTGCTCTACCTCCCGGGTGGATTGGCGCAGATCGCATTCCGCGCCCGCGATGCTCTCGTGGCGGCCGTCGGCAACAGGCTAACTGTCGACCCCGCGGGTCCGCCTGACGGAGGTGCACCCCGGTTCCTTGCCCTGCCGTCGGTCGTGCACCGAGACAGACCCCCCGCCGAGCCGGCGCTGATCGCCGCGGACATCAGCGTCAACTTCGGTGGGCGAACCGCCCTGAACCACGTCAGTATCGAAGCTCGACCGCACGAAATTGTGGGTGTCATCGGATCCAACGGTGCCGGAAAGTCCACCCTGATGAACGTGATCAGTGGCTTCATCACACCAGCGAGCGGGAGCGTTGAGTTGTACGGCGCGGATGTGACCGGCCTTTCACCGCATCGGCGCGCCATCGACGGGATCGGTCGGGTCTTTCAGGACGCACGGCTATTCGGGGACCTGACCGTCCGGGAAGCCATCAAGGTCGCTCTGGAGGGTAAATCCCCCAGCGAACTCGTCCCGAGCCTTCTGGCCTTGGCTCCGTCGCGCCACGCCGAGCGCGTGAAGTCAAGTGAGGCCGCCGAGTGCATCGCCTTCCTAGGGCTCGGCCGATACGCCGACTCCTTTCTCTCTGATCTCTCCACCGGCACGCGTCGGATCGTCGAGCTCGCGTGCCTTGTAGCTCAGGGCGCGGACCTACTGCTGCTGGATGAGCCAACCGCTGGTGTCGCGCAGCGCGAGACTGAGGCGTTTGGTCCATTGATCAAGCGCATTCAGCAGGAGCTTGGGGCGACGATCGTAATCATCGAGCACGACATGCCGCTGGTTATGAGCATGAGCGATCGGGTGTACTGCCTTGCCGCGGGCGAGCTCATCGCAGAAGGTTTGCCGAACAACGTGCGTCAGGACCCGAGTGTCATCGCTGCCTACCTGGGCACGGACGAGCGGGCAATCCAACGTAGCGGTGCAATCTCGGGGTCCGTGCCTGATCTGCAGACGCTCACCCGAGACGAACTTGTCGCCCTTGCCGCGGCCACTGGTTGTACAGGCGTCGCCCGTCTCCGCAAGAGCGAATTGATCGCTGCAATCGAGGGATCGAAATGAGCGTGTCCGACAGCCCGATCGTCGACGACTCGACGACTCCTGCCGGGCCCCTCGGCGCGGCGGTCGACACCCCAAGTCTCGGGTCATGGCATCCGACTGCGTTCATTTCCCGGGTGCTCGGGATCACGCAGGGAGAGGCAGCCACCCTTGTGCTTGCCCTGTTCGTCGCAACAGCCCTAACTCTCGCCGGATTGCCGCCAGTTCTCCGGCAAGCTTCTTCCCCGCAGGAGACAGTTCTGCGGCGGCCACAGACGAGTGACTCGTCATCAGCACAGCCCAGTGACTCCCTTGAGCTCGACCGGGACCCGTCCGACTCTGGTGGACAACCGAATCGTCGCGTGCGGGACTCCGCGCCGTCTCCAGCCCAAGCG
>Ga0214472_10005736_pt1 | contig 13062 bp, 16 predicted proteins | sample RVTome_6_FD_207662 | JGI IMG/M metagenome (GOLD analysis project Ga0214472, IMG submission 207662) | Soil microbial communities from uranium-contaminated site in the Upper Colorado River Basin, Wyoming, United States - RVT140D175 | ecosystem: Environmental > Terrestrial > Soil > Contaminated >... | reverse complement strand
GGATGAGGCGGGCATTGGGGCTGACCTCGTATCCATCGCCCTCGTGGTCGAGCCACTGGTCGCCGCGGTACCGTGCCCAGAAGTCGACCACCTCGGCATTCGGGAAGAGGCCGACGTTGACGGTGTGATCTGGGTGATGGTGGGTGACCACGACGTGCGTCACGTCGCGGGGCCCCAGGCCCAGGGCCCGGAGCGGCACGAGGATCAGCTCGGTCGCCGTCACCATGCCAGGGTCGACCACGATCGTCGCCTCGCCGTCGAGCACCAGGCTGACACTGCTCGCCACGGCGTCGTCGCGGCAGTAGCCGGCGTGGAGCAGATGAAAGGTGGCGGCCATCCGGCGGCCCTAGAGCGCCCGCATCCGGTTGTTCTTCGGGTTGTGCTCGACCTCGGCAAGGCCGAGCGCCTCGAGCAGCGGTGGCATGTACATCCCGAACCGGCCGCGCAGGCCCTTCTTCAGCCCGTACCAGCCGCCGACGGGATTGTCCGGGGATCGGCCCCACGCCTCGACCGTCCCGGGGGCAGCCTCCTTCTGCTCGTCGGCGCTGCCGAGCGGCAACCAGTCACCGTGGGCCCTCAGCATCGCGTGCAGGTCCTCGATCGCGCGGATGTCGTATCGCAGCTGCGTCGTTCCGACCTGGCACACGATGGCTGGCGGATCGAGCGACTCGTCGCGGTACATCTCGTACGCGGAGGTGCCAGTCGGCGTGCTCAGCTTCCAGGGATCGGCCTTCGTGCCCGATCCCGACACGCGGTTCACGGTCATCGGAGCCAGCTCCATGCAGCGGGGCCACGATTCTACGCGCGGCGGCAGGTGGCACCGGGCGCCGCGCTACCCTGTCGGCGTGTCCGATGGAGTCACGGATCCACGCCTCCCGCGCGTCTCGTGGGGGCGGAACCGATATCTCGATGTCGACGGCGAGCGCGTCCACCTGATCGAGCGCGGTGAGAGCGGACCGCGCCTCCTGCTGATCCACGGCTACGCCTCGAACGCCCAGGCCTGGCGTGGCGCGGTCGACTGCCTGGACGGGAGATTCCAGGCGGTGGTGCCCGACATGGTCGGGTTCGGGTGGAGCACGCGGTATCCGACCATGCCCCTGACCGGTGACGCATACGCCGAGCGCCTGGCTGCCCTCCTCGACGCGCTGGGTTGGCCGAGCGCCCACGTCGTCGGCCAGTCGTGGGGCGGTGGGCTCGCCCAGCGCCTGGCTGCAGGCCATCCCGATCGGGTCGAGCGGCTGGTGCTGGTCGCCACCGTCGACCCGAGCCGCACCCTCTGGCTCGGGACCGCCGGGCTCAGGATCGGGATCCGCTTTCCGTTCCTGGCGCGCATCGCGGTGGCCAGGGCCCAGCGCGTCGCCGCCAAGGCGGCGGGAGTCCGGGCGAGCGAGCTGGCGCGGGGATACGTGGAGCCCCTCCGCCTGCCAGGCACGGAAGCATTCCTGGACCGGTTCGTGGCCGAGCATGCGACCTCGTCGCACCTCGACCTGGCACGAGTCGCGGCGCCGACGCTCGTGATCGGCCCGCTCGAGGACACGGTCGTGAGGCCTGAAGTGACGCGCTCGGTGGCGGCGCGGATCCCCGATGCCCGGTACGTGGGTCTGCCTGGCGCAGGCCACTCCGCCGCGGCCGAGGCGCCCGAGCTGGTGGCGCGCCTCATCGCCGAGTTCCTCGGTCAGCAGGGAGGAGTTGCGGCTCGACTGCGCTAGGCTCTTCGATACATGCCGATGCCGCCCGAGTCGCACCGACTCCGACCCGACCACCTGCCGACTCCGTTCAGTGCGGCACAGATTCGCGCTGGCTGCCCCGCCGGCCGAACGATTCGCATCCGCGACGATGCCGCCGGTGAGGAGCCGAGCTACCGTCGCATCGTCTTCGTCGAGGTTGACGCAGAGAGCGCCGTCCAGGAGTTCCAGCCAACTGACGCGGATGGACGGCCGATCGGCGAGCCGACGCCCCGCCGTTCGAGCTGGCTCGACCTGCAACGCCATGCCTCCCAGCCGACCGACGCGACCAGCGTGCGGGAGGTCGCGCTGGACCTGCCCTTTGGAAGGTTCGACTGCTGGCTCTACACGGTGCTGCGACCCGATGCCGAGCTGCGGTTCTGGTTCGCGAAGGAGCTGGCAGGGATGCCGGTCCAGGTCGAGGAGTGGGTCCGCGGCGCCCTGGCGGGCCGGTCGCTGATGGTGGCCGACGATCGATCACCGGTCGGGTCCGCGCAGGGAGGGTCCCGTTGGGGAATGCCTGTGGAAAAGGACGCATCGGCCTCGAAAAGTCGGGGATAAGTGGGGTTGCCGCCCCGGCCTGGCCCGGGCTATTCTCTGGTCGTCCCGAAGGGGCAGCGATACCGGCTCACGAGATTGCATCAAGCGTTCCGGTACTGATGTGGCGGTCTCGCACCGCGGCATCGGGCGCAGTTCCTTCGGGATATTTCGTTGCCCGGACCAGTGAGGACCTCGCCGGGTGAGCGATCCACGGTGGGCCATCCAGGCTGATCCTCCGGTCCTCCTCCCCGGCCGCAGCGTCGCCTTCAGCCTGACGTACACTCCGGATCGGGATCTTGACGCGCGGGGCGTCCGCGCCGTGCTCCGCTGCCGCGAGCGGTATCGCTACAGCCGCACCGAGGGCACCGGCACGAGCGCGCGCCGGGTCACGAGGACGCGCGTCGAAGAGCTGGCGCGGATCGAGGTCCAGCTGGCTGGCAGCCAGCGGCTCGTCAAGGGCCAGCCGATCACCTGGCAGTGCAGCCTCGACGTCCCCGGCCTCTGGCCTGCCACATTCGAGGGCGATGCGCTGCGCTGCGACTGGAGGCTGGAGGCGAACATCGACCTCCCGATGGGCCTCGATCCGCGCGTCGAGGAGACGGTCCACGTCGCCCAGCCGATGGCGCTGCTGCGGGCCGGCGTCGTCGACACCGGACAGTACGGCCTCTTCGGAGCCGCGCCCGTCAACCTCGACGCGCTCCCGGCTCAGATCCGGCTGGATCCGGTCCCGATCTCCCTCCAGTCGCCGTTCGAGGGTGCCTTCACGGTCGAGATGGCAGGCAGGGGCGAGGTCCAGGAGGTGCGCCTCGAGCTGCGGATCATCTCCGATGTAACGGTGCCCGGCGGGCACCACGACGAGATCGTGGCCTGGCGCGGGGTGCTCCAGCCCGGCCCGGGGCTCTTCGGCGGGCCACTGACCGAGCACCCATTCACGGCTGAGCCGGTGCGTGCGTGGCTGCCGTCCATCGACCTGCCGCACGGCCGCGCGCGCGCCGAGTTCCACGTCATCCTGGCGCAGGCCTGGGCCCCGGATATCCATTACGTGCGGGAAGTCGCGGTCGCCACGACCGCCGAGCTCTAGGCGCCCTCCCGCCGGATACTGACAGCCTCCACCGCCTCCGCGGTGGTCAGCCCGATGATCGGCTCGAACCCCTCCGAGGCCAGCACCTGGAGCGATTCGCGCATGCGCGCGTGCTGGCGCCGGATCGCGGCCGGCGGCAGGCGCCGGTCCGTCCGGCTCGCGTTCCGCTCGAGGCAGGTCGCGAGTGGCAGGTCGAAGACGATCGCGGCCGCTTGCCGGCCGAGCCGCCGCGCGACGGCCAGCAGCCGCTCCCGCGCCCAGCCCTCGACGCTGGTCGCGTCGACGACGGTGAGCCTGCGCCGCGCCAGGCGCATTGCGAGCGCAGTGTGGAGCAGCTCGAACGCCGCCTCCGTCGCCGTCTGGTCGTTGGCGTCGTCCGCGACCATGGCGCGCAGTGCATCGGACGAGAGGATCTCGCTCGGCGCGAAGTGGCGCGCCGCGAACGTGCTCTTCCCCGATCCGCTGGGACCGACCAGCACCACCATCGCGTCGCTGGGGAGCGTGACGATCACACGCCGTCGCTCCAGCGGGACAGCGGCGCCAGCAGCTCCGCTCCTTCGTTGCGAACGTTGTTGACGGCAGGGGAGACGGCGTAGACGTCGAGGCCGTCGGCGGGCGACGGACGAAGGAGCGACCGCAGCTCGGCAGGCGGCGTCGACTCGCCCAGCCAGGCGTCCCAATCGGCCTCGTCCAGGACGACCGGCATCCGGTTGTGGAGGCGCGCCACCAGCTCGTTCGGATCGGTGGTCAGGATCGAGCAGGTGTAGAGGCGTGCCGCGGTCTCCGGTTGCCGCCAGATCGACCAGAGCCCGGCGAAGGCAAGTGGCTCTCCGTCGGCGCGGCGAACGGCAAATGGGTGGGATCTGACGACGCGACCGGTTGCGGGATCGCGCTCGCGTCGCCACTCGTAGAAGGCATCGGCCGGGATGATGCAGCGGTGCCGCGCGAAGGCAGATCGGAACGCGGGCGAGGTCTCAACCGTCTCGGCGCGGGCGTTGATCAGGCGCGCTCCATCCGTCGCTGTCTTGGCGAAGAAGGGGACGAGCCCCCAGCGGAATGCATCGACGGTGCGCTCCCCGTGGTGCTCGACGACGGCCGCCACTTCGTCGGTGGGGGCGACATTGAAGCGATCGCCTGCCACGTCGGCGGCGGGGCGAGCGTGAAAGATGCGGGCCAGCTCGTCGGCCGAGCGCGGCTGCGCGAAGCGACCGCACATCGCCCGGGAACGAGCGCGCGTGCCGTGAGGCTCAGGCCCCCGAGGCCGCGCACTCCTGGCACATGGCCGCATCGGGGATCGGCGGCTGCGGCGAGCCGGTGGCGCGAGGCAGGGTCCGACCGCAGATCGTCTGCTCCGGATCACGCTGCAGATGGACCTTCGAGAACTGTCGGTCTGGAAGGCGCCAGGTCACGTAGCGTCGTTCGTTCGTCGTGGTCGTTGTCATCTCGATCCTGGAATCAGGGGACCGCGTGGGCCGCGGCGGGGGAGCCCCATTGTGCCCGAAAACGGCCCCCAGGGCAAGCGGTCGAGGCGCGGTCGAGGCGCGGTCGGGCCGTGACGGAGCGTGGCCCGGCGCGCCATCATGTGGCCATGACACGGATCGGCATCCTGACCGGTGGCGGCGATGTGCCGGGGCTCAACTCGATCATCAAGAGCGTCGTCTATCGGGGGCGCGAGATCGGCTGGGACATCCTCGGCATCAGGCGCGGCTGGATGGGGCTCACCCATCTGGGTGCGGACGGCGAGGGCGACGCGGCGTTCGTCCGCACGCTCACCCGAGAGAACACCCGGGCCATCGACCGGACCGGCGGGACGATGCTGCACACCTCCCGCACCAATCCGGCACGGATGAAGCGCGACAGCCTGCCGCCGCATCTCGATGGGGCCCGCCTCGCCTCGTTCGAAACCAAGGAGGATCGCTTCGACCTGACGCCGGTGGTGCTGGAGAACATCGCCCGCCTGGGGATCACCCACCTGGTGACGATCGGCGGGGACGACACCCTCGGCTACGCCGATCGCCTGGCAGGCGAGGGGGTGCCGCTGGTGGCGATCCCGAAGACGATGGACAACGACGTGCAGGGAACCGAGTACTGCGTCGGCTTCTCGACCGCGGTGACCCGTGCGAAGGAGCTGATCAACCGGCAGCGAACGACGCTTGGCAGCCACGAGCGCATCGGTGTCTTCCGCATCTTCGGACGCAACAGCGGCTATTCGGCGTGGTATGCGGCCTACGTCACCAGCAGCCGCTGCGTCATCCCGGAGGCGCCCTTCGACCTGGATCGGCTGGCGACCCTCCTCTCCGATGACCGGGCAGCGAACCCCAGCAGCTACGCCCTGGTCATCGCCTCGGAAGGTGCGGCGTGGGTAGGCTCGACGCTCAGCGAGTACGGGGAGCCCGACGCATACGGTCACCGCCGGCCGGTCGACATCGGCGCGTCGCTGGCCGAGGAGCTGAATCGGCGCACCGGAGTCGACGCCGTGCACTCCGACCTCACCTACGACCTGCGCAGCGGCGATCCGGACGCTCTCGACCAGATGGTCGCGACCACCTTCGCCAACGTGGCCGTCGACCTGCTGGCGAGCGGCGTCACCGGGCGGATGGTGGCGATTCGCGACGGGAAGTACGCCCATGCCCCGCTGCCGGACCCGTCGCTGGGGCCGCGGCACGTGGACGTGGCGACCATGTACAGCACCGACCGGCTCCGGCCGCTCTACGCAGAACGGCTCGGGATGCCGCTCCTGCTGGGGCCCTCGATCGAGCCGTAATCGGGTCCCGGCCACTCCCAATGGCCCGGGCAGAACTGGGCCGTTCGGCCCTGCCAAGGGGCGGTCGCCGCCCCCAACGTGTGGCGAACAACGCCACTCCGAGGACTCGGATGCGACGCGCTCTCGCCTACTTCGCCGCTTTCGCCGGGATGGGAACCCTCTTTGCCGGCACCCTGCTGCTGGCCGCCATCCTGCTCGGCATCCGGCCCGCGACCGGGACGGACGCGCCGACGCCACTTCCCTCCACTCCGAGCGGACCAGCGGGCATGATCGAGGTCCATGCCTTCGACCTGGGGTTCGAGCCGGCAGCCGTCACGGTTGCCCAGCCGGGCGTCTATACGGTGCATTTCATCAACGACGGCGGAGTGCTGCATGACCTGACCTTCGACGACGGCACCGTGCTCACCGCCGACGCGCACGAGACGGCAACCGGCACGGTGACGATTCCGGCGGCCGGATTGGCCTTCCATTGCTCGGTCCCGGGCCACGCCGACGCGGGCATGACCGGCACGGTGGCGATCGGGGACGAGGGCACGCCGCGGCCGTCGCAGACGATGACGCCCGAGGAGATGCGCGACCACGACGCCGCACGCACGGGCGCCTTCCCGGCCGAGACGGAGGGGAAGGGCGGCGTCCTCCTGGAGCCCGCGATTCTCGCGGACGGCACGAAGGAGTGGGAGCTGACGGCATCGGTCTTCACGTGGGAGACCGAGCCCGGCAAGTTCGTCGAGGCCTGGGGCTACAACGGGATGGTGCCGGGCCCCGAGCTGCGGGCCGAGGTGGGAGACAAGGTGCGGATCATCCTCCACAACGAGCTGCCCGCTCCGACGACGATCCACTTCCACGGGATGCTCGTCCCGAACGCGATGGACGGCGTGCCGGTGATCAACCAGCCGGCCGTGATGCCCGGCGAGAGCTTCACCTACGAGTTCACGATCCGGAACGCCGGCAGCAACATGTACCACAGCCACTTCATGGCGCAGCGCCAGGTGCCGCTCGGGCTGCTCGGGGCGCTGATCATCAGCGATCCGAACGATCCGGCCGACCCGGCCTCGGACATCGACTACGCCATGGTCCTCAACGACGGGCCGCTGGGCTTCACCCTGAACGGCAAGGGCTTCCCTGCGACGGAGCCGATCGTCGCGAAGCTCGGCCAGGTGGTCCGCGTGCGGTACATGAACGAGGGACTGCAGATCCACCCGATGCACCTGCACGGGATGCCCCAGCTGGTGATCGCCAAGGATGGGTTCCTGCTCTCCGAGCCGCACTACGAGGACACCGTTCTGGTAGCCCCCGGCGAGCGGGTCGACGTCCTGATCAACGCCACTGAGCTCGGCGCGTGGGCCTTCCACTGCCACATCCTCACCCACGTCGATAGCGACGAGGGGATGTTTGGGATGGTCACCGCCCTCATCGTGGCCGAGTGATGAGCGTGGCCAGCATCGACTCCGCAGCGGATATCGCCGCACGATCGGCCAGCGTGGCGCACCTGACGGCGAGCGTGCCGGCCAGGGTCAGCCGTCGTCGGGCCATTGCGGTGCTCGGCCCGGAGGGACGGGCTGAATGGCTGGGTGCGGCGATGAGGCCTGGCGACACCACCGAGCGCGACCGGTACCTGGTCGACCTCGAGCTGCGGGTGGGGGAGCAGACCCCGCGGATCACCTTCCGCAAGGCGGCCTACGTCGACGTCGGCCCGGTGCGGGCGCGACAGCACGAGCCGATCGAAGTGCCGATCTCCTGGCGCGCCGCCGGCCTGGCGCCCCTCTTCCCCGTCTTCTCGGGGAGGCTCAGCTGGGCCGATGATCAGCTCTCGGTCGATGGCTATTACGCCCCGCCCGGTGGCGGGCTCGGGATGGTCGCCGACCGTCTACTGCTGAACGTGGCGGCGCGGGGGACTGCCCGGCTGCTGCTCGAGAAGATCGCCGCGGCGATGCGCGGCGTCGCTCCCTGATGGGTCAGCCTTCGTCCAGACGGTAGCCAGGCGGCAGGTCCGCACGGATGTCGGCCAGCGCGGTGCCCAGGTCGGAGCCGGGCGGGCCGGTGAGCACGAGCCGGCGTTGAGCCTCGGCCGCTCCTGCGGTCGCCTCCTCCGGCGGGATCTCGGCGGCGCGGAGCGCCAGGTCGCGGCGCAGGACCTGCCCGTGATAGAGGGCCACGATACCGGCTACGACCAGCACGCCGATCGGCGTCGACAGCTCAGCAACGGTATTCCCGCCCAGGTTCGCGCCCAGGATGGCGCCGAAGAAGCGGTACAGCACCAGCGCAGCGCTGCTCAACGACGCGATGACGCTTGCCGCCAGGATGATCAGCAAGTAGGTGCGGCGCACGGTCGAGGAGGCTTCCGCCACCGCGTTGGCCGCCTGGCGCGCCTGGATGCGCCACCAGCGCCAGAGCCAGACTCCCGAACCGATCAGGGCCATCGGCACGAACATGGCGAGCTCGGATCGCCAGAAGCCGTCACCGAGCGTGCGATTGCCGCCAAAGAGGACGTCGACCGCCATCCCGAGCAGCCAGCCGAAGCCGACTGCGCCGAACCCGAGCCCGACGAGCGCCGCGGCGTGCAGGTCGAGCCGTATCGCGGTGGTCACGCGACCTGGATCGCCCGATGCGGTTGCCTCGTTGCTGAGTCCTGCGCGATGGAACCACCACGCGATGGCCCAGGGCACCGCGGAGACGAGAGAGACGCCGACCACCCGCGCCATGTCAGTGCCGGTCACCCTCTCACCGAAGGAGGAGGAAGCCCCGACGAGCGGCACCAGCACGGCGCTGATTGCCGCGGCGGAGAGCTGAATCACGGAGAAGACCGCGAAGAGGACGACGCCAACGTAATAGGCGACCCGCAGCCGCGCCGGCCGTTCGCTGTCGCCACGCCAGCTCGCGTCGCGGACCAGGCGACCGGCGTACCACCAGTGTCCCAGCCAGATCACCCCCGAGACACCGATCACGCTCAGGCTGCTCGCCGCCTGGAAGCCCCCTGCGAACGGCTCCCGGACAGCACCGGCCGGCACGAGGAGCGTGTCTCCGATGACCTCCACCAGGTTCCTGACCGACTGAAGGAGCGCCAGGATGCCCGCCAGCGCGGCGCCGTACAGATAGACGCGGGGCAGCCAGGCCGCCGCACCTGCGAGCGGCCCCGCCCGCATGTCGCGTCGCCTGATCGATACGTGATAGGCCCAGGCGATCCCGGCGACCAGGAGGGTCGCCAGGTTGCCGCCCGCGTCCGGCACCAGGAACTCCGGTGAGTCGCCACCGAGGATTCCTTGGAGGACGCCGCGCAGGAGCTCGATCCCGGCCGCTGCGGCGAAGGTGAGGAGGACGGCAAGCGCCACGGTGAGGTACAGCGCCCGGACCGCAGACCCGCGTTCCGCGTCCGAATGCGTCGCTCCGGGCCGCACGCCGCGTTCCGCCAGCCACCAATGGATCGCCCAGACCGGCAGACCCACGCCGATGAGCGCGGCGGCCAGGCTGAGCTGCTGCCGATCTGCGTTCGGATCGCCCCCAATGAAGTCGCCTCGACCCAGTCCGATCGCATCGAACAGCACCAACAGCACTGTTCGCAGGCCCACCGCCAGCACGCCGAGCGTGATGCCGCTCATGAGGTACAGGTACAGGCGCTTCACGGTCTGCATCGGTGACTCCTTCTACATCGGTCCCGGATAAGGCCCCGGGTCCAGCCACAGGAGCGGCTCATCGATTCGCCAGTCGGCTCCTTGGCGCACGAGGGCGATCGTCCGCGTCGACCGGTAGACGCTGGTATTCAGTCCTTCGCCGATGAGCTCCTCGACAGTCAGCCGCACCGTCACACGCGAGCTGCCGCCGGTCACCTCGTCGATGAAGACCCGGCGCGCCGACCCGTCGGGCAGGCGCCCGTAGGTGTCGTACTCATCTGTGGCCGCGCGGTAGTCGGCCTCGGACCAGGCGGCCTTGACGCGGGTGGAGAAGAACGCATACGCGGCCGATGTGTCCCGGGAGTCCCAGGCGGCCAGGTAGCGCTGGACAACCCCCTGTGGCGAGCCAGGTGGATAGCGCTGAGGCTCGCGACTGCCCGCCACAAGGACCACTGCCACCACCAGCACCAGCAGCGCCAGGATGCCAGCGCCGATGAGCACGATGGATCGGCTCGACGTCATGTCGGCAGCCTATCGGGGCTGGACTGCGGCGGCGCTGCGGCGCCGCCGGGCACCATCGGCACAGGCCGCGACGAAGGCCGACCACAGGCGCTCGAAGACCGGCGGCGACGACTCGGTCCGCTCCGGGTGACACTGAACCCCGATCAGCCAGCGGTCAGGGTCGGTTGACTCGACCGCCTCGACCAGCTGGCCCGCATCTTCGTGATCGGCCACGGCCGAGACCCGCAGACCCGGGGCCAGCCGATCGGCGGTGATCGCCTGGTGGTGGTAGGAGTTCACCTCGAGGTCGGCCGACGCTCCGAGGATCACCGCCAGGCGTGAGCCGATCTCGAGGTCGATTCGATGCCGTGTGACCGCCGTCGACGGGTACGGGGCGCTCTCGTGCCCGTCGAGGTGCTGGACCAGGGAGCCGCCGGCGAAGACGTTGATCGCCTGGAGGCCGCGGCACACGCCGAGGATCGGCACGCCTGCCTGGAGCGCCGCCTCGAATGCCGCGTCCTCGAGCGCGTCGCGGCCCGGCTCGGCACCCCTCGCGCCGGCAGGAGGCTCGCCGTAGCGCGCCGGGTCGATGTCAGCGCCACCGGAGAGGAGAAGGCCGTCCATCGCGGCGAATCCCGCGGCCCGCTCCGCAGCCGACGCTCGCTCGTCGAGGGGCAGCGGGACGGCACCCGCGCGCTCGAGCGCCTCGAGGTAGCGGCGGTTCTTGAGCTCTGCGGCGGAGCGGTCATCGGCGGCCGCCGGATCGGCGAGGGTGGTGACGATTCGCGGCCCGTCCATCCGGGCATCGTAGCCCCTTGACGCCGCAGGCAGGCGCGCGCATATTACGCGCGACGATATAGCGTCCGCCGCTATATCGGCTCACGAGCGAAGGAGGAGCATCCTGGGAACCGACCGATCCACGAGCGACCTCGGCCGTTTCGCCGAGCCGGCGCTCCTCATCCTGGTCAGCCTCGCCGATGCCCCGAAGCACGGCTACGCGATCATGACCGACGTCAACGCCTTCGCCGACGTGCCGATCGGTCCAGGCACGCTGTATGGCGCGCTGGCACGGCTGGAGAAGCGCGGGCTGATCGAGCCAATCGGCCCCGAGGACCGGAGGCGGCCCTATCGCCTGACCGGGGCGGGCTCCGAGGCGCTGAGCAGCCACCTCGCCGAGATGCGGCGCCTGGTCCAGGTCGGCCGCGCGCGGCTGGGCACGGCGGACGGCTGACGGTGACCGCTCCCGCTCCGGCGGTCGGCCTCGTCCTGCGGGTCTACCCGCGGACCTGGCGCGAGCGCTACGGGGCCGAGATGGCCGCCCTGCTGGCCGAGCGGCAGCCGGGTTGGATGGACCTGCTCGACCTGGCGCGCGGCGGCCTCGATGCGCGTCTGCATCGGCTGGTGAGGCCCCCGATCCAGCTGGTCGCGGCAATGCCGCGCCGGGAGGTTGTCATGGCGGTTCAGACCCCGCGACCGTACGGGATCGTCGAGAAGCAGCCGATCGGCGAGATGAGCCGCCGCAACTTCCTGGGCCGGATGCTGGGGATCGGCGCCGGGATCCTGGCGCTCGAGTTCGTCGGCGGCTCCATCGCATTCCTGTGGCCGCAGCTGCGCTCCGGAATTGGCGCCAAGTTCCCGGTCGGGACCCTGTCGGACATCATCGCCGAGCAGGCCAGCTTCGCGAACGGCTGGCCATTCCCGGTCGGGAGCGCCAGGGCATTCCTCATCAACGTGCCGGCCGCCATGGAGCTGGCGCTGGGGAACGAGGCGTCGGTCCTCAACCCGACTGCCGACCAGCTGCTGGCCCTCTACCGGAAGTGCCCCCACCTGGGCTGCCAGGTGCCCGGGCTCTGCGACGATCTGAAGCGCTTCACCTGCCGCTGCCACGGCAGCACCTACAACATCCTGGGCGAGAAGCTCAAGGAAGGGCCGGCGGCACGGGGCATGGACCGATTCGCCGTCGAGATCGGCGCCAACGGCGTCGTGGTGATCGACACCTCGCAGTACACGTTCGGGAGCCTCGACCGGCAGGACATCAGGTCCCTGTCGTTCGTGGACGCGGCCCCCTACGACCAACGGTGCCAATAGGCCGATGACGTCGCGCGGCGCCTGGCTGGCGGCGCTCGCCTTCCTCGCCGGGTTGCGCCTCGGCGTCGCCGAGCGCCCTCCCATCGCGCCCGCCGGTCCCCGACGGCTGAATCCGGTTCACCTCTGATACGCGCGACGTGGCGGTGACGGTGCCGCCACAGATGCGCCTCGATGACGATCACGGCTCGGTCCTGGCCGGCTTCCAGGACCCCGCCGGGGATCTGCGTTCGCTCGGCGTGCTTGCGATCGGACCCAACCCCGAGCTTCCGAGCTTGGAGCCGCCGTACACCGGGTCGGAGCTGGCCGAGTGGCTCCTGTCGATCGTCTCGAACCGGCGCCCGGAGTCCTACACCCATGCGTGGGTCGTCCTGCCCGAGGGTCACGCCGTCGAGGTGCGCTTCACCTTCGATGCCGGCACGCCCGACGAGGTGGCGGTCGTGGCCGATGCGATCCCGACCCCGAACGGCGTCGTGTTTCTTACGGCCAACTGCCAGGCCGAGCCGATGACGCTGTGCGATGAGTTCCTGCGGCTTGTGCCCCTGCTCTTCGACGTGAACCGGGCGGCCGGGGACTAGATGACGTTGAGCTCCTCGTACGGCTCGTTGCGGGCGACGCGCTCGTAGCCGAGCGGCCGCACGTCGATCGCCTCGTAGTCGCCGGTGGCGATCCACTCGGAGAGGGCGCGGCCGGCGGCCGGCGCCTGCTGCAGGCCGTGGCCGGAGAAGCCGTTGGCGAACAGGAAGTTGGGCAGATCCG
>Ga0214472_10005735_pt1 | contig 13063 bp, 8 predicted proteins | sample RVTome_6_FD_207662 | JGI IMG/M metagenome (GOLD analysis project Ga0214472, IMG submission 207662) | Soil microbial communities from uranium-contaminated site in the Upper Colorado River Basin, Wyoming, United States - RVT140D175 | ecosystem: Environmental > Terrestrial > Soil > Contaminated >... | reverse complement strand
ACCAGCCGCGAGGGGCGATCGTAGAAGCTGTGGAGCAGGTCGCGAGTCATCCGCTCCTGGCCCACCGTGCGGAGCAGCGTCCCCACCAGGAGGGCCGAGAGGACGACCAGCACCAGACGCGGCGCGACCTGCGCGAGGAGCCCTGCGATGGCAGCCAGCGATGCGGGCGCAATCCATCGCCGCCGGGCGCTCCCCCAAGCGCTGCCGGCACGCAGGAGGAAGGGCCAAGCGAGGATGAGGCAGCTCGCGTCGACTCCTAAGAGGACCCCTCGGGCCAGCGGATGGCCGCCCAGCCGGTAGCCGACGACGCCCACAGTGAGAGCGAGCGAGATGCCGATCAGATGGCGAAGCGCAGGGCCAACCCGCTCCAAACGCTCGGCGCGCCCCCAAGCGTCCCTTTGACGCTCCCCGAAAGGCGCTGGAGCCGGAAAGAAGTGGCCGAGCAGGAGGGCAATGCTGTAGAGGACGATCGTCCCCGCGATGACGGGATCCGCCGCCATGGCCGGCACAAAGCTGCCGGCCAGAGCGGCGTAGAGCGCCGCCGGCAGCAGCGTGCGGCGCTCGTCCCCGGAACGGAGGGCCATCGCAACCGCACCGCCGGCCAGTAAGAGAGCCAGGGAGAAGACGACGCCGAGGAGGGAGACCGTGTCACGCGGTCCGAAGTAGCCGCCGGGCGTATCGACCGCCACATGGCTGACCCACCCGACCGCGCAGGCCCCGGCGACGCGGGCCGTCAGGAGGTTCCGGCGACGCTGCATTTGAGAGAACTCCCGCCAGCCGCCGTCGCGGCCAACGCCCGCGGGCCGGCTTACTGGCGAACGAAGAAGCGGGCGCTCCGAGCGCCCGCGCCGGCGACGCGCACCTTCTCGGTGCACTGACCCGCCCGCCCCGCCTGCTCGGTTCCACCGTGCCAGTAGAGCGTAACGGTGGCCTTCGGGTAGTTGAGATCACCGATGCGGTCCACCTTCAGATCAGGGCAGCGCACGGTGTGAATCGTCGGCGCGATGCGGTCCTCCGCGCCGAGGTTGACGACCGCGAACCAGAAGTTCGGCCGCTCGAACGGGTACATCAGCGCCGAGGTGGCCAGCGCTCGCGGGCTGCTGGGGGGGTAGCCCTGATGGCCCAGGGTGAGAATCTGGAACGTCTTCGGAGCGGTCTGCCGCCAGGTGCTCGCGGTGGCAGAGTCGAGCGGCACGCTCAGCGAGTAGAGGCCGTCTCCGACCTCTCGGACCTCCGCCGGGCCGTCGCCCGCCCCCGCGATGAGGCCGAGGGCAGCCTGTAGGTCGGCGGCCAGCGCCGCGAGTCCAGGTTCCGCCGGACCGGCGGCGGGAGCCGCCGCCGAGGCGAACAGGAGCGAGAGGGCGATCAGCAGAGCACGGCGCATGGAACCTCCTCCTTCGACATCCTCTGGGGCCTTCGTGGAGCGGCCTCTTCATATCACAACTGCTCCCCCAGACGGGTGGTGTGCGAGCACAGAACGCGATGTACGCTGGGCCTCATGGAGCCTTCTCAGGGTCTGCCGGCGGGCGACCGTGCATGGCTCCTTTTCGGCACCGGGGTCGCTGTCGGCGTCGCGGGCTTCGCGCTGCTCGAGGGCCTCGGGAGTGCCATCGGAGGCGGTCCTCCCATCGATCCCCGAGAGAGCGGTCTCCCTTGGCCTTGGCTGGCGTTCGGCTTCGCCGCGCAGGCCCTTTTCATGGCCCGCATGCTGGTGCAGTGGATCACGACCGAGCGACACCGGCGCAGCGTGGTGCCGGTCGCCTTCTGGTGGCTCAGCCTGCTCGGCGGCTTCATGCTCCTTGCCTATTTCCTGAGACGCGGCGATCCGGTCGGCGTGGTCGGCCAAGCCTTCGGCGTCGCCGTCTACCTGCGCAACCTGGTCCACATCCGTCGGGAGCGTGCCGCGCACTGGCTTGCGGTTGGAACTTCCATCGACATCAGGTAAGAACAAGACCGAGACTTCGATCCGAAGACCCCGGACACTGAGAAAGGAACGACATGCGCCTCTCGACCACACTGCGGTTCGCTGCGAGCGCCGGCTTGGCGCTCGCTCTGGCAGCGGTCTCACCGGCCTCCGCCTCCTTCTTCCAGATCGCCGAGAACTGTCCCTCGGGGCTTGGTAACGCCTTCGCGGGGGGAGCCGCGGTGGCGGAGAACGCCTGCACCGTCTGGTTCAATCCGGCCGGCATGATGAGGCTGCCCGGCACCCAGGTGGTGGCCGGCGCCCACTCGATCGACGCCAGCCTCGAATTCTCCGAGACCGCGGCGACGCTCTTCTTCGGAGCGCCCATCGTCGGTGGTGACGGCGGCGACGGCGGCGAAGCGGCCATCGTCCCGAACCTCTACGTCACGCACCGCTTCGGCGACCGCTGGGCCTTCGGCATCGGCGTCAACGCCCCGTTCGGGCTGGCCACCGACTACGAGGACGGCTGGGTCGGCCGCTATCACGCCGACAAGTCGGAGATCGTCACGGTCAACGTCAACCCTTCGATCGCCTTCCGCGCCGGCGACACGTTCTCGATCGGTCTGGGCGCCAACTATCAGACGATCGATGCCGAGCTGAGCCAGGCGATCGACTTCGGAACCGCCTGCTTCGCCGCCCAGGCCGGTGGCCAGCTTCCCCCGGGCGTCACTTGCGCCGCAATCGGTCTCGCTCCGCAGATGAACGACGGCCACGGCAAGGTCGACGCGGATGACACCGCCATCGGCTTCAACGCCGGCTTCCTATGGGAGCCCAACGAGTTCTTCCGGATCGGCTTCGCCTACCGCTCGTCCATGGACTACGACCTCGAGGGCGACTTCACGTTGACCACTCCGGACGCCGGCACCGCTGCCTTCGCCAACATCGCGGGAATCGCGGACACGGTTGCCACGGCCTCAGCGGAGCTCCCCGAGCAGATGTCGCTCAGCGTCTTCTGGCAAGCCTCCCATACTTGGGCTTTCATGGCCGACGCATCAGAGACCGGCTGGAGCTCGATTCCCGAGCTGCGCATCCAGTTCGCCAACGGTGCCGACGACTCGGTGATCAGCCTCGGGCTCGAGGACACCATGCGCTACTCGGTGGGCGGCCTCTACGCGCCCGGTGGTTCCTGGGCCCTGCGGCTCGGTTACGCGCAGGACGAGAGCCCGACTCCGAGCGTTGCGCTACGCACGCCGCGCCTCCCCGACGCCGACCGAACCTGGTTAACCGCCGGTATCGACTGGAGCCTCGGAGAGCGCTGGAGCATGGCGCTGGCCTACGCCAACATCGACGTCGATGAGGCGCCGATTGCCAAGCTCGACGTGCCGGGAACCGAAGGCTTCCTGCGCGGCAATCTGTCCGGTACCTACGACTTCGGCGTCCAGATCATCAGCATCGAGTTCCGTCGCGGCTTCGGCGGCGGCTAGTGAGTCCTGGTCCGGCGGGAGCCCCAGACGCTCCCGCCGGGCTCCTCAGCGCGTGCTCGATACGCTGGTATCGCCCTCTGGAGACAACGGCTAGCGGAAGTCCCAGCGCAGCACGCCGCGGCTACCGACCGCGTCGGCGAGCTCGATGACCAGCCGCCGCGTCTGACCGTCGGGCGAGACCTCTTCACCGACCAGCAGCGACGCGACGTAGCCGCTGTGCTCGTCGGTGGCGGCGATCCAGAGGTAGTCCGAGGCACCGAGCACACGGGTACCGCCGTTCCAGGGCACCTCGAGACCCGGAGCGTTGATCAGGAGCTCCGGGCGGCGACCCTTGAGCGAGACCCAGCGGAAACCACGCTCGAACTCCCACGGCCAAACCCGGGGCAGGAAATTGTCGCGGGAGGGGCTCGACTCGTTGCCCCAGGCGAGCACGTGCCAGGCGGGCGCGCCGGCCGTGCGTTCGCCCCGCATTACGAACGGCGGCAAGGCACGCACCACCCCCGGCGTGCCCTCGCGCTGCACCACTTGCTCGAGCAGGCGCTCCTGACCGATGCGTAGCTCGATCACCGGCGGCGCGTCGTCGACCAGGAAGTGAACCGGGCCGATCTCGGCACTGTTGCCGGCGGCGTCCACCGCCTCGACCGCCACGGTGTAGGCGCCGCTGCGCCACGGACCGAGAAGAGCCTCCTGCTCGACCGGGCGACCGTTGACGGTGGCGCTCCAGCTCCTGACGCCGCTACGGTCATCCGTCAAGCGCGGCTCGATGCGTACCGCCGGCCCCCAGATGGTGGGTGCGCGGGGGGCGGAGAGCGACTCACCGTGGAGGATCAACCGGCCGGTCGGCGGCTCGGTGTCCTGGCGATCGCTCACGATCTCGAAGGGCACCGTACGGCTCGGGTAGCCGTCGAGGCCGGTGGCGCTCACCGCGCTCACCCGCCAGTAGAGGCGAGCGATGGGCAGCGGCTCACTATCCCAGGCGTTGCTCGGTCGGCCGGGCTCCCGGCGAACGAGCTGGCGGCACCCCGGATCGCCGCACACCTCGACCGTGTAGCTCGCCGCTCCCGGGACCGCCTCCCAGACGAAGGTGGGATCCGGCAGAGCCAACCTGACGCCGGCCTCGGGCAGGCTGGGAACCGGCGCCGGGAGGAGCCTCTCGGGTGGAGTGGGTGGCGCGTTCTGCGCCACCGACGTGCCGGTGCCACGAGTGAGCTCGACCGAGCCCCCGGCACTGGCCACTTCGCCGGAGCCTTCGAACACCATCACCTTGGAGCCACCCACGTCGCGACTGGCACGCGCCTGCGAAACACCGGCCGCGTCCCGGCGCGGACGAGCCACCGCGTCACCGAGCACGATCTCGACGTCGGCGGCGGGCACGTCGCCGGCCTCGACGGCGATCTCGGCCTGCCCCTCTACGATCTCGACGGAATTGCTCTCGACGTTGCGCGCACCGCGACCGGTCTGGCGCAGGAAGATGAGAGAGTCCTCGGACAGCACAACGCTGGTTCCGTCGATGAACAGAATTTCGGTCGACGAAGAGTCGAACGTGCGGATGCCGTCCCGCTCGATCAGCAGATCGTCCTGGCGCGCCGGATCCCAGGGAATGGGCAGAGGGCGCCGCTCGACGCGCCCCGAGACCGCCGTCAGGCGAACCGTGGGCACCGTCTGATCGACCGCCTGGTAGACCAGTAGCCGCTGCCCAGGAAGGAGCAGATCCGGGTTCCGAACCGACGGGTTGAGGCGCCAGTTCTCATCCCAACGATCCTCGGAGCCCAGGTACTGCTCGGTGATGCCGCGGAGCGTCTCACCCGGCCGAACGGTATGCCACCCAGGCTGCGGGAGCGGCTCAGCGCCGAAAGCTGCGGCCGGATCCAGCAGGCGCGTGGCCAGCGGGATCACGACGGTCAGCAGTCTGAGACGGCTGAGCACCGGCTGCGATCCTCTAGAGTGATCGCTTCTTGCCGCGCATTCCCCGGCGGCTGCCCTTCGGCTTGCCTGGTCCCCGACCGGGGCGGTCCGGCCCGAAGCCCTGCGGGGCATCGAAGAAGTCGGGGGTCATCGAAGGGCGTCGCCGCGCTCCCCGCTCCTCCGCCGCGTTGACCCGGAGCCGACGGCCCCCCAGCTCATAGCCATCGAACTGCTCGATGGCCTTCTGTGCTTCGTCGTCCGACGAGAACTCCACGAAGGCAAAGCCGCGGGGCCTACCGGTCGCGCGGTCGGACGGCAGATAGACGTCCTTGATCTCACCGGCCGAAGAGAGAATCTCGGCCAGCTCCTCCTTGCGAGTCTCGAAGTTGAGATTGCCTACAAAGATCTTGGCGGTAATCGTGGTTCTCCTTTTCTTCCCGGAGCTTCGGCCCTACGGCACAGGCGCCCTTGCAGTGTCGACAGACATCCGCCGTCGCCGCCGCTCCCTCAGATGACGTTGCCAGCCTAGCATAGCGAGCGTCAGTCGCCACTCCGATCGGGGGCTTTCGGAGAGACCGGCTCGGTCGGAGTGCCGTCGAGCGCGGCGAGCAACAACTCCACCGCTTTCTCGATCGACGGATCCCCGCCGGAGGCGATCGCCTCCGGCAGATCCCAGACCTCGTAGTCGGGCGCCACACCGACGCCCTCCACCGCCCACTCACCTTCGGGGGTGAAGAATCGGAAGGTCGGATAGAGAATGCCGCCGCCGTCGACCAGCTGTGGGTTGCCCGAGATGCCGATCAGACCGCCCCAGGTGCGTGTGCCGACGAGAGGCCCCAGACTCGCCTGCCGGAAGTAGAACGGCAGCGCGTCGCCTCCGGAGGAGGCCATGCCGTTGATCAGCATCGCTTTGGGACCGTCGTGGGCGAAGCCCGGAGTCGAGAAGGCTTCGAGGCCTCGCCGCGCCCAGTAGGACATCGTGTTGCGCGACAGCATCTCGATCATGCGATCGGGAATGAAGCCGCCGCCGTTGTAGCGATCGTCTACGATGAGCGCCGGCTTCGCCGACTGGCTGTAGAAGTACTTCTGCAACGCCCGGTTGCCGTCACCCGCCGTGTCCGGCAGGTGGACGTAGCCGATCCGCCCGTCCGAGAGGCGCTCGACCAACGCCGCCTTGGTGCGCACCCAATCGAGGTAGCGCAGGTTCCGCTCGCTGGTGATGGTGCGCGCCGTGACGGTGCGAGCGCCTTCCGCAGAGGGGCGGGAGTTGACCTCGAGCGCCACCGCCTGGTCCCCCTTGCCCTCGAGCAGACGGTAGGGATTGTCGGCAGTGGTCAGATCGACTCCGTCGATCGCGAGCAGGAACTCCCCTTCCGAAACGCCGACCCCGGGCTCGGTGAGCGGTGAGCGCCACCCCTCGTCCCAGTTCTCGCCGGGGAAGATCTTGGCGATGCGGTAGCGGCCGGAGGGATCAGCGGCGAACTCGGCGCCCAGCATGCCGCCCTCGATGCGCTTCACGGCCGGCTCCTCGCCCCGCTGCACGTAGGCGTGGCCCGCCTCGAGCTCCGCCGCCAGCTCACCCAGCAGGAAGTCGAGATCGCTGCGATGGGCCACCGAAGGCACGAGCGCGCCGTAGCGCTCGCGCATCGCCGGCCAGTCGAGGCCGTGCATGTTCTCGTCGTAGAACCAGTCGCGCCCGATGCGCCACGCCTCTTCGAACATCTGCCGCCACTCGGCGCGTGGATCGAGCTTCATGCGAAGGCCGGAGAGCTCCAGTTTGTCGCCGCTCGCGCCCGGCTTGGCGTCCGAGATCGTCCAGTCGCTCCCGGAGCGATAGAGGACCTTCTCTCCACGTGCCGCGAGCGCATACTCGGCCACCCCGGAGGCGACCTCCTTCGCTTCGCGGTCGGCGATCTCGTAGCGCATGAGCCGCGGCGGTTCGTCGCCATTGAAATGGCGATAGAGCACCGCGCCCTCGACCGCCGCGAGATCGACGTAGTTGCCGGCCTCGACGCCCGGCAGGGCCACGGTGCGGGCCACGAAGCCCTCGGCGACGACTCTGACCCGGGGCGCCGCCTTCTTCTCCTCAGCGGGCTCCTCTTTGTCCTTCGCCTTGCCGCGCTTCCTGGCCTCAGCGTCGCTCTTGCCGGAAGCCGGCTCATCCTCCTCCTGGATCTCGACTTCGTCGCTCTTCACCGGGAAAAGCGCCTCCGCCGTGGGGTCGAGGGCCGCCGCGAAGACCCGCGTCGAGTTGTCGTAGATGAAATTGAACTCGAAGTCCGAGAACTTCAGGTTGTAGTCGCGATTGCTCAGGAAAAAGAGGTGCTTGCCGTCGGCGCTGAAGGTCGGCTCGAAATCGAAGGTGAGCCCATCCCCAAGGATCGTCCGTTGCCCGCTCTCCAGCGAATAGAGCGCCAGGCACGGCAGCTCGCTCTCCGGATGGGACTGTTCGTAGGCCAGCCAGAGGCTGTCCGGTGACCAGCGGTAGGTGTCGATATCGCCTTGCGGGTTGGTGTCGGCGGTGGTGATCCGGCCGCTCTCCACGTCCAGCACCTGGAGATGGTGGTCGCTGTCGCCGAATGCGAGCTTCCTGCCGTCGGGACTCCACACCGGCGGATACCGCCACACGCCGCCACCGTGCGTGACCTGGCGCAAGACCGGCTCGGCCTCAGGCTTCAGATCCCGCAGGTAGAGCTCCATCTCGCCGGACGCGTCGCTCCAGTAGGCGAGCCGGCGGCCGTCCGGTGACCAGGCGGGAGCGCTCTCTCGCACGCCTTGCGTGTCTGTGAGATTGCGCGTCGCTCCGTCCTTGGCCGGCACGGTGAAGAGGTCGCCCCGCGCCTCGAAGACGGCGCGCTTGCCATCCGGCGAGACGTCCCGGGTGGTGATGTTGTCGTCCACCGCCTCCCATCTCACGGCCGCCTGCGGCAGGTCACCGGAGATCTCCACTGCGATCTTCTCCACCTCCTCGGAGGCCAGGTCCAGGCGATAGAGCGCACCGCCGGAGGTGAAGATGATGGCGTCGGGGCCGAGGCTCGGCCACAGCACGTCGTACTCGTCGATCGAGGTCACTTTGCGGATCTCGCCACTCGGCAGGTCGATCGCGAAGATGTTCTGGGTATGGTCGCGGTCGGAGGTGTAGTAGATCGTGTCGCCATGCCACATCGGGAAGTTGTCGCTACCCGCCCAGGTGGTGAGGCGGCGCGACTTCATCGCCGATAGATCGAAGGTCCAGATGTCCTGGTTGCGCCCGCCCTGGTATCGCTTCCAGGTGCGGAACTCGCGATCGAAGTAGGTGTAGGCGAGGTGCCCGCCGTCGGGCGAGTAGGTGGCGCTGCCCCCCAGCTCGATCGGCAGCGGTTGCTCGAGGCCGCCGGCCGGATCGACCACGAAGTAGCGCCCCGGGCGCTCGCCCCAGGGTGTTCGGTTCATCCGCACCAGGATCTTGCCGTCCGGACGCCAGCCCTGGATCCAGTAGTCGAAGCCGCCGCGCGGCGGCATGATGCCGGCGTCGTTGTAGAACGTCAGTTGCCGAGGTGCCCCGCCGCCCGCCGGCATGACGTAGACCTGCCGGGTACCCGTGTACTCGGCGGAGTAGGCCACCCACTCCCCATCCGGCGAGATCTTCGGTGTCAGCTCGACGCCCTCGTGGGCGGTGAGTCGCCAGGCGCGGCCGCCCGCCGTGGGCACCCTCCAGATGTCGCCCGCGTAGACGAAGACCGCAAAGTCGCGATGGATCGCGGGATAGCGGAAGAGACGGACCTCGCCCTCAGAGGCGGCCGCTGGCGCCGGCAGGCTCGAGGCCAGAACGCAGAGGGCGAGAATCGTCGGGCGAAGTTGGAGCGAGCGCGGATTCATCGGTTCTCCTTCGGAGTTCGCGGATGGTACGGAGGCGAACCTCCGGAGTTTACCCTCCACGCCCGACGATCGCGCCTGGCTACTGGGGCAGGTAGATCGCGCCGCCGCGCGGCGAGAACGTGAAGTAGTCGTCGACGCCGTCGCCGTCGATGTCCGGAAGGCCGCGCAGGATCCCCCAGCCCAGTCGATCGCCCGGTCGTCGGCCGCGGCTGCGGACCAGCAGCTCGCCGGAAGCCGATCCGAACACCTCGACCGCACCACGGCTGCCGCGCTCGGGCCGCTGCGGGTTCTCGTACAACGATGCCACCAGAACCTCGCGCAGGCCGTCGCCGTCGCGATCGCCCACCGTGCTGACGCTCACGCCCATCTTCTGCCCCGGCTCTTCCCCCTGGCGCGAGAAGAGCGGTCGCCGGTCGGTACCGGCGAAAGCGTAGACGGCTCCGGTCTCCGCACCCGCGGTTCCGTTCGTGCCGGGGGCGCCCACCAGGACATCCCGCGTGCCGTCCCCATCGAGATCGGCCTCGTGAACGCTCAGGCCGAACAGCCGCGCGCCGGCCGGCGAGCGGAGAGTCCAGAGCACCTGCCCGCTGGCCGCCGAGACCAGCAGTACTCGCCCCTTCTTGGGGTGCGGGGCCCCCACCAGGAGGTCCCGCACGCCGTCGCCGTCCCAGTCGCTCACCCAGTCCATGGCGTAGCCCAGGTGGAACCGAGCGGCGTTGCCGAGCAGCATCCAGGCGACCTCCCCGTCGACCGAGGAGATTCCGTAGATCGCGCCCGCGGCCTGGCGCCGGCCGCGGGGTTGCCCGGGCGCGCTGACCGCGAAGTGATCGACGATCGAGTCCTCGGGGTCGTGGTCGAGGAGGGTGATCTGCCAGCCGAGCCGAGCCTCGGGATCGCTTTCGAGGCGCCATCGCTCGACGAGACGATCCTGGTTCGGGGCGTGAAGGATCACGACCGCCGACGGGGGGCCCGCCGGGTCGCCGTCCCCGGGTGCCCCGGCCGCCCAGTGCGAAAGCGGGTCGATGTGCCCGAGGGTGATCAGCGACTGGCCGAAGCCGCGCACCGCACCGCCCTCAAGCGCGGCGCCATCGACCGAGAAGTAGAAGTTCCGCTCCCCGCCCTCGAGGAACGCCGCCCACACTCTCCCCGCGCCGTCGTCGCCGCCGGGGGCTCCGTACATCAAGGCATTGAAACCGCCCGGAATCGGATCGCCGGCCACAGCCTGGCCGAAGCCATCTCCCGGCTCGACACCCCGCTCGCGGCTGAGCACGCGCCCGCGGGCGCCGGAGATCGTGACGCGCTCTCCCGGACCCGCCCGGAACTCGCCGGACGGCGGACTCGCCGCCTGCATCGACGCTGGGGCCGACACGAGCAGAGCGAGCAGAGCGCAGGAGAGAAGGTGATTCAGCAATGCGGCCTCCGAGGTAAGAGGGCCGCCCACCGTCCAATCCTTCGCGGAGGGGGTCCGCGTCGCGGAACTTCGTTTCGGCGCGCCGGACCTCCGGCCTCTACGGGCAGGTCGCGAAGGCCTGAGTGTCCAGGATAGGGGGTTCCCTCTGGTCCACGGGCTTGCTGTAGGTTCTGACCTGGTCGGTCTGCGTATCGGTTATCGTCAGCTCCCACGACACGTTCGTGCTCGATTCGAATTGGAGCCAGTAGTGGCCGTTGGCGTCGCAGCCGTTGACGAGCTTGATCAGAGACTGCGCGTGGCGGGGGTCCAAGAACCAGAAGACTCCACTGTTGTCGGTCTGGGGGAAGCCCATCCCGCGCCCCTGCAGGCCGTTCGCGTCGGCCCACTCGAGGTCCGCCTTGAAGCGCCCCTGCTGAAGGCAGAGCTTGTCGGAGTCCCAGCACTCGGGATCGGCGTTCGGCGGCAGAAGTTGGATGGAGAGCATCGAGGTGATCGTCGAGCCGACGGGCTGGATCTGGTTGCCCGAGAAGGTCGTCTGGGTGAAGTAGGCGAAACAACCGCGGTTGGCGTTCACCCGCCGAGTGGTGATGGAGGCCCCGCTGTCGGCGTCGAACCGCGCCCGGTTGCGGCCGAGGCTCTGCGTTGCACCGCGCGAACCGGAGCAGCCGAAAGTGGACTGGGCCCTGCCGTTGGCGCGGCCTTGACCGGGCAACCGGTCGTTGAACGGATCCCGGAACGTCATCAACGTGGCACGAGCGTCGGCCGAGAGGGAGTTGGGCAGCAGCACTTGATCGACGAGCCCGAGGAGATCCTTGAGGCGCATCGCATCGATCACTCTCTGGGAAGAGGAGTGGGTCGCCGTGGTCTCTACGCCAATGGCGTGCGCGAGAGACGGCGCTGTAACCAGAATCGCGAGAGCCACGCCTGCGCACTTATGAATGCTCATCCCGGTACCTCCCTGGCTTGCGGTTTCGGATCGGCTGCCCGCTACTGTAGCCGATCCCGCCGGCCGGTGAGGGTTCTCGTTCCGGGATGGCCCACCGCAACCGATCGGCGAGCGCCCGCCCCGGCGGGGAAGAGGCGGCACCTCAGGCCGCCGTGTGCAGCGGTTCGACCGCGACTTCAGCCGGCCGCCCGCTGGCCTTTGGAGGCCGCATCATGAACATGATCACGGCTCCGACCAGGCAGGCGCAGCCGGCGATCGAGAAGGCCCAGGTCCACGTCGTAGCGTCGCCCGAGCGGGTTCCGAGGTCCTTCATCCAGCCGCCCAGGAGCGGCCCGGCGATGCCGCCCAGACCGTAGGAGAGGAAGACGTAGGGGTAGTTGGTGCCTACCTTACGGTCGCCGAACAGGTCCGCCGTGGCGGCCGGGAAGAGAGCGAAATTGCCGCCGAAGTTGAAGCCGATGAACGCCGCGGCGAGGTAGAGCCCCCACTCCGTGGCGCCGATCCAGAAAAGAGCGAGCATCATGACGCCCTGCGCCGCGCTCATCAGCGCGATCGAGCGACGCCGTCCCAGGCTGTCGCTGATCCACCCCCAGAGGATGCGCCCGAGGCCGTTGAAGAGGGCGTAGAACAGGCCCATCGCGGTGCCGCCGATCACTGCCGCCTCGGAGGCGGACAGCCCGCCGGCGAGCAACCGGTCGCTGCCGAAGCGCTCGATACAGCCGATCACCATGAGCCCGGCGGTGGATCCGAAAAGGAAGGCCAGGAACAGCCCCCAGAACTGTGGCGTGCGGACCATCCGCCGGGCGGCGAAGTCGTGCCCGCCGGTGTGAGCGGCTGTGGTCTCCGGCGGCACCCAACCGGCCGGCCGCCAGCCCGCGGGCGGGTTGACGAGCACGATCGATCCGAGGCTGATCAGGGCGGCGAAGAGCACGCCATAGAGGGTCCACACCTGATTGACCGACAGGCCCATGCCGTAGAGGCCTCCCCAGTCACCGCTGAGGCGCAGCGGCCCGAAAGTGAATCCCTGGGTGAGCTTGATCCAGATCAGGGCCCCGAAGCCGAAGCCGGCCACGGCCAGCCCGGTGATGAAGCCCTTACGTTCCGGGAACCACTTGACGAGGGCGGCGATCGGGCAGACGTAAGCGAGGCCGATTCCGGCGCCGCCCAGCACGCCGATGCCCAGAAGAATGCCCCAGAAGCTGGTGCCTGCGAGCCCCGCGACCACGTAGCCCACACCGAGCGTAAGGCCGCCCGCGAGGGTGACGATCCGCGGCCCGCTTCTCGCCTGCCAGCGGCCGGCGAGAAGCGCCATGACCACGGCGAAGACGAAAAGCCCCACAGCGAAGACCCACTGGCCATCGAGAGCGCTGAAGTTGTAGGGAGGTGCCGCCAGGGGGCCGGTGAAGGCCGACCACGCGTAAATGGCACCGAGGCAGAGCTGGACAAGGATCCCACCGGCAACAACGAGCCAGCGGTTCGTAACCTGCGGACGGCTCATAGGTCCCCCTGGCGGTGCGGGCAACAATGCCCGCGCAGGAGAGTAGCAACTGGAACCA
>Ga0214472_10005734_pt1 | contig 13064 bp, 5 predicted proteins | sample RVTome_6_FD_207662 | JGI IMG/M metagenome (GOLD analysis project Ga0214472, IMG submission 207662) | Soil microbial communities from uranium-contaminated site in the Upper Colorado River Basin, Wyoming, United States - RVT140D175 | ecosystem: Environmental > Terrestrial > Soil > Contaminated >... | reverse complement strand
GAAAAGAGAGGGGGTCGGATCCGCCAGCTTGAATGGAAAACGAGATTGTTTCGCCCAAGCAGGCAGATTGTGACGGTGCTTGGGCAATCAACATGGGAGGCGCTTCGAGAACCACCATGGCAACCTGGCTGGTTTCAGAACCCAGCGGGCTGGAAACCGTGCAGGCGTATCCCCCCACTTGACCAGTCGTCAGATTCGCAAGCACCAGAGTTGAATCGGTTGCCCCGGGAATCGCGTCCTGATTGAAATACCATTGATAGGTTAAGGGCCCAGAACCTAGAGTCTCCAAAGTAAGGGAAAGATCTTCCCCAGGGCAGAGGGTTTGCGATTGGGGTTGAGACACAATGCTGACGGGAATCAGTTCCTCCAGCTCTATCTCAATCGGCGTGCCGTAGGTGATGAAGCTCTTCTGATTTACCGTTCCAAGGCGGTAGCGCAAGTGGTCACTTCCCAGACTGTTGGCAAGCACCACGCTGGAAGTATCGAGGAAGGAGCCCAAAGGGAAGGCTTCAAGCAACGGACCGAGGAATTCCTGAATCAGTTGGTAAGGTTCCGATGGCACAAGCTGGCGCTCCAGAACCCATCGGTCACCTGCATTTAAGGCAGCAAACCAGCCAATTTGTACCGAAAAATCGTCTTGAGTTGCCACTAAGAATTCGGGTTGGATGGGTAAATCCGTTGGGGTTGCGAAGGACCAAATTGGAGATTTGGTTTCGGAACCGTGTGCATCACGGGCAAGAATTTGCCAATGATAGGCGCTGCCATGCGTTAATGGGCCGTTCAGGGTCATGGTTGTTGCCGAAGTGCTGCCAAGGGGCGCCAGTTCCTGGCCTTGCCGCGCGAAATACACAGTGTAGGTTATTGGATCCTCTGGATCAGGATCGCCACCTTGCCATTGCAAGATGGGCCAATTGCTGGCGGCCTCGGTCGCATGGACTGGAGAAGGGTTGTTGGGTGGCAACGGCGCACGGTTGCTGGTGGCTACATGGGCTTCGTTGGACGTATCGGAAACCAGCGTTCCCGTCTTGGTGGCAACCTGAGTCCGAATGCGATACACATAATCGCGGTTTCCCATGGTGGTGGTGTCGGAGAAGGTGGTGGTATATTCAACCTGAGCGATGACTTGGAAGCTACTCTCACCTGGTGATTTCCTTTCGATTTGGCTCAATCCTGTTGCAGCTTCCAAGTGCCACGACAAATCTACACTCCCCTGTTCTGATTGGAGAAGGACAAGCTGTTCTGGCGGAATCAAACCATTGGGCGCACCGGTGGAAAACGTCCAAATGGGTCCTTGCACCAGAATCTGGCCATCGTCGGCAACCACTTGCCAATAGTAGGCTTGGTTGGGAAGCAGATCTTTGGGCAACGCGCATTGGGTGGCAATGGTTTGGCAAAGTTGCGGCATATCGGCGGGAGTGGTCCCCAAGCGTACCTTGTAGAGCACGGGCGTTTGGGGTATTGCATGGCCGCCGCTCCAGCTTAAAACCGTTCCTGGCGAAACATAGCCGGCGGCGATAGCTGGATTTGGGGCATAGGGTTCGAAAGCTCCAGTGATGGGCTGAATTATGAAGCTGGCATCGCTTTGGTCTTCCAGGGTGGGTTGGCCGGATGCCGTTGCACGAACCCGAACCAGGGCCCGGGACGTATTGGCGGTAGGAACCTGCCAGGAATAGGTAGCGGTATTGCTTAGACCGTTGGCGATTTCTGTCCAGCGCAGGCCATCGTCCAGAGAAACCTCCAAGCTAAAACTCCGGCCTGGGCTGGAGGCCCATTCAATATCGAAAAGTTGTCCCGCAAGCAATGCCTCACCGCCGTTCGGATGCACAAGGGTCAAAGAGTCCGAACTGGATTGAAGGGAAAACGTGCCCGAATACCCTCGGCCCAGGTTGCCATTGGCATCGCGCGCTTCCACCATGAGGATTACCTCTGGAAAATCGCCAGCAGGTGGTGTCCACTGATACGTTCCCGAATTATCGAGGTTCTTTTCAATGGTTTGGAAGCTTGTTGCCTGGTCTGTGGAGTACTTCAAGGTAACCGAAAAAACGCCAACGTTGTCTTGTGCTGACCAAGCAACGGAAACGGGTTGATTGGCAGGTAAGAGTGCATTTGTTTGGGGCAGGTTCACTGTGACTTGCGGTGCTTCCAAGTCGTCCGAGTAAGAAGCCCAATTCAACAAAACGGGTTCATGATCACCTACACTGATCGATTCATTCCAGATGGCAAAAACCCCTCCGTCAGTGGTGGTAGTCACCTGGTGATTTTCAGCTCTGCCCACGATCGAGTCCATGACTGTCAAGGGGCCAAAGCTGCCGTCCTCATAAATGCGGCGCTCAACCAGGACTTCACGCGTGGTGAGAGCATGACTCTGGTAGGACAAATGGGGATTGCCGAAGGGGTCAAAAAAGAGCTGGGCTTCCCCATAAGATATGGCATCGGGAATGGCGTAGTCCCATTGGCGCCAGTGATCGCCTTCCCAACGGTTAACCATGATGACAGGCCCTCGGAGGTAAACATAGAGCGCGCCAGAAGGTGAGAACGTCATGTGAATGGGATGCCCACCTGCACTGCCATCCCGAATCGTGGTGGCGTTTGACCATTGGGTGCCATCAAAATGAAGGAAAAGCAGTTTATGTGGGTCTAAAAAGCTTTCAGCGGTGAGGTAAAGCTCATTCTCGGCCAGTGCAATTAACGTCGGAGAATAAGCATAGTCCTGGGCAATCAAGATGGGGGAAAGACCTGTTGAGGGAGAAAGGCTAAGGTGCCATATTTGTGAGTGGCCTGCTTGTTTTTCGCGCCAGGCAATATGGACGAGACCATTTGCAGTTATTGCAAGAGTTGGTGAACTTGAGCTTGAATTGGTGGTGTTTGAGACATTTATTCTTGGAACCCAACTCCCCTGTACAAATTTCGAATGGAAAACATCACTGTTAATAAAAGTGGGTGCTCCACCTGTGGGGTTGGGAATTTCCTGGGTTTGTTTAAAAACCAGATGAGGCACCCCATCGCTGCCGACGTTGAAGGAAAAGTCCTCCCAGGCAATCCAGTCCTCCAGGCCGGTGGATACATCGTAGGAGGTGAAAATGGTTTTACTTTGGGGAGAAAACACACCGTTCTGAAAAGTTCGATACAGAAATCCGTAGTTGCCAATCTTATAGGTTTGGTTGGTGGACGGGTTTTTGAGGGTAATATGCTCAGCATAGTGAATGATCAAATGAATTTTGCCCGATGCTTCGCTGACCATTTGCGGTCCCGTAAGGTATTGATCCCATTTGGGTGGGTTATTCCCAAAAGCATAGGCATTGGGCGGGATCGGTGGCGGGGTGGGCAGAGTGAAGGCCTCTATGGGCGTGTTCCATGGCGGTGGAATTACGAAGCTATCCACCACGGTAAAAGGCCCTTGTGAAAAGGCAAGCGTATCCACAAAATTGGTGCCTTTGGCTTCAACGGCCAGAGTGAATTCCTGTCCGCTGTAGGATGAGGGCACGGTCCATTCATATGTACCGGTATTGGGGAGGTTTAGTGCAAGGGTTCGTTCTTTGGTGCCATTTCGATAGAGATCCACATCGATACTCTGAATGCCCAGGGGAGAAGTTGCTTCCCAGCGCACGGTATAGGTGTTTTTGGTCAGCAATTGCTCGCCCCCGACCGGGAAGAGAACGGCAACCTGGGGCGCTTCACCGGAAATGATGGGCACCGTTTGGCTTAATGCCTCGGTAAAGTTTCCAGCCTGGTCGTAAACCACCACCTTGATGGTAACTTGAGCATTGACAAGAGAATCGGGAACCAGCCATTTGAATCCCTGACAACAGATATAACCGCGCTGCCAAATGTTGATCCAGGGTCCCCCATCTGCGGAATAGAAAATTTCCTGTGAGTCAATTCCTTGGTTATCGCGCTCGGAATAGACAATTTTCATTTCATGTCCCGTCCGGTAAACGAAGTCAAGGCTGGGGTAATGCACGGTTACCGTCGGTCCCTGGGAGTCCACGATGCTCAGATTTCGAACCACCGTATTGTTGGTGCGCACATCTTCTTTGATCTGGTTATAGGGATTTGCCACCGCAACCAACTCAACCGGACCCAGAAAGCCGGGAGGAAGAGTAATGGTTTTGGTCACTGTGGTGTTTTGACCCACCGCAAGTGCTGGCATGCTGGCTTTGCCAAGTTCATAAGTTAAGGATCCATCAGGCGTTTGCAGGTGGAAAAACACGAAATTGGAACCAGAGGGATCATTGCCGATATTGGCCACATTCACGGTTGCGCTGAATTGGGATTCGTATTCGGGTGAATCGTTGCTGACCTGCAATTGAGAAACGGCAAGGTCTGGGAAGCGATTTTCGCTTGAAAAGGTCCAGATGGGACTGGAGGTGCGTTTGCCCAGCGCGTCGATGGCCACCACTTTCCAAAAATAGGGTTTTCCCGGCAGCAAGGGCGAAGGAATGGCACAGGAAAACGCGGAGGTGTCGGAGCAAATTTTGGAAAGGGGCAAGTCCCGGCCCATGTACACATCAAAAACCAGTGCATCCCCATCCGGGTCTTGGCAGGCCCAGGAAAGGAATGGCTGATTGAGCGGGATGTTCGCAGCTTGTTCGGAGGGCTGGGGTGAAAACGGTTCCAATGGGGCCTCATTGGCAAGAACCTGGATGCTCTCCGTTTCGCTCCATGCACTCTGGCCGCAGGCACCATGGGCTTTGACTCGAAAAAAGTGCTCACCTCGGCTGAGAGCTGTGAGGTAGTGATAGGAGGTTTCAGCCGTATACTCAGTAGGATTGGTAAAAAGTGGATGGGTGTCTACTTGAAGGCGGTAGGAATCGCTGCCGCTCACATCCAGCCAGTCCACGGTGAGATAGTCGTGAGGTGTGGACACACCCGGATTTTTGAGAAAGGGCGGTGATTCAGGACGGGAACACGCACCGCCCACCACGCGAAAGTTTGGGCTGCGAATAAAGGCTGAGTTTCCCGATCCATCGGTGGCGGTTAATCGCAGACGAACAGTTTCCCCAACCAACTCGGGAAGCTGCCAGGTGTATTCCGGACCTGGATCATGGAGTTCTGCGATGGATTGCCAGACGAAATTGGTGCTGGAGCTTTGATAATCGAGAGTTAGGTTTGCTACATAACCGCTGTCGTCACTCAGAAGCCAGCGGACGGTGATGGCTGTATCGCCTGAAAGAACTTCCCCTGCTCCAGGTGCCAGAAGCTTGATGCTTGGCGGTTCGCGATCAGTCGTGGATGCGGTGCCGGTAACAAAGAAATTCCTATTGGCAAGGTGTTTTCCCTGAATGGCGATGGGGATTCCAGCGGCTGGTGAAAAGGAAAAACCGGCTTTGGTGGCGGAAAGTGTTCCCGAATACCCATCAGGTGCCCAGGCGCGGAACCAACCATTTTCGTCAGTTGTAACGGCACCTTGCTCGGGCGGCAAGCCATTGATGGTGACATCCGCAACGCCTGCACCATTGTTGTTGACCCTGCCAATCACCCGATACAGTGTTGCCGGGTCCGGGACATAAGAAATCGACAGCGGCACGGTTTGATTGGATAGAAGCGTAACCGTAGTCGGTTGGGGTTTCAGCCAGCCGTAGATGTCGCGAAACTCCACCGTGGTTGGCCCGGGAGGAAGGCTTTCGTAGACAAAGCCTCTGGGCCGCCAGGTGGTATCCCCCTTGACGCGCCAGAACCACTCATTCTCAGAAACAATGCGAGATGGGCCCTGGCTTATCACGATGGCAAGCGAACCGCGATCCGGCTCCAACGAACGGTAACTGGCGCTAAGGGTCGTAAGCTGATTGTGTTCGATAGTGACATCCGTGGGTTCAGGTCTCTGCCAGGAGCGGAGGTGTTTAAATTCCACAGGGTAAATTCCGGTAGCCAGATTGGACACGGTTTCCCCTGAGGCGTGCCACTCCGATTCACCAAGAATTCGCCATGCAGCCCCGGTTGGGTTGGGTGTCAGGGTGACTTTGACATTGCCCGCTGAAGGAGGTTGTATGATGACCTCGAGCGGAGCAAAAAGAAACAGATTCTCCTCTTCAGGCAACCGAAGCGATTGGCGTGGCGGCGTGCGAAATCCGGGCGGCGCTTGAAAGTCCAGCTCGTAAAAGCCTGCTTCCAGTTTCAGAGGGCTGTCGGGGCGAAAGGGCAGCCATTGACTCCATTCAGGGTCCTGGTTTTTTCGCAGCCGCCACATGGCTTGACTGCGGTAATAGGAATCGAGTGAATGGGCCGAGGCGCCTCCGGAAGGATCCGAGAAGAGGGGGTTCAGGTAAAAGGCATAGGTTTGATTTTTGAGCGAGAAGCGCAGCGTTTGGGGTAAAGCATCCTCCCCGTTTGAGAATAAAAAAACCAATTCTTCGTGACTGTCAAAGCTGTTGTCAGGATTGATGGGACGATTTGGACCTTGGTAAACAAACTGATTTTTGTCGGTAGCGTCCTGAGTGATTTGCCCGTGGCGTACCTTGACGCAAAGGTGGTAGCTGTCGTGAAGCGGATTGTTAACCACCGTTTGCAAGGTCGTTTGCTCCTGTGTTTCCAACCCAAATAACAATGCATCATCACCATGGACACTGGCTTCAAATTCAAGATGCTGCGGCAGGCGATTTCTGACAAAGCCTTTGATGGATTCGGCGAAATGAATGGCCTCGGCAGCGTCGTAATTCGGTCCTACCAACCAACTGAAAGGACCTGGTGCACCTAAACGCAGCAGTGCAAGCTTTTGAATGACTTCTAGAATGTTTGCTGAAGCAGGAAGCCCCAAGCTTTCTGCTACTGCACTATGGGCGTCCGGTCCAGTTCCATTGAAAGTGCCACCAAGCCGATAATATTCCTCCAGATACCACCAGCCCAAGGTGGTGCCATTCATTTCTTGGGTCAATTCTGTCAATTCAAGCGCGCCCCAGATCCGGGTAATTGCTTTCGCGCCTTGTTGAACTAGAAATGCGGCATTTCCAGGTTTTAGTGTGAAATTTTTGATATTTGAATTAGTGAGTTTAAAACTATCTAATTCAAAAAGGGCACCTAAAACTTCCGATTTGCTCTCGTTCAAATAGTCGGTTAGCCCAACAGCTTCTGTCCTATTAAAGCCCATATTCTCAAGTGTTTCATGTGCGAGCTCGGGTGAATCAAGGAGTTTCTCGAGGAGTAATTTCTTTTTCTCGCGGAGAGAAAGGTAGGGTAGTTCGGCAAGTGTATTTCCAATGTCATAAATCGCCATGGTTGTGTCGATTAAGTTCAAATAGGCAACCACGTCATTGTTGGTATCATTTATTCTTCTATTAAAGTAATCAACTTTGTTTTCAAGCATGCGCTGATGCTGCATGAACAACCGGGCTTCAATTTTCTGGCGGCAGGAATAGGCGATGGGACCGTTAGGCCAGAAATGGATGGGTTTATCGCCAGTGGTACATCCCTGGTAGTCGAAATGGTAGTCGTAGTCAGGATTGCACTGCGCTTGAAGGGGAAGGAGCCCACTTCCAAAAAACAGGGTGATCCAAACCATGCACCATGCTGCGCGGTGAATTTTTCCAGCGACAATTTTGAATTCCAGCATAACTTTTTCCCCTTTTTGAAAATGCGTCTTTTTGGGGTTAGGCAGGATTCACAATTGATATGGATCACATTTTTTCAAAGCAATGCCCCACCCTTGCGAAGGCAGGGCACTGGGTAGGTGAGAATTTGGTGCAGGTGCATTTGGCACAGAGCCTCTCAGCCCTTAAACCCGCACCAGATCGACTCGGGTATCGCCATTGACATACACTGTGGCGGCGGTCCTGCCGTTCAGGTACACCGTGATTTTTTGTTTTGGGTTACTGCCCAGCGAAAGCCGGTACTGGCCATGTTCAGGATAGGCGACGTTGCCGTTCCATGAGGTGGAAACGGTGGCGGTCTTGTTAATTTTGGAGCCGTCTTTGTTAACAGCAGTGCCGTAAATAGAAGCATTCATGTGGAACCCTGCCTGTTTAGGATGATGGGACTCTAGAAATCCCTCTCTCAAACAGGCAGGAATTAGATGAATCTCAGCTCAATCACAGCCGTGTTTCAGCGCACCCCCTGGCACCCGCTGGGTTGCCAGGGGGGCGTTGGGGGTTAGTTTCCGCCGCCGCCGCTGCCTGCGGGTGGGTTGGTGGTGCCTGTTGGGGGGACGGTGGTGCCTGAGGTATCGGTCACCGTTTCCCAGCGGAGAGGTAAGGGCTTGCCTTGGCTTTTGGGAAGATGGCGTTGCCACAGTTCCAGCAGAGTGACGCCCTCTTGATTCAGTGTGGATGTTACCTGCAACGTCATTTCGGGGACGATGTCGAAACCGCTGCTGCTCAGTGCCAAGGTTGGGGTGAGTTGATGCTCGGAAACCAGATCCGTTTGGTTCTGGAAGATTCTGGCGAAAATCAGCGGCGTGGTATCCAGATCCTGAGAAACGGCGATTTCCACGCGGTTCCCTTGCGTATCGGTCATGTTAAAAAGCACCTGCTCCCGGGAGGATTGGGCCCAAGAGGTGGATGCCAGCGAAAAAAACAACATTGCCAGAACGGAAAAAGAACCTAAAGACCACTTTTGAATAAAGGGACGCATTGCGACCTCCTTTGAAGAAGTTGAAAATTCCGGAGGCGCCTGCATCCCGTCTCGGCCTGCCGGTGATGGAAAAAGCTTTCTTTAAAGTCGAGGGCGACCCGCTTCTCGAGCTGCGTGTCAGGATGAGCCCTTCGTCTGTGCCTTTGTTGGTGTCACCGCTCAAAGAAGTCGAAATGGGGATAGGAAGTTAAAATTTTTTTTGGTCTAATTTTCGAGATGATTCATAATTGGAAAAAGATTCACAATTAAAGAGTTTTTCTGGGAGTGACGAAAAATTGCAAACACTTGCCAAGAATCCACCCATCACGGTGCTTTTGAACCGCTGGCAGGAAGGGGATCGCGAGGCGCTTGAGGAGTTGATGCCCCTGGTCTACCAGCACCTGAGCCTGATGGCCCGCAAATTTATGCGCGGCGAACGCAGCAGCCATACGTTTTCGGCCGCAGATTTGGTGAACGAGGTTTACCTGCGCCTCTTCGATAACTATGAGAAGCATTGGGAAAGCAGGGTTCACTTTTACGCGGTGGCGGGGAAGGCGATGCGCTACATTCTGATCAACCATGCCGCCAAAAAGAAAACCCAGCGTCGCGGAGGCGATGAATTTGAGCGGGCAATTGTGGCCATGCATGAGCTTGGGGATCGCCCGCAAAAAGTCTTGAGTGCCTTGGATGAGGCGATGGAACGCCTGAAGCATCGCGATCTGCCCACCGCCACCATGGTGGAATTGCGCTTTTTCTGCGGCTTCACCATTGAAGAAGTAGCAGACACGATGAACAGTTCGCCAGCCACGGTGAAACGCAAGCTTCAGTTTGCCAAGCATTGGCTCGACCGCTATTTGCAGTAATGTGGGGAATTTTTCGAGCCGCTTTCTTGAAATTTCCTGCCCTTGTATTCAGTTTCTTGGGTTTCCCAACGTTTCGGAAACCCCAAATTCCAGGGAAAGGGCTTGCATGAAAATGAACGATCCCTGGTCGAATCTTGAGGAACTCTTTTTTGCCGGATTGACCCTGGACGCGCAGGGCCGTGCCCAATTGTTGAAACTCTATGAGGACCAGCCTGAGGTGGTCGAGGAACTCTATGAGCTTTGGAACCACCAGCCTACGCGCATGGACTTTCTGGAAGCGATTCCTGGATTGGTACGAGGCCTTTGGGATGAGCTGGGTGAGGAACCCATTCCCACTCACATCGGCGCCTATGCCATTGAAGGCCAGTTGGGCATGGGCGGCATGGGTGTTGTTTACAAAGCGATCCAACCGCCCCCTCTCTCTCGCGAGGTGGCGCTCAAAGTTCTGCCCCTGGCATTTTGCACGCCTTCATGGCTGAACCGTTTCCAATTGGAACAGCGCTCGCTGGGCAGTCTGAACCATCCCAACATCGCCACCGTCCACGAAGCTGGCCTCTCGGAAATGGGCCAACCCTTTTTTGTCATGGAACTCCTGGAAGGCATGAACCTTCTAAAGTTCTGCGACACCCATCGCTTTGATTTGAAGACTCGGCTACGCATTTTTAGGGATGTTTGCGAAGGCGTTCACCACGCCCATTTGCGTGGCATTATTCATCGTGACTTGAAACCATCCAACATTCTGGTGGTGCAGCGCGATGACCAGGTCCTCCCGAAGGTCATTGATTTTGGTGTCGCCCACTTGCTTCAGGAATCAACCCTTTCCAGCGCCAACACGTGTGCTGGCACCCCTAAATACATGAGCCCCGAACAAGCGTCGGGAGCGTTGGATTCGGTGGACCTGCGCACGGATATTTTTTCGCTTGGCGCGGTGTTGTACGAACTTTTGTGTGGCATGGCGCCTCTGGAAAAGGTACTGGAGCAGGCAGCGAGTTTGCAGGAGCAATGCCACATCGCTGCGACGGTTTCCCCGACTGCGCCTGCCTCTTTGGCCGGGTTTGCTGAATTTCAGACTGCAGCCCAACTGCGTGGCCTCTCCCCTGCCCGCCTGCAATCCCAACTCCGCGGCGAACTGCAGTGGCTGGTGATGACCTGCCTGGCCAGGGAGCCTGAAAATCGTTATGAATCATGCCGAGCCCTCATTGATGACCTGGATGCCTATTTGGCGAATCGACCGCTTCAAGCTGCTGGGCCAAGACATGGGTACCGGTTCCGCAAATGGCTGACGCGCTATTGGCCAGCACTGGTGGGCGTCGCTGCGGTGATTGGCCTGCTTAGTTTTGCGTTGGTGGTCAAAATGAAGGCGCTGGAGGATGTCACTCTTTCGGAACAGCGCCTGGGTGAAGTTCAGGCATTTTCCGAGAGGATGTTCCGCGAGATTGGCCCCTACGAACAAGGTCCCGAGGTAAAAGCGATCGACCTGCTTCGCCAGGCTGCCAGACGGATTGCTGAGAATTATGCAGGGAAACCACATCTGGAGCGTTCGATTCGGTTGGTACTGGCGCGCTCTTTTCGGGATCTGGGATTTTCCAGGGAAGCGGAAGAACAATATGCGCTCGCCGAAGCCCTGGAGGTGCTTTGCGATGTGGATCTGCCAGATGCACTTCCGCTAAGAAGTGATCGCGCCTACAACCTCCTTCAAATGGGCAGCTCCCATCAAGCCGTGACCATGATGCGACAAGCACTTGCCTCCAGTAGCGTTGCTCTGGGGACCAACCATCCCAAAACCTTGATGCTGCAAAGCAGTTTGGCAACCTTGCTGGGGCGAACGCAAGGCCATGCTGAGGCAAAAAACCTCTTTGCGGAGGTGTTGCCGAAACAGCGTGATGCCATGGGTGCAGCGAGCACGGAAACCCTGGCGACCATGAATAATTACGGTGATCTGCTGTTAACGGTGGGCGAGGTGGGCCTGGCGGAAGAGTTGATGCGCGAAGCCCTGACCCACTACGGATCCCTGGAAAAGCGACGGGATCCTTTCTCGGCCAGCCTGAGCCACAACCTGGCATTGGCGCTGGAACGTCAGGGAAAGTTTTCCCAAGCACAGCCATTGATGGAGCGAACCTTGGCGGTTCGAATCGACCGGTTGGGGCCACACCATCCGGATACGCTGAGCTCGGCCAACAACTTGGCAACACTGCTCGGCAGGATGGGCGCTTTAAACGCTGCCATCGCCCTTATCCGCCAGCACCTCGTGGGCTTCCCCGAAGCCGGTCAATCTTCGCGTGAGTACCTTCGTATTCGACACAGTTTGGGCAACCTTTTGATGGGCACCCAAGCCTTCGCAGAAGCAGAAACGGTGCTAACCGAAACCTGGCACGCAAGGAAGGAGACCTTTGGCGAAGGCCATCTGGACACCTTGAAAACGCACCTGACCCTGGGAGAGCTGTACTGCGAATGGGGTCAATTGGATCGCGGGGAGGCGATCATCCAAGATGTGCTGCGTATCGGTGCACAATCGCTGGGCGAAACCCATCCCTATTTCCCAACCTTCCGCCAGGTCGAGGCCTGGGCAGCCCAGAAACGGTTGAGCGGGGAGCACTGATCTCCACCAGAAGGCCTGGCCCCCGAGCGTCCAGTGGCCAGAACCCAAGTTCCTGGCCCCGCAGAAAGCAAAGGGGACCGCCCCGAGATTCGGGGCTTAGGACCGCCGCCGCTGTGCGGGGCATAGGCGGGTTGTGCTGCGCGCAACCTTTACCCCCATCCAGAAAGTGAGCGCTGGGAGCGCCGTATTGCATGCGGCCCCGGAAATAGAAGGCTGTGGGGAAACCATGCGGGCTTTGCCGATAGCGAACGGAGCGGGGTTATCCTGCACGTCGGGCCTGCTGAGATGAAGTCCTCCCTGCATGGGAGATCCTGTGCAAAGCACTAGGGTGCCTAGGCGTCGCAGAGCTCCGCGGTCCCCAAGAGGGCCTGGCCCCCAAGCCTGGGATCGCCACATGGCATGTGGCCCCGGAAAAAGCTAACCGCAAGAACCCACCGTGCCGCGCCTTCTCCAAACGCTGCTTCTTGCCTGCGATACCCAAAACTTCCCGCACAGTGTCTTGAGGTACAAGGCTGACTCGAATGCCAGTGCATTGCCTGCGCTGAAGGAAACCCCCCTTTTCCTGGGCAAGGGGTAAAAGCGGAAAGGGGATCTCCATGGGTTTTAGAATTTTTTGTCGGATTTGGTTTCTTTGTTTCAGTGCAATGCTTTGGGCACAGGAAATCTATTTTGAGGACGACTTCGAGTCCGGTGTGTTGAATCCCAACTTCTGGGATGCATCACCGTCCGGCGCGACCATCCGCATTGGCGAAGCGGCGCAGGGGCAATACTCGGCCTATTTGGGTGGGGCTGGGACGAACTACCTGGACTTGACCGTGGATTTATCCGGCACCAATCAGGCGGAATTGGAATTTAATTATCGGGATTATGGATCCAGTGGCCATCCGCTGACCGGGCTTTGGCTTAGCCCGGATGGCGGCAACCACTTTGTGAAGGTCTTTTCCTTCCTCCCCGAGCGTTGGTCCACCTGCTGGGGAGCCTGGCCGAGATTTGATTTAGATCAATTAGCCGCCCAGGCAGGTTTGCGCTTTAACAGCCAATTCATGATTCGCTTCCAACAT
>Ga0214472_10005732_pt1 | contig 13066 bp, 12 predicted proteins | sample RVTome_6_FD_207662 | JGI IMG/M metagenome (GOLD analysis project Ga0214472, IMG submission 207662) | Soil microbial communities from uranium-contaminated site in the Upper Colorado River Basin, Wyoming, United States - RVT140D175 | ecosystem: Environmental > Terrestrial > Soil > Contaminated >... | reverse complement strand
GATTGAAGAGGCGCGCAGGAGTCCAGCCTTCTGTGATCGCAAGATCGTGGGGTTCGAGTCCCCCCTCGCCCAGCAGTCTTTCACTCGATTGCGGGTCGGTCCAGAGATCGCCGTCAGGATCCGGTTGCGACCCAACTGCAACCACTATCGGCTCTCCCTTGGGGCTCACTCTCTCCACTGGTCTCCGTCACATTTCACGGCTCACCGATGTGCGCCGCCGGCTTTTGTGAGTGGTCCGACTGCGTGATCGCCTCTGGCGGGGAGGGATGCGGGCGGAGGGATCAGCAGTCAAGGGCGTAGCTGACTGCCGCACAGACTCGGCGCATCGTTTCCCGGCTCGCGGCTCCAACGAACTCGGTGAGCGATGTCTGGGCCACCGTATGGAGCCCGTCGCAGTTGATGGCCGATTCTCGGTCGAGTCCGTGTTCAGTGTGGTCGATCGGCACCTCGGCTGCCAGACTACGCATCGAGCTTGTGATCTCGGCGACCGTGACCAGTGCTCGGACTTCGAGGACTTCGTTGCGTGTGAGAACCAGCACAGGTCGCCGTGTTCGTCCGACCTGGGCAAGCCAGATCTCTCCTCGGTTCACTCCTCTCCCCAGGCTTCTGCGTCGTTCCAGAACTGGTCGGGTCGCTCAGGGTGACGTTCGTATGCCTCGCGGTCCGCGCTGGCCAGAGCGTCACGGACCGCGGCGGCTACACCGTCGCGGGCAGCTGCCGAGATGTTGATACCGAGTCGGCGCGCACTTTCGGCGAGTGATTCGTCGAGCGTGAAGGTTGTTCGGGTCGTCGCCATATCAGTTGATGCTAGCAGGGATCGCTATCGTATTGAGCATCTGCACTCGCTGCATCGGTGCAGGCGGTCACGATCTCCAATACCAAGCAGCAACGCGACGCGAGATGTTGGCATCGACGAGCAGCTTCACTCGCCGGAGTCGAGCTTGCGGTCACGACCTGCCGGAAAACGCCAAACAAGCCCGAATGTCCTCCTGCTCGAACTCCGGGATCAGGATTCAGCCACCCACCTCACCGACCGGGCGCCAATACGACGGCGGTGTTGTGCCCGCCGAACCCGAACGAGTTCGACACGACGGCAGACGGCGTCCACGCCCGGTGGCTGGCCACGATGTCGGTGAGGGGGATCTCCGGGTCCTGAGTCGTCAGTCCGACGTTGGGTGGGAGCTCCGCCCGCTCGATGGCCAACACCGAAGCCACTGCCTCGATGGCACCGGACGCACCGAGTGCGTGTCCCGTGGTGCCCTTGATCGAAGAGATGGCGGGCTGTCCCTCGGGCCACACTCGGGCGACGACCTCGCCTTCGGTCCGGTCGTTCAGATCGGTTCCCGTGCCATGGGCGTTGACGTAGCCAACCTCGGAGGCGGAGATGTCCGCATCGGCCAGTGCGAGGCGCACAGCCCGTTCCGCTCCCTCCCCTTTCGGGTGGGGCGCAGTGATGTGATGGGCGTCGGCCGTCGCGGCAGCACCGAGGATCTCGGCGAGGATCGGGGCTCCGCGCCCGATCGCCGTCTCCCGTTCCTCCAGGACCAGGATTCCCGCTCCCTCACCGAGGACGAATCCGTCGCGGTCGCGGTCGAACGGCCGGGCGAGCATCGAAGGGGACAGTGCCCTCGCAGAGCGGAAGCCGGCGATGGTCGGCTCGCGCACGGCTCCCTCGGCCCCTCCGGCGATGCCGGCGTCGGCGTAGCCCCACTGGATCTGGCGCATCGTGTCCATGATCGCCTGGCCTCCTGCGGCGCAGGCGACGACGGGGGTGGTGGCCTGCCCGCCGAAGCCGTACCGGATCGAGATCGTGGCGGCGGCGGCGTTGCACATCATCATCGGAATCAGCATCGGCGACGGACGCGGATCCTCGGTATAGGCCTCGGTGATGAGCTCCTCGAGGGAGGGAAGTCCGCCGATTCCGGTGGCCACTCCGACGGTGACCCGGTGCGGGTTCACGTGGTCGAGTCCGCCCGAGTGGTCGAGAGCCTCCATTGTCGCCACCAGGGCGAACTGGGTGAAACGGTCCATCCGCCGGTACTCGCGCCGGGGGATCCAGGGTTCCGGGTCCCACGACGTGACCTCGCGCGGTCCGGCGGCGGGCGCGACACCCAGCCCCTTCCAGAAGTCATTCACTCCGACACCGGCGGCAGACACGACTCCAACCCCGGTGATCACGACCCTTCTGCGTTCCATGGCCCCCATTGTGCCCGAACCCGGCGGATTCAGGGTCGGCCGGCGTGGGGGACCGCCACTTCGACCGCCAGCAACACACCGTCGCGGGTGTGTCGCCTCTCCTCGGCCGAGTACGACGGGGCGGCACAGATGAAGAGGGTGGTGCCGTCGTCTCCGCCCAGCATGCAGGCGAAGGCGCCGGTGCCGGTCTCGATCTCGTCTTTGATCCCCCCACCCTCGGCGACGCGCAGCACCCGGCCGGAGAGGGCATCGGCGACCCACAGGCATCCTTCTGCGTCGAGGGCGATCCCGTCGGGAAGCACCGGCGCCCCCGTCGCCTGCCGGGTGGCCGCAGCATCAAAGTCGGCCCACGTTCGGCGATCGGAGAGGGACCCGTTCGCCGCGATCGTGAAGGCCGTCAGACGGCGTCCCACCGTCTCGGCCACGATCAACGTGCTCTCGTCGTTCGAGATCACTGTTCCGTTGGGAAACAGGAGGTCGCGGCCGTCGGGGGTGGCGGTCCCGTCCGGGTCGATCCGAATGAGCGAAGTCGGTTCGGGGTGCTGGTAGGCCATGAGGTCGTATCCGAAGTTCCCGACCCACGCTCGGCCGAGGGCGTCGACGACCATGTCGTTGGCCGGCCAGGCGATCAGCTTCGACAGGTCGGCGTGTTCGGCGAGATTCCCCCGCTCCAGTCGTAGCACTCTCCGGTCGAGCATCGACACGACGAGCATCGACCCGTCGGGCAGCCAACCGATTCCCGACGGTTGACCATCGACTTCGCACACGGTCTCGACGATGCCGGTCGCAGGTTCGACCGTGACCACGTGCCGCGTGTAGAAGTCCGAGAGCCACAACCGTCCTTCGCGCCAGCGCGGCGACTCGAGGTAACTGAAGCCCGTCGCCACCTCACGTACGGCGGAGCTCAGAGAACAGCCTCGTACAGGGGTTCCGACCCGCCGGTGACGGCCGGCTCGAGCCCCGCCGTCCTCGGGAGAAGCTGGTTGAGATAGAAGGCGGCGGTCGCCTTCTTGGCCGTGAGGAACTCCTCGTCGCCCTGACGGGACGAGAACAGGCTGTCGGCGGCGAGCCACGAACGTGCCATCAGCCATCCGCCGCTCAGGGTGCCCATCAACTCGAGAAATGGCGTCGCACCGGCGAGAGCGTCATCATGTTCCCCGGTGGCGAGACGCGCTCGCAGCCACGCCGTCGCTCGCTGCCCGGCGGCCACCGCATCAGCGAGGTGGTCGGCCAGCGTCGTCTCGGCGGCGCCGAGGTCAGTCACCGTGGCCTCCATCTCCTCGAACAGTGCCGCCATCGCCTCGCCGTTCGACAGCTTGCGTAGGACGAGGTCGATGGCCTGGATTCCGTTGGTGCCCTCGTAGATCGGTGAGATGCGGATGTCCCGGTAGAACTGGGCTGCGCCGGTCTCCTCGACGTATCCCATCCCACCGTGGATCTGGATCCCGAGCGACGCGATCTGCACTCCCCGGTCGGTCAGCCACGCCTTGACGATCGGCGTGAGCAGCGCAACCCGATCGCCGTGGAACGCTCTGACGTCCGGGTCGTCGGCGTGGCGGTGGTGGTCGACGCTGAAAGCGGTCGTGTAGAGCAGAGCGCGCATGGCTTCGATTTCCGCGCGCATCGTCAGCAGCATCCTCCGCACGTCGGGGTGCTCGATGATGAGCGACGATTCCCCCGGTTCCGCACCCACGGTCCGGCCTTGGGGGCGCTCCTTGGCGTAGGCGAGTGCTCTCTGGTACGCCCGCTCTCCCACCGCCACACCCTCGGCACCGACTTCGATCCGTGCGGTGTTCATCATCGTGAACATGTACCGCATCCCTTGCTGTTCCTCACCGACGAGGTAGCCGACGGCTTCATCGAATTCGAGCACACAGGTCGGCGAGGCATGGATGCCCAGCTTGTGCTCGAGCGACACGACCTCGTACGAATTGCGCTCGCCGGGGGCTCCGGAGGCGTTGGGGAGGAACTTGGGAACGAGAAACAGCGAGATGCCCTTCGTTCCCGGTGCGGCCCCGGGCGCGCGGGCGAGCACGAGATGGATGATGTTGTCGGTGAGATCCTGATCGCCCCAGGTGATGAAGATCTTCTGTCCGGTGATCCGGTAGGTGCCGTCGTCCTGCTGGACCGCTCTCGTCGTGAGGGCGCCGACGTCGGACCCGGCATGCGGTTCGGTGAGGCACATGGTCCCCGACCACTCCCCGGTCACCAGCTTCTCGAGATACAGCGCCTGCTGTTCGGGTGAGCCGTGCTCGGTGAGGGCGTCGATGGACGCCTGGGTGAGCATCGTGCACAACGAGAGAGCCAGATTCGAGCTCTTGAACATCTCGTGGACGCCCATGCCGACCAGCAACGGCATGCCGCCGCCGCCCCAAGTCTCGGACAGATGGACGCCTGCCCAGCCTGCGGCGAGATACTTGGCGTACGCCTCCTTGAATCCGTCCGGGGTCCGCACGGACCCGTCGACCAGGCGGGATCCCTCGAGGTCACCGGGTCGGTTGGTCGGTGCGATGACCTGGGAGAAGAACCGCCCCGCCTCGGCCAGTACCCCGGAGACGGTCTCCGGGTCCGCATGCTGAAAGCCGTTGAGCTTGGCGACTGCGGTCAGGTCCGTGACGTGGTTGAGGACGAACTCGAGGTCGGCGAGAGGAGGGGTGTAATCCGACATCCGTGCTCCTGATGGGTACCCCGAATGGTACCGGCCGACGAGCCCGTCGATTCCCCCGGTTTGCATCCATCCTGATCTCCCGTCAAGGTCCCCGAGCTCGCGACCGAAGACCTGCGTATGGACTCCAGGGGGAAACCGCGGAGTCGGGTGGCCACGGCGTCGTTCACGGCGATGGTCCTGCTCGTCTCCTTCATCGCACCGCCCGTACCGGCCACGGCCCAGACCGTCGGCTTCGACCCATCGCTGATCGTGTTCCCGGTCATCGGCGAGGTCGCGTTCATCGACGACTTCGATCAGCCGCGTTCGGGAGGACGAACGCATGAGGCAACCGACATCATGGGCGAGAAGATGCTGCCGGTGGTGGCGGCCGCCGACGGTGTCGTGCGATGGATCGGGTCGACCTGCTGCTACCTGTCGATCGACCACGGCGGCGGTTGGGAGACGTGGTACATCCACCTCAACAACGACACGCCCGGCACCGACGACGGTCTCGCCTGGGGGATCGCTCCCGGCATCGAGCGGGGGACGAAGGTCTACCAGGGTCAGCTGCTCGGCTGGGTGGGCGACTCCGGCAACGCCGAATCGATAGGTTCGCATCTCCACTTCCAGATCTTCCAGAACGACGTCGCCGTCAACCCCTACGAACACCTTCTCGTCGCTCCGCGCCTCACCGCCCCGCTCGCCCGCCTGTACACCGGCACCTTCTCCGACGACGACGGGTCGGTCCACGAGACGGACATCGAGAAGCTGGTCGCCACCGGAGTCACGAAGGGATGCAGCCTCGAGCCGATGCGTTACTGCCCGGAGGAATCGATCACCCGCGGACAGATCGCCGCGTTCATCAATCGGGCGCTGGACTTGCCGGCGAGCGAGCAGGACTGGTTCGGAGATGACGACGGCACGCTCTTCGAACCGGACATCAACGCCGTCATGAGCGCCGGTATCGGTTTCGGCTGCGACGACGGGAACTATTGCTCGGACCGGCCATTGCTCCGTGAGGAGATGGCGACGCTGCTGGTCCGGGCGTTCCGTTTGCCACCGTCGGATGTCGACTGGTTCGTCGACGACGACGGCCACCCCCGCGAGTCCGACATCAATGCCCTGGCCAGTGCGGGCGTCACTCTCGGGTGCGCCACCGAGCCACCGATGTATTGCGCCTCGGAGACGGTGACCCGGGCGCAGATGGCGTCGTTCTTCTCGCGGGCCATGGGTCTGTAGAGGGCCGGGTGGCTCAGATCGCCCGCGCCAGAGACCCCATCGCCGTGCCGGCCGGCGCCTCGACCTTGATCGTCGCCAGGGCGTCGTGGTCGGTCGGTCCGAGGTTGACGATCACCATCGGCCGCCCCCTTGTCACCACCGACAGCGGAACGTTCGCCGCCGGGTAGACCCCCATCGTCGACCCCACCACGAGCACCGCGTCGGCGGCGTCCGCCATCGCCCGCGCCTTGTCCATCTCCTCCTGCGGCAGCAGTTCGCCGAACATCACGGTCGTCGTCTTCACGATTCCCTCGCAGTGAGGACAGTGCGGGTCATCCATGCCTCCGTCGACCCATCCGAGCACTTCCTCGGTGGTCCAGCGCGCGCCGCATCCGAGACAGAGAGACTTGCGGACGTTCCCGTGGACCTCGGCGACTGCGGTGTCCGGAGCCCCGGACGCCTGGTGCAGGCCGTCGACGTTCTGTGTGACGATGCCGGTCAGGCGGTCACGCCGCCACAGATCGGTGAGGGCGTCGTGGGCTGCGTTCGGCCGGATCTCGGCTCGGTCGCCCCACAACGCACCTTCCTGATGCATGCGCCAGCTGCGGACTCGGACTGCACGGGACGACAGGAACCGGTCGATGGTGAAGTCGTCGGGATCGACCCTGGTCCAGAGACCGTCGGGACCGCGGAAGTCGGGGATGCCGGATTCGGTGGAACATCCGGCGCCGGTGTAGGCGAGGATGCGCTCGGCGCGTGAGAGAACCTCGATGGCGCGGCCGAGCACCTCCATCGGGTGTGCTCAGACCGAGACGGGCGTTAGTTGTTCTTCCAGCTCGGCGATGACCGAGCGGACGTCCAGCGCGAAGTCGATGACATGTCCCGGAAGCACGGCTCCGTGCTTCTCGAGGAACAGGTCCACGATCTCCGTCTTGGTCTGTTCTGACATTGCGTTTCTCCTGGTGACGCCGTCTGCTTCAACGCTTCCGAGCGGCTCCGCGTTCCCGGTGGGGGGACACTTTCCCACGTCGTGACCGCATTGGGTAGTTCATCGTCCGATTTCCGGGTCGGATTGAGCGGCGCGTGTTCGGATCGTGAACACCGAATCCCCCGACAGCACGCCTCCCCGTCCGAACAGTCGGCCGAACTGCCAGTTCGACAGCCCCAGCTCCGGCCGGTCGAGGGCATACTGTCCGTCCACCCACCGTGTGAAGCCGTTGCCGACGAACGGCGCGTCGATCTGATTCCAGAATCGATCGTGGGATTCCGGATCCGACGAGATGAGGCTGGCGACGAACCGGGGGCTCTGATCGTTGAACACGGCGACGGCTTCGCCGATGCTCTCGACGACGGTGAGGGTGACCTCGGGGGAACCCTCCCACTCCCATTCGACTCCAAGTTCGGTGGCGTCGATGGACACGGTCCGGGGCTCGACGACTCGCCCCTCGGCCCGTGTGATGCCCACCTCCTCGTACCACGACTCGGGGATGAGACCGCGGGCGGCGTCTGTCACGTGCAGCTTCGGCTCCGCCCCTCTGCGGCGGCCCGCTCGACGTAGGGCATCGAGAAACGCGGGAACGAGTCGACCGGCGGCAGCCGAGACGATTGCGCACGTGTTGAGGGTGTTGCACACCTTGCGGTCGAGCGAGTGGTAGACGGCGCTGGCGAAGTCGTCGGTGTCGGCGTCGTGGTCGGCGATGATCCACGCTCCGCCGCTTCCGTGCAGGCTCACCGATGTCCCCGTCTGCCGGGCGACTGCTCCCAGCTGTGCGACGGCCGCCCCCGAACCTCGTGCCACCGCCAGTGCGAGCTTCGGGTTCGAGAACATCGCCCATCCTGCCGCCCGACTGGGAGTGTCCACCAGCGTTGCTGCACCTGGCGGGAGTCCGCTCGCCGCCAGTGCCGGATCGAGAGCGTGCTCGACGATCGCTCGCGCCGTTCCCAATGCGTCGGAGCCGATGCGGAACACCACGGTGTTTCCCGCCCGCAGCACCCCGGTGGCATCTGCGAACACGTTGGGCCGGCCTTCGAACACGAACCCGACCACGCCGAGGCCGGCCCGAACCAGATCCACGGTCCAGCCCGTGTGGCGGACGGTCTCGACGACATCGCCCCGACCTCCACTGCGCTCGGCCCACGATCGCAGCCCGCTCACCATGTCCTTTCGCATCACGTCGTACAGGACGAGCCGGGTGGTGGTCCGACCGGCGGCCTCCGCTCGCTCCACGTCGGCGGCGTTGGCCGCCGCGATGGGGGCGAACACCTCGTCGTCCGACAGCCGGTCGGCGAACGCGCGGTAGAAGGCGGAGATCTCGGCGTCGGTGACTCCTCCCATCGAGCCGAAGGCCTTCCAGGCGCGCTCGACGGCCGTCGCCGCCACGTCCCAGTCCGTCTGCGGGATGTGGAGCAGCGCACCATCGTCCTGGACAACGACGAGACGGTCACCAGGACTGAACGCTGCCGCCAGCTGTTCGGGGACCGTGGTGTAGCGGTCACCCCCGTAGGGGATGACCAATCCGGCTTCGAGTCGTTCGAGTCGGTGGCTCATCTGGCGGCGAGGCTACCCCGGTCGCCCGCCGCCAGGCTCATCCGCCCCGGGGACTAGTCAGTCGGCCGGGACTCGAAATGACGCTCGTGTCGGCCGCCCTGGCGGCTGAGCTGTATAGACGAAGGCTGTTCGACGGTGACCGTCGAGAGAGAGACCTGCGAGGAGATCCGATCGCCATGAACCTGACCCGAACCAAGTCGCGCCGCCGTTCCCAATGTCAGGAACACCACTGGTCGTCCACGATGGTCATCGCGGGACTGCGGCGGGATGTGTGCGGTCGATGCGATGCGATCTCGATCCAGGCCGTGAGCCACGAGTTGTTCCTCCCCGAGTCGCTGCGGAAAGTGACACAGAAGACCGCTTGACGGCTTGGCGTTTGAGCGGCTGCCCTCGGTGGGGGAGAATCCCCGCATGATCGACAGCACCATGCAGGACTTCCCGCTCACCCTCACTCATCTCCTCCGGCATGGCCGCACCATGTACCCGGCCTCGAAGGTCCTCACCTACCACGGTGCCGACGCCGCCATCCAGGAGGCCACGTTCCCGCAGGTGGCCGATCGGGCGGATCGGCTCGCGGCTGCCCTGCGCCGCCTCGGTGTCGACCGGGGAGACCCGGTGGGGACGTTCATGTGGAACAACCAGCGTCACATGGAGGCGTACCTCGCCGTTCCCTGCATGGGGGCGGTACTCCACACGCTCAACATCCGGCTGTTCCCCGACCAGCTCGTCTACGTGGTCAACCACGGAGCGGACAGGGTCGTCATCGTCGACGGATCCATCGCCCACCTGCTGGCCGCGGTTCGTGACCGGCTCGAGACCGTCGAGCACATCGTCGTGTGCGGTGACGGCGACCTCACCGGACTCGGCGAGACGCTCGACTACGAGAAGCTGATCGCCGCCGAGCAGCCCGGATTCGCCTATCCCGATCTCGACGAGCGGGCCGCCGCCGCCATGTGTTACACCAGCGGTACGACGGGCAACCCGAAGGGTGTCGTCTACTCACACCGCTCCACGTTCCTGCACTGCTTCAACGTGATGAGCGCAGGAAGCCTCGGCTTCAACGAGCGCGACCGCGTATTGATGGTCGTTCCCCAGTTCCACGCCAACGCGTGGGGAATGCCGTATGGGGCATGGGCGTCCGGTGCGGACATGGTGATGCCGCAGCAGTATCTGCAGTCCGCCCCGATCGTCGACCTCATCGAACGCACCCGTCCCACCGTCTCCGGCGCCGTGCCGACCGTTCTCAACGACGTACTCCACAACCAACCCCACGCCGACCTCAGCTCGTTCCGGTACATCGCCTGCGGCGGCTCGGCGGTCCCGAGAGCGCTGATGGAGGGCTTCGAGGCGACCTTCGGCGTCGAAGTGGTGCAGGCGTGGGGGATGACGGAGACCTCGCCCCTGGGCGCGATCTCCCGGCCGCCCAAACAGGCGCCCGAGTCCGAGCGGATGATGTGGAAGTCGAAGACCGGCCGCATCCTGCCCGGTGTCGAGATCCGGATATGTGACGACGCCGGCAACGAGTTGCCGTGGGACGGCGTGGCCCAGGGCGAGATCGAGATTCGCGGCCCCTGGATCACCGCCTCCTATCACCTCGATCCGACCGAGGAGAAGTTCCACGACGGCTGGTTGCGGACCGGCGACGTCGGCACGATCGTCGAGGGCGGTTTCGTCCAGATCTCGGACAGGGCGAAGGACGTGATCAAGTCGGGCGGAGAGTGGATCAGCTCGGTCGACCTCGAGAACGAGCTGATGGCCCACCCGGCTGTGGTGGAGGCCGTGGTCGTAGGCGTTGCCGACGATCGGTGGGACGAGCGGCCGCTGGCCTGTGTGGTACTCGCCGAGGGAGCGAGCGTGTCCCCGACCGAGCTGCGCGACTTCCTTTCGGAGCGCGTCGCGAAGTTCTGGCTTCCCGAGCGTTGGTCGTTCATCGACGAGGTGCCGAAGACCTCTGTCGGCAAGTTCGACAAGAAGCGTCTTCGCGCCCGGCAGGAAGCCGGTGACCTGGAAGTCATCGAACTCACGTCGTGAAGTCGGGCTCTGGCCGGCCTGGGCAGTCTCATCCGCGCATCGCATCCTCCCCCGCGTGTGCGGTGGCATCCTCGGCCAGCCGGGCTGCGAGCGCCCGGACCGCGTCGTCGAGTTCAGGAGGGTCGAGGATGGTGAACCGGCAGTCGAGGGACGCCAGGTAGCGGGCGATCCAGTCGAGGTCGTCGCCGCCGATGCGAAGGAGCGTGTCGTTCTCGGCGCGCTCGAGGACGCCGACCGCGGGGTGGATCATCGCCGAGGCCCGGTTGATGGGTATCCGGAGCAGGATGCGTGCCTGGTAACGATACGCGCCGACCGCCAGCCCCTCGGCCACGAACGCGGCCGCGTCGGGCGGGTCGTGATGTGTCACCCGCATCCCGGTCGGGGTTGCTGCCCCGATCCGGTCGACCCGGAAGCTCCGCCACGCCTCCCGATCCCGATCGCGGGCCACCAGATACCAGCGCCTCCCGGCGTGTACCAGTTGATAGGGCTCGACATGGCGTTCGGTCGTCACCCCGCTGCCGTCGGTGTAGGTGAATCGGAGACGCTCCGGCCCGCGGCAGGCCTGGGCGAGCGTGACGAGAGCAGACAGGTCGATCGCGGCCGAGGTTCCAGTCCGCCGGGCAAGCCGGACTGTGGCCGATTCGAGGTTCTCGACCCTGCCTCTCAGCTTTCCCGGAAGCACCTGTTCGATCTTGGCGAGGGCTGCGACTGCAGAGTCCTCCAACCCCGGCAGGGATCCGCCGGCAGCGGCTCGGAGGGAGAGGGCCACGGCGATCGCTTCGTCGTCGTTGAGCAGAAGTGGTGGGAGTGCGCCGCCGGCCACGAGGCGGTAGCCACCGTGCGGCCCGCTCTCGGCCTCGACCGGATACCCGTGTTCGCGTAACCGCGCCATGTCGCGGCGCAGGGTGCGGGTCGTGACACCGAGGCGTTGCGCCAGTTCCGGCCCTGCCCACGTCGGTCGTGCCTGAAGGAGCGAGAGCAGTCGCAGGAGCCGAGAGGTCGTGTCCACGTCTCACGAGATTCTCGCACGTTGCGGACAGGTTCTGTCCTGGAGAGCCGATAGCTTGATCCCGTACCCGCACCCTTCCCCGAGGAGCCACCGTGTTCATTCATCCAACTTCCTCGTATGCACTCGTCCGTGCCATCCAGCGCGATCGGTTGGCGCGGGCGGCGGCGAGCAAACGGACCGTCCCCGGTTACTCGACCGACGTGCGCTCCCTCCGACTGGCGCTCCCTTCTTCCGTGGTCGGTCGTCCGGAGTGTCCCGAACAGCGATTGGCATCGTGACACGCCGGGTGCCGGTCACACCGGCGGATCTGGGCTACTCGGTCCGGCTGGCCCATGACGCCATCGTCGGGGCGACGTCCGCCGACTGGTCGGCGCGGGCCGGATCCCTCACGTGGACCTGTCGGGAGACGGCCGAGCACCTCGTCGACGACCTCCTGTACTACGCGTCCGCCCTGGCCGTGCAGGCGCGGAGGCGTCTGAGACTGTGGATCAAGCTGGAGGAGAGCGCGTCGAACGACGAGATCGCACAGGCAATCGCTGCCGCCGGCGCCGTCCTGGAGGCGGTCGTCGACGCCGCGCCCCCCGAGGCAAGGGTGCTCGTCTTCGACGACGTCGCGATCGACCCCGAGGGCTATCTGGCGCTGGGAGCGGCGGAGACGCTGTTGCACACTCATGACGTGACCGCCGGGTTCGGTACGCCGTTCGCACCCCGTGTCGACGTGTGCGAGCGTGTGCTCGCACGCCTGTTCCCGGACGTGGAGCTCGCAGGGAACGACCCGTGGACCGTCCTGCGTTGGGCGACCGGCCGGGCAGACCTACCCGACCGTCCGCCGGTGGGCGACTGGAAGTACCACGGCGCCCGGATCGGCTGAGAGAGAGGGAAGAACGATGACATTGCACGTGAACTCGTTGACGATCGACAGTGGCGACCCGAAGGCGCTGGCCGAATGGTGGGCTGTCGCGCTCGACTGGAAGATCGTCGCGGTGGACGATGACGAGGATGTGTGGATCGCGCCAGGCACGGATCGTTCGGAGTTCCCGGGAGCGATCCCGTTCCTCTTCCTCGCGGCGCCTGACGAGAAGACGACCAAGAACCGCCTGCACCTCGATCTCGTCCCCGGCGACCGCGACGCCGAGGTCGCTCGTCTCGAGGGTCTCGGCGCAGCCCGCGTCGACATAGGACAGGGCGACGTGAGCTGGGTGGTCATGGCCGACCCGGAGGGCAACGAATTCTGCGTCCTCCGCAGCCACGAGGGCTGACGTTCAGTGCTTCCGGGCTCCTCGAACTCATGGTCGACCGGCGCCCGCCGCCGCAGCGTGTCCTTTCGATCTTCCGAGGGCTGACCAATATCCCGGCTGCCGCCACGTTTCAGCCGAGCACCGTTCCCGACGTGTGGGCTCGCTGTCGGAGCCGCGAG
>Ga0214472_10005731_pt1 | contig 13071 bp, 10 predicted proteins | sample RVTome_6_FD_207662 | JGI IMG/M metagenome (GOLD analysis project Ga0214472, IMG submission 207662) | Soil microbial communities from uranium-contaminated site in the Upper Colorado River Basin, Wyoming, United States - RVT140D175 | ecosystem: Environmental > Terrestrial > Soil > Contaminated >... | reverse complement strand
GGCGCGGGCAATGAGCTCCTTGCCCGTGCCCGTTTCGCCCTGAATGAGCACGGTGCTGTCGGTCCCGGCGACCCGCCCCACCTGATCGAGCAGGCGGAGCAGCGCCGGTGACTCGCCCAGAATCTCGCCGAAGTCGTGGCTCGATCGGATCTCCTCAACGAGGCACTCGATCGTTCCCTTCGAACGGTTGTGGGCCTCGATCTCCGCGCGTAGACGGGCGTTCTGCTCCTCCACGGATCGCCGTGCCTGGCGCAGCGCGAGATGCGTGCCGACCCGCGCCAGCAGTTCTTCCGACTGGAAGGGCTTGGTGACATAATCCACGGCACCCGCGGAGAACGCGCGCACCTTGTCAAAGGTGCCATCGAGCGCGGTCAGGAAGATAATCGGGATGTCGCGAGTGCTGTGGTCCGCCCGAAGGCGCTCGCACACCTGGAAACCGTCGAGGCCAGACATTATCACGTCGAGGAGCACCAGGTCGGGAGCCTCGGAGTCGATCCTGGCGAGCGCCTCCGCACCGTCCCTTGCTGTTGCGACCTTGTAGCCCCGGGCCGTCAACATGTCCTCCAGCAGCATGACGTTATTCGGGGCGTCGTCAACCACCAGGATTCTGCACGGCACGCTCATGCGGTCCTCGTTCGCAATGCGCATTCGACAACGGCGAGCAAACTTCGCACCGTGATCGGCTTTTCGATGAAGCCATCGAATCCAGCGCGCATGATCTGCTCGCGGTCCGCCAGCATGACTGAGGCCGTGATAGCGACGACCGGTATGCCGGCGGTCACCGGCTCTGCGCGCAGCGCCGTAAGTCCCTCGATGCCGTTCATGCCGGGGAGCTGAATGTCCATCAGTATGAGATCGGGCGTCTGTGCACGCGCAATCCTGAGACTGTCCTCCGTCGTTCCGGCTTCCAGGGTGCCGTAGCCCTTGGCCTGTAGTATGTCGCGGACCAGTTCCAGATTCTTGTCGTTGTCTTCTACGATCAATACGACGTTCATCGCCGCACCGGAATTGTGAAGGTAAACGTTGATCCCTTGCCGAGCTCGCTTTCAACCTTGATGGTGCCGCCATGGAGTTGGACAAAACGTCGGGTAAGCGCAAGGCCCAGGCCCGTGCCCTCCTGCTTGGCTGAATCATGTCGGCCCACCTGACTGAACTCCTCAAACACGGCCTGCTGATTCTGTTTCGCTATGCCCACACCTGTGTCCCTGACCGAGACCACAAGATGTCCGTCCAGCAGGCGCGCATCGACGTCCACCCGTCCCCTCTCGCGCGCGAATTTCACAGCGTTCGCGAGCAAATTGAGCATGATCTGCTTGAATTTGCGCTCGTCGGCCGGAATATCAGTGATCTGCGGTTCGACAGTGCACGAGAGCACGATATTCTGGCGCTGCGCGCGCTCGCGTATCATTATCATCGCATTCTGCAGTGCTGACGGAATATGCACTCTTGATACGTCGAGTTCCATGCGCCCGGCCTCGATTTTCGAGAGGTCCAGGATGTCATTGATGAGCGACAGCAGGTGTTTCCCGGAGGCTTGAATGTTCCTGACGTAATTCTCCTGCTTGGCGTTCATTTCCCCGTACAGCCGCTCAAGCAACAGGTCGGAGAAGCCGATCACCGCGTTCAACGGCGTGCGCAGCTCGTGCGACATGTTGGCGAGAAATTCCGACTTGTGCCTGTTGGCGACCTCCAGCTGCCGGCCCTTTTCCTGGATCTCCCGGAAGAGCCGCACGTTCTCGATCGCGATCACGGCCTGGGCGGCGAACGTCTCCAGTACCTTGATCTGTTTTTCGGAAAATGGGCGCAGTTCAGGACGGCGAACGATGATCACGCCGATGGCCGTGTCCTCGCGCAGCAAGGGGGAAATTAGCGCGGTTCGGTAGCCTGGAACTTCCCGTTGCAGGAACAGGGAATCCGGATATTCCTCACGTACGCGAGGCTCCAGGATGTCGTGGATGTGGATGGTCCTGCGCTCGAGGATCGCACAGCCCATGAAGGTCTTGCAGGTAACCTTCAGACCGGGACTTGGCGTAACCGGCATCGCCCCAACGTGCGCGACCAGGTGCATCGTATCGCCGTCCACGCGACGTATGATGGCGTCACCCGAATCGCATAAGCGCGCCGCGCTTGCCGCCACCGCATCCATCACCGGTTGAATGTCCGTTGGCGATTTCGAGATGACGCGGAGGATTTCGCTAGTGGCGGCCTGCTGCTCCAAGGCCTCGGCGAGTTCACGGCTGCGTACTTCCAGATCTTCGCGGATCGTTCTCATTGCCACGTCATAGGCCGATAGGAAAACCGGTCTGCCACCAATGTCGCCTCGCCGATCTCGTGCACCGGCGGCAGGTGCGAGAGATCTCGCCGGACGCTGATGATGGGCTTCATGTTCATCCCAGCCTTCTCCCCCGGAGGGGACCGCGATCTGAGTGATCTCGAGCGCGATCAGCGGTCTGTTACCGAGCAATGTAGTCCAACCGCGACGGGACGGCAATGCTGGCAGGATCGATCTCGCTGCTCCACGAGTTCAACCCAGCCGGGGAGGAGCGAGGCGCGTAATCGGCCAACCTGCACTCAGAACTTCCTGAGCGGGGACATATGCGAAACACCGCTATGGTGGTCCATTACAAGAGCCGACGTCGACAGCTTCCTTGCCCGGATCAAGAACGCTTATCGACGGCTGAAACGGTCAAAACCAGATATTGGCGAAACAGATCCATACCACTGGAAGTCGGGTTTGACCTCATGGATTCGTGAATTGTCCGTGGTCGCCCGATCTCAAAAAGGCAGGCCGCCGAGATCAACCATTCTGGGCTGATGCCGCAAGGCCTTGAGCCAGGCCTTGAATGTTTTGACGTCCTCAAACGCCAGCAGATCCTTTCTCATATCGCGGATGGACTGGCGGAGCAATTGCTCTTCGGCCTCTTGCTGCGCCTCTCTGGCGAGCTGTTTGGCTGACTTGTTTCGCTTGGCCAGGCGTTCTTGGCGTGCCTGCCGGTCGGCATCGTATCGCGTCTGCCGGTCGTGTATTTGCGCCTGAGCACGCTTCAGTATGTCTTCGGGCGAGCCGAGGTCCAGGTCGTCGCCCAGTTCAAAACCCAGCACGTCCTCCAGTACGGATTTCATGCCCTTGATGTTGGCAGCCTCTTCAGAGTCGTAGTCGGATCGGCTGTGCCGGTTGTAAATGGCTTTTAACTCTGCATCGTCACGCGCCGCCACCAACTCCCCCGCCAACTCAGTAATTACGCTTGCGATCTTGCGCCGTTCGGCTCGCGACAGCCCATTCTGTTCGCTGGCCCGGTCAAGGCAATGCACCATCTTGACTCGCAAATCGACCGCGTCCTCGACCAAAGGGACCAGTTCGCTGGCGTATTTTCGCTGATAGGGCGGAATGGCTGCCTCCCATGCGGCGAGCCGGGCGCGTCGTTTTTCAATCTGCTTGATCAGGGCGTTGAACGCCTTTTGTCCTTGGGACAGTTGGGACGGGGCATTGCCAGTGATGATGCTGACGGTCTTAACTTGAATCCTGGTCATGTGTCGATATTCGTCAAAGAAGCGCTGCACGAGTCACCAATCACGGCCTTTAATGCGCCTTGTCCCAGTTGGGGCCGGCGCCGACCTCGACCAGCAGCGGCACCGAGAGCTGCGCCACGTTGCCCATGAGGTCGGGCAGGGCGCGCCTGACATCGGCGAGTTCGGCGTCGGGCACTTCCAGGATCAGCTCATCGTGCACCTGCATGATGAGTTTCGTCCCGAGGCGGCTGTCGCCGATCCAGCGGTGCACCGCGATCATCGCCAGTTTGATGAGATCGGCCGCCGTGCCCTGCATCGGTGCGTTGATCGCCGCGCGCTCGGCGTTGCCGCGCCGCGCTTGATTCGACGACCGGATCTCGGGCAACCACAGCCGGCGCCCAAAAACCGTCTCGACGTAGCCGTCCTCCCGCGCCCGCGCCCGCGTCTCGTCCATGTAGCGCTTCACGCCGGGATAGCGCGCGAAGTAGCGCTCCATGTACTGCTGCGCCGCCGCGCGCTCGAGTCCGAGCTGGCGCGCGAGCCCGAACGCCGACATGCCGTAGATCAGTCCAAAGTTGATAACCTTGGCGTAGCGGCGTTGTTCCGCGTCCACCGCCCCGGTTTCCACACCGAATACCTCGGCAGCGGTCGCGCGGTGAACGTCCTCGCCCGCGGCGAAGGCCGCGAGCAGGCCCTCATCGCGCGACAGGTGCGCCATGATCCGCAGCTCGATCTGCGAGTAGTCCGCGGAGACCAGATGGTGCCCCGGCGGAGCAATAAATGCTTCGCGGATGCGGCGGCCCTCGGCGGTGCGGATCGGGATGTTTTGCAGGTTCGGATCGTTGCTCGCGAGCCGCCCGGTCACCGCCACCGCCTGCGCGTAGTTGGTGTGTACCCTCCGGGTATCGGGATTGATCATCTCCGGCAGCTTGTCGGTGTAGGTCGACTTGAGCTTGGAAAGTCCGCGGTAGTCGAGGATCAGCCGCGGCAGCGGATGGTCGAGCGCGAGTTGCTCCAGCGCGTCCTCGTCGGTGGACGGCGCGCCGGACGGCGTCTTCTTGACCGGCTTGAGCCCATGTTTCTCGAACAGGATTTCCTGGATCTGCCGGGGCGAGTTCAGATTGAACGGCTGCCCCGCCTGGGTGTGCGCGCGGGCCTCGATCTCCATCATCTTGGCCCCGAATTCGCGCGAGAGTTCCGCCAGCAGCCGGGTGTCGAGCAGAACGCCGTGGCGTTCCATCGCCTGCAGCACGAGCATCGTCGGCAGCTCGATGTCGCGGTAGATGTGGGTGAGCCGCTCGCTCGCCTCGACCTGCGGATAGAGCGCAAGGTGCAACTGCAGCGTCACGTCGGCGTCTTCCGCCGCATATTCGGTCGCGCGCTCGATCGCCACCTCGTCGAACCCGATGCGCCCCGCGCCCTTGCCCGTCACGTCGTCGTAAGTGATGGTCTTCAAGCCGAGGTGCCGTTCCGCGAGGCTGTCCATGTCGTGCGGCCTGTGGCTCTCCAGGACATACGATTGCAGCAGCGTGTCGTGCACGACGCCCCGGAGCCGGATGCCGTGATTGGCGAAGACGTGCATGTCGTACTTGATATGCTGTCCCAGTTTCGGGGACGCCGCGTCCTCCAGCCAGGGCCTGAGCCGGGTAAGCGCGCGCCCCTCGTCAAGCTGGGCGGGAGCGCCGGCATAGCGGTGTCCAACCGGCACGTAAGCCGCTTCCCCAGGCGTGACGCACAAGGAGATTCCCACCAGCCTTGCGCGCAGCGGATCGAGACTGGTGGTTTCGGTATCCACCGCCGTGAGCTCCGCCTTGCCGATTTTCTCGAGCCAGGCCGCGAGCTGCGATTCGGTGAACACGGTCTCGTAACTGCGTGCGAAGCCTGGGGATTGAGGATTGAGGACTGAGGGTTGAGTCATGCCCTGGTCTTTCGGCTGCCCTCGATTCTCAATCCCCGATCCACGATCCTGCAGCTCCTGCCGCCACGACTTGAACCCGAAGCGGTCGAACAGCTCCGCGAGCGTCGCGGTGTCCGGTGGCCTGGGTGCGAGGTCCGCGACGGCCATGGGCAGGGCAACGTCGCACTTGATGGTGAGTAGCTCGCGCGCCCGCGGCAACCAGTCGAGCGCGCGGCGCAGGTTCTCCCCCACCACGCCCCCGATCTCCGCCGCATGCTGCACGATGTTGTCGAGCGTCCCGTACTGCGCGAGCCATTTCACCGCCGTTTTCGGCCCCACTTTTTCGACGCCCGGCACGTTGTCGACGGCGTCGCCGACGAGCGTCAGGTAATCGAGAATGCGCTCGGGCTTGACCCCGAATTTCTTTTCGACTCCGCTTTCGTCCAGTGTCTCGTTGGTCATGGTGTTGACCAGCACGATGCCGGGATTCACGAGCTGGGCGATGTCCTTGTCGCCCGTCGAGATTACGACGCGCACGCCATCTCGCTCGGCGGCGCGGGCAAGCGTGCCGATCACGTCGTCGGCTTCCACCCCTTCGACGACGAGCACGGGCCAACCCATCGCGGCGATCGTCTCATGCAGCGGCGCGATCTGGGCCGCGAGATCGTCGGGCATCGGCGGGCGGTTTGCCTTGTACTGCGGGTAGGCATCGTCACGGAACGTCTTGCCTTTTGCGTCGAATACGCAGGCGCTATAATCGGCGCGCGTGTCCTTGTGCAGGCGCCGCAGCATGTTGAGCACGCCGAAGATCGCACCGGTCGGTTGCCCCTGGGCGTTGCGCAGGTCCGGGAGCGCATGAAACGCGCGGTAAAGGTACGACGAACCATCAACCAGCAGCAGCGTCTTCATTCGAAGCTTACAACGTTGAACCGCCAAGGCGCCAAGGACGCCAAGAAAAGCAGATAATTTTCAGATCTGGACTTGATCCGGACGCGAAAATCACAGAAGAACTCAGACAACATCAGCCGTCAAATATTTCATCCAGGCAGCCTTGGCGCTCTTGGCGTCTTGGCGGTTCATGAGGTGTACGCATGCGTTTGACAGAAAAACTTACCCACCCGCTGGCGCCTGAACTTGCCGCGAAGAATTGGGCGGCGCGCGAGTCGTGGCGGGTGTTCGGCATTATGTCAGAATTCGTCGAGGCGACGGAGCGGCTGAGCACGATCCGCCCGGCGGTCAGCATCTTCGGCAGCGCGCGCGTGCCGCCGGACCATGCCTATTACATCCTTGCCGAACAGATCGCGCGCCAGCTCTCGGACGCCGGCTTCAGCGTGATCTCCGGGGGCGGGCCCGGGATCATGGAAGCCGCGAACAAGGGCGCCTACTTCGGCCGCAGCCCGAGCGTGGGTCTGAATATCCAGTTGCCGGACGAGCAGCAGGCGAACCCCTTTCAGGATATCAGCCAGACGTTCCGGCATTTTTTCCCGCGCAAGGTAATGTTCGTCAAGTTCGCGACGGCCTGGGTGATCATGCCGGGCGGATTCGGCACGCTGGACGAGTTCATGGAGGCGCTCACCCTGGTGCAAACCGGAAAGACGCGCAAAATGCCGGTCATCCTCGTGCACGAACCCTATTGGCGCGGCCTGCTCGACTGGTTCCGTCACACGCTCGTCGTCGAAGGCATGATCGACCCGGCCGATCTCGATTTGGTCATGATCATCAACGAACCGAAAGCGGTGGTGGACGCGATCTTCGACTATTACGGGAAGCGCGGGTTCGAACCATCCGCCGCCGAACACGAGGTGCTGCTTAACCTATAGGATTGAGGAGTGAGGATCGGGGATTGAGAGAAAGCGGCGAACCAGACCACCTTGGCGGCGCCGGATAACGAAGGGGTCGCTCAATCCTCAGTCCTCGATCTTCAATCCTGCTTTCCTGCCCTTTAAAAACGCGCCCCGAAGCCCCATAATAAGCATCATGCGTAACCTGCTTGCCATACTCGCGCTCAGCGTCGCGCTGCCGCTGGCGGCCCAGACCAAGCCGAACCTGCAGCCGATCCCCGAGCCTCCGCCGCCTCCGCCGGGATACGAACCGGACCCTGCGCTCGAACCTCAGGTGACGATCCGCCGGCAGGGGCTCGATACGGTGGAGGAATACCGCATCGGGGGCAAGCTCTACATGGTCAAGGTTACGCCGTCCACGGGCCGCCCCTACTACATGATTGACCACCAGGGCGATGGCCGCTTCAGCCGGCAGGACACGGATACCGGCATACGGCCGCCGATGTGGGTGATACATCAGTTCTGAGGTAAGCAGCAAGCGGTAAGCAGTAAGCGGCAGGCAGCGTGAGCCACAAAGAAGACAACCACCGCTCACCGCTCACCGCTCACGGCTGACCCGCCTCATGTCCGTCTTCACCACTGTTACTCCCGATGAGCTTGGCGCCTGGCTGCAGCGGTACTCGATCGGTGCGCTCGTGACGTTTGCCGGGATTCCGGCCGGCATCGAAAACACCAATTATTTCGTCGCGACCACCTCGGGCCGTTACATCCTCACGCTGTTCGAGAAACTCGCCCAGCACGAGCTGCCGTTCTACCTCAGACTGATGGCGCATCTCGCGGACCAGGGCGTACCCTGCCCGAAGCCGATCGCGAATCTCGACCACGAGTTGCTCGGCACGCTCAACGGCAAGCCGGCGGCGCTGGTGAGCTTTCTCACCGGCAAGGATCTCGACAAGCCCACTGCGGAACACTGCGCCCAGGTCGGGGCAATGCTCGCCCGCCTGCACCTCGCGGGAACGAGCTACCCGTTGACGATGGAAAATCCCCGCGGCGCGAAATGGTGGAAAGCGGTAATGCCCGACGTACTGCCATTCCTCTCGCCCGAAGACGCTGCATTGTTGCAGGAGGAGGTACGCTTCCAGTCGCTTTACCGCCTGGCCGACCTGCCGCACGGCGTGATACATGCCGATCTCTTTCGCGACAACGTGTTGTTCGACGAAGGGTGCCTCGCCGGCGTCATCGATTTCTACTTTGCCTGCACCGACGTGCTGCTCTACGATGTCGCCATCACCGTCAATGACTGGTGCATGGGCGAAGGCGGGCGGCTCGATGCGATCCGTACTGACGCGCTGCTCGGGGCCTATTGCGCCATCCGGCCGTTTACCGCGATCGAGCGCGGCGCCTGGCCGGTGACGTTGCGGGCAGCGGCGCTGCGGTTCTGGGTCTCGCGCCTCTACGACTTTCATCTGCCGCGCCCGGGCGCGCTTACCCATGCCAAAGACCCCGGGCACTTCCGCCAGGTGCTGCGCCAACACGTCGCGCGCGAGCGGGAGCTGCCGCGGCTGCGGATGTAAACGGAGGCAATCCAGCATGAGCGCACAAGCTCTGGATGCAGGTCGCGGCTGGGCGTGGATCGTCGATGGATTCGCGCTGTTCCAGAAATCACCTTTCATGTGGGTCGTGCTGACCGTCGTCCTGGCGTTGCTCTGGATCACGTCCCTTTCGATTCCCGTGCTGGGGCCGTTGCTCTTCAATCTGCTGTCACCGGCGCTTTTCGCCGGATTGATGCTGGGCTGCAAGGCGCTTGAGCGAGGCGGGGAACTCGAGCTTGCCCACCTCTTCGCGGGATTCCGGAACCACGGCACCGCGCTCGTCACCATCGGCGGCGTCTATCTCATCGGCTCGATCGTGGTTCTCGGGGCCGTGTGGGCGACGGCGGGGGGCACCATGCTGCAAACCGTGCTGCAGAAAGGCGCGACCGACATCCACATGATTTCCGGCGCCGTCCGCAGCTTTGCGCTCGCGCTGCTGGTGGGCTGCGTGCTCTACCTGCCGCTGCTCATGCTGATCTGGTTCGCGCCCATCCTCGTTGTGCTCGAGAATATGAAGCCCCTGGACGCGATGAAACGATCGCTCGCGGCATGTCTTTACAACTGGCTCGCGTTCCTGGTGTACGGCGCGATCCTGCTGGTGCTGTGGTTCGTCGCATCGATCCCGCTGCTGCTCGGGCTGCTGGTGCTGCTGCCGGTCCTGTTCTGCTCGATTTACGCGAGCTACAAGGACATATTCGGAGCGCCGCCTGACGAGGATCCGGCTCCTCGCTGACGCGTGCGGGACTCACGCAGCCGCGAGCCGTGCATACTCCAGCATCAGCCACTTCAGCCCGGCATCGCGGAAATTGACCTGGACGCGCGCCTCGGCGCCCCGCCCTTCCGCGCTCACGATCACCCCGGCGCCGAACTTCGGGTGCACCACGCTCTGCCCGATGCGCCAGGGCATCGTGGATTGAGGATTGAGGATTGAGGACTGAGATGCGGCGTCGAGTCTGTTTCTGCTTCTGCCTCGATCCTCGATCCTCGATCCTCGCTCCTGGATCCTGAATCCTGCATTGACCCGGCGCACGAGGTTTACGGGTATCTCGCGCAGGAAGCGGGAGGCAATCCCGTAACGGGTTTGTCCGTGCAGCATCCGGCTCTGGGCAAACGAGAGATAGAGCCGCCGCCGCGCGCGCGTGAGCGCCACATACATCAGCCGGCGCTCCTCTTCGATGCCGTCGGCCTCGGTGAGACTGTTTTCATGAGGAAACAGCCCCTCTTCCAGCCCGCTCACGAAAACGCCGTGAAATTCCAGCCCTTTGGCGGAGTGCGCGGTCATCAGTTGCAGCGCGTCCGTCCCCGCTTCCGCCTGGTGCTCGCCGGCCTCCAGCGCGGCATGGGCGAGAAACGCAGTGAGTTGATCCGGCTCATCGATCTGGGGCGCTTCACCCGCGGGCTGAAAGTCGCGCTCGGCGACGAACGCGGCGGCGGCGGTGACGAGCTCCGCGAGGTTCTCCAGACGATCCGCCCCTTCCTTCTCCGCCAGATAGTGCTGCTTCAGGCCGCTCGCCGCAATCACGTGGTCGATGATCTCGGGCAACGGCAGACCCGCCGTCGCGGCGCGCATCGATTCGATGAGGGCGACGAAGGCGGGAACTCCCTTCAAGGATGAAGGATGAAGGATGAAGGATGAATCGGGTCGGGCTTCCGCAGGTTTTTCTTCATCCTTCCGCCTTCCGCCTTCATCCTTGTCCTTTGCGCCTGCCGCCTTTTCCTTGGCTGCCCCCCACAAGCTCGTCCGGCGCTCCTGCGCAAGGTCCTGCAACTGTTCGAGCGTGCGCGCGCCGATGCCGCGCGGCGGAAAATTGATCACCCGCGTGAGCGCCCCGTCGTCAGCGTCACTCGCGAGGAGCCGCAGGTACGCGAGCGCATGCTTGATCTCCTGGCGTTCGAAGAAGCGCAATCCCCCGAACACCCGATACGAGATGCCGGCGTTGAACAACGCGTGCTCCAGCACGCGCGATTGCGCGTTCGAGCGATAGAGCACGGCGAGGTTGTCGAGCGCGATTCCTTCCCCGCGCAGCGCCTTGACCTCGTCAATGATGTAGGCCGCTTCGTCGAGGTCGCTCGCCGCCTCGTACAACCGCAGCGGCTCGCCCTTGCCCGCTTCGGTCCAGAGGTTCTTGCCCAGGCGTCTGCGGTTATGCTGGATGAGCGCATTGGCGGCGTCGAGGATGTGGCCGTGCGATCGATAGTTCTGCTCGAGCTTGATCACGCGCTCTATGGAAAAGTCCCGCTGCAGATCCTGCATGTTGGCGGCAGAGGCGCCGCGAAAGGCGTAGATGCTCTGGTCGTCGTCCCCGACGGCGAACAGCGCGCTCTCCGGCCCGGACAGCAGTTGCAGCCATCGGTACTGGAGGCGATTGGTGTCCTGAAACTCATCGACCAGGATGTGCCGGAAGCGGTTGCGGTAGTGCTCGCGCAACGCCTCGTTGCGCGAGATGAGTTCAAAGGAGCGCAGCAGCAGCTCCGCAAAATCGACCACGCCTTCGCGCTGGCACTGCTCGTCGTAAGCGGCGTAGAACTCGCGCATGCGGCGCGAGAAGTCGTCGTGCGCCTCCACATCCCGGGCGCGCCGGCCCTCTTCCTTGTTCCCGGCGATGAACCATTGCGCCTGGCGCGGCGGATAGCGCTCTTCGTCGATATTGAGGCTCTTCATCAGGCGCTTGATGAGCGCGAGCTGGTCCTGGGTGTCGAGTATCTGGAACAGCTGCGGCAGTTGCGCCTCGCGGTGATGCGCGCGGAGCAGGCGGTTGCACAGGCCGTGAAACGTGCCGACCCACATGCCCCGCGTGTTGATCGGCAACATGGACGAGATGCGCGTCAGCATCTCCTTGGCCGCCTTGTTGGTAAACGTGACCGCGATCAGCGCGGCAGGGCTCACCTGCCCGGTCTGGATGAGCCACGCGATCCGGGTCGTCAGCACCCGGGTCTTGCCGCTGCCGGCGCCGGCCAGCACCAGCGCGGAGCGATGCGGCAGCGTCACGGCTTCAAGCTGTTGCTCGTTGAGTCCGGCAAGAAACGAAGGCGTCATTCGGGAACGGGAAAAGCCGAAGGGCGCAGGCTAGCGCGCGCGGGCCTCGGCGAAACCCAGCGCTTTGAGCTTGGCGGCGGCGACCGCCGCATCCTTCGCCGTCGCGAAACCAGCAATGTGGACCTCATAGCTTTCGCTGCCGTAGCTGTCCTGGCTCGAGTCGATTCGTGCCGGAAAACCCGCTTCCTGCGCCGTCACCCGGGCCTGCAGCGCGGCGTTCTCTTCGCGCGTCGCGAGAACGTCCACCCGGTAGCGCCCGCCGCGCCGGGCCGCGCCGTTGCCGTCGCGTATCTCGGTTTCTTCGGACCACCGTTCGACCTGCTCCTTCGAGACGGAAGCAACCGGCTTGGGCGGCTGGTTGCGCGGCGCGACGAAAAAAAGCAGCGGCTCCGCCATGGAAAACTGTTTGCCGCCATGATCGACCGAGATCCGGCCTTCGATGAGGCACACCAGATCTTCCTTCGTGGTCGACCGTCCCCACACGTCGGTGCCGCGGATGCCGGCGGTGACGGTGGCGATCTTCACCTTGATATTGCGCTGCGCGGGATCCTTGGCAAACACGCCGGTCGTGAATCGAAACGCGCCGCGCACCACGTCGAAAGTGGCGTTGACCAGCGTTTTCCCACCGTCTTTTTTCTGGAGCAGGTCGTCAACGGCAAGCGTCGCGTTCTCTCCCAGCTTGACGGCGCTGCCTTCCGCCATCCTGAGGAGCGTGCGCGACCCCGGGCCGGTATGCACCTTGTCGCCCGCATTGAGCGTCATGCCGCTGGCAAGCGGCTCGCGTTTTCCGCCGCGTTCGACCCATGCCGGGCTGATCACGCCTTCGACCACGAGCGTTTGCGCCGCAAGCGATGGCAAGGCGCTGATGAGCAGCACCACTGCAGCAGCAAGTTTTCGAAGCATGGTCGTTCTCCGCGCGCCTGATGACGACACTCTATACGGCGCAGGGCGCACAGGTGGATGCGGCTATAATTGTGACTTTTTTCACAGTCCCGTCATGCAGCAGAGATACAACCCGCACGTTGTCGAGCGCGACGCCCAGAACTATTGGGACGAGACAGGCGCGTTCCGCGCCGTGGAAGCAGTGGGCAAACCCAAGTATTACTGCCTGTCGATGTTTCCCTACCCCTCGGGCAAGCTGCACATGGGTCACGTGAGGAACTATACCATAGGGGACGTGCTCACCCGTTACCATCGCATGCGGGGTTTCGAGGTGTTGCAGCCCATGGGATGGGATGCGTTCGGACTGCCGGC
>Ga0214472_10005730_pt1 | contig 13072 bp, 8 predicted proteins | sample RVTome_6_FD_207662 | JGI IMG/M metagenome (GOLD analysis project Ga0214472, IMG submission 207662) | Soil microbial communities from uranium-contaminated site in the Upper Colorado River Basin, Wyoming, United States - RVT140D175 | ecosystem: Environmental > Terrestrial > Soil > Contaminated >... | reverse complement strand
GGCAGCGAAGCTGCCGCACACCCCGAATTCGCCACCTCAATTTTCGGATAGGAACTAATTTTGAAGGATTCTCCCCCGAATCCTCACTCATGAGCAGTTGAATGTCCTTCGACGACCGCACCGCCGCCATCCACATCGACCTCGTCCACGCTTTCGAATCCGGACAGACCCCGGATATCGAGACGCTCGTCCGCGCTTACTACCCGGACGTGCTCCGCCTGGCGATGTCGCTGTTGGATGACCCCGCCGATGCGGACGATGCGGCGCAGGAAACCTTTATCGCCGCAGCAGCCGGGCTGGACGTTTTCCGGGGCGACTCGAAGATCAAGACCTGGCTGTTCGGGATCGCCATTAACATCTGCCGGGCGCAGCAGCGCAAACGGGTCCGCCGGAACCGGCTCCTGGGCGCCCTGAAGGCCGTCACCCGCCTCCAGAGCCGGCCGCGTTCCCCCGAAGAGCTGGCCGCGCGAGGCGAGACGAGCGAACGGCTTCGGGCCGCCGTGGCTGCCCTGGACGAAAAACACCGGGTCCCCGTCGTCCTGTTCTACCTGCACGATCTCCCCGTCCCCGAGATCGCCCGCATCCTGGACACCCGGCCGGGGACGGTTTATTCCCGGCTCCACTATGCTCGCAAGCAGCTCCACGGGCTGATCCGGGACGGTTAGCCCCGCTTTCTTGAATCCATCGAAAAAATGGAGCTCGAGCCGGGGTGCAGCCCCGGCTCGAGCTCCATTTTTTCGATACCGATGCAAACCCTCACCCACACCCAGGCTCGCGACCGGATCGAACGCGCCCAGACAGGGATGCTGTCTGCAGCCGACCTCGATGTTCTCGAGGCGCACATCGAGACCTGCCGGGAATGCCGATCCTACCAGGCTCGCTTCCGGCAAGGTGAGGCCAACCTGCGGCGCATGCTGGGCAAGACCGCGCCGCGCATCGATCCGGACCTGCAGCCGCAGGTTCAACCCCTCCTGGCCAGGATCCGCAGCCGGCTTCGCACCCGCCGGGCGCTGACCCTGGCGTGGCAGACCGCCCGGACCCTCAGCCTGGCCGGCTTCACCGTCGCCGTGGCGTTTGGCTTGAACTGGGTGTTCACCTCTTTCTCGCAGGCCAACATGCAGGCAACCCCCGAACCGGCCGCCGTGGCCGGCCTGACCGCAGGAGCGGAGGCCTCGGAGGTCGCCGGACCCGCCCCGGGGCCTACCGGGGAAGCCGAAATCACCTCCGACCCGCCCACCCCAGGGCCGACCGCCGAACCCATCCTCGGCTATACCCCCTTCTCCCTCCAGCTCCGCCTGACCCTCGGACGGACGGTCGCGGCCGTCCACGCCGTCGTCTTCTCACCGGACGGAGAGACGGTGGCCGCCGCCTACAGCGACGGCTACGTGCGCATCTGGCGGGCGCGCGACGGCGCCATGCTGGCTGCCATCCCGGCCCACAACAAGGAGGCGACGACCCTGGCCTTCTCCTCCGACGGCGGCCTGCTCGTGACCGGCGGGCGCGACGGCATGGTGAAGCTGTGGCTGCCGAAAAGCGGGGTCTTCATCAAAACCGTTTTCTCAGGCGAGGACATCGTCGAGGCGGTCCAGTTCTCGCCCAACGACGAACTGCTGGCCGTCACGCTGGACAATTTCTCGATCGCCCTGGTCCAGATCAAATCCGGCAGCGTGCTCGAAACCCTGCCCAGCATGGTCCGCCTTTCGGTCAATTCAGACGAGGGCCGGAACAGCACCCTGACGGTCTCCGGTGAGAGCGCCATCTGGCTGGATGCGGAGGAGGAGCGGCCGCTGGGGCTGAACGTGGTGGGCCAGAGCGGCCGCTCGACCGCCGTCGTGCTCTCGGCCAACGGGTCGCTGCTGGCCTCCACCTCGGCAGACGGCCGCATCTACCTCTGGCGCATCTTCGATATCACGATCGTCGAGGAGGATTACGACCACCGCGAGAACGACCTCGTCTCCAGGTTCATCTCCGGAAACCTGTTGTTCACCCTGGTGGGCCATGCCAGCTGGGCCAACCAGCTCGATTTCAGTGCGGACGGGCAGTACCTGGTTTCCGCCTCCGATGACGGAACGATCATCCTGTGGTCGCTCGAGGACGGGAGCCCGGCCGAGGTCCTGACCGGCCACGACGGCCCGGTCAACACGGTCGACGTCTCGCCGGACGACCGCTGGATTGCCTCCGGCTCGGACGACGGCACGGTGCGCATCTGGACGCTGGCGGAAAAACCATGATCGACGGTTTGAGACGTCTCTACGACCGGTACACCGGGTTCGTCCTCCTGCTGCTGATCGCCGCCGGTCTCGGTCTGGGCGGGCTGGCAGCCTACGACCCGGCACAGCAGCCCGGAGACGACCCGGCCGCGGCGACCGCCACCCCCGCCGGCCCCGCAGCCACCCCCGCCAGCATCAGCGTCGCCGTCCCCACCCCGACCGGCGCGGCGGCGGTAGTGTCCGAGTTCGGCACGATCGTGGATCCCGCCAACGTTCGTATCTTCGAAGAACCGGCCGGGTTCGTCAGCGCACCCCTGGGGGACGCGTCCGCCATCTATCTGACCGGCGCCGGGGGGCAGTTGTACGCCGTCGACCGTCTTGGAGAGATCCGCTGGAGTGTGGAACTGCCGGCTCCACCGGTTGGTGACCTGGTCCTTACTGCGACCGGAAAGGTCGTCGTAGCCGACCGATCCGGCCGGCTGGCGGCCTACGACTCGGATGGGGGCCTGGTCTGGGAATTTCATCCGGGAGATGGCTTAGGCGCAGTGAGCGGTGCGTCAATCGACTCGAACGGGAACCTGTATTACATGCTCGAAATGGGCGGCGGCGGTTTTCTGCAGTCCGTCAGCCCCGGCGGTACGGCCCGATGGCAAGCGCCCGTGGAGGTGAGTTCATACCGGATCACCCCCTGGATCCATCCCGGCGAGGACCTTGTTTTTGTGAAATCGGCTGCCTATGATTTGGGTACCGGCAGCCTGGTCCCACTGGAGTTTCCCTTTGAAGTCGATGCCTGGATCACCTCGGTCGATGGCAGCGCTTTCTTCCAACGCGGACAGACCATCGCTGCCTGGTCTATCGTCGATGGTTCCGTCACGCTTCCCGAAGACGGGCCCAGTTTCGTGATCCCGGACCCCGGTGCATTAATCAGGCAGGCCTCCATTGACCTGAATGGAATTTCCTGGATCGCCTACATCGGGCAGACCACCGATGGCATTGCCTGGTACAACCCGGACGCCAGCCTGGCGAACCAGGTGGTTACCGGCAGCATCTTGCTCTCGATTGTCGTTGCCGAGGACGAACAGGGCGTCCTTTATGCCTGCGGCCCCAGCCCGCGCGAGGTCTCGGCCGAACAGCTCGCACAGCGGAGCACATTTTGCCTTGCTTTCGCACCTGGAGAGGAAAAGCCGCTCTGGCAAAAACCCTTCGCCGCCGCCGCACAATTCTTTGTGGGCAGCTTCCGCCGGGGCGCCGAGGTCTTTATCGCCACGGAAGGCGGCGACCTGGTCGTCCTGGGCAGAGAGGAAGTGACCGTCGTGGCCGAGAGCGAGCCGACCGGCGCAGCCGAGATCCCCGGCGGCTGGTACTGGCGGGCGCCTGCCCCTGTCGTCAACTACCCCGCAGCGCTGCCGGACGGCAGCCTGCCGCTGCTGCTCGAGGACGGGAGCGTCTATTTCCTGGCGCAGGACGGGAGCCTGGCCGGACACCTGCTGCTTGATGAATTCGAGCTGCCGGATGAATTTTTCGAACTGCCGGTCTATTTCTATGAGAACGGGATCGCCGTCGCCGTCCTGCCGGATCGGGTGTACGCCGTGCAGGCCGGAGCCGGCCAGCTCTGGGAGTTCCCGGTCAACAGAGCGCTGTTCACGGGGGACCCTTTCGGTGGATCGATCAGCCTGCTCCAATATTCGAGCGGCGGTCTGCAGTTCCTCTGGGATTTTAGCCTGACTCTTTACGCCTACACCCCGGAGGAGGGCCTGCTATGGCAGTACACCCTGGAAGAGGGCTTGCGCGACGACTTCGCCGGACCGGCCGTGACGGACACCGGAAGAACGTACATCGCCGGAAGCGAGGGCACCCTCTACGCGTTCGGCTCCGATGGCCCGGCCTGGACGTTCCACCCTGGCGGCAGCCTGCGCACGGCCTCCGATCCGAGGATCGGTCCGGACGGGAACCTGTACTACGTGACCACCTCCGGGACATCCGGTTTTCTCGTGTCCGTCACCCCGGATGGCGCACTCCGCTGGCAGATAAAGCTGGAGACCTTCCGGTTTTTCAACCCGCCGCAGTTCGTTTCCGCAGGGGCGTATATCCGCGTCGCGGATGATTTCGTGAACGCCGAGACTGGCGCCATCGTGCAGATCGAGTTCCCCTTCGACGTGGAAGAGTTCATCGAAGGCGCCGACGGGAACAACTACCTCCGGACCGGCAGCCACATCATCCAATGGGAGATCGGGCCGGGTGGATACGAACAGGTCCGGTCTTACGCCGTCAGTATGGAGGGGTCCAACCAGTTCATCCAGCCCACGATCCGGGTTTACGCCAACGGCATCATCGAGGTCCAGATCTTCGATCCAAACGCACCCCGGTACATCTGGATCGACCCGGATACTGGAGACATCCGCTCCTTCGAACGGCCCTGGTCTGTCATCGGGTTTGGCACCGGGGAGGATGGACCTGAATACGTGCACTGCGAGCAGGATCCTGACGTGTTCGCCCTTACCTGCGTCAAGGAGGTCCCGGGCAGCACCGAACCGGTCTGGAGCCTGACGATCGAGGGGATCGACGGGACCATCTCGGGCTTCCCGCCGCCGATCCTGTACGCGGACGGCCGGCTGTACCTCATCGCGGACGGAGTCAATGTGTATATGTTTAAGGTTGAGATACCGTGAGAATGGGCGAATGGGCGAATGGGCGAGAGCGCGAGACCGCTCGTTCCCACGCTCCGCGTGGGAACGCAGTCGGGACGCTCTGCGTGGGAGCCAGCAGTCATTCGCCCATTCGCCCATTCGCTGAATCGCTGAATCGCCCACCATGCTAAAATCCGCGTTCCGCCGCCTCCTCATCATCCCCCCCGCCCTCCTGCTGGTGCATTTCATCGGGTTTGCTTACGCACACCTGGTGCGGCCGCTGCGGATCGCCGCCAACCCGTTCCTGGCCGGCAGCCGGGAGCAGGTCCCGCTCTGGCCTGCCTACCGGGAATACCTCGCGGGGGTCATGGACGGCGGCCTGGGCGCCATGCCGGAAGCGCATTTCACCCTGCCGTCAACCATCGGGGATGCCATCGTCCAGACGGCGCTGGCCAGCCTCGGGCTGCTCGGCCTGTCGCTCCTGATCAGCACCGTCCTGGGGGTCGGGCTCGGCGTGGCCGCTGCCCGGACCCAGCCGCCGGCCATCCGGCGCTGGCTGACGGCGGTCTCCACCGCCGGGCTGGCGATGCCGACCTTCTTCCTGGGCGCCCTGTTCTTTTCGGGCTGGTTCCTGTACGCCAAGTTGACTCCGCCGGGAACGTCCCTCCCGATCCCCCTGCTCGGCTTCGGCTGGGATGCGCACCTGGTCGCACCCGTCCTGGTCCTGGCGATCCGCCCGACCGTCCAGCTGGCCCAGCTGACCGCCGGGATGCTGGTCGAGGAGTTCGAGCGCCAGTACGTCGTCGCCGCCCGCAGCCTTGGGCACACCTGGAGGCAGGTCCGGCTCAAGGACGCCTTCCGTAATATCTACGCCCCGGTTATCCTGACCGTGGCCGGATCGCTGCGGCTGCTGGTCGGCGAGCTGATCGTGGTGGAGTGGCTGTTCGACTGGCCCGGGATCGGCCGGCTGCTGGCCGAGACCCTGATCCCCTCCGGGCAGGCCTTCAACCAGGGCGGCGGGAGCACGGAGAGCAGCCTGTTCCTGGCGCCGGCCGTCGTGGCGGCGGTGCTCGTCGTCTTCGCCGCCCTGTTCATGCTCACCGACCTGGTCGTGTCCCTGCTCGCCCAGGCTTCCGACCCGCGCCTGAGGGAGTCGTAGCCGCCATGACGACGACCGCTTCCATCAGGCCCCGCAAGGCCCCCCGCCCGCCGCTGGCCAGCTGGCCGCTGGTGTTTGGCGCGCTGATCGTCCTCGCCGCCGGCTGGCTGGCCGTCCTCGGCCCGGACCTGGCGCCGAAGGACCCGCTCGAACGGAAGCTGACCCTCCAGGTGGACGGCGAATGGCTGCGCCTCCCGTATGCGCCCGGGACGCCCGGGTTTCCGTTGGGCACCGATAACGACGGCCGGGATATGCTCAGCCGGCTGCTGTGGGGCGTCGGGCCGACGCTTTCGATGGTTATGATCGTCGCCGCGGTCCGGCTGATCCTGGGTTCGGCGATCGGGCTGACGGCTGGCTGGTCGCAGTCCGGCTTCGGTCGTTTCTGCGACACCCTGATCCGGGCCGCGCTGGCGATCCCCGTCATCCTGGTCGCACTGGGCGGGATCGCCGCGGTCGGGGTGGAGTACGGAGTCTGGGCGTTCGTCGTCGGGCTGTCGCTGACGGGCTGGGTGGAGGCCGCCCGGATCATCCGCGAGCGGACGGCGGCCGTCCGCTCGCAGGTCTACATCGAAGCCGCTCACAGCCTGGGCGCCGGAGAGACCCAGATCCTGTTCCGGCACGTGCTCCGACAGGTGCTCTCGATGATCTGGATGCTTTTCGCCTTCGAGATCAGCAGCACCCTGATGCTGACGGCGGCGCTGGGCTTCCTCGGATATTACATCGGCGGAGACGTCTGGGTCCAGGTCACCGATTCGGTCGCCGTGGCCACCAGCGGGGTCCCGGAGCTCGGCCAGATGCTGGCCACCGCCGACACGATCGTCACCCGCCCCTGGCCGCTGTTGACGATCGGCGGGACCATTTTCATCATCGTCCTGGGTTTCAACTTGATGGGTGAGGGCCTGCGCCGCCGGGCCAGCCTTTCCGCCCCTCGCCGCCGGACGTTCCTGTCGGACGCCGGGGCCGACCTTTTCCTGTGGGTGGACGACCGGGTCGTCTGGCCGATGAGCAACCTGCTCAGAAAGCCGGTCGTGCGGGTCATTTTCTGGACGGGCGCCGCCGTCCTGCTGACCGGGATGGTCTGGATGGAGGTCGACCGGCGCATCGCCGCCGCCAATCCCCCGCCGGAGGTCGTCTTCGACCGGCCGATCTGGCCGTCGAGCCTGGGCGGTCCGGCCGGGCGGCGCGACCTGCCCGCCCGGGGTCCGCAGGTCGGCGAGCTCGCCTGGACGTTCCGGGACCCGGTCGGGTTCGCCGGGGGACCGGCCGTGACACAGGACGGGGACCTCATCGCGGCCGGGCTTTCCGGATCGCTATACGCCATCGACCCAAATGGGGCTGTCATCTGGCAGGTCCGCACCCAGGGAACTCCGGCCGCGGGTCCGGCGATCGGCCCGGACGGGCGCATCTTCGTCGTCGACGCGGATGGCGGCCTGGCCGCGTTCTCACCGCTCGGTCAGCTCGAATGGCGCGCCAACGGCGACCTCGGTCGCCCGGCGACGGCCGGCCCGGTCATCGCCGCAGACGGCCTGGTCTACTACCCGACCGGGCCCTTCCTGAACGTGGTCGCACAGACCGGCGAGGTCGTGCGGCAGGCCAGCGTCGAAATCCAGGCGGCCGGTCTGACCCCCGCCCAGGTGACCGGTGGCTACGCCTTCCTGGGGCAGGGCGTGATCGACACGGAGACCGGTGAGCGTCTGGACTGGCTGGCCCCGCATGAGGTCGACCAGTACCTGGTCGGGCCGGAGGGCGAGCTGTTTTACCGGCTCGACAATTTCATCCACCCGATCGACCGGACCGGTGCGGGCGTCGAATTCGGCCCGCCGATCGAATGGGAGTTCCAGGGGCTGACGACCGGCCGGCCGCAGGTGGCCGGGGCGCAGTCGGGAGATTTGTTCTGGCTGTTCTATTCGTCCTTCTCGCGCAGCCGCGGGTTCGGCGAGGACACCCGCCTGATCTGGTTGGACGGCTCGGGCGAGATCCTGGGCCAGGCGCATTACGGGACGCGCAACAGCGCACCGATCGGGTTCGACGTGGAAAACACGCTGTTCACCTGCGGCAACCTCGAGCAGGGCTACGGCCCAATGGACTGCCAGGCCTTCGAATTCGGCGAGGAAGACCCGCTCTGGACGCTCGGGATCGAGGGGTTCGAGCTGGCCGGGGGCGCCCTGGCGCCCGGGCGGCTGTACGTCGCCGCCACGGACGGGTTCCTGCACGCCATCGGCGCCGCCCGCGCCCCGGTAACGGCCACCCCGGTGCCTTCGACTTCCCTGGCGCCCACGGGGACGGCTCAGCCGGACGCCACCGCCGGCGAGGTTGGCGAGGGAACGGAGGCCGCCGGGGAAGACGACCACGACCACGTACTCCCGCCCCCGCACACTGTCATCACCGAGCGCATCCTCCTGGACCCGTCCGGCTTCGTGGGCGGGCCGGCCGTCTCGCCGGCCGGCGCGGTCTTCATCGCCGGTTTCGACGGGCTGCTCCACGCTGTGACCGGGGAAGGCGAGCCGCTCTGGGAGGCAACGCTGCCGGCCAAAGCGGCCGGGACGCCGCTGCTCTCCGGCGAGCATTTGTACGTGCTCGACCGCGCCGGTCTGAACAGCTTCACCCCGGGTGGGGAACAGGTCTGGCGGTTCGAGCACGAGGCCGGGACCGCCATCGCCGGACCCGTGGCCGGGCCGGACGGCACGCTCTACTACACCCTGCAGACAGGCTCAAAGGGCGCCATCCAGGCCGTCTCGCCGGACGGGATCGGGCTGTGGATCACCCAGGTGAGCACCTTCTCGTTCTACCGGCCGCCGCTCGTCACGCCGAACGGCCAGCTCGTCCTGTTTAAAAATGAGGCCTTCAGCACCATTGACGGCTCGCCGGTCGATCTGAACCTGGAGTTCGAACCCGACGAACTGATCGTCGGGGCGGACGGGCAGGTCTACCTGCTGCTCGGGGAGACCTTCGTGCGCTGGAGCCTGGTCGGGAACAAAGCCGTCCTGGCCGAGGAACGGGTCGTTTCCAGCTTCGGCAACCCCGTCTACGGCGGGACGCTCCCGGACGGGACGGTCTGGCTGGTCTACCGCAGCATCGTCGCCTGGTACACCCCGGTCGGGGAGCTGATCCGGCTCTCGGGTTCGGCCGAAGCCTGGTTCGAAACCTACGCCGGCCCGTCCCCGGACGGGGTCCTTTTCGCCTGCGGCCGGAACCGGTCCGATTTCCGCCAGAACGCCATGTCCAACTGCCTGGCCCTGGACATCCGTTACGACCTGGAGCCATGGAACGTCGTGCTGGACGAAGACCTGGTTGAATTCAAGGGCGTCGCATACCTCGGGAACGTCGTGTACGCCGCTAATGAAGAGGGCAACCTGTACCGGATCGAGTTTGAGGAGGCGGGACCGTGAGATTGAGCGATACAGCGATTCAGCGATTCAGCGATTCGGCTCGTTCCCACGCTCCTCGTGGGAATGCAGTCAGGACGCTCTGCGTCCCGTTACTGGCTGCCGTCTTCCTACTGACCGCTGCCTGCAGCACCCCGGCGCCGGAGCCGCTCTCCACAGCCACGCCCGAACCTGCGGAGACAGCCGAACCGGAAATCTCCGCTCCGCAGGACGGGGAGCCCGCCCTGCCGCCGCCCTACACCGTCGTCACGACCACCCTCCTGACCGAACCGTCCGGGTTCCCGGGGGCGCCGGTGGTCTCAGACGATGGCACAATCTTCGTCGCCGGCCTGTCCGGAAACCTGATAGCCCTGACCGAAACCGGGCTGGTGCTCTGGGAGACACAGCTCCCGGCCAAAACCGCCGGGACGCCGCTCGTCCTCGAAGATCGCCTCTTCGTCCTGGATCGGTTGGGGCTGAACGTCTTCACCACGGGCGGCGAGCCGCTCTGGCGGTTCGAGCACGCGGCCGGGACGGCGATCGCAGGGCCGGCGGCCGGCCCCGACGGAACGTTGTATTACACCGTCCAGACCGCCTCGCAGGGCCATATCCAGGCCGTCACGGCCGGCGGCGAGCCGCTCTGGCTTGGCCCGGTGGCCACCCATTCCTATTTCCAGGCGCCTTTAGCGACCCCGAACGGGCAGCTGGTCCTGTTCAGGAGCGAGGTCTTCAGCACGATTGACGGCGGCCCGGTCGACCTGGGGCTGGATTTCGAGCCGGAGGCATTCCTTATCGGCGCGGACCGGCAAGTTTACCTGTTTTTCGAAGACTCCCTGGTGCGCTGGACATACGCAGACGGCCAGGCGGTGCTGGCTGATGAACGGGTGATCTCCCCGCACGAATTGGGCCACCCGGTCCGCGTCGGGATCCTGGAAAACGGGGAGGTCTGGTTCCTTTATCCGGCGGCGATCGCCCGGTTCAGCCCGTCCGGCCGCATGTTGCACATCGCCCGCGTCGAGGAGGGCTTTTTCACACACTTCATCGACATCACCGGCGACGGCGTCCACATCGTCTGTGGCCGCAGCCGGGCCGATCTGCGGGAGAACGGCCTTCCCAACTGTGCCGGCTTCTCACTCGATTACGGCCTGCCCCTCTGGGATCGGATCATCGGTTCCGCGGAAGCCGAATTCACCGGGGGTATCATCCTTCCCGACGGCGGCGCCGTCGTCGCCCTCGAGGATGGGGGGCTGTACCGGATCGAGTTCCGGCAGGAGCCGTGAGATTTGAATCTACTCTGACTCGCTGACTCATATGCTCCGCTACCTTCTCCGCCGCCTGCTCCTCATCCCCCCCGCCCTCCTCGTGATCAATTTCCTGGGCTATACCTATGCGCATTTTGCGCGGCCGCTGCGGGCCGCGCGGACGCCGTTCCTGCCGTTCGTCCAGGAGCCGGGGCCGCTGTTTCCGGTTTACCGGGAGTACCTGACCACCTTCTTCAACCCCGAGCTGCGGACGGTCGAGCAGGCCGGGGTCTTGCTGTCGATCCGGGAAGCGACCGTGGCCAGCCTGGGGCTGATCGCCGTCGCTATCACGTTCAGCATCCTGATTGGCGTCCTGCTGGGTTTGGCGGCGGTCCGGAACGAGCCGCCCGGGGTCGCCCGGTGGCTGACCTTCGTCTCCACCTCCGGGCTGGCCATGCCGAGCTTCTACATCGGCAGCCTGCTTATCGCCGCCTCCGTCTCCTACGTGATCTGGGCCGGCCCAGGAACCGAGCTGCCGTTCGAGATCCAGGGCTTCGGCTGGGACAAACACCTCGTCTTCCCCGTCCTGGCCCTGATGGCCCGGCCCACGATGCAGATCGCCCAGCTTACCGCAGGGATCCTGTCCGGCGAATTGAGCAAGCAGTACGTCCGCGCCGGCCGCAGCCTGGGGCAGACCTGGCGGTCGATCCGGCTCAAATACGCCATGCGCAACATCATCGCCCCCGTCATCCTGACGATCACCGCCTCCTTCCGCCTGCTCGTCGGAGAGCTCGTCGTCGTCGAGTGGCTGTTTGCCTGGACCGGACTGGGACGCCTGCTCGCCCAGACCCTCGTCCCGCCGCTGCAGACCAACTCGGCGGAGACGCTTCTGTTCCTCGACCCGCAGGTCGTCGCCATCATCCTGACGATCTTCGGCGGGCTGTTCCTGGTCGCGGACCTGCTGGCCTCGGTCGCCGTCCGGGCCGCCGATCCGCGCCTCCGCGACGTATAAAGTCCGGGGAATACGGGGCGACCGGAGGTTGAGCCCCCGATCGCCCCGTATTCCTCGGAAATCGATATGACAGCAACAACGCAAGCAAAAACCAACCGGATCCTCCGCCGCAGGCGGTTCAAGATCAACTGGCCCCTCATGCTCGGCATCCTGCTGATCGGCGGGGTCATCTACCTGGCGGTCGCCGGGCCGGGGCTGGCGCCGCGCGACCCGCTGGAGGAGAACCTGATCGTCCGCGACCCGGTGGACGGTGAATGGCACATCCCGCCGTTCGAGGCTTTCGCCCTGACCGGCTTCCCGCTCGGTTCGGACGAGTTCGGGCGGGACATGCTCAGCCGTTTGCTCTACGCCGTCCGACCGACCCTGCAGATGGTCCTGGTCGTGGCGGCCGTCCGGCTTTTCCTGGGGACCCTGATCGGCCTGGCTGCCGGCTGGTCGACCGGGCGGCTGGGCGGGTTCTTCGACTCGCTCATCTCGAGCGCCCTGGCCATCCCCGGTCTTCTGGTCGCCCTTGGTGCGATCGCCGTCGTCGGGGTCGAGCTAGGGGTGTTGGCCTTTATCATCGGCCTCTCGATCACCGGCTGGGCCGAAACGGCGCGCCTGGTCCGGGAGCAAACCCGCGCCATCCGGCGCGAAGTCTACGTCGAGGCCGCCCACGCTCTCGGCGCCACCGACCCGCAGATCGTCTTCCGGCACGTCGTCCGCCAGATCCGGGCGATGCTCCTGATGCTGTTCGCTTTCGAGATCGGAGGAACCCTGATGCTGACCGCCGGGCTGGGTTTCCTCGGCTACTACATCGGCGGGGACGTCTGGGTCGACGTCGATGATTTCGTCGCCCGCCGCACCAGCGGCAGCCCGGAGCTCGGCCAGATGCTGGCCACCGCCTGGGTCCGGCTGACCGACCCCTGGGGGCTGGTGGCCGTCGGGAGCGTCGTGTTCGCCGCCGTGCTGGGATTCAACCTGGTCGGAGAGGGCCTGCGTCTGCGGATCGACCCCGAGAGCGAGATGGGCCGCATCCGCTGGCTGAGCGACGGCCTGGCCGGCCTCCGGCTCAACCTCGCACAGGCCTGGCACCCGGTCGGGCGGCTGCTTTTCGGCTCAAGGATCGCCGTGAGCCTGTGGATGCTCGCCGCCGGTTTTGCGTTCGGCTATGCGGCCGTTTTCGCCTGGCAGCAGGGCATCATCAAGCTGCCGGAACCGCAGACCAACCTGTTCTTCGCAGAGCCCACCCCAACGGTCACGCCGACCCCCACAACGACCGGTGCGGGCGCCCAGGAGAAGGAATCGACCGGGCTGGTCCGGGAAATAGAGATCGACGGAATCGTCCGCGCGGACGCGATCCGCTACCAGGACGGGTTCCTGTACGTCCAGACGGAAACGGACACCGTCCAGACCGTGCGGGTCGAATTTCCCTGAGTACCATCCGAAAATTCAGTGGATTGGCGATTTTGGGGCGTG
>Ga0214472_10005729_pt1 | contig 13072 bp, 9 predicted proteins | sample RVTome_6_FD_207662 | JGI IMG/M metagenome (GOLD analysis project Ga0214472, IMG submission 207662) | Soil microbial communities from uranium-contaminated site in the Upper Colorado River Basin, Wyoming, United States - RVT140D175 | ecosystem: Environmental > Terrestrial > Soil > Contaminated >... | reverse complement strand
GACGTCGAACCGGGGCGCGGTCCGTCGCGCCTGCACCAGGACACGGTTGCCCAGGAACGTGTAGTCCGGATCGCCGCCGCCGGCGGGGGGGCCGAAGAACCGCCACGTCTCGATGCGCGTCACGTTGCTCACCGTGAAGATCCAGGCGGGCGGCGCGGTCGGTGGCGGGCCACTCGCCGCGGGTGTCTGGCCCGCGGCCGGGGGAGCCGCAAGACCCGCCACCAGAACGCCGAGAATCGTCGTCGTTCGCATTGGATGCCCCCCGTTTTCTGAGGGGCGGGCTTCTGCAACGCCCGCCGCGGGCCGGCTGAAGCCGGCCCCTCCACGGGATCCTAGTTGCGCGGGGACTGCGCGCCCAGACGGTTCCGCTCGCCGCGCGCCAGCCGCTCCAGCGCGGGCCGGTCCACGATGACGAACCCCGACGCCGCCGTCGCGACCACGTCCTCGCGAGCCAGCCGGCTCATCGTGCGAATCGCGGTCTCCAGCGTGGTGCCGCAGAGGTCCGCCAGGTCCTGACGCGACAGGTGCAGCGGGATGCGGGTGCGCCCGTTCTCGCGCACCGCATCCTCGCGCCCGGCCAGATCCAGCAGCAGGGCGGCGACCCGCTGCTCGACCTGCCCGCTCGCGAGCTCCGCGATCCGGCCGGCCAGCCGCATCTCGCGCGTCGTCGTTTCGCGTACGAACGCCATAGCCGCCGCCGGACTCTGCTCGACGATGTGCAGCACGTCCCGGCGGGGGAGGAGCAGCACGACCACGTCGTCGCCGAGGGCGACGGTGGTGCAGCACGCGGGCGAGAAGGCGGACACCGCGCTCGCGCACAGCAGGTTGCCCGGACCCGTGACGTCGAGCATCACCTCGCGGCCGGTGTCGCAGGGGCGCATCAGCTTCACGTGGCCGGAGACGAGGAACACGTACGCGTGCAGCGCGTCGTCGAGCTTCCAGACCGCATGTCCGCTCTCGACGTGCCGGACTTCGGCGTAGGGTCGGAGGCGGTCCCGATCCGCCGGCGTCAGCGCGCGCAGGAATGGCACCCGCTCGACGACGGTTTCGAAGCCCACGGCCGGTCTCCGATCGCGGGCGATGCGTTTTCGCATGACATCCGTCATATGGCCTCGCGTTCTGGCCGCGTTGTCATGCAAGTTTCCCGCCGACGTCATGGCGGGCACGTCTGCGCCCCGGTAGCCTGCCGGGTGTGGAGAAGTCCCCACGGCTGCTGGAATCCACCCGAGAACACCGGGTCTTTCAGACCCGCGTGGGCGTTCTGCATCGGCTCGCGGCGCCCGAGCCGCCGGCCCGGCCCTCGCCATCCCGCCTGCAGGGCGCGCTCGAGAAGTTCCTCCAGACATGGGGCCCACGCCTCGGCGCCCATCTCGACCTCGAAATGCGGGTCCTCGCGGGCGAGGCAGGCGAACGGCTGCCCGAGGCCTGGAGCCCCGACTCGTTCCAGCGCGAGCGCGAGACGTTCGAGGCGCTCTTCGACCTCCTGAGAGACGGACGGGCCTGGCTCGATCGGCACGAGCCGGGCGCCGAGCAGGAGATCGCGGCGGCGCTCGACGACCTGGCGCTCCTCTGGAGCCAGCACATCCGGCGTGTGGACGTCATCGGCCCGCTGCTTTCCAGCCGGGAGGTGCCGGGCGATGCATGACACCTTCCGGCTCCGGGCGGACATCCCGGCGGCGAACTACCACCGCGACCTCATCTCCTGCCAGGTGGCGTGCCCGGTGCACACCGATGCCCGCGGCTACGTTCGGGCGATCGCGGAGGGCGATTTCGAGCGCGCGTACCTGATCGCGCGCGGGCCCAATCCCTTCGCGTCGATCTGCGGCCGCATTTGCGGCGCGCCCTGCGAGGCCGCCTGCCGCCGCGGCAGGATTCCCCGCGTGGACGACGACGGCAACGTGTTCGGGAAGGACCGGCCAATCGCCATCCGGGCGCTCAAGCGCTTCGCCTGCGAGCAGGCCGGCCCGGACGTGCGGCCAACCGACGACGTGCTGGCTGCCGTTCGCCAGTTCGTGCCGGAGGGCTCGGCGCGCGCCGAAGAGCTCGCGGCGCTCCTGCGCGCCACCGTGAACGGGGCGATCGGACGTGTCAACGGCGTGCCGGTGGCCATCATCGGGGCCGGCCCGGCGGGCCTGTCGGCGGCGCACGACCTGGCGCTCCTTGGCTTCACGCCCGTGGTCTTCGAAAGCGAGCCGGTGCCGGCGGGGATGCTCGCCACGGGCGTGCCGGCCTACCGCCTCCCGCGCGAGCTCATCGCGCGGGAGATCCGGGTGATCGAGGCGCTCGGCGTCGAGATCCGCTGCAACCAGCGCGTCGGCCGCGACGTGTCGATGGCCGATCTCCGCCGCGACTTCGCCGCGGTGATCGTGGCCGTGGGCGCGAAAGGCTCGCGCGGCCTCGGCCTGCCGGGCGAGCGCGGCCCGGGCGTGCTCGGCGGCGTGGACCTGCTCCGGTCCGTCTCGCTCGGCGAGCCCGTCCAGCTCGGCAGGCAAGTGGTCGTCATCGGCGGCGGGAACGTCGCGTACGACGTCGCGCGCACCGTTCTGCGCCAGATCGCGTACGACACGGCGCGCACCGCAGCCCGGCTCCTCGACACGACCGTCGTCCGGCTCGTGTCCCTCGAGTCGCTCGAGGAGATGCCGGCCGACACGATCGAGATCCTCGAGGGCGACGAGGAGGGCATCCAGCGCTTCAACGGCTGGGGCCCGGTCGAGATCGTGCGCGGCGAGTCGGGTGCCGTCACAGGCGCGCGGTTCCGCCGCTGCCTGCGCGTCTACGACGAGTCGCACCGCTTTGCGCCCCTCTACGACGACGCGGACGTGATGACCGTGCCGGGCGAGACGGTGCTCCTCGCCGTGGGGCAGATGCCGGACCTCGGCTTTCTCCGGGACGGGGCGGCGGACGTCGTCGAGGCCCGTCCTGGCTGGCCGAAGGTCGATCAGCAGACATTGGAAACGACGGCGCCCGGCGTGTTCGTGGCCGGCGACCTCGCGCACGGCACCCAGTTGCTCATCCACGCCGTGGCGTCGGGCAAGGCCGCGGCGCGATCGGTCTACCGCCATGTCACCGGTCGCACGCTCGAAGCGGACGCCTTGACCGCGCACCTGACGCTGCCCGGCTATCGCCGTGAGCCGGGATTCGAGCGCGTCGCGCGCGTGCCTGTGCCGGTGGCGGACCCCGCGGCCCGGCTGCTGCATCCGGAGGTGTCGGTGGAGCTCGGCTACACCCGCGAGCAGGCGATGCGCGAGGCGTCGCGCTGCCTCGACTGCGGGGTGACGCCGGTGTTCGACGGCACGCGGTGCGTGCTCTGCGGCGGCTGCGCGGACGTGTGCCCCACGCAGTGCCTCAAGCTCGTGTCGCTGGCCTCGCTCGATGGACGATCCGAGCTGGACGATCTGGCCGGGCGCGCGCTCGGCCCCGGCGCTGACCTGGCTGCCAACTCCGCGATCCTCAAGGACGAGGACCGCTGCATCCGATGCGCGCTCTGCGTGATGCGCTGTCCGGTGGACGCGATCGCGATGGAGCGCGTCACGTGTGTGACCGCCTGGAGGGCCTCGTGACCAGCACCCCGACCGGACGCCGTTCCCGGCTCGATCCCGAGCCGATACCGCGCCGCGACTTCCTCGGGTTGTCGTCGACGTTCACGGCCGCCGCCGCGCTGCTCTTCGCGACCGTCGGCATGCTGCGCCTGCCGAAGGCGGCGGTGCTGCCCGTGCCGGCGCGCAAGTTCAGGGTGACCGTACCCGAGACACTGCCGCTCGGCGCGGCCTTCCAGCCGCCCGGCCGCAACGTCGCCGTCGTCCGCGACGCCGACGGTGTCTTCGCCGTGTCGCTCATCTGCACGCACCTCGGCTGCATCGTCAAGCCGAGCGCGACCGGGTTCGACTGCCCGTGCCACGGATCGAAGTTCGCGCCGGACGGGTCGGTCACGCATGGGCCGGCGCCGGTGGCGCTGAACTGGATCGAGATGGCGGGCGCTGACGGCGAGTACACCGTGGACGAGTCGGTGACCGTCGCGCAGGGGACGAGGATCAACGCATGAGCGTCGGCACCGCCGCACCGCAGGGGCTCCGCACGTTCTGGGAGAACCTCCGCCGCGCGCCGGAGCGGTTCCGCGCGTCGATGTTCCGCGGCGGGGCGCCGACGAGCGACCGCACGCGGTCGTCGTTCGTCTTCGGCAACGTCTTCCTGCACCTGCACGCGGTGCGAACGCACCGGTGGAGCCTGCGCTGGGCGGCGACGTGGGGTCTCGGCATCGCCTCGCTCGCGGCGTTCCTGCTGACCGTGATCACCGGCGTGCTCCTGATGTTCTATTACAAGCCGTACCCGAGCGTGGCGTACGACTCGATGAAGGACATCCACTTCGTCGTGCCGACGGGCCGGTTCATCCGCAACATCCACCGCTGGGCCGGCAACGTGATGGTCGTCACGGTCATCCTGCACATGGCCCGCGTGTTCTTCACCGCGGCCTACCGCGCGCCCCGCGAGTACAACTGGGTCATCGGCCTGATCCTGCTGGTCGTCACGCTCGGCCTCGCGTTCACGGGCTACCTGCTGCCCTGGGACCAGCTGGCCTACTGGGCGATCACGATTGGCGCCAACATCGCGCAGTCGCCGCGGGAAGTCACCGACGCGCTCAGCATCACACCGTACTTCGATCCGGGCGGCCTCCAGAAGCTGCTCCTCCTCGGCTCGACCGAGGTGGGCGAGGAGGCGCTGATCCGGTTCTACCTGCTCCACGTGATGGTGCTGCCGATCGCGCTGCTGATGCTGCTGGCCGTGCACTTCTGGCGCGTGCGCAAGGACGGCGGTCTGGCCAAGCCGGCCGACGCCGACGAGCGGCTGCCGCCGCCCGACATCCACGAGTACCCGGTGTTCACCGAAGAGCCGCACAAGACCTACCAGATCGCGGCCGTGGTCAAGGGCACCTCCCCGTCGGTGGGCCACGGGCCCGAGCAGACCGTGCCGTCGATGCCGCACCTGTTCTACGCGGAAGCCGGCGTCTTCATGCTCACGGCCGCGCTCTCGGTTGCGCTCGCGCTCTGGATCGACGCGCCGCTCAAGGAACTGGCGAACCCCCTGGTGCCCGAAAACCCGGCGAAAGCCCCGTGGTACTTCCTGGGCCTCCAGGAGCTCGTTGCGTTCTCCGCCTTCATGGGCGGCATCGGCATTCCCAGCATCGTCATTCTCGGCCTGGCACTGATCCCATTCCTCGACCGCGAGACAACCGGAACGGGCGACTGGTTCGCCGGCCCGGGTGGCCAAGCCCTGGTACGCCAGGCCCTCCTCGTTGGCACCCTGTCGGCACTCGCGGTCGAGGCCCTCGTCATCAACTTCGGCTGGCTGCGCGAGTGGTTCCCCGGCGTGCCCCAGCTCGTCGTCACGGCCGTCAATCCCGGCACCGTGATCACCGCGATCTACGCCGCGTATTCGATGTGGCTGGTCAAGCGGTTCAACTCGGCGCGCGCGGGCGCGATGGGCCTGTTCACCTGTTTCCTGTGCGGGTTCGTGATCCTGACCGCGATCGGCACGTACTTCCGCGGACCGAACTGGGAGTTCTTCTGGTCGCCGTCGCAGTGGCCGGGACACTGACGATGAGACGCAACAAACACCTGCTCCTGTGGTCGAGCGTGGCGACGCTCGCGCTCCTCGTGGCGGCGGCCGCCCAGGAGAACGTCTTCAAGGACTGGCGCCGGCTGCAGCACCGGACGACGGGGCCCGATGGCGCGCTCGAGGTTCGCCTGCGGCAGGTCGTCGTGCCGTCGCTCGACGTCATCGACCGCTGCGTGACGTGCCACGTCGGCATGGCGCCGGGCGAGTCATCCGTGCCGAACAACCCCGTGCTGGCGCCCCATCCGCCGGTCGTCCACGACCCGGCGGAGTTCGGGTGCACGACCTGCCACGGCGGCCAGGGCCGCGCGACCGAGACCGACGCCGCGCACGGCGCGGTGCCGTTCTGGCCCGAGCCGATGCTCAGCCGCGCGCATGCCTACGCGGGCTGCGGCAGCTGTCACACGCACATCGCGGTGCCGAGCTTCGCCGCGCTGGGCGCCGGGCGATCGGCGCTCGAGCGCGCCGACTGCCTGTCGTGCCACAAGCTCGACGGTCGCGGCGGCACCCTGCGTCCGGACGGGGGCGGCATGGAAGGGCCGGACCTGTCGCTCGTCGGCGCGAGGGGATTCCGCGCCGATTGGTACGAGGACCATTTGCGGCGGCGCGCGGCCGCCACCGACCGGCCCTGGACGACGAGCTTCACGGACCTCGACGCGAACGAGCGGGCCAACCTCGACGCGCTGCTCCGATCGCGCGTCGGCGCGCCCGCCCTCGTCGAGGGCAAGGCGCTCTTCCAGTCGCTTGGCTGCCGGGGCTGCCATCGCGTCAACGGCGTCGGCGGCGACGACGGTCCGGACCTGTCGGAGATCGGCCTCAGGGACCCCGGCCGCCTCGACTTCACCTACGTGCCGGGCCCGCGCACCGTGCCGTCGTGGCTGGCCGAGCACTTCCGCGCGCCCGCCCGGGTCGTGCCGGGCTCGCTCATGCCGGCCCTGGGCCTGACCGAGCCGCAGATCGAGATGCTGACGTTCTACCTGCTCTCGCTGCGACCCGCGCGAGTGCCCGAGGCGTTCTGGCCAATCGATCGCATCCGCGCGCTGCGGTTCGACGAGCGCGAGTTCAGCACCGACGGCGCGACGCTCTACGGCAGCTTCTGCGCCGCCTGTCACGGCCCGCAGGGGCAGGGCATGCAGTACGGCGGTACCACCGTGTTTCCCGCCATCGGCAACCCGGACTTCCTCGCGCTCGCGACCGACGAGTTCCTCCGCGAAACGGTCCGCCAGGGGCGGCCGGGCCGCCGGATGCCCGCCTGGGCGTCGCCAACGGGCCTTCGTCCGGAAGAGATCGATCGCGTCGTCGCCTACGTGCGCGGGCTCGGCAGGATCCAGCCGGAGCCCGATCCGAAGCCCACGCGCTGGGTTGTCGGCGACGCCGCGGAAGGCGAAGTGCTCTTCAAGCGTTACTGCGAGACGTGCCACGGTCCCGACGGCCGCGGCCGCGAGGGGCCGGCGCTCAACAACCCGGTGCTGCTGTCCACGGCGACCGACACCTATCTCGTCGAGACCGTCCGGCGCGGCCGGCGCGGGACGACGATGGAAGGCTTCCGCACGGCGTCGCCCACGCGGCCGGCGTTGTCCGACGGCGAGATCGAGGCGGTCATCAGCCATCTGCGCCGGCTACAGGGGGGATCATGAGCAGCAACGACCTCAATCGCCGGGAGTTCCTGGCGGCGGCGAGCCGCGCCGGCTTTGCCGCGTTCGTCGCCTCCGCGACGACCGCCTGGGCGCTCGACGACCAGATCCAGAATCCGCTGGCCGTCTATCCCAGCCGCGGGTGGGAGCAGGCGTACCGGGACCTCTGGCGCTACGACTCAACCTTCACGTTCGTCTGCGCGCCCAACGACACGCACAACTGCCTGCTCCAGGCCTACGTCCGCGACGGCGTCATGACGCGCCTGGGCCCGACGATGAAGTACGGCGAGGCGACGGACCTGTACGGCAACCGCGCGACGCACCGGTGGGACCCGCGAATCTGCCAGAAGGGGCTGGCGCTGACGCGGCGGTTCTACGGCGATCGCCGCGTGGCGCACTGCCGGGTGCGTGACGGGTTCAAGCGCTGGGTGGACGCCGGGTTCCCGCGGGGCGCTGATGGCAAGCCGCCGGTCGAGTACTTCAACCGCGCGCGGGATCAGTGGGTGCGCGTGACCCACGAGGACGCGGCGGACGTCGTCGCCAGGGCGCTCAAGAACATCGCCGAGACCTACAGCGGCGATGCCGGTGCCGATCGTCTGCGTGCTCAGCATTACGACGAGGAGATGATCCAGGCGATGCGGGGCGCCGGGACCCAGGTCATGAAGTTCCGGGGCGGGATGCCGCTGCTCGGCCTGACGCGCGTGTTCGGTCTGTACCGCGTGGCCAACACGATGGCGCTGCTCGACGCCGGGATTCGCGGCGTCGGGCCCGACCAGGCGCTGGGCGGCCGCGGCTTCGACAACTACTCCTGGCACACGGACCTGCCGCCCGGGCATCCGATGGTCACCGGCCAGCAGACGGTCGAGTTCGACCTGTGCGCGGTCGAGTACGCGAAGACGGTGGTCGTGTGGGGCATGAACTGGATCTGCACGAAGATGCCCGACGCCCACTGGCTGACCGAGGCGCGGCTGAAGGGCACGAGGGTCGTCGTCATCGCGTGCGAGTACTCGGCGACGGCGAGCAAGGGCGACGACGTCATCGTCGTCCGGCCCGGGACGACGCCGGCGCTCTCGCTGGGGCTGTCGCACGTGATCATCCGCGACAGGCTCTACGACGCCGACTACGTGCGCCGGTTCACGGACCTGCCGCTGCTCGTGCGGATGGACACGCTGAAGATGCTGAAGGCGGCCGACGTGTTCGGCGGGCCGCTGGCCGCGCTCGACAACCAGACGCGGGTGCTCGGCGCGGGCGAGTCCGCCCCGGCGCCCGGCGCGCAGCGCGAGCAGATCCTCACGGGGGCCCTGCGGGCCGAGTGGGGCGACTGCGTGTATTGGGATCGGCGGCCGGCCGGCCCGCGCGCGATCTCGCGCGACGAGTGCGGGGCGCGCTCGTCGGTGGTCGATCCCCAGCTCGAGGGGTCGGTCGAGGTCACGCTCGCCGACGGCCGGCGCGTCCGCTGCCGGCCGGTGTTCGACCTCGTGCGGGAGTACGTCGCGCACCTCGACCCGAAGACGACCGAGGAGCTGACGTGGGCGCCGGCCGCGGCGGTCGAGTCGCTGGCGCGGCACCTCGCGGCGGCGCCGGGGACGACGCTGTTCGCGACGGGCATGGGCCCGAACCAGTTCTTCAACAACGACAACAAGGACCGCGGCGTCTTCCTGCTGGCCGCGCTCACCGGCAACGTCGGCCGCATCGGGGGCAACGTGGGCTCCTACGCCGGCAACTACCGCGTATCGCTGCTCAACGGGATGCCGCAGTACATCAACGAGAACCCGTTCGACCTCGAGCTGGACCCCGCCAAGCTGGCGCGGCCGCGGCAGCTCTGGCGCGCCGAGTCGGCCCACTACTACAACCACGAGGACCATCCCCTGCGGGTCGGCAACAAGCTGCTGACGGGCAGCACGCACATGCCCTGCCCGACCAAGTCCATGTGGTTCGCCAACGCGAACTCGATCCTGGGCAACGTGAAGTGGCACTACAACACCGTCGTCAACGTGCTGCCGAAGATCGAGATGATCGCCGTCAACGAGTGGTGGTGGTCCGGCTCCTGCGAGTGGGCGGACGTGGTGTTCGCGGCCGACTCCTGGTCCGAGCTCAAGCACCCCGACCTGACCGCGTCGGTCACCAATCCGTTCCTGAACGTCTTCCCCCGGACGCCGCTCAAGCGGATCTTCGAAACCAAGGGCGACATCGAGATCTTCGCCGACGTCGCCGACGCGATGGCCAGGCTCACGGGGGACCGTCGCTTCAGCGACGCGTGGAAGTTCGTCCGCGACGGCCAGACCGTGCACTACCTGCAGCGGATCCTCGACACGTCGTCGAACGCCAAGGGCTACCGCATCACGGACCTCGAGGCGAAGGCGCAGGCCGGCGTGCCGGCGCTGCTGATGAGCCGGACGTCGCCCAAAGCCGTCGGCTTCGAGCAGGTGAACGACTCGCGGCCGTGGTTCACGAAGACGGGCCGGCTCGAGTTCTACCGGGAGGAGGACGAGTTCATCGAGGCCGGCGAGAACCTGCCGGTGCACCGCGAGCCGATCGACTCGACGTTCTACGAGCCGAACGTCATCGTCGCCCCGCCGCACGAGGCTATCCGGCCCGCCGGACCCGAGCAGTACGGCGTAGACCGCAGCGACCTGTCCAACGAAGTCCGGCAGGGCCGCAATGTCGTCAAGACGTGGGCGGAGACCAAGGCCTCGCCGCATCCGCTCGCCAAGGACGGGTACCGGTTCATCTTCCACACGCCGAAGTACCGTCATGGATCGCACACCACGCCGATCGACACCGACATGGTGGCGATCCTGTTCGGGCCGTTCGGCGACATCTACCGGCACGACAAGCGCATGCCGTTCGTGACCGAGGGCTACGTCGACATCAACCCCGCCGACGCGCGCGAGCTCGGGATCGACGACGGCGACTACGTGTGGGTGGATTCCGACCCGGCGGACCGGCCGTTCCGCGGGTGGCAGAAGAACAAGCGCGACTACGAGTTCGCGCGCCTGATCTGCCGCGCGCGCTACTACCCGGGTACGCCGCGGGGCGTGACGCGGATGTGGTTCAACATGTACGGCGCTTCGCCCGGTTCCGTCGAAGGACGGAAGACTCGGCCCGACGGCCTCGCCAAGAACCCCAGAACCAACTACCAGGCCATGTTCCGGTCCGGCTCGCACCAGTCGGCCACGCGCGGCTGGCTGAAGCCGACCTGGATGACCGACTCGCTCGTCCGCAAGGAGCTGTTCGGCCAGGCGATGGGGAAGGGATTCCTGCCCGACGTGCATTGTCCGACCGGCGCGCCGCGCGAGTCGATCGTGAAGATCACGAAGGCCGAGCCGGGCGGTCTCGATGGGCGGGGTCTCTGGCGCCCGGCCGCGGAAGGCGTGCGGCCCCGGTACGAGAGCGCGACGATGACCGCGTACCTGGCTGGGGACTTCATCGATGGGTAATCAGCGTGGAGGGCCTGGAGGCGTGGAGAAAGCACCTGGCACGCCGACGACCGTCAGCGCCGACGCCGCCCGACGGCCGCGCGGGCTTCGCCCGCGGCCAGCGGGCGGTCGCGCATGTCTCCAAGGCCTCCACGGACTCTACGGTTGGTTGATTTCAACGAAGGAGCAGACCGATGGCACGCGTGCATAACTGGCAGATCGGCCGCGAGATGTCCTACTGGTATCCCGAGTCGCGGCCCAAGCGGCAGTTTGCCGCGGTCTTCGACACCAACAAGTGCATCGCCTGCCAGACCTGCACGCTCGCGTGCAAGACGACGTGGACGTCGGGCAAAGGGCAGGAGTACATGCTCTGGAACAACGTCGAGACGAAGCCGTACGGCTTCTATCCGCTCGCGTGGGACGTCAAGCTGCTCGGCGAGCTGGGCACCCAGCCGTGGACGAGCGGGCCGTATCCCGGCCGGACCATCTTCGAGGCCGCGCGGCCCGGCGAGCGCGCGCTCGGCTGGCGACCGGAGGAGATCGACTACGCCAACCCCAACGTCGGCGAGGACGACTGCGCCGGCACGGTCGACGGCGGCGCGCTGTTCCAGTCACCGCACATGTCCTGGTTCTTCTACCTCGCGCGGATCTGCAACCACTGCACGTATCCAGCCTGCCTGGCGTCGTGCCCGCGCGGCTCGATCTACAAGCGGCCGGAGGACGGCATCGTGCTGCTCGACCAGCAGCGCTGCCGCGGCTACCAGGAATGCGTGAAGGCCTGCCCGTACAAGAAGGTCTATTACAACGCGCTCACCGGCACGTCGGAGAAGTGCATCGCATGCTTCCCCAAGATGGAACTGGGGCTGCAGCCCCAGTGCTTCGTCAACTGCATCGGCAAGATCCGGATGGCCGGCTACATCAACCGTCCGGAAGCGGCCCGTCCGGAAAACCCGATCGATTACCTCGTCCACGTGCGTAAGATCGCGCTGCCTCTCTTCCCGCAGCTCGGTCTGGAACCGAACGTCTACTACATCCCGCCTGTGCACGTGCCCGTGCCGTTCCTGCGGCAGATGTTTGGACCCGGAGTCGCCGCGGCCATTCAGGCGTATCGCGACGCGCCGAACGACCCCGACCTCTCCGGGCTCCTCGGGTTGTTCGGCTCGAGCGAGCAGGTCATGACGACGTGGCGGCGACAGGGTGACATGACGATCGGCTACGACGAGGCGCGCACCGAGGTCGTGCGCACGCCGCTGCGTGAGCCCGTGCACGTGCGCGCCGCGCTCGATGCCACGCGCGGTGTCGTGCGCACCAACTGTCCGTGAGGAGATCGAATCAGGCCGGAGCGCCGGGCCTTGAGGCCCGGCGCGGGCGAACCTGAAGGTCCGCCCCTCCAGGCCGGATAGACAGGAAGGCAGGCGATGACACACAGACTCACACTCGCGGTGCTCGTTGCCGTCCTGGCGGGCGGCTGCGGCATGTGCGGGCGGGCCGCGCCGCCGGCCTCGCCCGACGTGATCGCGGTGATGCGCCCGACGCTGCCGGCCGATCCCGACGACCGGGCGTGGGCCGACGCGCCCGTCCACGTCGCGCCGCTCTTGCTGCAGGATCTTGTCGAGCCCCGGCTGCTCGAGCCGTCCACACCCGAGGTGCGCGTGCGCGCGATCACCAACGGCGTCCAGATCGCCTTCCGTCTCGAGTGGGACGACCCGATCGACGACAACCGTCCGGTGCCCGCCAGCTTCGTGGACGCGTGCGCCATTCAGGTGCCCGTCGCGCTCACCGCCGACCTGCCGGCGCCGCAGATGGGCGAGGCCCAGCGGCCGGTGGAGATCACCTACTGGCGCGCCTCGTGGCAGGCCGTCGTCGACGGGCGCGGCGATTCGATCAAGGACCTGTTTCCCGGCGCGCTGCCCGATCACTATCCCTTCGAGGCCGCGTCGCTCCCGCCCAACTCGCCCGAGCGGCAGGCCATGGCCGGGCGCTTTGCGCCGGCCCGGACGCTCGGCAACCCGATGGCCGGCCCGCGCGACCGACCGGTGCAGGACCTGATTGCGTCCGGGCCCGGCACGCTCGAGCCCGGTCCGTCCACCGATTCGGCGGGTAGAGGACGCCGCTCGGCCACCGGGTGGGCGGTGGTGCTGTCGCGCCGCCTGCCCGCCGACGTCACGCCCGGCGGACGCGGGCAGATCGCGTTTGCCGTCTGGGAGGGCAGCCACGGGGAGGTCGGCGCGCGCAAGATGCGCACCGGCTGGGTGCCGCTGGTGGTGGAGCGGCAGTAAGGTCTGAAGGTCCGAGGGTCCGAGGGTCCGAGGGTCCGAGGGTCCGAGGGTCCGGGGGGACGTCATGGACAAGGCCGTGTTCGAAGTGGTGACCGACGCACAGACCTGGTACCTGCTGGCCAGGCTGCTG
>Ga0214472_10005728_pt1 | contig 13075 bp, 12 predicted proteins | sample RVTome_6_FD_207662 | JGI IMG/M metagenome (GOLD analysis project Ga0214472, IMG submission 207662) | Soil microbial communities from uranium-contaminated site in the Upper Colorado River Basin, Wyoming, United States - RVT140D175 | ecosystem: Environmental > Terrestrial > Soil > Contaminated >... | reverse complement strand
CCTTTCTTCGCCGGCACCTACTTCCCGCCGGACGACGCGCGCGGGCGACCGGGCTTCCCGCGCGTGCTCCAGGGACTGCGCCAGGCCTGGCTGTTCCGACGGTCGGAGCTGCTGCAGCAGGCCGAGATGGTGGCGCAGGCGATGCGGCAGCACCTCGGAGGCCCGCGCGGGGGGGTAGGGTCGCTGCCCGGCGAGGAACTCGGCGCCGCCACGCAGAAAGCACTCGCGGCCCGCTTCGACCCGCAATGGGGCGGATTCGGACACGCCCCGAAGTTCCCCTCTCCCGCCAACCTCTACTTCCTGCTCGGCCGCGTCGCGTCGGACGAAGCGCGCGAGATGCTGGTCGCGACGCTCGACGCGATGGCCCGCGGCGGGCTCATGGACCAGCTCGCCGGCGGCTTTCACCGCTACGCGACGGACGAGGCGTGGCTCGTGCCGCACTTCGAGAAGATGCTCTACGACAACGCGGCACTTGCCCGGCTCTACGCCGAGGCAGCGCCTTTCGCCGAGGGCGCGGGCTTCGAGCGCGTGGCCCGGCAGACGCTCGACTTCGTGCTGCGGGAGCTGACCGGCGAGGAGGGCGGCTTCCTCTCGGCGATCGACGCCGAGACCGACGGCCACGAGGGCGCCTACTACACGTGGACGGCGGCGGAGCTCGACGCTGCCTTGCGGGGGGAGGACGGGCGGCTCTTCCGCGTGGTCCACGGCCTCGGGGGCGAGCCGACGTTCGAAGCCGACCGCTACGTCGTCTACGTTCCGGCGCCCTACGCCGAGCAGGCCCGCACCGGCGGGCTCGCCGAGGCCGAGCTTCTGCGGCGGCTCGAGCCGGGGCGCCGGGCGCTGCTCGCGGCGCGCGAGGCGCGCCCGCGGCCGCTCGTCGACGACAAGGTGCTCGCCGACTGGAACGGGCTGACGATCGGCGCGCTCGCGCGCGCCTCGGCGCTGCTGCACGAGCCGCGCTACCTCGCCGCGGCCGAGCGCGCCGCGAGCTTCGTGCTGAAGCAGGTCGTCGATCCCACGAGCGGCACGCTGCGCCACACGTGGCGCGAGGGCCGGGCGAGCGTCGCCGCCTACCTCGACGACTACGCGTTCTTGATCGAGGGCCTGCTCGAGCTGCACGCGGCGACGGGCGAGCCGCGCTGGCTGGCCGAAGCCGTACGGCTGAGCGAAGAGCAGGAGCGGCGGCTCGCGGATCCGGAGGGCGGCGGCTACTTCTCGGCCGGCGCCGACCCACGCCTGCTGGTTCGCGCCAAGACGGCCTTCGACGGGGCCGTCGCCTCGGGCAACGGCATTGCCGCACGCAACGCGGTCGAGCTGGCGCGACAGACGGGCGACGCGGCCCAGCGCAGGCGCGCGGAGGCGACGCTCGGCGCCTTCGCGGCCGGGATGGAGGAGGCGCCGCTCGCGCACGTGACGCTCGTGCGAGCGCTCGGCGAGCTGCGTGCGCTGCCCGAAGGCGCCACGAGCACGCGCGCGAGCGCTCCAGTGTCCGCGGCGGAGCCGGCGCCCGCCGCCCCGAGCGCGTCCGAAGCGCTCGAGCAGGAGGCTTACGCTGCCGTCGAGATCGACGGCCGCCTCGGCACGAGCGAGGACGAGGAGTGGAAGCCGTTCCGGGTCGAGCTCGACGTGAAGCAGGGCTGGCACGTGAACGCGAGCCCGGCGGGCGCCGGCCTCGTGCCGGTCCGCGTGGCGGGAGTCATCGGCAAGGTGCGCGGCGTCCACTATCCCGCGGCGGCGGCGTGGGACGGCGGGGCGGGTGCCGTGCCCGTCTACGCCGGGCGGGTCGTGATCGAGGGCGAGATCCAGCGCCGCGGCGGGGGTGCCGTGAGCGTCGAGCTTTCCTATCAGGCGTGCGACGAGGCGCGCTGCCTGCCGCCCGTCGAGCGCATCGTGCGGCTGCGGTGAAGCGCCTGGACCCCGCGCGGCTCGAGCAATACGACTCGCTCTTCGTCGCGCCCCATGGCGACGACGTCGCGCTCGCGTGCCCGGCGCGGCTGCTCGCCGAGGGGGAGAGCGGACGCCGGGCGCTGGTGCTCGCGCTCTTCGAGCCCGTGGACTCGGATGGGAGCGCGGCGCGGGCAGCTCGGGACCTGGGGGCCGATTTCGCCGCCGCGGGCCTCGCCCCGGCGCCCGAGCCCGGCGACGGGGACGAAAACTCGCCGTTCGGCGACGCGGCGCTCGAGGCCGCGCGGCTCCTCCAGGAGATCGGGCCGCGCGTGCAGCCGCTGCACGTCTACGCCCCGCTCGGGCTCGGCGGCTCCCCTGAGCACCGGCTCGCGTACGAGGCGTCGCTGCGGGCGTTCGCGGGCGAGGCGGGCCGCAACCTCTTTCTCTACGAGGAGCGGCCCGAGGCCTTCGTCCCGGGCGCGGTCCGGACGCGGCTCGCCCTCCTCGGGGCGCGCCTGCCGCCGGGAGCCGCGAAGTCGGCGGAGCGCGCGAGCGCGTTGCGCCACCTGTGGCGGATCGGCGAGCCCGAGCGTCTACGGGGCGAACGGTCGGGGATCGGGGCGCGCTTCGCGGCCCGGACGGAGGCCTGGCGCCGGCACCGGCTGGCGGGGCCCTGGAACCCGCTGCGCGCGCTCGGCCCCCGGCTGCACCCGGTGGTGCACGTGGCCGACGAGGACGCCCGCGCCCGGGCGCAGGCCGCGGCTCACCTGCTGCTGCCGAAGGACCGCAAGGGCCGCTCGCGCGCGGCGGAACGCTTCAACGCGCGCGCCAGCGCATCGGCGAAGAAGCTCGGCGGTGTCTACCACGCCGAGCGCTTCTGGCTGGTGCTGCCCTCGAGCGACGGGTTGCCGGAGATCCAGCACCCGCTCGAGGCCGGGGGGCGCTAGTCGCATGGGCCTCGCGGCGCTCGTGCTCGCCCTGGGCGTGTCGCTCACGCCCGCAGCCTCGACGGCGCCGCCCTTCGACGTGGCACGCATCGAGCGGGCCCGCGTGCTGAAGGCGGCCGACGCGTATCTCGCCGAGCTTCCCATCACGCTCACCGCGTCGTCCTCGCCCCGAAGCGCCGGCGGCCGGCACGACTACTTCTCCGAGGCGGACTACTGGTGGCCCGATCCGCAGCACCCGGGCGGTCCCTACGTCCAGCGTGACGGCCTCAGCAACCCGGACAACTTCGACGAGCACCGGCGCGTCATGCGGCGGCTGAGCCTGCAGCTGCCGGCACTCGCCGCGGCGTGGCGGCTCACCGCCGACGCGCGCTACGCCTCGCACGCCGCACGCCACCTGCGCGCGTGGTTCCTCGACGAGGCCACGCGCATGAACCCGCACCTGCGCTACGCGCAGGCGATCCACGGCCGGGTCAGCGGGCGCGGCGTCGGCATCATCGACACGCTGCACCTCGTCGAGGTGGCGCGGGCCGTCGAAGCGCTCGACGGGGCACCCGGCCTCTCGGCCGCGGAGCGGAAGGGCGTGCGCGACTGGTTCGCGGCCTACGTGGAGTGGATGACGACGCACGCGTACGGGATCGCCGAGCGCGACGCGAAGAACAACCACGCGACGTGCTGGGCGCTGCAGGTCGCCGCCTTCGCGCGCCTCGCGGGCCGCGACGATCTCGTCCGCTTCTGCCGCGAGCGCTTCAAGAGCGTGCTGCTGCCGGACCAGATGGCGCCCGACGGCGGCTTCCCCCAGGAGACGCGGCGCACCAAGCCTTATGCCTACTCGCTCTTCAACCTCGAGGCGATGGCGGGGATCGCCCAGCTCTTGTCGACTCCCGCGGACGACCTGTGGGCCTTCACGCTCCCGGACGGGAGGGGGCTCCGCCGCGGCATGGCCTTCATGGTGCCCTTCATCAGGGATCGCGCGCGTTGGCCGTACCCGAAGGACGTCATGTACGACTCGGAGTGGCCGATGCGCCAAACGAGCCTGCTCTTCGCGGGCCTGGCACTCGGGGAGCCGGGCTACCTCGAGCTCTGGAGTACGCTGCCGGCCGACTCGCAGGTCGAGGAAGTGATCCGCAACTTCTTCATCCGTCAGCCGGTGCTCTGGGTCTCGCCAGCGAGGGGCGAGTAGAGGCCTTCGAGGGCGTGCCAGCGCTCCGGGTCCTGCAGCCAGAGCGTGTTGAAGTAGGTACGGATCTCGTCGGCGGTGAAGGCCCGAAGCGCGCCCAGCGCGGCGCGGGCCGCGGCCTCGTCCACGGGGGGTGCGGCGTCGGCCTCCTCCTTCAGGATCCCGTCCTCGTGCGGGAGCCGCAGCGCGTCGAGGAAGGCTCCGAGCAGCGGCCGGCGCTCGGAGAGGTGCAGCCCCACGAGCAGTCCCTGCGCGAGCGGCTCGCCGGGGTCGAGCACCGTCGCCAGGATTCGGGCCTGCGCGTCGGGAGCGAGAGAGCGCGCGGCCTGCGGCCGCAGGTGGCGCGCCTTCGCGAGCGCGCCGAGCGCGGCGGCCGCAAGTTCCGGCGGGGGCTCGGCGAAGAAGGCGGACGCGGCGCGCAAGCGCTCGTCCGGCGTCAGGGTTTTCCAGAGGCGGGTCGCGGTCGTTTGAAACGCCATCGGGCCCATCTCAGCACATCCCCGTCGGCGACACCAGACTGGCTCGCGCCTGCTACCATTCGGCGCGAGGAGCTTTGCCCCTTGGCCGCGGACTGCCTGACGGACGACCAGATCGCCTCGTTGCAGGAAAGCCCTCCGGGGGCGGCCCCCCCCGATCTCGCGCGGCACCTCGCCGGCTGCGAGCGCTGCCAGTCGCGGGCCCTCTTCGGCGCGGTCCGAAGCCCGGGCAAGAAGCGCGCGCCGCCGCAGCTTCCCTCGCTCGGCCGCGCGCTCGCGCTGCTGGCGATCGTGATTCTGGCGATCGCCGCCTTCTTCTGGACGCTCGCCAAGCTGTCCTGAAGGAAGGGGGGGCTGCGCCGCCCCCCCTTCGACCCCCGCTCGCTCCGGTGGAGTGAATCCACCTGCACTCGCAGCCTGTTGCCCTCAGCCAGGCGCGTCGACCGGCACGAGCGCGCCGCTGGTGGCGGCCGAGTCGCTCGACAGCAGGAACAGCACGACCTGGGCGATCTTGTCCGCGGAGGTCCAGCCCGAGGTCTCCGCGCTCTTCATCGCGTCGCGATTCGCCGGGGTGTCGATCGTGCCGGGCAGCACCGCGTTTACGCGCACGCCGTGCGCGCGGTTCTCCTGCGCCAGCACGCGCACGAGCGCGTGCAGCGCCAGCTTGGAGACGGCGTAGGCCGCCATGCCGCTGCCGCCGGCCTCGGCGGCGCGCGAGCCGATCGCCACGACGCTGCCCCCCTGCTGGCGGAGGTGAGGGAGCGCCGCCCGGCAGACGTAGGCCGCCGAGTCGAGGTTGCCGCGGAGCATGCGGCTCCACTCGTCCACGGGCGCCTTGTCGAAGCTCGTGCCCCCCGCCCAGCCGCCGGCCACGAGCGCGACCGCGTCGACGAGCCCGAGACGCTGCTGCGCCTGGTTCACGAAAGCGGCCGCGGCCGCCGCGTCGGCGAGATCGGCCTCGAACCCGAAGAGGGCCGCGCTGGCGCCAGCCTCGGCCTGGAGCGCCCGCCACTCCTCGGTGCGCCGATACGAGACCGCGACGCGTGCGCCGCTTGCGAGCAGGCGTTTCACCACCGCGCGGCCGAGGGCCCCGGTTCCTCCGGTGACGATCGCCGCTCGAGGAGAGCTCACTCGCCCTCTCCGGCCAGCTCGTCCCAGGATCGGCCGGACTCCGCTTCCCGGCTCGCCGGCAATCCCTTGGGCCCCCAGCCGGGCTCCAGCGGCGATGGGCCCACGAATCCGGACTGCTGGATGAGCAGGTTGCTGAAGCCCGCCTGCTCCAGGATCGACGCGGCCTGCTGGGAGCGGCCCGAGGTCCGGCAGCCCACGACGAGCGGGGCTTCCTTCGCGAAGCGCCTCTCGACCACCTCGACGAAGCGGGCGTTCGGCTGGCTGCCCGCAGGCCCCATGTGGATCAGCGGAACGTTGAAGGCGCCGGCGGGGTGCCCCTGGGCGAACTCCGGCACCGACCGGACGTCGAGGTAGGCGTAGCCCTGGCCACGCATGAGCTCGAGAGCCTCCTCCGGAGAGACGTGCTTCACGGCCATGATTCGTGGGCCTCCTGGGTCGGTTATAGCACGAGGTCGGCGAGCACCCGGGCGACACCTTCGCCGAACTCGGCGGGCGGCGGCAGCAGGCTCAGCACGAGGTAGGCCTCGCCGGGGAAGTCGAAGAAGTAGCCCGGGTGCACGAGCACGTCGCGCTCCCCGAGGAGCCGCAGCACCCGCTCTTCCTCGCTGCAGGTGGCGGGCACGCGCAGGATCGCGGACCAGCCGCCCTCGGGCTCCAGCAGCGTCGCCGGGCTGGCGGCCGCGAGTGCTCGCAACGCGTCCAGGTTCTCCACGACGCGTGCGCGGATCGGTGCCTGGAGCTCCTCCTTGCGCGCGAGCAGCGCCGGCGCGGCCACCTGCACAGGCGTCGAGACCGGCAGGTACGTGTCGGCCACGACCTCGAGCCGGGCCAGGGCCTCGCGCCGGAGCGCGTCGGGGCCGACGACGGCGGTCCAGGCGAGCTTGAGCTGGGGCAGCCCGCAGCTCTTCGACACCCCCCCGAGCGCGAAAGCGAGCGCCTGCGAGTCGCGTGCCACGCTCGCGGCCCGCCGCGCGTCCTCGCGGAGCGCGAAGTCCGCGAAGACCTCGTCCGCGACCAGTGCTATCCCGCGCTCGGCGCAGAGCGCCTCGAGCCGCGCGAGCTCGTCCCGCTTCAGGTAGGCGCCGGTGGGGTTGCCTGGGCTCACGGCCACGATCGCGCGCGTGTGGGGGCCCAGGACGGCTTTGATCGCGTCCAGGTCCAGGTGCCACTCGCCGTCGTACGCGAGCGCGTAGCTTCTCACGCGGACCGACTCGAGGCCGGCCAGGAAGTCGAAGAGCGGATATCCCGGGCGCGGCACCAGCACCTCGTCGCCCGGGTCGCACAGCAGCTTGAAGAGAAAGCCGTAGGCCTCGCTGGTGCTGGCATGGAGTAGGATCCGGTCGGGCTCGAGCGGATGGCCGCGCGACGCGAAGTCGCGCGCGACCGCGGCGCGCGCTTCGGGCAGGCCGAAGGGCACGGGGTCGTAGCGGCGGGCCGCGTCGGAGGCGAGAGGCGCAAGCACGTCGCGGGCCTCCGGCAGGCCCGCGCGCGTCGGGTTCGACAACGTCAAGTCGATGAGCCTCGCGCCTGCGGTCCGGCGCTCGGCGAGCTTCTCGGCCAAGCGGTTCGGCCGCAGGTCGAAGCGCGTGCGATCCGAGAACATGCGCGGCATCGTAATCCAGGCCGGGCGGGGGTTGACTCGGCAACGGGGCGCCCCTAGCCTGTTCGGGACCCCATGACCGCAACCCGCGCCGTCCTTCCGCCGCTACTGCTGCTGCTGCTCGCGTCCTGCACGGAGGCGCCGCCTCCCGATGCGGCCCAGGCCGCGGCGGGCGCGCCGGCACTCGACCCCTCGCGGCCCCTGCCGCTGCCGCTTCCCGAGGTCGTAGCGCGCGTGAACGGCCAGGAGATCCGGATCCGCCAGATCCTGCCGCTCGCCAAGGCCGCGCTCGACAGGGTCTCGGTCGCCGAGCGGGACAAGCGCAAGCCAGAGGTCGTGCGCCAGGCGCTCGACAGCTACATCAACCGCGAGCTGCTGCTGCAGGAGGCGCTCGCGCGCGGGATCGCGGCGAACACGCGCGACGTCGAGCAGAGCTACGATCAGATGCGCGCCGAGCACGCGGGCGACGCGGAGTGGGCCTACTTCCTCTCCGAGCAGGGGAGCGACCCGCAGTCGTTCAAGGCGGAGCTGCGCGTCCAGCACACGGTTGCCGCGCTCGTCGTCCGGGAGGTCCAGGCGTGGCCGGTGCCCGAGGCGGAGGCGCGCGCCGCCTTCGAGTCCAACCCGCAGGGTTTCGGTCCGGCGGGAGCCGCGGAGCCCCCGTCCTTCGACGCCGTGAAGAGCGAGGTGGAAGAGGCCGTGCGGCAGCACAAGGCCGAGGAGATCCAGGCGGCGCTCGTCGCGCGCTTGCGGGCGCGGGCGAAGATCGAGCTGTATCTCTGAGGCAGGGCCCGCGCGGGTGCGCTCAGCGCTCGAGTGGAGGCGTTGCGGCCCGCGCCGCGGGCAGCTCCTGCGAGGTCGACACGCGGTTGCGTCCACTCGCCTTGGCCGCGTAGAGCGCCCGGTCGGCGAGGTCCATCAGGTCCTCCGGCCGCAGCGTCGGGTTGGGGACGACCGTGGCCACCCCCAGGCTGACCGTGAGGAACGGCCCCACGCCCGAGTCGCGGTTCTCGACCTTCAGCTCCTCGATGCGCGCCCGCATGCGCTCGGCCAGCATGCGCGCGCCCTCGACGTCCGTGTCGACGAGGAGTGCGATGAACTCCTCGCCGCCGTAGCGCGCCACGAGGTCGGCCGGACGGTTGAGGGTCTCCTCCATCGCCTGCGCCACGCGGACGAGGCAGTCGTCGCCCGCCTGGTGACCGTAGGTGTCGTTGAAGCGCTTGAAGTAGTCGATGTCGCAGAAGAGCAGCGAGATCGGCGACTCGTCTCGCACCGCGCGCCGCCACTCCTGGCGCAGCACGGCGTCGAAGCGCCTGCGGTTGGCGATCTGCGTGAGCGTGTCGAGGGCCGAGAGCCGCTCGAGGTCGCGATTGCGCTGCTCGAGCTGGCGCCGCGTCTCGTTGAGCTCGCGGTTCTTGCGATCCATCTCTTCGGCCTGGGCCTGGAGCTTGAGGTTGCCCGAGACGAGGCTGTCGAGGTCGTGGCGCGCCCGGTCGGAAAAGACCCGTAGCAGGGCCAAAAGCGGCCCCGGGATCGAGGATAGGTGCTCGACGAAGGCGGCCTCCGGGATCTCGATCACCAGCGTGTCGTCGAGCGCCCGCAGCGTGGCGGAGCGCTCGCGCGACTCGATGAGCGCCATCTCCCCGAAGCAATCGCCGGGACGGCCTACCGCGACCTGCTTGCCGCCCCTCGACACCACGAGGTTGCCGGAGAGCACGACGTACATCGCGCGGCCGACCTCGCCCTCGTGGCAGAGCGCCTCCCCCGGCACCAGCGAGACCTCCCGGCAGCCGCCGAGCAGGCGGCGGAGCTCCGCGTCCGGCAGCGACTCCAAGAGCCGCGTCCGGCGCAGCAGCGCGATCTTCTCGGCGTGGTCCAAGGAGTTCTTCAGGCCTCCACCAGGCGCTCGAGCACGGACCGGTCGCTCACGACGAAGCCCTCGCGCTCGGTCGTGACGACCCCCTCCTTGCCCCAGCGGCTCATGATCCGGATGCAGGTCTCGATCGTGGTGCCGGTGAGGTCTGCGAGCTCCTGGCGGCTGAGCGCCATGGGAATGAAACGCGCCGCGCCGCGAGCCTCGCCCATGCGGTCGGCGAGCTTCAGGAACAGGCGCGCGAAGCGGGTCTCGACGCGGCCCCCGGCCACCTCGGGGATGCGGCGCGTCAGCTCGACGATGCGTTGGGCCATGCCTGTGAGGAAACCGCGGACGAACGTGGGGTGCCGCTCGAAGAGTGCGAAGAACTCCGAGCGTCGCACGAGAATACACTGGACCGGCTCGATCGCGACCGCCGAAGCCGGATAGGGGCGGCCCTCGTAGGCCACCACCGCGCCGACCGGGTCGCCGGCTCCGAAGATCTCGAGGATGATCTCCTTGCCCGAAGGGATCAGCTTCACCACTTTGACGCGGCCGCTCGCGATCGTGACCAGGAAGTCGGGCGAATCGCCTTCGCTGAAGATCGTCTCGCCCTTCTCGTAGAACTTGGCGAGCGAGACGGCGGCCAGCCGCTTCTGGTCCTCTCCTGACAGATTCCGGTAGAGCGTACTGCTCCGCAGCAACTCCTCGACAGAGGCCATCCCGACCGGATTCTAGCAGGCTGGCGCGGGTCGTTCAGAGGCGTTCGATTTGGACACGAAAGGTGTGCGGACCCTCCTCGAGCGGATTCCACGAAAACAGCCCCGGGCGCTGCTCGTCGAAGTGGGTTCGGAGGCCGTGCGGGAGGTGATCGTTGACGACGACCAGGCTCTCGCCGCGCGCGAGCGCATCGAACCTGGCGAGGACGAGGGCCTTCCGCTCGGCGCAGGCCCCGAGCTGCCGGATGTCAACGACGGGCGGCGCAATCGACGTCCTCATCGGGCCTCCTTGCGGCACTGACCGGAGCGTACCCGGTCGAGCCGCCGCGCCCAATGACGGCCGTCATGCCCGCGGCTATGATCGGAGCGCCCGTGGAAGCGATTCGGGTCTGGTGACCTGCGCGGCCTTCAAAGCCGTCCGGCTCCGGGCTAACCCCCGGAGCGGTGGGTTCGATTCCCACCCGCTTCCGCCATCTGGCGCGAGCTCGCCGGCTCGTTCGCTCAGCAGGTCGACGAGGCGGGCTGCCTCCGCAGCATCGTCCGTCTGGGCCACGAGCCGCCAGCTCGCTCCGTCGCTCGAGAAGAGCTCGTCGTCCTCCCGAACGACGACGGGGCAGGTACCGGCCGAGTCGAAGCGAAGCACGATCAGGAAGGCCATGGCGTCGGAAGTTAGCCTCGGACGCGGTGAGAGAGACGCCGGAGTGTGACAGTTCCGAAGGTGTTCGGTCGGCGCGCACTTGGCCGAGTGCTAGGAGCCGGCGATCATGCTGCAGCGCGAGCACTTGAAGCGCATGCGCCTGCCGTCGCTGTACTTGGTGAGACGGAGGGACTTCGGAATCTCGACCCACTTGTGGCCGATCACGTTGCAGGGCAAGCCCTCGACGAAGGTCCCGAGCGCCTGACGCGCCGGCCACGTCGCCCGCGCCAGCCGCCCCGGCAGGTCACGCCTCCGACGTTCGGCGCCTGCGTACATCTCGCTGGCCCGACAGTGGCAATTGCCATGCCGTGGCCTGCTTGCGGAACGGCCGGGGCAAAAGCCCACTTTCGGCGATTGCGGGTCACCGAGCCGCTGGGACGATTCTTCAAACTACAACCCTGGATTGTGGGCGGAAGCACGGGACGCGCCGACCCGTTGAGCGCCCAGCTTGAACGCCTGGCGTGAGCGTGGCTTGAAGCCCGACTGGCCCTCGACGACCTCGATCCAGGTGTTCAGGGCGACGCCAGTCAGAACTTGAGGAGTTTTGGCTCCGGGCCAATCGATCTCCACGCGCTTGAGTCGGGCGCCGCGGCCGAGGCCTATGTGCTGCATCAGCGGAGAGGCGCCGAAGGAGCCGCCGCTCGTGACCCAGCGGGTGCGCTGCGTCTCGCGGCCGGCTTCGTCGAGGACGAGGCGTAGCCGAGCACCGATCGCGGCACGGTTGGCCTTCGTGCCCACGAGGCGTAGGGACAGCCAGCTCGCGCCGTGGCCGGGGTTCTCGAAGAGGGCGTCCTGGTACTTGTCGCCCAGGAAGGCGCCGCCGAGGCTCGCGAAGAGGTCGTCGTCGCCGTCGTTGTCGAGGTCGGCGAAGGCGACACCGTGGCCCTTCTGGAGGTGGCCGGTGCCGGTCGACTGCGTGACGTCCACGAAGGCGCGGCCCTCCTTGTTGCGGAACATGCGGTTGGGCATGAGGGTGGCGTAGGAGGGAGCCCCCGTGCCCAGGTAGAAGTCGAGGAAGCCGTCGTTGTCGATGTCCCCGAAGTTCGCGCCCATGGTCGGGATCACCTTCGCGAGCCCCAGCAGGCGCGTCGCGTCCTCGAACGAGCCGTCGCCGCGATTGTGGTAGACGCGCAGCGTTTCGCCCGGCTGGGGCAAGCCCAGGTACTCGCGGGGCTGCTCCTCGACCGTCGGCACGTCCGTCACGACCAGCAGGTCCAGCCAGCCGTCGTTGTCGTAGTCGAAGAACCAGGTCGTGAAGCTGAAGCTGGGCTCGCTCACGCCGCGCTCGCGCCCGACCTCCTGGAAGCAGCCCCCGCCCAGGTTGCGGAACAGCAGGTTGCGCTCGCCGAAGTTCGAGACGTAGAGGTCCTGCCAGCCGTCGTTGTCGACGTCGCCCGCGACGACCGCCTTGGTCAACGAGCGGAAGCGGAGCCCGGCCTTGTCAGTCACATCCTCGAACGTTCCGTCGCCGCGATTGCGGAAGAGCTGGCTCCACGAGAACTCGTGGCCGATGAAAACGTCGAGCCAGCCGTCGTTGTCGAAGTCGGCCCACGCGGCGCTGTGCGTCCGGTGGGCGGCCCCGCCCAGGCCCGCGCGCTCGGTGACGTCGGTGAACGTCAGGTCGCCGTTGTTCCGCAACAGCGAGTTGCGGATCGCGGTTTCCCAGCCTCCGCGCATGACGAAGATGTCGGTCCAGCCGTCGTTGTCGAAGTCGGTCTGGATCAGGTTGAGTCCGCCGAGCTGGCCGAGGAGGCCCGCGCGCTCGCTCACGTCCGCGAAGGTCCCGTCGCCGCGGTTGCGGTAGAGGCGCAGCGGCTCGCAGGGGTCGCGGCTCGAGAGCGCTATGTCGAGGAAGCCGTCGCCGTCGAAGTCGTCCGCGATCGTGCCGCCCGCGTTGTCCGTCCGCGCCAGGCCCGCCGGCCCGGCGACGTCCCAGAAGCGACCCGGGTCCTCGGCCGAGGCGAAGGCCGCGGGCCCGATCCGGAAGCGCTCCGGAACGCCCTCGGGGTAGGTGCCGACCGTCATCGCGGCCACGTTCAGCAGCCAGCGCACTTCCAGGTTCTCGGGCTCGAGCTCGAGGTACCTGGTGAAGTAGGCGACCGCCTGCTGGGCGCCGTCGCCGGATTGGTGTCGGGCCGCGCGGCTCAACGGGAACAGGCACATCTCCCGGTTGTGGTGCATCACGCAGTTGTCGAGCTCGCCGCGGCGGAGATTCAGGATCCCGAGCGCCTCGAGGGCCATCCCGAGACGGCCGCGGGCCATCGGCGACGGGTCGGCGACGAGCCGCTCGCCGATCGCCTCGAACGCGCGGATCGACCCGGCCATGTCGCCTGTGAAGGAGAGCGCGCCGCCGAGCCGCGCGTGGGCGCTCATCACCTCGGGCAGCGGGGCTCCCGCGGGCAGGGCTTCCGTCGCCGCCCGTGCCGCCGAGATCTCGTCCGACAGCATCTTCTTCTTGGCCTCGCAGACGGCGGCGAGGTCGTTCGAGTCCACCGGGACGTCGAGCGTCAGCAAGTCGGCGTTCGTCGGGGAGAAAGCTGGCCGCGAACCCACGCGCGCGGCGTCCTGGCGATACTCCGTCTCGCCGAG
>Ga0214472_10005727_pt1 | contig 13075 bp, 11 predicted proteins | sample RVTome_6_FD_207662 | JGI IMG/M metagenome (GOLD analysis project Ga0214472, IMG submission 207662) | Soil microbial communities from uranium-contaminated site in the Upper Colorado River Basin, Wyoming, United States - RVT140D175 | ecosystem: Environmental > Terrestrial > Soil > Contaminated >... | reverse complement strand
CGTGAGGAGCCGTTCGCGCCCGGCGACGGCCGCACCGTCCGCATGTACACCTGCGGGCTGACCGTGTACGCGCGGGGGCACATCGGGAACTTCCGGACGTTCGTGAGCCTCGACGTGCTGCGCCGCGCGCTGCGGTACCAGGAGGGCTGGGCGATCCGGCAGGTCACCAACTTCACCGACGTCGACGACCGCACGATTCTCGAGTCCGAGAAGGCCGGCGTCTCGCTGCGGGAGTACACCGGCCGGTTCATCGACGCCTTTCTGGAGGACGCGGCGTCGCTCGGTCTCGAGCCGGCGGAAGAGAGCCCGCGCGCGACCGACGAACCCAACCTGCGCGCGATGGTCGCCATGATCACGGCGCTCGGCGAGCGGGGTCATACCTACGTCAGCGAGGGGTCCACCTACTTCCGGATCGCCACGTGGCCGGAGTACGGCAAGCTGGCGCGGCTCGATCGGGAGGGCCTACAGGACGGCGCGCGGATCGACTCGGACAAGTACGACAAGGAGAACGCGCGCGACTTCGTGCTGTGGAAGGCCACCAGGCCGGGCGAGCCCACGTGGGACTTCGGGTGCGGCCCCGGCCGGCCGGGCTGGCACATCGAGTGCTCGGCGATGGCGCTGCGCCTGCTGGGCGAGCCGCCCATCGACATCCACGGCGGGGGGATCGACCTGGTCTTTCCGCATCACGAGAACGAGATCGCGCAGGCGGAGGGCGCAACCGGGCGCCCGTTCGCCCGGTTCTGGGTGCACGTGGAGTTCCTCAACGTCGACAACGAGAAGATGTCGAAGTCGGTCGGCAACGTCTTCGCCGTCCGCGACGTCCTCGACCGGGGCTATCGCGCCTCGGCGCTGCGGTACCTGCTGCTCTCGGTCCACTACCGGAAGCAGCTGACGTTCAGCTGGGACGTGCTGGCGCAGGCCGACGCGGCCGTGACACGGCTCGCCGACTTCCGGGCGCGGGTGGCGGCCGTGTCCGGCGGCGAGGCGCACGCGGCCTCGGCCGCGCGCGTGGACGCCGCGCGGCGCGACTTCCGCGAGCGGATCGCGGACGACCTGAACGTGCCGGGCGCGCTCGGCGTGATGTTCGAGCTCGTGCGCGACGTCAACGCCGCGCTCGACCAGGGCCAGGTGGGCGAGCCAGACGCGCGCGCGATCCTCGACGCGTTCGAGGCGTTCGACCGTGTCCTGGGCGTGCTCGCGCTCCGGCGCGCCGAGGACGCCCGGCCGCCCGTGCCCGAAGCCGAGCTCGAGCGGCTCATCGCCGAGCGCCAGCAGGCCCGCAAGCACCGCGACTTCGCGCGCGCCGACGCGATTCGCCAGGACCTCGAGGCGCGCGGCGTGATCCTCGAGGACTCGGCGACAGGGACGAGGTGGAAAAGAAAGTGACGGTTCGCGGTTCGCGGTTCGCGGTAGAATCCCCAATCAACCAATCTTCAATCCCTCAATCAATCTTCAATCTCAGATTGCCAGATCTTCAATGCCAGCATTCACCAGGGTTCCAGACATCAGAACGCCACTGCCAGGCCCGAACGCGGCGAAGATTGTGGCGCGCGACCGGCGCGTCGTCTCGTCGTCCTACACGCGTGACTACCCGTTCGTCATGGCGAAAGGGCAGGGCGCCGTCGTCGAGGACGTCGATGGCAACGTGTTCCTCGACTGCGCGGCGGGCATCGCCGTCACCGGCACCGGCCATTCGCATCCCGACGTCGTGAAGGCCATCGTCGGTCAGGCGCAGAAGTTCCTGCACATGTCGGGGACGGATTTCTACTACGAGCCGCAAGTGCAGCTGGCCGAGGAGCTGGCGAAGATCGTCCCGCTCAGCGGCACGCGCGGCGAGGCACGCTCGTTCTTCGGCAACTCCGGCACCGAGGCGGTCGAAGCCGCCATCAAGCTGGCGCGCTACGCGTCGAAGCGCTTCAACGTGATCGCGTTCCTGGGCTCGTTCCACGGCCGGACGCTCGGCGCGCTCTCCGCCACGTCGAGCAAGGCCATCCAGCGGACCGGGTTCGGGCCGATGATGCCCGGCGTCTACCACGCGCCGTTTGCGACCTGCTACCGGTGCCCGGTCGGACTCAGACCGGAGAGCTGCCAGGCGGAGTGCCTCGGCTTCCTCGAGGATCAGATCCTGGTGCACCTCGTGGCGCCCGAGGAGGTGGCGGCCGTCATCGTCGAGCCGATTCAGGGGGAGGGCGGTTATCTGGTGCCCGCGCCCGCGTTCCACCAGCGGCTGCGCGCGCTCACGCGCCAGCACGGCATCATGCTGATCGTCGACGAAGTCCAGACCGGCATGGGTCGGACCGGCAAGATGTTTGCCTCGGAGCACTTCGGGCTCGAGGCCGACATCCTGGCGCTGGCCAAGGGCATCGCGTCGGGCATGCCCCTCGGCGTGTGCATCGCGCCCGCCGCGATCATGAGCTGGCCGCCCGGCGCCCACGCCTCGACGTTCGGCGGCAACCCCGTCAGCACGGCGGCGGCGCTCGCGACACTGAAGCTCCTGAAGGACGGCATCATCGACAACGCCGCGGCGGTGGGCGCGCACATGATGAGCCGCCTGCGTGGCTTGATGGACAAACACGCGCTCATCGGCGACGTCCGCGGCAAGGGCCTGATGATTGGCGTCGAGCTCGTGCGCGACCGGCAGACGAAGGAGCGCGCGACGACCGAGCGGGCGCGGCTCGTCCAGGAGATGTTCAAGCGCGGCGTCCTGATCCTCGGCGCCGGCCGCAACGCCGTCCGTTTTGCGCCCCCGCTCGTCCTCACGAAGGACCAGGCCGACACGGTCGTCGATCTTTTCGACGAGTCGCTGGCCGCCGTCGCGCGGATCTGAGCCTCGCGGTCCTGGAGGCCCGGGCCTTCAGACGCGGGCGCCCGGCACGTACCACACCGGGCACGGCGCCTCCCGCAGCACGGCGTGCGACGTGTCCTTGCTCAGCCAGCGGCGGATGGGTGCCCGCGTGTGCTCGCCCATGACGATGCAGTCGGCCGAGATTTCGCCGGCCACGTGGATGATCCCCGCGGCCGGGTCCCCGTCCTCGACCCGCAGTTGCACGCGGACGACGTCCTCGGGCACCAGCGCCCGCATCTCCGCGCGCGCCTGGCTGACGAGCCCCTCGTAGTCGCTCCGTTTGTGCGAGCCGTACGGGAGCAGGTGGAGCAGGTGCAGGGTGATCCGCAGCCGGCGCGTCAGGTCGCAGCCCACGGCAATCGCGGCCCGTGATTCCGGCGTGAGGTCGGTCGGCACGAGCACCACCTGGTGCTCGTCTGACCTCGACGCGAAGTGCGGCGTGTGCTGCTCGATCCCTGCGTCGTGAAGCACCAGGACCGACCGGCCGCTGCGCTTCAGCACCTCCTCCGTGATTGAGGCGTGATCGTCGTCGGGCGCGCCGTGCGTGCTGAGCACCACCAGATCGGCGCCGACGGTCTCGATCGCAGCCAGCACCGTCTGTGACGAGGGGCCCTGCGTGATGCGAGCTTCCGTGTCGAGTCCGTTCGACACGCGGGCCAGGCAGGCCTGCAGCCGGCCGGCCACCTGCTCCGGCGAGGGCGGCCGGTGGTCCGCGTTCCACATCCAGCCGACGCTGGCCACCGTCCCCATCGAGTTCCGGTTGTGATGGAGCACCAGCCGCGCGCCGAACGCGCGCGACAGGTCGGCCGCCACGTCAACCTGCCGGTCCGTCGCGGGCGAGAAGTCCACCGGGCACAGCACGGTACGGATCGGGATCATGACTCACCTCCAGGCGGACGCTCGGCAGTGATGTGGCGCACAAGAACACTGACAGCGCGGACGCGCTGGACGGCGGGACTGGCGACCTGGCCCTGGCGCATCAACACCCTCGCCCGGGCGACTCGACCTGATTGTACCGCGAACCGTGAACCGCGAACCTTTATGTCGCCTTTGGCAGCACGGCCCGGACCGCGCGCGCCAGCAGCTTGATGTAGTAGACCAGTCCGGCGACGGCGACGACGCCCGTGACGACCATGCATGGCCCGAGCAGGATTGCGATGACCGGGGGCACGTCCATGCTGACCCAGGGCGGAAGGCCGTTCGCCGCCGCGAGCACGCCCGCGACGAACACGGCGACGCCGGCGAAGATGAACGACGCGCCGATTGCGCCGAGCACGGCCACGATGACGATCGTCGGGATGGACCCGATGACGACCAGACCCGTGATCTTGAGGAACCGCTCGAGCCGGGACGTGCCCCGCGCCGCCGGAGGCGGGTTGACCAGCGCCTCGACCCGGTAGGCCCGGGCGAGATCCTCGGCCGGGCCGAGCGCCTCCAGCACGGCATCGAGCGACGTGCCCGCGGCCAGCGCTTCGGCGACGTGATTCTTGATCTCGCTCGCGATGTCCTTGCGCTCGGCGGGCGCCATCTCGCCCAGGCCGGCAGTCAGGCGCGACAGGTAGCGTTCGACGACGGGGTGCGGATCGGTCACGTCGGATCTCCTTTGCGGAGGCAGCGGTCCACGGCGGCCACCATGTCGGTCCAGTCCCGCGCGAGCGCGGCCAGCCGTTTCCGCCCGGCGGCGGTCAGCCGGTAGTAGTGGCGCGGCGGCCCGGCGGGGGAATCGCGCGAGAACGTCTCGAGCAGGCCGTCGGCCCGGAGGCGGCGGAGCAGGGGATACACCGTGTTCTCGCCCGCCGCCAGCGGTCCCAGCTCGCCGAGCGTCGTCACGATTTCGTAGCCGTAGCTGGGCTCCCGCACGAGAACCTGCAGGATGCAGAGCTCGAGCACGCCGCGTCGCAACTGGGAGATCCAGTCCGGTTCGCGGTTCGCGGTTCGCGGTTCGCGGTGGTCGGTTCGCGGTTCGCGGTGGTCGGTTCGCGGTTCGCGGTGGTCGGTTCGCGGTTCGCGGTTCACTGCGGCTCCCGGGTTCGGCAGGCGCGGTTCACGGTCCACCGTGCTGCTGTGCGGAGCACGGTAGCACGCTACAGTGTGGAACGCAATAGCGACAAGTTCCGCATCATCCCCATGTCTTCATGCTCGAGGATGTGGCAGTGGTAGACGAACAGCCCCGGGTGGGAGCTGAAGGTGATCTGCGCGCGAACGGTCTCCCCGGGCAGGACGAGCACGGTGTCGGTCCAGCCCGCGTCGACGACATGCGGCCGCAGCTCGCTCGGCGCGGAGCCGCCCGAGCGCCCGAGCACGCGGAACTGGCGGCCGTGCAGGTGAATCGGATGGGCCGACTGCATGCCCATCGGGTTGATGGTGTTCACGAGCTCCCAGACGTGGGTCGATCCGGCCCGGACGGTTTCGGCCTCTGCCACGTCCTCCATGTCGAAGGCGCGGCCGTCGAGCAGCCACTGCATGCGCGCGAACGAGAGCGGCACCCGCCGCACGGGCGCGTTCGGGTCGATCGCCCACGGGTCGTCGAACATCGAGAGCCGGTCGGGCAGCCGGACCGCGCGCGTGTTCCGGCCGCGCACCTCGAGCGCCATCACCCCCATGGCCGAGCCCTGCGCCGGGGCCGACGTCGCGTCCATCATCCCGACGAGGCCGACCTCGGCCGTGGGGAAGGCCACGCTGCCGAGGCGAATGCGCTCGCCCCCAGCCACGTCGGACAGGTCCACCAGCGCGTCGGCGCGCTGCCCGGGCGCGAGCGTGAGCGCGCGCCGCTCGACCGCCCGCTGCAGCAACCCGCCGTCGGTGCCGACGACGGTCATCGGCCGGCCGTCGTGGAAGGCCAGCTTGTAGACGCGAGCGTTCGAGGCGTTGAGCAGCCGCATCCGCACCCAGCCGGCTTCGACCTCGGCCGTGTGATTGACCTGGCCGTTGACCAGCACGCGGTCGCCGAGCACGCCGCCTTCGAGCTCCATCATCGCCATCATGCTGCCCATGCCCAGCCGGCCGCGGCCCATGGCCATGCCGCGCTGGCCGCCCATCTGCGTCGTGTCCGGATAGACGAACTGGTTGGCGGCGTCGAACCGGCGGTCCTGCAGCACGCACAGCAGCTCCGACTGCGCCGCCGGCAGCCCGAGTGCGCGTTCCTCGTCGTCTTCGACGACGAGCAGGCCGGCCAGGCCCATGTAGACCTGAGGCCCGGTGCGCAAGTGCGGATGGGGGTGATACCAGTACGTGCCGGCGCGGTTGGTCACCGTGAAGTCGTAGACGTACTCACGGCCCGGACGGACAGCAAGCCGCGGGTGGCCGTCGGCCATCGCGGGCACGTCGAGGCCGTGCCAGTGGACGATCGACGGCTCCGCGAGGCGGTTGGCGAACCGGATGCGCACGCGCTGCCCGCGGCGCAGGCGGATCGTCGGGCCCAGGTACGAGTCGGGCCATGGCTGGAGCGTGTCGGCGGGTCCACGGACCACGCGGCCGGTGAATCGCCAGACGCGGGTGGCCGCGCCACCGAGCAGCGGCAGCTCGTCCGGGGCGGCGGTGAGCAGTAGCTCGACGTCCGGCCGGTCGGCCTGCGCGGTGGCCAGCGCGCTCGAGAAGTCCAGCCACGACGTGGGCGGCGCCAGCGCGGAGAGACCGAGGAGGCGGAACAGATCGCGTCGGTACATGTCCTCAATGAAGCATATGTCACAGTAGACTTCACCCATGCCAGTTGCGCCATGGGCCGTCGGCGTGTGCGCCGGTCTGTACGCCGCCGGCAGCCGGCACGTCGTGTACGTGCCCGACAATCCGCTGTCGCACGTCCTTCAGATCCTCCGCGAGGACTATCCAGATGTCCGCACGACGATCGCCACGCGCGAGGAGGAAGCGTTCGGCATCGCGGCCGGGCTTTACGTCGGCGGCGCCAGGCCCACCGTGATGCTTCAGTCGAGCGGGCTCGGCAACTCGCTGAACGCGATCACCTCGCTGCTCCTGCCGTACCGGATTCCCGCGCTCGTCGTCATCAGCATGCGCGGCGACGAGGGGGAGTGGAACGCGGCGCAGGCGCCGATGGGGCAGGCCATCCGGCCGATCTGCGCCGCCATCGGCATGCCGGCGGCCACGGCGGAAACGCCCGAGACGACGGCGGCGACCGTGGAAGGCGTGGGCCGGAAGGCCTTCGACGAACGCCTGGTCGGCGCGTGCCTCCTGCCGCGTCGGCTGACCGTGCCGCCCCCGGCACCAGGGGGCCGGGCATGACCCGGCTCGACGCGACGCGCGCGCTCGTGGCCCTGGCCGGCGACGAGCCGATCGTCGCGAGCCTCGGCCATCCCGCCTACGACCTGTTTGCGGCCGGCGATCGGCCCGCGAACTTCTACACGTGGGGCAGCATGGGGCTGGCCTCGTCCATGGGACTGGGTCTGGCGATGGCGCAGCCGGGGCGACGGGTGTTCGTCCTCGACGGCGACGGCTCGCTCCTCATGAACCTCGGCTCGCTCGCGACGATCGGGTGGGAACGCCCGGCGAATCTTGTCCTCGTCGTCTGGGACAACGAGTCGTATGCGACGACCGGCGGGCAGGACACGGCGACGAAGCACGGCGCCGATCTCGCGGCCACCGCTCGGGCGCTGGGCATCGCCGCGGCGGTGACGGTGCGCACGCCGGCCGAACTGGACCGGGCCGTGTCCGAGGCCGCGCGGGAGCCAGGGCCCTGGGTGATTGTCGCCAAGGTCTCCGAATCGACGCCGATCGCCAAACCAACGCTCGACTACGTGTTCATCAAGGAGCGCTTCATGGCGGCGATCGGCTGCGGCGAGCCGGTCGTGCCGGGAAGGCGGCGATGAAGACGGACGCTCCGGGCGGAGCGCTCGCGGGTATGGCGGCGTGGCTTGCGGGGGCGGCGCCGCCGCCCGAGGCGCGCGCGCGGGCGGCCGCCGCCGTGCTCGACACGATTGGCGTCACGCTGGCCGGCGCGTCCGAGCCGGCCAGCCGCATCGTGCAGGACATCGTCCGGGCCGAGGGCGGCGAGGGCGCCACGGTCCTGGGCACGGCCCTCTGCGCGAGCGCGACCGGCGCCGCGCTCGCCAACGGCACCGCGGCGCACGCGCTCGACTTCGACGACATGTGCTTCGTCTCGCTCGCCCATCCGAGCGCGCCGCTCGTCGCCGCGCTCGTCGCCGCGGGCGAGTCGCGCGGCGCGCCCGGTCGCGTGCTGCTCGACGCCTACGTCGTCGCGTTCGAGATTGAAGCCCGGCTGGGCCGCGTGATGAACCCCCGGCACTACGAGCGCGGCTGGCACTGCACGTCGACGCTCGGCACGGTGGGCGCCGCCGCGGCGGTGAGCCGCCTGCTCGGGCTCGACGCCGCGCGCGCCGGGCATGCCCTCGCCATCGCCGCCTCGGCCGCGTCGGGCCTGAAGGAGAACTTCGGGACGATGGTCAAGCCGCTGCACGTCGGCCTGGCCGCGCGCGACGGCGTGCTCGCGGCGCGGCTCGCCGAGCGCGGCTTGACGGCGAGCGCACGCGCGCTCGACGGCCCGCAGGGGTTCCTGCGCGCCATGGACAGCCAGCGCGAGGATCTCGGCGCCGGGATCGCCGACCTCGGCACGCGCTGGGAGATCCTGGACACCGGGATCACCGTCAAGCTCTACCCGTCCTGCGCGGCGACGCATCCGGCCCTCGACGCGCTCCTCGATCTGAGGCGCCGCGAGGCGCTGTCGGCCGACGCGGTCGAGCGCATCGAGATCGGCGTGGACGCGATCACCCCGACGGTGCTGATGTACGACCGACCGACGAACGGCCTCGAGGCCAAGTTCAGCCTGCCGTTCTGCGCTGCCGCGGCCATGGTTGACGGCCGGGTTGGCATCGACACGTTCGAGGGCGCCCGGCTCGGCGACGCCCGGATCGCGTCGTTCCTGCCGCGCGTCACGATGGCGGTCGATCCCAGCCTCGATTCGACCGCACCGCCCCTGACCGAGGCGGCCGTGCGCATCGTCCTGCGCGACGGCCGCGTGCTGACGCAGGAGGCCCACGGTGCCCGCGGCTACCCGGAGCGTCCCGCGACCGACACCGAGCTGGAAACGAAATTCCTGTCGTGCGCCTCACGGGCCGTGCCTGCCGAGCGGGCGAACGAAGCGCTCGAGAAGCTGCGACGTCTGGAGCGTCTCCCAGACGTCTGCGAACTCACGGCCACCTTGCGGGGCTGAGCGCACCGCGCACCGCGAACCGCGAACCGCGAACCGCGAACCGCCTCGCTATCTCGGTACGTGCCCGCGCTTCCAGATCATGAACGTGCGCGTGAACTCGATGATCGGCGTGCCGTCCTGGTTGACGCCCGTCGTCTTCACCTTGACCAGCCCCGCCGTCGGGCGCGACTTCGACTCCCGCGTCTCGAGCACTTCGCTGCGCGCGTAGACCGTGTCGCCCTCGAACAGCGGATGGGGCAGGCGCACTTCGTCCCAGCCGAGGTTCGCCACCGCGTTGATCGTCAGGTCGATCACCGACTGGCCCGTCACGAGCGCGAGCGTGAAGCACGAGTTGACGAGCGGACGCTTGAACTCGGTACGGCTCGCGTAGACCGCGTCGAAGTGGATCGGATTCGTGTTCATGGTCAGGCACGTGAACCAGATGTTGTCGGCCTGGGTCACGGTCCGTCCGAGCGGGTGCTCGTAGATGTCGCCGACCTCGAAGTCCTCGTACACGCGGCCCGTCCAGCCCGGTTTGATGGCCATGTTCAGATCGTCCTTTCGCGTCGCCAGGCGGCGATCGTCTCGCCGTCGTAGCCCAGTTCCTCGAGAATCGCGTCGGTGTGCTCGCCCAGTGACGGCACGGCGCCCATCACCGGATCGACGCCGGCCGTGTCGACCGGCGGCCGGAGCGCGCGGAGCGGGCCGGCGGGCGAGGCCACCTCGCGCCACCGGTTGCGCGCGCCGTGCTGCGGGTGTGTGGCGAGGTCCGCGACGGCGTTCAGCCGCGCGTTGGCGATGCCGGCCGCGTCGAGCCTCGCCGCGACGTCGGCGGCGGTGAGGGCGTCGAACACCGCCGCAATCGCGGCGTCCAGCGCCTCGCGGTGCTCGACGCGGGCCGTATTGGTGCGGAACCGACTGTCGGCCTCGAGCGCGGGCCGGCTGAGCACGTCGCGGCAGAAGCGCGTCCACTCGCGGGCGTTCTGGATGCCGAGGACGACCGCGCCGCCCGACGCCGTGTTATACGGGCCGTAGGGCGCGATCGACGCGTGGTGCGCGCCCGAGCGTCGGGGTGGACGGCCGCCGTACGCCGTGTAGTACTCCGGCGCGCTCATCCACTCCGAGAGCGCGTCGAAGAGCGACACCTCGAGCGTCGTGCCGGCGCCGGTCGAGGCGCGCGCGAGGAGCGCGGCCAGGATTCCCGAGTAGGCGTACATGCCCGCGGCGATGTCGGCCACCGAGATGCCGACCTTCGCCGGGTGGTCGTCGGTGCCCGTGACCGACACGAGCCCGACCTCACTCTGGACGAGCAGGTCGTAGGCCTTCTTCGCGGCGTAGGGGCCGTCGGACCCGTAGCCGGTCACCCGGCACGCGACGAGCGTCGGGTAGCGCGCGCGAAGCGTCGCGGGCGCCAGGCCGAGGCGGTCAGCCGCGCCGGGGGCGAGGTTCTCGATGAAGACGTCCGCCCGCTCGAGGAGGCGGCCGACAATCTCCGCCGCCGCGGGCTGCTTGAGGTCGAGCGTGAGCGACTCCTTCGAGCGATTGAGCCAGACGAAGTAACTCGACAGGCCGCGTACCGTCGTGTCGTAGCTCCGCGCGAAGTCGCCGCCGTCGGGCCGCTCGATCTTGATGACGCGCGCCCCGAGGTCCGCGAGCTGCCGCGTCGCGAACGGCGCCGCGACGGCCTGCTCGATCGCCACGACGGTCACGTTGTCGAGCGGGCGGGGCATCCTATCCCCTGTCAGGGCCTGCCGGCCCGTGTGGTGACGCCTCGCCGCCTCCAGCGTCCCTCCGCTGGAGGCCTCGGCGCGTCAACATTCGCGCGCTCCGGGCTCAGTACGATCTCGGCAGTCCCAGGACATGCTCGGCCACGTAGGCGAGAATCAGGTTCGTCGAGACCGGCGCCACCTGGTACAGCCGGGTCTCGCGGAACTTGCGCTCGATGTCGTAGTCCTCGGCGAAGCCGAAGCCGCCGTAGGTCTGCACCGCCACGTTGGCCGCCTCCCACGACGCGTCGGCGGCCAGCAGCTTCGCCATGTTGGCCTCGGCGCCGCACGGCTCGCCGCGGTCGAACAGGTCGGCCGCGCGGATGCGCATCAGGTCGGCCGCCTCGACGTTGACGTGCGCGCGCGCGATCGGGAACTGCACGCCCTGGTTCTGCCCGATGGGCCGGCCGAACACGATCCGCTCCTTCGCGTACTTCGACGCGCGCTCGAGCAGCCACCGGCCGTCGCCCACGCACTCGGCCGCAATCAGGATGCGTTCGGCGTTCAGGCCGTCGAGCAGGTACCGGAAGCCCTTGCCTTCTTCGCCGACGAGCGCCGAGACGGGCACCTCGAGGTCGTCGAAGAACAGCTCCGTCGTCGCGTGGTTCATCATCGTGCGAATCGGCCGGATCGTCAGTCCGTGGCCGACGGCGTCGCGCATGTCCACGAGCAGGACCGAGAGACCGTCCGTGCGCTTCGTCACCTGGTCGGCCGGTGTCGTCCGGACGATGAGCAGGAGCAGGTCGGAGTGCTCGGCGCGCGAGATCCAGACCTTCTGGCCGCGCACGACGTAGACGTCGCCCTTCCGGGTCGCGGTGGTCTTGAGCTGCGTCGTGTCCGACCCGGTCGTCGGCTCGCTGACGCCGAACGCCTGCAGGCGCAGCGCCCCGCTCGCGATCTGGGGCAGGTAGGTCGTCTTCTGCGCCTCGGATCCGTGCCGCAGCAGCGTGCCCATCGTGTACATCTGCGCGTGGCACGCGCCCGCGTTGCCGCCGCTGCGGTTGATCTCCTCCAGGATGATGGACGCCTCGGTGACGCCGAGGCCCGACCCGCCGTACTCCTCGGGAATCAGCGCCGCGAGATACCCGGCGTCGGTGAGCGCCTTGACGAAGGCCCCGGGGTAGGCGCGCCGGGCGTCCAGCTCGCGCCAGTACGCGTCCGGGAAGGACCGGCAGAGCTCGCGGACGGCCGCGCGGAGATCCTGGTGCAGGTCGGCGCTCAAGCGCCGCCATCATATCGGAGTACGATTGGCCCCTTCATGCCGGACCTCCCCGACCTCGTCGTCGGCCGCCTGCGCGAGATCGGCGTCCGTGCGATCTTCGGCGTGCCGGGCGGCGGTGGGAACCTCGACCTGATCGAGGCCGCCGGCCGGGCCGGGCTGCCGTTCGTGCTGACGTCCACGGAGACCGGCGCGGCGATTGCCGCGCTGGCCCAGGCCGAGATCACCGGACGCCCCGGCGCGTGCCTGTCCACGCTCGGGCCCGGCGCGGCCTCGCTCGCGAACGGCGTCGCCTGCGCGTACCTCGATCGCGCGCCCCTGCTCGTCTTTACCGACAGTCACCCGGCCTCGGCGGGAGGAGCCTGGACGCACCAGCAGCTCGACCACCAGGCGCTCCTTGCGCCGATCACCAAGTGGAGTGGCCGGCTGTCGGGCGGCACGGCGGCGCGGACGCTCGACGAGGCCGTGCGCGCCGTACTCGATGTGCCGCCGGGACCCGTGCACCTCGACTGGCCCGGCGACGCGACGGTCGCCGAGGATGAGGGGGGCCGCGACCTGGGAAGCGCGAACCGGGAACGGGAAACCGCGAACCGGGAACGGGAAACCGCGAACCGGGAACGGGAAACCGCGAACCGGGAACCGCGAACCGCGAACCGTGATCGTCTAGGGAACCTCGTCACCTCTACCCACCGCCCGGTCGTGATCGCCGGCCTGGGCGCGCGGTCCGGCGCCGACGCAGCGGCCATCCGCGAGCTCTGCGAGCACCGCCGGGTGCCGGCGCTCGTCACCTACAAGGCCAAGGGCGTCGTGCCGGACGACCACCCGTGGTTCGCCGGTGTCTTCACGAACGCGGCCATCGAGCGGCCGGTCGTGGATCGGAGCGACCTCATCATCGGCGTGGGTCTCGACCCGGTCGAGCTGCTGCCTCGGCCGTGGCCCTACACGCAGCCGGTTGCGCATGTCGGCCGCTGGCGCGTGTCCGACGACCAGGTGCCGTTTGCCGTTCAGCTCGTCACCGACGCAGCCGCGGCCGTCCGCGAGATCGAGGCCCGGGCGCCGGACTCGGACTGGGACCTGGACGAGAT
>Ga0214472_10005726_pt1 | contig 13077 bp, 10 predicted proteins | sample RVTome_6_FD_207662 | JGI IMG/M metagenome (GOLD analysis project Ga0214472, IMG submission 207662) | Soil microbial communities from uranium-contaminated site in the Upper Colorado River Basin, Wyoming, United States - RVT140D175 | ecosystem: Environmental > Terrestrial > Soil > Contaminated >... | reverse complement strand
GGTGTTGTCGAACCCGAACTCCTGTTCCAGAGCCTCGAGGCCTCCGTACCGATCGAAGACCAGGTAGAAGATATCCGGGCCCGCCGGGCCGGCACGGGGAGGGACGGCAGTCCGGATCTCCTCGATGGCCCGGTCCACGTCGCCGGCACCGTCCGCCGTCTGGGCGATCACGGGCACCACGTTCACCACCACCAGGATCACCGAGGCCGCGTTGAGCCAGCGCGTGCCGGGATCGAGCCTGGCCTCCCGGAGTCGGGCCACCCCCCATACCAGGACCGCGGCGAGGAGGACCCAGGCCGGCAGGAGGTATCGGTGCCTGCCTAGACCCTGGCCCGCCGGCCCCATGCCTCCCAACCAACGGACCGTTGGACCGTAAGCGAACGTCAGGGCCACCAGCCCCGAAGCGACCAGCGCCCCCCGGCGGGAGCTCCGGAACGCGGCCCACCCGGCCGCCCACGCGCCCAGCGCGGCGGCCATCGTCACCAGGAGACCCGGCACGGCCTCGCCGGGTTCCGCCTCCCCGAGATTCTGGGCCAGGAGGAAGGCCACGGGGAAGGCGGCCACCAGGGGGACGTGCCAGGAGGCCGGACGCCGGATCATCAGCCCCGTCTCATCCCACCGGCCAGGAGCCGGTCCGTCACGTCCGTGAAGTCGTACAGGTGCTCGGCGTCTCGGAAGACGTACACGCGGTCCGGGAGGGGGCCGAGACCAGCATCGAAGTACCTGTCGAAGACGATGCGGAAGGTATTGACGGGGGTCACGGTCGGGTAGAGATCGGGGTCCGGGATCCCGGGGAGGTACATCGCATTGAGGATCATGAACTTCTCCTCGAGGAACCGCTGGCTGACCCGGTCCCAGCTGGGGGGTCGCTCTCCCGGGCCTTCGTCCGACTGCAGGAGGATGATCGGCCGACGGTCGGGAGGTTGCGCCTGGAGCTGATCCACCAAGCGGAGGATCCGTTCGTTCACGAACAGCACCTGTTCCACGTAGCGCTGCTTCTCGGATCGACGGGCTGTGGTGGCTGCGTCGGCGAAGGAACCGTCGCGGTTCAGGACATATGGGCTGTGCGGCACCAAGAAGTGCCCGAACACAAAGGTCCGGGCGGGATCGTCGGCAACCTTCGACAGCTGGTCGAACTGGAAATGGACCCGCCGGTACTCGCGGAGCAACGGATCGGACCCCGGGAAGACCCGATGGATCACAGGAGCTGCGACCGTCGTCTCGAGGAGCGTCGACGAGAACTCCGACAGTCCGCCCATGGTGATGTTCCGATCGGCCTGCGGGTTGGTGGCGGTCGCGTTCCACCAGGAGCCGAGATGCACGTAGCGATAGCCGCGAGCCTGCACGAAGCGGCCGACGGCGTGATCCTTCAAGAGCTGCCGCAGGGGGCGGCCGGCGCTCATGCCCGGGCCGACCTGGTCGCCCAGATCGAGGAGATGGGTCATGTTGAGGGAGGACGCGAGGGAATGGAGGGTCCGCGGGTAGTTGCCGCTGCTCTGATCGGCCACGTAGAAGCCCCGGGATCGGAGGGCGTCCAGGAACGGGGTGTTGTCGAACCCGAACGCCGACTCCAGCGCCCGCCGGCCTCCATAACGGTCGAAGATCAGGTAGTAGATGTCGCGCTCCCCCACCGACGTGCCTCCGGCGGGAGCGGCAACCGGAGCGGCGCCTCCGCCCTCGCGCACCTGGTAGGTCGCGGCAACGCCGAGGTTCACGACAACCAGGCACGAGGAGGCGAAGGTCAGGGCCCGGCTCGTGGCAGGGGCCCAGCGCCGTTCGCGAGCGAGCAGCAGGACGAGCCCCCCGGCCAGCACCGCCCACGTGGGAAGCAACACCCGATGGCCCTCCAGGACCGTTCCCCTCGCGACCTGGTGAACGTAGCCGTAGGAGAAGAACAGCAAGGTCAGCCCGCTGGCCAGCAGACCGGCCCGGAGGACGCTTCCCAGCATGAGCCTGAGGAGCCCGGCCAGCAGCACCGCTCCGCCCACCGCCACGGCCAGTGGAGGCAGGACCTCACCGATGTCCGTGTCCGCCAGGTTCTGCGTGTACAGGGCCAGGACGGGGAACGCGGCGACCAGCGGGACGTGCCAGGGGCGGGGGCGGGGCATCTACCGGGCCCGCATCAGGTACAGGATCCTGCCGGACCCCGTGATGTCCTCCTTGCGGACCACCTCGAACCGGGCGGAGAACGCGCGCTCGAACCCCTCCACCGTGTAGTCGGGGAAGATGTCCTCCCGAGTGGCCAGCAGCACCTGCACCTTGGGGTCGTCCTTGGGCACGAACTCGATGATCAGGGACCGGGCCAGGTCGGCGAAGTGGTCGGCGATCCACGGCATGGGCACGTTGTTCCCGATGGCCAGGTGGTGCACCAGGGCCAGGGCCATGGCCGCGTCCACCGGCCCCCGCTCCGTGACGGAGGGCCGCTCCATCCCCGCCCAGCCCAGCGACGGGCTGGGGTTGGTGAGGTCCAGGACCAGCGGCAGGAGGTCCTTCTCCCCGTCGGCTACCACCTTGCGGTAGTTGGCCTCCACGGCAGCCTCGTCCAGGTCGAAGCAGACGGTGGGGATCCCGCGGTCGGACGCCAGGCGGGCGAACACGCCAACGTTGCCACCCAGATCCCACACGGACTGCGGCTGGGCCTCCTCCAGGAGCTTGGCCACCAGGTCGCGCTTGTGTTCGAACGCCTCGGTCGTGTAGTGGTCGGCCTCGGCGTAGTAGTCCGACCACGTGGTCCGGCCCATCTCCCAGGTCAGCGCCCTGACCGAGGACGCCAGGCTGTCCAGCAGGCCCCGGAACGAGCGCATCGAGAACGCCCGGTGCTGGGTGGGGCGCTCCCCCTCATGCTTGCGCTGGCTCCTGGCGTGGGCCACCAGGTGCAGGCGCAGGCCCAGGCGCATCCGAGCCCGGCGCGGGAGGAGGCCGGCGGCCAGGTCCAGGGGGATCCCGTCGATGTGGACCCGGAGCAGCTGGGAGAGCCGCACGTCCCGGTACGACATCAGGGCCAGCGGCGCCAGGAAGTGCTGGCAGAACTGCCGGTAAGCGGCCCACGGAGCGCCCTCCTTGACCCGTTCGAACGACAGCGTGTCGATCAGGACGGGCCTTCCCCTGTGGAACTGGATGTTGTAGGCGCTGGCGTCGCGGAGCGTCATGCCGCGATCGAGGGCCAGGCCCTGGATCCGGAGGGTGGCCAGGGCGGCGTCCTTGAGCATGCTGAAGGACCACTCGTACGGGTGGGAGATGAAGCCGACGGGCTCGGGGCGGAGGACCTTGTAGGCGTCCTCGGTCATGGGCTGGCCCTCCTCCGCATGCGGGATCAAGAGGCCGGCCGAGGTCAGGGCGTCGTACAGCCCGGAGGACAGGAAGGCGTCGAACTCGTCCTGGAAGGACCGGTCGACCTGGCGGTACAGGACCCCATCGCGGCGGAAGACGAAGCCGCTGGGATCCCGGAAGGAGCTGCCGAGGACCCCTCGGTCAGTCAACCTTCTCGGGTACCTTGGGCCCCTCTGGCGAGGCTTCCCGGGGCTTGCGGCTGAAGAACCCGAGGATCCGCCGCCAGAAGGTCTTGACGGCGAACGCCGCCCCCAGCAGGCCTCCCACCACGACCTGGAAGATGAAGCTCCCCGAGCCGGGGTCGATGTAGGCGTGAGCCGGCATGGCAGCCATGGCGAAATAGAGCAGGAACAGCGCGAACCAGATCGTCCGGGACTTCACAGTGGCATCCTCCTGGGACATGGGCCGGGGCGATTGTACCCGTCCCGGCCACCCCCTGGCCACCGTTCGTTCAGGCCCCCTTCACCCTGGCCGTGACGTCCTGGAAGACGTACAGGTCCTCCGCCCGGCGGAACACGTAGCTCCGGTCCGGGAGCAAGGCCAGATCGGTCCCGAAGTACCCGTTCAGGACGACCCGGAAGGAGTTCACCGGGCTGATCGAGGGAGTCAGGGCTGCATCCTCCAGGCCCGGCAGATGGTAGGCGTTGAGGATGGGGAACTTGCGGGCCAGCGTGGGAGCCGCGGCGCCTTCCCAGCTCGAGATGCTTCCTAAGGGGCCCTCGTCCGATTGAAGGATGATGATCGGAGACTCCGGCGAGGCCAGGAGGGCATCCACGAGGTCCAGGATCCGGCCGTTGATGTGCTGGAGTTGGCGCACGTAGCCGTCTCCCTCCGAGCGGGCCCGCTCCTCCCGCAGGGTGACGAAGGAGCCGTCGCGATCGAACACGAAGGGCTCGTGGGGCGAGAGGACGTGGGCGAACACGAACACGGGCTCCGGCCCGCCCCCCGCCAGACCCTCGAGCTGCTCGAACTGGAACGCCACCCGGTTGTACTCCCGCTTGCGCTCGTCCAGGTCCTCGGAGAGCAGGGTGCCGATCGGCGCGAACGCCGTGGTCTCGAACAGGGCGGTGCTGAACTCCGACAGCCCGCCGTACCTGATGGATCGGTGGGCGATCGGCGACTTCGCGGTGGGACCCCACCACGACCCCACGTGGACGTAGCGGTAGCCTTGAGAGACGAAGAACCGTCCCACGGCGTGCCTGCGGATCAGGGCCCGGGCGGGGGCGGCATCGCCCCCCGCGCCTTCGGCCGCCAGGAAGTCCAGGTAGTCCATGTTCAGCGTGGAGGCCAGGGAGAGGAGCGTCTTCGGGTAATTGGCCCTGCTGTCCCCGGCCACGAAGAACCCCCGCTCCTCCAGGGCCTCCAGGAACGGCGTGTTGTCGAAGCCGAACTCACGGAGCAGCGCATCCCGACCCCCGTAGCGGTCGAAGACGATGTAGAAGACATCGGGCCGCTTCCCCACCGCCGGTCCGGCCACCGCGGGGCGGACCGGGAGGACGTCGTGCTGGACGTCGCCGCCACCTCCGGAGCGGATCCCGTGCCCGAGGAGCCCAACCATGTTGAACACCACGAGGCCCACGGCGACCACGTTGAGCACCGGGGTCACCCTTGGGGCCAGACGGCGGGCTCGGATGGCCGCCACCACCCCGGCCACCGCCAGCAGGGCCCACAGGGTGAGCAGGACGCGGTGGCGTCCCGGCTGGAAGCCCAGGACCTCCACCTTGCGGAGCAGCCGGTGGACGGAGCCGTAGGAGAACACCAGGAGCACCAGCGCGGTCACAGCCAGCGCCGACCGGCGAGCGTCACGCAGGACCGGGGTCAGCCCCAGCCACGCGCCCGCCGCAACACCGATCACCACGGCCAGCGGCAGCAGAACGTCCCCGGTCTCCGTCTCCTGGACGTTGGCAGAGAACAGGTGCAGGACCGGGAGCGCGGCGAACAGGACCGGGTGCAGGACGATGGGCCGGCCGGGCTTCATGGAGGCTCCTCCCTGGAACGCCAGGGATGCTACCTCAGCAGACATCGACCGGCTACGCTGTCCCCATGGCAGAGTCCCTGACCGACCAGGAGATCGCTCGGGCCCTGGAGAGCCTGCCCGGATGGAAGCACGAGGGCGGAGAGATCCTGAAGTGGTACCGGTTCGACGGCTTCCCCGCCGCCGCGGCCTTCATCCAGGGCATGGTGGAGCCGGCCGAGAGGATGAGCCACCACCCCGACCTCGAGTGCCACGAGCGCCGGGTCCGGGTGGCCCTGCACACCTGGAGCCAGGACGCCATCACGGCCAAGGACATCGCCCTGGCCGGGGAGATCGAGCGCCTGGCCCAGGGTTGAGCACCCCTCCCTCACGGGGGATACTGCCCCGGAGCGCGAGGAGGTTCGAGCGGATGGTGGTGCCGAGATGCGCGGTCGCGTGGGCGCGGTCCTGGGCTACTGGCGGGCCGAGCGCCGGACGATCCGGCAGGGGTTCGTGGCCCTGGTGGTGGCCTCGCTCGGCAACCTCATCGCCGGCCTGACCCTCGGCTCGATCACGGGCACGCTGGAGCGCCTGCCCGGCCTGATGGTCCTGGTTCCGGCGGCCATAGGGATGCGGGGCAACATCTTCGGGGCCCTCGGCTCGCGTCTGGGGACCAGCGTCCACACCGGCCTGTTCGAGGCCACCCGCCGCCGTGAGGGTGTCCTGTACCAGAACGTGGCCGCCGCCTCCGTCCTGACGCTGGCCATCTCCCTTGGGCTGGGCGTCCTGGCCAAGGCCCTGTCGGTAGCGTTCGGCATCACCAGCATCTCGCTGGCGGACTTCGTGGTCATCTCGATCCTGGGCGGCGTGCTGTCCAGCGTCGTGGTGGCGCTGTTCGCCGTGGCCCTGGCGGTTCGGGCGTTCCGGCGCGGGTGGGACCTGGACAGCGTGGCCGCGCCCCTGGTGACCGCGGTGGGGGACGTGGTCACCCTGCCCGCGCTGTTCCTGGCCTCGTTCGCGGTGGGGGTGCCGGGAGTCACCCCGGCCGTGGGGACGGCCGCCCTGGTGGCCATGGCCTGGGCCGCGGTGTGGGGGCTCCGGACGGACCTGCCGGTCACCCGGCGGGTGGTCCGCCACGGCCTGGTCCTCCTGCTGGTCGCGGGGGGCATCGACGTCTTCGCCGGGCTGGTGATGGAGGCTCGCCTGGACCGGCTGGCGGCCTTCCCGGTGCTCCTGGTCCTCATCCCGCCCTTCCTGGCGGACGCCGGGGCCCTGGGGAGCATCCTGTCCTCCCGGCTGGCCTCCAAGCTGCACCTGGGGGCCCTCACGCCGAGGGGCCGGCCCGAACCCGCGGCCCTGCTGGACACCACGATCATCTTCCTGTTCTCGGTGTGGCTGTTCGCCCTGGTGGGTTTCTCGGCGGACGTGGTGGCCACCCTGTTCGGGCTGGCCAGCCCGGGGCCGCTCAGGGTCCTGGGGATCAGCCTCCTGGGAGGGCTCATCGCCACCGCGTTCGCGGTGGTCGTGGCCTACTACGCGGCCACGGCCACCTTCCGCATGGGCCTGGACCCCGACGACTTCGGCATCCCCATCATCACCAGCACGATGGACTTCCTCGGCGTGATCTCCCTGTTCATGGCCCTGGCCGCCTTCGGGGTGGCCTGAGGACGGACGTATACTCAGGAGGCTTCCCACATGGACGAGCATCCCCGCAAGAACGTCAAGGACCTCCTGGCGGAGGCCAAGGACACCTCGGAGCTGATGGTGGACCTGGCCTACGCTGCCGTCTTCTTCAACGACGAGGACCTGGCCGAGGAGGTCGACCGCCTGGAGGAGATGATGGACGCCTACCTGGGCGACCTCCGGTGGATCTCGATGCTAGCCGCCCGGAGCCCCGAGGACGCCGAGGCCATGGGCGGCGTCCTCCACATCGCCGGGGCCATCGAGAAGATCGGCGACGCGGCGGCGGACATCGCCCGCGTGGTCACCGCCAAGCTGGGCCTCCCGGACGCCCTGCGGGCCGACCTGCGCCACGCCGACGAGATCGTGGGCCGGGTCAAGGTCCGCGAGGGCTCCCAGGTGGTGGGGCGGACACTCCGGGAGCTCACCCTGCCCACCGAGTCCGGGATGTGGCTGATCGCCGTGCGCCGGGGCACGGAGTGGGAGTTCGACCCCGGCCCGGAAAGCGTGCTCTCGGACGGCGACGTGCTCCTGTACCAGGGGCCGGAGGAAGGGGTGAACCTCCTGCGGGAGCTGGCCGGCGCGCCGGCCCTGCCCTCAGCCCCCGAGGGAGAGTCGATCCCCCTCACCGAGCTGGACCGGGCCGTGGACATCCTGGTGGAGATGAAGAACTCGGCCGAGGTGGCTGTGGGCCTGGCCTACTCGGCGCTCCTGCTGGGCGAGCCCGCCCTGGCCGCCGAGGTCGGGACGCTGGAAGCGCGCAGCGACATGCTTCACGACCAGATCGAGTCCTGGGTCCTCCGGGCCTCGCCCGAGGCTCGCAACCCCGACGAGCTCCGGGGCCTCCTCCGCCTGGCCTACGCCACCGAGACGATCTTCGATGCCGCAAGGGAGATGACCCGCCCGGTGGAGCAGGGCGAGGACCTCCATCCGGTGGTGGCCGCGGCCATCCAGGCCAGCGAGGAGGTCTCGGTGGAGGTCGTGGTGGAGCCCGGCTCAAGGGCCGCGGGCGTCAGCCTGAAGCAGCTCTCGCTGGAGACCGAGACGGGGATGCTGGCCCTGGCCGTCCAGCGAGGCCGGCGGTGGATCTACCGGCCCCGGCCGGTCCTCCAGCTGGAAGCCGGCGATCGGGTGATCGCCAGCGGCCCGGAAGACGGCATCCCCGAGCTGGAATCCCTGGTCCGGAGCGCCGAGGCCGCCCCCGCCAACGGCTGACCGCGTTCGTGTCGGTGCCGCCCGCCGTTCGTGTCGGTGCCGCCCGCTACCTTTGGCAGATGAGCGACACCCAGCGTCGTTCAGCTGCCGAAGGTGGGCCTGACCTGAGGGCAGCGCGCCTTGCGGCCCGGCAGCACGGGCTCATCACACGAGCTCAGATGATCGAAGCAGGCCTCCCGGAGCGGACCATAGAGCGACGGGTGGGTCAGGGCAGATGGCACCGCGCCCTGCCGGCGGTGTACCGGATCGAGGGTGCACCCATCACCTGGGAACAGGAGCTGCTCGCGGCCTGCCTGTGGGCGGGAAGCGGAGCCGCCGCCTCCCATCGCTCCGCTGCCCGCTTGTGGGGCCTCGACGGTACATGGCCCACGACCGTGGAGATCACGGCCCCCAGGCGTTCCCCCAGGAACGACCTCATCGTCCATCGCGGTCCAGCGAGCGACGTGGTCCACAGGGGACGCCTGCCCGTGACCTCTGTGACCCGCACGCTGCTCGATCTCTGCGGCGTCATCGATGCGCGATCCGTTGAGGCCGCGCTCCTGGATGCCCTTCGCCGCCGCATGACCTCGATGAGGGCCATCCGACGCGCCCTTGACGCCACGCCGCGTGGACGGAGAGGGACGAAGAGCCTCCGGGCGTTGATCCAGCGGTTCGGTCCCGGGATGCTGGAGAGCGTGCTCGAGGCCCGGGTGCTGAACATCCTTCGTGAAGCCGGGCTGCCCCGTCCGGCGCTCCAGCATCACGTTCGCTCAGGTGGACGCTTGGTTGCACGGGTGGACTTCGCCTACCCCGAAGTGAAGGTGTCATGTGGACGGACCTGGAGCGGCCGGGACGGCTGACGCGGAGGGTGGAGGCCCTGCTCGGGGCTCCCGGGCAGCAGCGGCTGACGGCCCCCGGCTAGGTGCCGGCCGCGGCCCGGCGCTCGTCGTTCTCGCGGACGCCGACGGGGAGACCGAACACCATGTGCTCCTCGCGGACCCGCAGCTCCTCGACCTGGGTGGCGCCGAGCTCCTTGAGGCGGTCCACGACGGCCTCCACCAGCCACTCGGGCGCCGAGGCCCCGCTGGTCACGCCAACCACTTCCGCGTCGCGGACCCGATCCTCGCGGATCTCGCTCTGGTCGTCGATCAGGTAGGCCGGGGTCCCCGCCGTCCGCGACACCTCGACCAGCCGGTTCGAGTTCGAGGAGTTGGTGGACCCGATGACCAGGACCACGTCCGCCTGCTCGGCCAGCGACTTCACGGCCTCCTGGCGGTTCTGGGTGGCGTAGCAGATGTCGGCCCGGTGCGGCCCCCGGATGTTGGGGAACCGCTCGCGCAGGACCTCGATGACCTCGTTCGTTTCATCCACCGAGAGGGTGGTCTGGCTGAGGTACGCGACGTTGTCGGGGTTGGGCACATCCACCACCCGGGCCTCGGCGGGGTCACCGACGAGCCTGATGTGGTCGGGCGCCTCGCCGCTGGTCCCGACGACCTCCTCGTGGCCCTGGTGGCCGATCAGCAGGATGGTGGCCTGCTCCTCAGCGAACCGCCGGGCCTCCAGGTGGACCTTGGTCACCAGCGGGCAGGTGGCGTCGATCACGTTCAGCGACCGGCCGGCCGCGTTCGTGTACACGTCGGGAGCCACGCCGTGCGCCGAGAGCACCACGGTGGCCCCCGGCGGGACCTCCGTCTCCTCCTCCACGAACACAGCGCCCTTGCGCTCCAGGTCCCGAACCACGTGGATGTTGTGCACGATCTGCTTGCGGACGTACACCGGCTCCCCGTAGATGCGGAGGGCCCGCTCCACCACGTCCACGGCGCGGTCAACGCCGGCGCAGTAGCCGCGGGGCCAGGCCAGGAGAACCTTGGTGGGCACGGACCCATGGTACCCCCGGGCACGCCCGTTCGACCGGCCGGGCATCTGCCATGCAACCCCCTGAAACGGACCTTCCTGCCGACTTGCTAGCTGCGGCAAGCATGGGAGGAGAAAGTTCGTATACTGCGCCCGCATCACGGGTAACACCCTCCCGATCCACTCCCCTGCGAACCGCGTGCTTTCGCACGCGCGCGCGCCGGAGAGGGAGCAACGGCAGACCGAGACCCAAGGAGGTGAAGCCAACACCCAGGACCTACCGCGGCCGCGACCGGGGGCTGATAACCCCGGCCTGAGCTGTGGGGGTGAGAGGCATGCATATGAACCCACGACGAAGCAGTACCCGTCGCCTCACGGCGACGATGATGGCCGGTGCGATGCTCGCCACGATCGTTGGCCCGGCCACCGCCCACCGGCGGCCCGGACGCTCATGGAAGTTCGAGAAGCGGGTCCGCCACTCCTGGACCTCCCACCGAGGCCTCCAGGATCGACACAGCGCCTGGCACGACGAACACACCGTCCCCGTGACCCGCGAGGTCACCAACGAGGATGGGACCACCTCACAGGTCACCACCGAGGAGCCCACCTACACCGAGGGTGAGCACGACGCGTACCACCACACCCTCCAGCACAAACACATGCGCCGCTTCCACAAGTACCGGATCGCGTCGCGCCAGCGAGGCAAGGCCTCCTGGTACGACTACCGGGGCCAGACCGGCGCGTGCGGGAAGGTGCTGAAGGGCAAGTACGCCGCCCACCGGACGCTGCCCTGCGGTGCGAAGGTCGCGGTCCACCGCGGCGGCAAGGTGGTCACCGTCCGGATCCTCGACCGCGGGCCGTTCGTGAGCGGCTGGATCATCGACCTCTCGCCGAAGGCCTTCCGGAAGCTCGGCGGCATGGGCGAGGGAGTGATCCCGATCCGGCTGTTCCATCTGAAGAAGCGTCGGTAGGTTCGGTGCGAAGGGGGTGGCCTACAGCCACCCCCTTCGCTTGAACGCCACGAACAGCGCGACGCCCGACGCGGCCATCAGCCCGAGCGCGAACGGATAGCCGAACAGCCAGCTCAGCTCGGGCATGTGGCGGAAGTTCATGCCGTAGACGCCGGCGATCAGCGTCGGCACCAGGATGATCGACGCCCACGACGTGAGCTGCTTCATGACCACGTTCAGGCGGTTGCTGACCTGGGACAGGTGAGCCTCCAGGACCGTGGTCAGCAGCTCCCGGACGTTGTCGATGAACTCCGACGTGCGGATCACGTGATCGAGGACATCCCGGTAGTACGCGGCCAGCGGGCCCGTGACCAGCCGGGGCTCCTCCTGCAGCAGGTCCAGGACCTCGCGGAGCGGGATCACCAGCCGGCGGAACTCGATGGCCTTCTTCTTCAAGGCGAAGATCCGCTGCTGGATGTCCTCGGGCACGCGTTCGGAGAAGACCAGGTCCTCCAGGTCGTCGGAGGCATCCTCCAGGCGCTCCACGACCTGGAAGTACCCGTCCACCACCTCGTCCAGCAGGGCGTACAGGAGGAAGCCGCCGCCCTCCCGGGTCAGCTCCGGCTGTCGCTCCCACCGCCGGAGGACCGGGGCCAGGTCGAACGCCGGCGCGTAGCGGATCGTGATCAGGTACTGCTTGCCCACGAACACGTGCAGCTCCTGGTCCGTGAGCTCCCCCGCGTCGAGCCGCAGGGCATGCATCACGATGAAGAAGAATCCCTCGTAGACATCGACCTTGGGGCGCTGCCCCCCCTTGCTGGCGTCCTCCACGGCCAGGGGGTGGAGGCCGAACTCCTCCTCGATCAGCGTCAGATCCGCCGGACCCGGGTCCTCCAGATCCAGCCACACCAGGCTCTCCGGATCGGCCAGGAAGTCGCTCACCCGGGCGGGTTCGAAGCCCTCCTCGGCCAGCTTCCCCTCTCGGTACAGGCGGCAGGTGAGCACGGCCGCGAGCCTACCAGGCGGGAGCGTGGCTACCCGCGGGCCAGGGCCCGGCTGATCACCACGCGCTGGATCTCGCTGGTGCCCTCGAACAGCGTGAAGATCTTCGAGTCCCGGTACCACTTCTCCACCGGGAAGTCCTTGATGTAGCCGTACCCCCCCAGGACCTGCAGGGCCTGCTCGGTGACGGACACGGCGACCTCGCTGCCCTTCAGCTTGGACATGGAGCCCTCGGCACGGTTGAAGTCCATGCCGTTCTTGCCCATCCACGCCGCGCGCCAGGTGAGCAGACGGGCGGCGTCGATCTCCACAGCCATGTCGGCCAGCTTGAACGCGATCCCCTGGTTCTCGATGATCGGGCGGCCGAACTGGGTGCGCTCCTTGGCGTAGTCCAGGGCGTACTCCTGGGCGGCCCGGGCCACCCCCAGCGCGGCGGCGGCCACCAGCGGGCGGGTCAGCTCGAAGGTCTTCAGGGCGTGCGAGGTCCGGGTGTGCTCCTGCGACCGGGCTCGCTCCAGACGGGCGTCGAGCTTCTCCATGCCGCCCAGCACGTTCTCCAGCGGGATCCGGCAGTCGTCGAGCAGGACCTCCGCGGTGTGCGAGGCCCGGATGCCCAGCTTGCGCTCCTTCTTCCCCTGGGAGATCCCCGGTCCGTTCGGGATGATGAACGCGGCCTGCCCGCGGTGCCCGAGCTCCGGGTCCACGGTGGCCACCACGATATGGACGTTGGCGATCCCGCCGTTGGTGATGAACACCTTCTGGCCGTTGAGGACCCACTCCTCACCGTCACGCTTGGCCGTGGTTCGGAGCGCGGAGACGTCGGAGCCGGCATTGGGCTCGGTGACGGCGAACGCGCCCACCTGCGGCTCCTCGGGCGTGCCGAACATCAGCGGTCCCCACGTCATGAGCTGCTCGGGGGTGCCCGACGAGGCCAGCGCGGCCAGCGGCAGGCCCGTGCCCAGGAGGGCCAGGCCGATCCCCGCGCAACCCCACGACAGCTCCTCGCCGACGATGGGCAGGGCCAGGCCCGTGGGATCCTGCATCACCGTGTCGACGTAGAACTCCAGCGAGTACAGGCCCACCTCGGCGGCCTTCTTGACCACCGGCCACGGG
>Ga0214472_10005725_pt1 | contig 13081 bp, 15 predicted proteins | sample RVTome_6_FD_207662 | JGI IMG/M metagenome (GOLD analysis project Ga0214472, IMG submission 207662) | Soil microbial communities from uranium-contaminated site in the Upper Colorado River Basin, Wyoming, United States - RVT140D175 | ecosystem: Environmental > Terrestrial > Soil > Contaminated >... | reverse complement strand
AGAAGCGACGCAGACGTTGACACGATGACCTCACTCAAAGCGGATTTTAGGGTTGATATAGGTATAGAGAATATCGACGAACAAATTCATCCCCACGAAAATCCCTGACACCAGCAAAATGGCCCCTTGCACCACGGGAAAATCGCGGTTGATGATGCTGCGCACCAGCGTCCGTCCCAGACCCTGGATGGCGAACACGTCCTCGACCACCACGGTGCCCACCAGGAGTAGGGAAAAGGCGATGCCGATCACCGTAATGACGGGAATCAGGGCGTTGCGCAGCGCGTGTTTGAGCACCACGACGCGCTCCGGCAGGCCTTTGGAGCGCGCCGTGCTGACATAGAGTTCATTCAGGACTTCCAGCATGGTCGAACGGGTCATACGGGTGATGATGGCGGCAAACGCAATCCCGGTGGTAAAGGCCGGTAACAGGAGGTGTCGCAGCCAGGGCCAGACGCCGTTGTCGAGCGACACGTATCCCATCGACGGGAACCACCCGAGATGGACGGAAAAGAATAGAATCAGGACGATGCCCAACCAGAAGTTGGGCATGCTCAAGCCGAGAAAGGCAATCACCGTGGCCACATGGTCGGGGAGGGTATGCTTTTTCACCGCTGAAATAATGCCAGCGGGAATGGCCACCAGCAGGCTGATGACCAAAGCCAACGCCGCGATGGCAAAGGTGCGAGGCGCGGCCTCAATAAGTAAGACGGTCACCTGCTCGCCAGCCAGCAGCGAGCGCCCCAGATCGCCGCGCAGCAGGCGGGAGAACCAGCGCACGTATTGCACGTAAAATGGCCCATCCAGGCCCAGGTTTTTACGCAACTGGACCATGGCTTCAGGCGTCGCTTCTTCGCCCAGGATAACGGCCACCGGATCGCCGGGAATGGCTCGCAGCATGAAGAACACCAGTGTGGCCACGGCCCACATCACCAGCACGGCATACAGCACGCGTTTGAACAGATAAATACGCATGGCGCCCACCCCATTCGTTAGACCCCGCAGGGTGATTAGCCCATGCTGACCGGTGCAAAACTCCAGGTCGGCGTGGGGGACATGCGGAAATCTTTCATCTCCTTGCGCACCGCCAGATATTCGATCAAATGGTGCGTAAAGGCCATCGGCGCATCCGCCATCACCATATCCTCAGCCAGGTGTACCAACGCCATGCGTCGTTTCAGATCGCTCTCGCGGAATTGCTCTTCAACGATCGTATCGAGGGTGATGTTGCCGCCATAGCCGAAGGTATTGAATTTGCCGTTGGTGATGAAGAAGTCGCGGATCGAGTCGTTGGGATCGATATCGGCCCCGCTGCCCCCGACACGCGTCTCGTAATCACCGGCGCGGAAGCGCTTGCCGTTGACCGAGGGATCGACCTGCTCGATCTCGAATTTGATCGGCAGCACCTTTTCGATTAGCGGCAGGAGCACCTGGGCGCTACGCAGATCGTCGGCGGCCACCGAGCTGACGGTCTTGAGCTTGAGCTTGCCGACGCCCGACTCTTCCCACAAGCGCACCGCTGCATCCGGATCGTATTTCTGGGCGCTGATCTGGCGTTTGAAGTCTCGAAAATACAACTTCTGCGCCGCCGGAATGGGACCCACGCCGGGCAGCACCCGACCGAAGAAGGCGCGCTTGGCCAGGGCATCCCGGTCGATCGACTTGGCAATCGCCAGGCGTACCCGCACATCCTTGAAGGCCGGCACCTTATCCTGGTTGAGCATGAGTCCTCGGAAGCCCGGGTCCGGCCCCTCCATGATGGAGATATTGGGATCGCGCTGCAGGATATCGAAGAACTGGTTCGGGGGACGGTTGTGGAACTGGATCTCCCCGGTTCTGAGGGCTGCCACCACAGTTTCCGGCTCGACCACTGGGATGATGATGACGCGCTTGAGTTTGGCGACATCCCGGAAATAATCGTCAAAACGCTCGAGGACAAACTTCGTGCCGACCTGGTGTTCGGCTACGCGGAATGGCCCGGTGCCCACTGGGGTGATACTGAACTGCTCCGGCCCCATTTTTTCGAGCGATTTGCGGCTGGCAATGATCAGCGCCCGGCCGGGCACGGCGGTCAAGGTCATCAAAAAACTGCCACTCGGGGATTTCAGTTTGAAGCGCACCACGTGTGGGTCGAGCTTCTCGACGGTGTCAATTTCATCCAGGCGCCGGCGGTGGATCGAAGCGGTCTTCGGATCCTTGATGCGGTTGTAGGTATAAATCACATCGTCGGCGGTAAAGTCTTCGCCGTCGTGAAATTTGACCCCTTGGCGCAACTGAAAAGTCCACTCGCGGCCGTTCTTAGACACCTCCCAGCTCTCCGCCAGATCACCCTGCGGCTCAAGATTGTGATCGGCATAGATCAAGCCGCTGTAGATGTGATTGCCAATTTGCATGTGATCGATGTTTTGGAGAATGGCGGGGTCCAGGCGTTCAATCTTGTCACGGCTCCAGCCGGCAATGAGCTCATCACTCCCACGTGCAAAGGCGCTTCTGGGGCCCAACACACCAAAGGCCCGCGTCAGGCCATAGGTGCCGCCAATCGCCGCTAGTTTCAGCGCCGTACGCCTGCTCAGACCTGGTTTTTCTTCCATCTGACCTCTCCTTCCCGGAATAGGTGAGAGCACATCGCATCCAAACGCTGCTCTCGGTCCATTGTCTGTCCTACTTCACGGTAAGGCACTGTCGCATGTCGTCATCATTAATCGAGATTAATCGAGTCATCTTCGCTTGCATCATGGCGCGGGCCATCGACACAACTACAACTAGAACGGTCAGTTTTCGGAGTGCCCAGTGCTGTATAACACAGCCATGGATACGAAGCAAGCACTTCTCATGCCTTGGTGCGCTGCGTGGCAGAGAAGCATTTGTTTTACAGATGTCAGCACTATCGTCCGTCTCAAGGAACGGCGATGCAATCACCCGCCCATCGACACCTCTCAGGACCGCCAATGGTGGGAAATCTGATCGCCATGTGGGACCATGATAAATTCTCATTCCTAAGTCGCAATTTGTTGTATAATCATGCGAGTCGCGCTTTACGACACAATTTTTGTGTCGCCTTCCCAGTGCCGTGTCATCACATGGTCGTATAGGGTTGGCATGGTTGTGGGTCGAGAACCTCTAGGTATATGGAGAAAATCCCATGGTAAAACCTAAACGTATCGGGCATCTGGTCCTCAACGTCAAAGATGTGGAAGTGTCGGAAAAATTTTACACGGAAGTGCTAGGTTTCGAGATCTCCGTGAAACGCCCCCTGGGCACGTTTCTCACCTGCGGCAAAATTCATCATGATCTAGCCCTTTTCCAGGCGCCGGAAGATGCACAGCCAGTCACCGAAGGGCGGCTCGGCCTCAACCACTTCGCGGTGCAAATCGAGGATATGGACGAACTGCAAGAGGCGTATCAACACTTCAAAGCACACGGCGTCAACATTGATCGCCTGGTCGATCACGGCATGACCAAGAGTGTCTACTTCTTCGATCCCGATGGAAATCGCATCGAGTTTTTCTGCAATTCGACAGAGACGGCTGAAGAAGGACTGGCATTGATGCGGGCCCCCGGACGGAAAAACACCGAGTTGGTGTTGGAGGAGGCGCCAGTTTCATAGGGCCGGTTTTGTAGGGACTTTTAGAAGCAGTCGTCAATTCAACGTAGAAGGAACGCGATATGCCACCGTCCAACGATCTACCAGCGGCCCCTCGCGAGGCGATCACCCCGGTGGGGATCAACCACCTGGTCTTGAACGTTCGCGACCTGGAAGAATCGCACGCCTTTTGGACCGACATTATGGGGTTCAAAAAAGTGGGCGAACTCCACCCGCGCCCGGATCGCCCCAATCCGCCCAAAATGCGCTTTTACAGTGGGGATCACAGTGGCAAGATGAATCATCACGATCTCGCCCTGATGGAGATGCCCAACCTGCCGCACCCGTCGGCGTGGAGCATGTCCGACAGTACCGTCGCCATCAACCATATTGCCATCACCTTGCCCAGTCGTGAGGCATGGCTCCAACAGGTGGCGTTTTTGCAGAGCAAAGGGGTCGAGTTCCACCGCCGTATCAACCACGGCATGACCCATAGCGTCTATATCAGTGATCCGAATGGCTATGGCATCGAGGTGCTTTACGAATTGCCGCGAGAGGTCTGGGAAGGCGATATCGACGCGGCGCTCAACTACGCGGAGAGTCTTCCCACAGCAGGGGCTGAGGCGCTGGTCGATGAGACGGAGCAGGTTCCGGTATTCGGCAAAGCTTAGTCCGGGACTCGTCCAGCCACCCTGCGCTCCCAGGTTCACGGCCATGGCGCCAAGGGTGGCGGCTATCCCATGCGGGTACAGCGAACGCCTAGAACGCTTTGATACGCGGTAGGACTTCGCGGCCAAATAGCTCGATTTCCTGCATCACTTCCCGGTGGTGGGTGCCGGTTTGCTGAAAGCCCAAGTCCACCACACCCACACCGCACTGGTCATGGAACGCCTGCAACTGCTTCACGACGGTGTCGGGGCTCCCCACTAAGGTCAGCGGCTCCCGCCTAGGCTGGGCCGCTTGCCGAACTCCCTGGACGCCACCGGCAGCGAACGCTCTGCCATCCCGCGCTGCGACGACTGCCTGAGTCACTGAGGCGCGCAGGTCCATTCCCCGCTCCCCGAGACCGCTGGCCTGGAGCGCCTGCAACCGATGTTCCGCCTGCCGATCCGTCTCGGCGAGCAAGATACTGGCCCGGTAGACAATCTGGTCGGGAGTGGGCTGCCAGCCAGCTTCCTGGCACCATTGGTAGTACTTCTCAGTGACCTTGGCCATTTGCTCCACCGAATCATAGGAGACCGCCAGCCCAAGTTGATGGGAGGCCGCATAGTGGATCGCATCGTCACTTCGGGTCGCCACGATCACCGGCGGCAGAGGCTGCTGCACCGGCCGTGGGCAGACCGACACGGTGCGGAACTGGTAGTAGCGCCCTTCCCAGGAAAAAGGCTGGGGCTCGGTCAGGGCCTTCAGAAGCAGGTCCATCCCTTCAAAGAGTCTGGCTCGGCCCTCGGACGGGTTCAACCCGTAAGGCAGATCCTCGCTAGGGATCCCCCGCAAAAACGCCATAATCACCCGGCCGCCGGTCAGATTGTCCAGCATCCCAATCTCCTCGGCCGCCCGGACGGGATTGTGGTGCTGCAGCAGTTGCCCTAACAAGGCGATCTTCACCTTCTTACACCGTTGCGATACGGCCGCGGCCATGACCGCCGGGTTTGGCGTCAGCCGGTTACCGGAGTAGTGGTGTTCCGAGCAACTGATCCAGTCGAAACCCATCTCCTCGGCGAGTTCACACTCTTCCAGACCTTCCTGGTAGCTCTGCATCGTTACCGCGGGGTCGTGATAGCTCGGCGGTACCGGCCAGGTGGCAGGAAACTTATGCCTCTCTGAATACCCCATCTGCGCAAAAAGAGATGCCTTCATAGGTTGCCTCCCCGACAATGTTCACGACCCTAGTCTAGCACGGCAGTCCGACGAAAACGCCGTGCCATGGTCTGGCCTGTATCGACGGTTCATGGTGGTGGTAAGCTGTCGCTCCTAGCGTCAGTATAGTCGGAATAGCCGCCGGATTCTACTGCTCGTGACCCACTTCATACACCCACCCGCTTCACAAGCTAATCCGTGGCCTCAAGTATTGCCATTGACGGCGTTGCGGCGACAGGAATATAGTAGCAGTCGCTTGCTACCACACATCATTTGAGGAACATGACGGGGGAAGAGCCCTTAAAAGGGAGGGAAAAGATGAAGGCATCCTATCTTGGCGCCATGGGGTATTCACAGCGATACAACTTCCCCACCACCTGGCCAATACCGCCCATCTATCACGACCCCGAAACCTCGGTGCGGAGCTACCAGGAAGGCATTGAAGAGTGCGAGTTTGCCGAGGCGATGGGCTTTGAGTGGGTCAGCTTCTCGGAGCACCACTACTCTGGCCGGATCGCGACTGGCGCGCCGGCGGTCATGGCGGCGGCGGTCGCAGAGCGCTGCAAAAAAGCCAAGATCGCCATGTTGGGGCACTTACTCACGCTCAACAATCCCGTCCGGGTTGCAGAAGAGCTTGGCTTGCTGGACAACTTGACCAACGGCCGCCTGGTCATCGGTTTTCTGCGCGGCACCCCCAACGAGGACCAGACCTACGGCGTCAACCCGTCCGAAGGCCGGGGGCGGTTATTGGAGGGCATGGATCTGGTCATCAAAGCCCTGACCGAGCCCCAGCCCTTTTCCTGGGAAGGGCGCTACTACCAGTTCCGCACCGTGTCGGTCTGGCCGCGGCCGGTGCAGCAGCCCCTGCCACCGATGGTGGTGGCGACCCGGAGTGACGACATGCTCCACTACGCGGCCGAGCACAAGCTAGGTCTGGCCGTTTCTTTCGTCCCTGTCGACCAGATGGCCGCAGTCGCTGAGAAGTACTACGGCTGGTGTAACGAAGCCGGCTGGCAGCCCTCCTTCGACCAGGTCATCTACCGCGGCAACATCTACCTGGCGGAGACGGACAAGCAGGCTGAAGCATGGTTTGAGGGCGTCAAGCGTGGCGGTCCCGCACCCGGGGGCATCGCGATGCAGCCTTCTGTGTCGAAGGCGATACAGGCGGCCCGGGCGGGCGAAGCATTCGACCTGCGCCACATCCTTGCCGGCAGCCCGCAGGGAGATGTGGTTGGGGTGGCCCGCGGGCTGAACTTCATAGGCGGGCCTGACACCGTCGTCAAGCAGATCAAGGCGTTCCATGATCAATGCGGCGTAGGGGTGGTGGATCTGTTTTTCCAGCAGCCTAGTGTCGACCACCGGGAAGTGATGCAGGAAATCGAGCTATTCGGCAGAGAGGTCCTGCCACAGATCCAGGCATTCTCGTAGAGGGCCGGAGGTAGAAGGCTAGAGGTAGAAGGTTAGAGAAGGAAACAGAGATGACGCAGGCGGAACCGCGGCTCACAGCCGCATTCAAAGAGGCCCATGTCGAGGTGGACGGCTTCCGCATCCGCTACCGGGAATCCAATCCGCCCCAACCGGCGGGGGCCATCGTCATGCTGGAGGGGATCACCTGGGGTCTGTCCAAGCTCCGCGACGCACTGGGACAGACGTATCGGGTCGTGGCGCTGGAACTGCCGGGGTTCGGCGAGTCACCGGCCAACCCCAGGTCCCAGTCAGTGCAGGAGCTGGCCCACACCGCGGCCCAGGCCGCAGCGCAAGTGATGTCGGCAACCTATACGCTTATCGGCACGTCATTCGGGGCCCACGTGGCACTCTGGCAGACGCTGCAAGCGCCGGACGAGGTGGAGGCCCTCGTGTTGATTGCACCCACCGCCATCCTGCCCGCGACTGGCCCTCTCACCGCGACGCCGGAGGTAACGGCCAAGGGCTTACCGTCCGTTGACCCCGCCATCGTGGCCAAGGAGCAGGCGCTGGTGCAGCGGCTCACAGGCGGGAGGCACGATGCAGAGGCAGAACGCAGGCTCGGTGAGATCCCATGCGCCACCCTGGTGATCTTTGGGTCGGAGGATCAGAGGGTAGCGCCCGAGGCTCCCCCCATCTATCGTGAGCGGATTCCCAACAGCAACCTCTCCTTCGTGTATGACACCGGGCATCTCATCGAGGCGGAGCGGCCCGAGGCCCTGGTCAACGCCGTGTCTGACTACGTACAACTGCGGGAGACGTTTATCGTGGGCCACCGGACCGGTATCATCAACCCCTAACCGGCATGGTGGGCAGCGGCAGCAGATAACGCTAGCTCATGGGAAAATAGAGACCTATGCAATCCGCACTGCCTCGCTCTCACTGGTGGTCCACCATTGGCGTCTTACTTGGCGTGCTCACCATCGCGTTAAACATCGGGGTTCTCAACATCGCGATTCCCACCATGATGAGTAGCCTGGGGACCAACCTGGCGCGAATTCAGTGGGTACAAACCGGCTTTCAAATTGCCCAAGTCGTGATGATCCCTGCGGTGGGGTGGCTGGGGGCGCAGCTGGGCACCAAGCGTTTATATCTCCTGGCGATGCTCTCTTTTATTGGCGCCTCTTGCCTTTGCGGTCTGGCCTGGGACGTCAATTCGCTCATTTTCTTCCGGGTCCTACAAGGGCTCGCCTCTGGCCCCATTATGCCACTTGGAATAAGTATCTTGCACAGCACTTTTCCACCCGAGAAACGCGGCTTTGCCATGGGGCTCAACACGTTTAGTTTTTCCTTCGGTCCAGCAGTGGCGCCGGCTCTGGGAGGGCATCTGATCGAAATGCTCAACTGGAGGGTGATTTTTTATCTCAATGTCCCCATCGGATTGATCTGTGTCGTCATCGTCTATCTGATGATGCCACCGACGGAAGACCGTCGGGCTCGTCCGTTCGATGCCGTAGGCGTTTTCTCCATGGCGGGTTTTCTCGTTTTGTTGTTACTGGCGTTGAGCGAAGGGCGGCGCTACGGTTGGCACTCTCAGTCTCTGATGGCGATGCTAGGGGTAGCGGGTCTTCTCTTGATCGTCTTTGTCGTGGCCGAACTCACAACCGAGACGCCGTTTGTCGAACTCCGACTCTTCAAGCATGCCTCATTCGCCATGGGCTGCTTTATTTCGTTTCTGAGCACGATGGAATTCCGCGGCACCAATTTCATTCTCCCCATCATGTTGCAACGCACTTTTCATTACCCGCCGTTCCAGGCCGGTTTGTTTTTCCTGCCGCCCGCCCTGGTGATGGGGGTGATGTCCATCATGACCGGCCGCCTGGCGGACCGCTTCTCACCTAAGATTTTGCTGATCATAGGCTTGCTGGCGCTCACCGTTGCCTCGCTGCAATTTTGTACGATTGACGTCTGGACGACAGGCGGCGTGATGCTCGGACTCATTCTCATGCGCCGAGCGGCACAGGCATTTTGTAATACGCCTTTAACCTTGATCGGCCTGCGCCAGATACCGGAGGAGGAGATGCGGATGGCCACGGGCCTGTTTAGTCTGCATCGCAATCTGGCAGGGGCGGTAGGCGTGGCGCTGAGCGCCACGCTTTTAGAGTCACGCGAGGCGTTGCATCGGTTGCAATACTCAGAACGTCAGATGCTCTACCCGATGGGGACCGAGCAGGCCACCGAGACCATTCAAGGCGTCTTGATGCAGGATGGACAAGGGGGTGAGACCCTCACCCAGATGACCAACGAGGTGCTGCGTCAGCAGCTGGGAGAGCGGGCGGCGATGGGGAGTTATCAAGACCTGTTCGCGATGTTCGCCATTCTGGCGATCGTCTGTGTCATTCCCGTTCTGCTGCTGCGAACCGGTCAGCACGCCACCCCAAGCAAGAAGAATACGCCGGCCGCTCCTACTGCCGACACGCTGGCCGAGACGGGCGAACGCCGCTAAGGGTCACACGCATCAGAGTTCAGACCTTACCCAGCGCCGCCTCGGCGTAAAGGTCCATGAAACGCGAGAAGTCCGCCTCTGAACTGACCTGATCCACTGCCCGAACGTGGTAAGCTTCCGGTTTTAGCACGGCGCTAGGCTCGATGCCATCTTGCAGATCACGCGCCATCTTTAGCAGACGCCGACGAGCCGCAATCACTGCCGCATCGGTGGTTCCCAAGTGCTCTTCGCTGCGGTTGACCACTCCCCCCATGCTTTCGGTCATGGCCGTATCCTGGGTGCGCACCACGCCAATGCCCGTGTAGTTCTGGGTGCGTTGCATGTCCCGGTCAATCAAATAATCGTTATTCGCATTGCGCACATCCCGGCAGATATCGATGACATAACCATCCGGCAACCGATAGCTCGCGGGTTCGATTTCGGGCGTGTTTTTCCGGCTCTTCACCTCCTCTTCGGTCAAGGGACGATCCGGGTGATAGGCGTACTGAATCACCACGATGTGCGAGTCGTCAATGGGGATCCAGCAGCGGCCGCCACGAGGGAAATCCTTAGAGGGAATGAGGCTATAGGTCGGTGCCAGCCACTGCGTGACCCGCCAGTAATACTCGTCGCTCGCCACTTGACGCCGGGCGCCGTAGCAAAAGCCGTAGTCCGTCTCCTGCAGGCTCAAGGTGGGGGCACCATCGGTGATGATCGCATCGTTAAACCGGCCCCGGAACGGGTTCTCCGCCCCCTTCAGAGGCGCGTGCAACCAGGAGACGTGGGCAGAGTCGATCTCGCCTTCCACCGCCTGCATGTAGTTGCACTCTTGAATCCAGCGTGAAAGGACCCGGTGCGACTCCGGCACCAGCGTCCACTCCAGCTGCGGCAATGCCGGCTGCTTCTCCCTGGGTCCCATGTACACCCAAATACAGCCCCCCGCTTCCACTACTGGATAGGCTTTGATTTTAACCCGCTCTTTGAAGATCGAGTCAGCGGGTTCAGTGGGCATCTCCACACAATTGCCATCGACATCGAACTTCCAGCCATGGTAGACGCACCGCAAGCCGCACTCCTCATTGCGGCCAAAAAACATACCAGCCCGCCGGTGGGGACAGCGGGCATCGACGACCCCCACCTTGCCCTGGGTATCGCGAAAAGCCACGAGATCTTCTCCCAACACCCGCAGGCGGACGGGGGGCGCATCGCACGGGGTCAGTTCCTCTGAGAGCAAGACGGGGTGCCAAAAGCGGCGAAATAGCTCGCCCATAGGCGTCCGCACCCCAGTTTGGGTCAGTAGATGATTGTCACTTACGCTGAGCATGCTCCACCTCCACCTCAATTGACATTGTACTTCCCTCCAACTGCACGAGCGCGATCGCACGTGATTCTTGAGCCTCCGGCTTCACCACATGAGTTGTCAATCATGCCGACAAAAAAGGACCACGTCAAATGCAAACACGCCGGCTCCCCCACATAGAACGCAATGATTTGGCGCATTTTGGCATCCATCGCTAGCTATATCCGCTGCGTGTTTGCCTTCTTCTCCACAAAGCTGGCCATCTCGTCAGCTTCTACCTCAAGGCGCTGGATCATCAATCACTTAGCACCACAGTCGTGCGGCGCTGACGAGGCAGAGGCAATGCATCGATGCGGGATAAGATCGCCTCAAAAAAGGCTGGGAAACTCCCGCCGGAAAAACCGTGAGGCTGGCGTGGAGCCATCTGAGGCCTGGCAATCGAAGTTATAGAGCGCGCTCCACACCCGGTAGCGCCGTTTAGACAGACCCCGATGATAGTGATGCATCTTTAGGCGGTGCGCCATAAAGAAAGCTCATCTGATGAAAATCTTCGTCTTTCGAGACAATGGCAAAACGGTTGGCGCGAGCGTATTCCCAGATTGTACGGTCGTCTGCTTCATGCAAATTCACGTTGCGGACATGTTCCGAATCGGGAAACAGAGCCGTGAGGCATTCGACGAGTTTGAATGAGAGATTATGATCAAAGAGCAGTCTCATGGTACGACAGCCGATACCAGCCTACGCTCGCGGTCGGCAGCGAAAGCGAGACATGCTCGAATGTCTTCCAGCGTCAAGTCTGGAAAGTCATCCATGATTTCCTGGTCTGACATTCCAGAGGCCAGATATTCCAGCACATCGTACACTGTAATCCGCATCCCCCGGATGCATGGATTCCCACCGCGCTTGCCAGGTTCGATAGAAATGATGTCCTGGTAATTCATCGCCGAGTCCTCCTTGTTGTCTGATATGCATCTTTGCTCATATCTTCGTCTGGAGTCTAACGCCCAGCTTGAGCGGCGGCCCACAAGAAACAACTCCGGGATGGCCCAAAAGCGTGCGCTGTGGGCCGTCCGCTCCGAGCCCTTGTTAGGTCCGGATAATACCGGGAGGCTTAAACATCTGCCCGTTGCAGCTCTTCACGGAGGATGCGGCGCAGGGTGGGCTCATCGACGGGAAGGCTCGATTGTGCAAGGTAGTCTCGTAGGGCTTGATTCATGATGGTCTGATACCCCGTCCCGCTGTTTTCCGCTTGCTGACGAAACGTCTCCAACACATCATTATCGACGTAAATCGTGATACGTGTCTTCCCGGGCTGTGGTATCACTGCCCCGCGTTTCCCCTGGTGGAAATCATATTCCTCTCTCATAGGTTCTCACTTCATTGCGGGTGGCTTTTCTCGCTGAAATCATCCGGATGGTGTCGCCACGATACGTGTACACCACCACCAACACACGCGCCAAGGCATCGAGGCCTACCGTCACAAACCGTTGCTCGCCTTCTGCACTTTCGTCCTCGCGTGTGATGCCGTTGGGGTCGTACAACACCACTTCTGCATCGGGAAATGACACCCCGTGATCTGCATGGTTGGTTTTGGCTTTGTTGGGATCCCAGTCGACATTCATGAACTAATTATATGTATAATATGCATACAAATCAAGAGGTGATACCCTCGACAGAATAGGGGCTGTCAGTGAGACCTAACGACCAAGTTGAGCTGCTGGCCACAGGTGGCGGACTCTTGAGGTACGCGTTCACAGGGTAAACTCCTTAAAAATCAATGAGTTTATTTTTGTGATTTCCTCTTATGAAGTCACAAGTCTTTGATTTTAAAAGAGTTTACATTTTTGTTGCCAAAACTACAAAATCTGGAATTCGAGAAAAATCAATAGGTTGCAGAGCTACCCCCCCCTGTGAACGCTTACACTCTTGAGATGGGCCAAAAGCGTGCGCTGTGGCCAGTCAGCTCCGACGCCGTGTTAGAGGGCATTGCCGCCGTGCCTGGCCTGGCTAGTTCTTGACGACTCATGCCACACGGGCTGGGCTGCCACCATGCATCTTGCTCTGCGGGTAACTCTACTCCCACAGGCCACCAGCCCCTCTATGCGAAGACGCGTTGCGTCTGCCTTGATGCGTTGATCGACTCTCTACCACCTGGCACGCACCTGGCGCGCGGACGGATTGAGTGCCGCATCCATTATGAGCCTTTGTTCCTCTAACGCCGCCGGTGAGCGGCGGCCCACAGGGAGCGGTCCTCATAGAGCCCAAAAGCTGGCGCTGTGGGCCGTCCGCTCCGAGCCTTTGATACTTATTGAGGCCCCCTCCTCAGCAGACCGACGTGGTATGCTGAACATGGGAAAAACAGTGGTCACAAAGAAGGAGGAGACCTCAATGCGATTTTACAACACGCAGCACCCATTTTACTGCGGTATCGACCTGCATGCCCGCATGA
>Ga0214472_10005723_pt1 | contig 13082 bp, 6 predicted proteins | sample RVTome_6_FD_207662 | JGI IMG/M metagenome (GOLD analysis project Ga0214472, IMG submission 207662) | Soil microbial communities from uranium-contaminated site in the Upper Colorado River Basin, Wyoming, United States - RVT140D175 | ecosystem: Environmental > Terrestrial > Soil > Contaminated >... | reverse complement strand
GAGCGTACCGATCGTTCGCGACCGCGACTCCAAGGATGACCGGGAGGGTCGATCGGCGTGCGCAACCGCAACCGCGACGGCCCAAGCCCCCAGATGACCGCACCTCGCGACTCTGGCGGTAGCGGTAGCGGTCGCGGTAGCGACACCCCTACGCCGCTCGCGATTGGCGACCCCCGACCCGCGCACCGCTCGAATCGTCCGCCACGGCAACCGCAACCGCAGCCGCAACGGCCCAAGCCCGGAGATGACCGCACGTGGCGACTCTGGCGGTGGCGGTGGCGGTGGCGGTGGCGGTCGCGTCTCCTCCTTCGACGACCCCACGCGACTCGCGAAATCCGAATACCCCCCTTGACCTACTCGGGGAAACCGGTGTACGGTTCCGGAAATAGATCTCGAACCGTGTTGGTTCTTGTTCGTGCCGGCTTCGGCCGAGCCGGGATAGTCGCGTGCTATCCTGGCTTTTGTCGTCCCCGCAGCAAGTCCGCCCGTCAGACATAGGTCAGTCCGATTTTTCAGTCCGCCATCCCGGCTCCAACTCTCTAGAGGAGGAACGTTCCCTTGGCTCGTGCGCGCTCCGAGCGACTTTCGTTCGCAAAGATCCCTGAAGTCCTCCCGCTTCCCGACCTGCTCTCCGTACAACACGAATCCTTCGGCTGGTTCCTCGAGCACGGCCTCAAGGAGATCTTCGAGGAGATCTCCCCGATCGAGGACTTCACCGGCTCGCTCGCACTCGAGCTGACCGATCACCGCTTCGAGGAGCCCACGGTCTCCATCGAGGAGGCCAAGGAGCGGGACACCAACTACTCGCAGCCCCTCTTCGTCACCGCCCGGTTCATGAACCGCCAGACCGGTGAGATCAAGGAGCAGCAGGTGTTCCTCGGCGACTTCCCCATGATGACGCCCAACGGCACCTTCATCATCAACGGGACCGAGCGCGTCGTCGTGAGCCAGCTGGTCCGCTCCCCCGGGGTCTACTTCGACAAGTCGCTGGACAAGACCTCGGACCGCGACATCTTCAGCGCCAAGGTCATCCCGGGCCGCGGCGCCTGGCTCGAGTTCGACATCGACAAGAAGGGCACCGTGGGTGTCCGGGTCGACCGCAAGCGCCGCCAGATGGTCACCACCTTCCTCCGCGCCCTCGACTACGGCCAGAGCGACGAGGAGATCCTCGCCAAGATGTTCGGCAAGGACACCCCGCCGCAGGCGATGATCGACACCCTCGAGAAGGACCCGACCAGTGACCGCGACGAGGCGCTGCTCGACCTCTACCGCAAGCTGCGCCCCGGCGAGCTCACGACTGTGGAGTCGGCGCGGGGCCTCATCACCACGCTGTTCCAGAACCCGAAGCGCTACGACCTCACCCGGGTGGGCCGCTACAAGCTGAACCAGAAGTTCGGCCGTGACACCAAGGTCGAGGAGATCGAGGCGTACCGCAGCAAGGGCCTCGGCCTCCTGTCGGAGGAGGACATCCTCGACACCATCCGCTACCTGGTGCACCTGCACCTGGGGACGGCGGACTACCGCACCGACGACATCGACCACTTCGGCAACCGCCGGGTGCGCACGGTCGGCGAGCTGATCCAGAACCAGATCCGCGTCGGCCTCACCCGCCTCGAGCGCGTGGTGCGCGAGCGCATGACCACCCAGGACCCGGAGTCGATCACCCCGCAGACCCTCATCAACATCCGGCCCGTCGTGGCGGCGATCAAGGAGTTCTTCGGCACCAGCCAGCTGAGCCAGTTCATGGACCAGCCCAACCCCCTGGCCGGCCTCACCCACCGCCGCCGCCTCTCGGCGCTCGGCCCGGGCGGGCTGAGCCGCGAGCGCGCCGGCTTCGAGGTCCGCGACGTCCATTCGTCCCACTACGGCCGCATGTGCCCGATCGAGACGCCGGAGGGCCCCAACATCGGCCTCATCGGCTCGCTGGCGTCGTACGCCAAGGTCAACCGCTTCGGGTTCATCGAGACGCCGTACCGCCGCGTGGTGGACGGGGTGGTCACCAAGAAGATCGACTACCTCACCGCCTCCGAGGAGGAGCGCTACGTCATCGCCCAGGCCAACGCCCCGCTGCGCGACGACGGCGCCTTCGACGCCAAGCGCGTGCTGGTGCGCCGCTCGGGCGGGGACGTCGAGTTCGTGTCCGCCAAGGAGGTGGACTACATGGACGTCTCGCCGAAGCAGGTGGTCTCGGTGGCGACCGCGCTCATCCCCTTCCTCGAGCACGACGACGCCAACCGCGCCCTCATGGGCTCCAACATGCAGCGCCAGGCGGTGCCGCTGCTCCGTGCCCAGGCGCCGCTGGTCGGCACCGGGGTGGAGGAGCGCTCTGCCCGCGACTCGGGCGACACCATCGTCGCCGCCGAGGACGGCGAGGTGGCCGAGGTCACCGGCGACATGATCGTGGTGAAGTCCGGCAACAAGCGCACCGAGTACCCGCTGCAGAAGTTCGTGCGCTCCAACCAGGGCACGAGCATCAACCAGCAGCCGATCGTCGCCGAGGGCGACACGGTGAAGGCCGGCCAGGTACTCGCCGACGGGCCCTCCACCGAGGACGGCGAGCTGGCGCTCGGCAAGAACCTGCTCGTGGCGTTCATGCCGTGGCAGGGCCACAACTACGAGGACGCCATCGTCATCTCGGAGCGCCTCGTCAAGGACGACGTCCTCACCTCGATCCACATCGAGGAGTACGAGATCGAGGCCCGCGACACCAAGCTGGGCGCCGAGGAGATCACCCGCGACATCCCCAACGTCGCCGAGGAGGTCCTGCGGGATCTCGACGAGGAGGGGATCATCCGCGTCGGCGCCGAGGTCGGCCCCGGCGACTACCTGGTCGGCAAGGTCACCCCGAAGGGCGAGACCGAGCTCACCCCGGAGGAGCGCCTGCTGCGCGCCATCTTCGGCGAGAAGGCCCGCGAGGTGCGGGACATGTCGCTCAAGGTGCCGCACGGCGAGCAGGGCAAGGCCATCGACGTCAAGGTGTTCCGCCGCGAGGAGGGCGACGAGCTGCCCCCCGGCATGAACGAGCTGGTGCGGGTCTACGTCGCCCAGCAGCGCAAGATCGCCGAGGGCGACAAGCTGGCCGGCCGCCACGGGAACAAGGGCGTCATCGCCAAGATCCTCCCCGAGGAGGACATGCCCTTCCTCGAGGACGGCACCCCGGTCGACATCATCCTCTCGCCGCTCGGCGTGCCGAGCCGCATGAACCTGGGCCAGGTGCTGGAGACCCACCTCGGGTGGGCCGCCGCCCAGGGTTGGGAGGAGTTCGAGGGCGACAGCGCGGCCGCCAAGGGCGCCAAGCCGTGGACCAACGTGGCCACGCCGGTGTTCGACGGCGCCCGGGAGGACGAGATCGCCCAGCTGCTCGCCAACACCCGCCCCACCGCCGACGGCCTCAAGCTCGTGGACGAGGTGGGCAAGGCCGTCCTCTACGACGGCCGCAACGGCGAGAAGTTCGACCAGCCGATCACGGTCGGGTACATCTACATCCTGAAGCTGCTCCACCTCGTGGACGACAAGATCCACGCCCGGAGCACCGGCCCCTACTCGATGATCACGCAGCAGCCCCTGGGCGGGAAGGCCCAGTTCGGCGGCCAGCGGTTCGGCGAGATGGAGGTGTGGGCGCTCGAGGCCTACGGCGCCGCCTATGCGCTGCAGGAGCTGCTCACCATCAAGTCGGACGACGTCCGCGGCCGGGTGAAGGTGTACGAGGCCATCGTCAAGGGCGAGAACATCCCCGAGCCGGGGATCCCCGAGTCCTTCAAGGTCCTCCTCAAGGAGATGCAGAGCCTCTGCCTCAACGTCGAGATGCTCTCGGCGGGTGAGGAGGTCGAGCTGCGAGAGCTCGACGAGGACGCCTTCCGCACCGCCGAGTCCCTCGGCATCGACATCTCCCGTCCCGAGCGGGGCGAGGACTGACCCCCACGGCATTGACGCGCACGACGAGTACGAGAACGAGAAGAGGAGCATCGATTGCCCCAGTTCTTCGATGAGCTGAAGATCAGCCTGGCGACTGCGGACCAGATCAGGGCCTGGTCGCACGGCGAGGTCAAGAAGCCAGAGACGATCAACTACCGCACGCTGAAGCCCGAGAAGGATGGGCTCTTCGACGAGCGCATCTTCGGTCCCACCCGGGACTGGGAGTGCTACTGCGGCAAGTACAAGCGCGTCCGCTTCCGCGGCATCATCTGCGAGCGCTGCGGGGTCGAGGTGACGCGCTCCAAGGTGCGGCGCGAGCGCATGGGCCACATCGAGCTGGCGGCGCCCGTCACCCACATCTGGTACTTCAAGGGCGTGCCGAGCCGTCTCGGCTACCTGCTCGACATGTCCCCCAAGGACCTCGAGAAGGTCATCTACTTCGCCGCCTACCTCATCACCCACATCGACGAGGACAAGCGCCACAAGGACCTCTCCGAGCTCGAAGAGGCGATGGAGACCGAGGTCGGTCTCGTCCAGAAGGACTTCGAGGAGTGGAAGGAGGCGCGCCTCGAGCGGCTCGAGCAGGAGCTCAAGCAGATGGAGGACGCCGGCGCCAAGGGCCAGGAGATCGGCGCCGCCCGCCGCGAGGCGGAGCGCGAGATCAAGGACCGCGAGGAGCGGGCCACCTACGAGGAGGAGCTGGTCCGCGACGCCTTCGACACCTTCAAGAGCATGAAGGTCAAGACGCTCGTCGAGTCCGAGCAGCTGTGGCGCGAGATCAAGGACCGCTACGAGGGGTACTACGGCGGGGGCATGGGCGCAGAGGCCATCAAGGACCTGCTGGGCCGCCTCGACCTCGACGCCGAGATCGCCGCACTCCACGAGGACCTGGAGGGCCGCTCGCAGCAGAAGCGCCAGCGCGCCACCAAGCGCCTCAAGGTCATCATGCCGTTCGCCCAGGGCACCAACGACCCGCAGGGGATGATCCTGGAGTCGGTGCCGGTGATCCCGCCCGACCTGCGCCCCATGGTGCAGCTCGACGGAGGCCGGTTCGCCACGAGCGACCTCAACGATCTCTACCGCCGCGTGATCAACCGCAACAACCGTCTGAAGCGGCTGCTGGACCTCGGCGCCCCCGAGATCATCGTGAACAACGAGAAGCGCATGCTGCAGGAGGCCGTCGACGCACTGTTCGACAACGGCCGCCGCGGCCGCGCCGTGACCGGGCCGGGCAACCGCCCGCTCAAGTCGCTGTCGGACATGCTCAAGGGCAAGCAGGGCCGGTTCCGCCAGAACCTGCTCGGCAAGCGCGTGGACTACTCGGGCCGCTCGGTCATCGTGGTGGGCCCGCAGCTGCGGCTCCACCAGTGCGGCCTGCCCAAGGCCATGGCGCTCGAGCTGTTCAAGCCGTTCGTCATGAAGCGCCTCGTCGACCTCGACCTGGCACAGAACATCAAGGCCGCCAAGCGGATGGTCGAGCGCCAGCGCCCCCAGGTGTGGGACGTGCTCGCCGAGGTCATCCAGGAGCACCCGGTGCTGCTCAACCGCGCACCCACGCTGCATCGCCTGGGCATCCAGGCGTTCGAGCCGGTGCTCGTCGAGGGCAAGGCCATCCAGATCCATCCGCTGGTGTGCGAGGCGTTCAACGCCGACTTCGACGGCGACCAGATGGCGGTCCACCTCCCGCTGTCCGCCGAGGCGCAGGCCGAGGCCCGCGTCCTCATGCTGTCGGCCAACAACGTGCGGTCGCCCGCCAGCGGCCGCCCGATCGTCACGCCCAGCCAGGACATGATCATCGGGATCTACTACCTGTCCGAGCTCGTCGAGGACGCCAAGGGCGCCGGGCGCATGTTCGAGTCCATCGAGGAGGCCGAGATGGCCTACGACCTGGGTGAGCTGAGCCTGCACGCACCGATCAAGCTCCGCGTCGGCGAGCTCGCCGGCGACCCGGAGATGTACGACGAGCTGCGCGACCACCTCGGGGACCTCATCCCCGGCGAGCCGGTCGACGGCTCCAAGCCGTACGACACCACCATCGGCCGTGCCCTGCTCAACCAGGCGTTCCCGCCCGGATTCCCGTACGTCAACGGCGTCGTTCTCAAGAGCGACGTCCGCACGCTCATCGAGGAGGTCATCGAGCGCTACGACAAGGCGAAGGTGGCCAGGCTCCTCGACGCGCTCAAGGACCTCGGGTTCAAGTACGCCACCCGCGCCGGTCTCACGATCGGCCTGGAGGACGTGAAGACCCCCGCTGCCAAGGCGCAGATCCTCGAGGAGTACGAGCAGCGCGCCTCCAAGGTGGAGACCCTCTATCAGGACGGGATCATCACCGACGACGAGCGTCGTCAGGAGCTCATCGAGATCTGGACCGAGGCGACGGACAAGGTCAAGGACGCCATGGAGGTCAGCCTCCAGGCGGAGCGGTTCAACCCGATCGACATGATGGTGCGCTCCGGCGCCCGAGGGAACGTCATGCAGGTGCGCCAGATCGCCGGCATGCGCGGCCTCGTGGCCAACCCGAAGGGCGACATCATCCCGCGGCCCATCAAGGCGAACTTCCGCGAGGGCCTGTCTGTGCTCGAGTACTTCATCTCGACGCACGGCGCCCGCAAGGGCCTCGCCGACACCGCCCTGCGCACCGCCGACTCCGGGTACCTCACCCGGCGCCTGGTGGACGTGTCGCAGGAGGTGCTCATCGTCGAGGAGGAGTCCGACGACCCGGGCATCGAGATCCGGGTGCGCGAGCGCGGGGAGTCGATCCCCAACCTGCGGTCCCGCATCTACGGGCGCCTGCTCGCCGAGGACGCCAAGGTGGGCCGGTCACTGGTCGAGACCGCCTCGGGCCGCAAGCTGCGGGCCGGGGAGCTCATCGACCGCGAGGCCATGGTCGCCATCGCCGCGGCCGAGGAGTTGGAGACGGTGCGGGTGCGCTCGCCGCTCACCGACCAGGCCCGCTACGGCGTGAGCATCCAGTCCTACGGGCTCAGCCTGGCCACCGGCCGCATGGTCGAGCCGGGCGAGGCGGTAGGGATCATGGCCGCTCAGTCGATCGGCGAGCCGGGCACCCAGCTCACGATGCGTACCTTCCACACCGGGGGTGTGGCCGGTGAGGACATCACCCACGGCCTGCCCCGCGTGCAGGAGCTCTTCGAGGCCCGCAGCCCGAAGGGCAAGTCCCCGATCTCCGAGATCGGCGGCAAGGTCCAGCTCGTCGAGGACGAGAACGGCCGTCGCGTCGTCGTGAAGGACAAGGACGAGGACAAGGAGTACTCGATCTCCCGCTTCGCCCGCCTCAAGGTCAAGGACGGGCAGGAGATCGAGCCCGGCACGCCGCTCACCGAGGGCCCGCTCGACCCGAAGGAGGTGCTGGAGATCATGGGCGTGCGCGCCTGCCAGCAGTACCTGGTCGACGAGGTGCAGGAGGTGTACCGCAGCCAGGGCGTGGACATCCACGACAAGCACATCGAGTTGATCGTGCGTCAGATGCTGCGCCGGGTGCGGGTCGTCAACCCCGGCGACACCCACTTCTTGCCCGCCGAGCTGGTGGACGCCCAGGAGTTCCGCGAGGTGAACAAGCAGATGGTCCAGGACGGCAAGTCGCCGGCCGAGGGCCGTCCCGAGCTCATGGGCATCACCAAGGCTTCGCTCGCCACGGAGTCGTGGCTGTCGGCGGCGTCCTTCCAGGAGACCACCCGGGTGCTCACCGAGGCGGCGCTGCAGGGCAAGAGCGACTTCCTGCGGGGCCTCAAGGAGAACGTGATCATCGGCAAGCTGATCCCGGCCGGCACCGGCGCCGACCAGTACCAGGTCGTGCAGCCGTCGCTGCCCGATGCCACCGTGGTCAGTGCGCTCGGCCTGTTCGGCGAGACCGAGCCGTCCGAGTCCTCCGTCGAGGCGCTGCCCGCCGACCCCGCCGAGTGGCTGGCGTCACTCGGCTCCCAGCCCTCCGAGGAGGAGGAAGAGGAGTAGGATTTCGGCGAGTAGCGGTGGTGTTGGGGGCGGCACTCAGCCGCCCCCAATCCTGTTCTGAGGTCGAAGCGGATGAGTATGGCAGAACTGCTATATTCACCTCCATGATCGCTGCCACCCTCATCGCCGAGGCGCGCAAGCGCCGCGGGCTCACCCAGGCGCAACTCGCAGCGCGCATGGGCACGCACCAGTCGGTGGTGGCGCGCTGGGAGACCGGGCGGACCAGCCCTGATTTCGAGACCGTCATTCGTGCTGTGCGCGCGGCCGGGCTCGATCTGGGCGTGTCCATCGTGGAGGCCGACGACCATGACCGCGCTCTCGTCCTTCGCGAGCTCGCCCTTCGACCGCATGAGCGCCTGGCTCGATTGACGCGGGCGGTGCGGTCCCTCGAGTCCATGGCCGCCGCCGCACATGGGTGAGTTCGACCCCGTCGCACTGTTGCGCGTCCTGGTCGGTCACGACGTCGACTTCGTGGTGGTCGGGGGGGTGGCCGCCCGGCTGCGCGGCGCGCCGCTCGTCACAGAGGACGTCGACGTCACACCGTCACCCAAGCCGGAGAACCTCGAACGCCTCGGCGGGGCTCTCGCAGCGCTGGAAGCTCGTCTCCGTACCGCGACCGAGCCCGACGGCGCCGAGATGCCGTTCGACCCGGGACTCCTCGAATCGGCGGAGAGGTGGACTCTCACGACCGTCCACGGCGATCTCGACCTCGTGATGCAACCGGCGGGCACGGCCGGGTATCCGGACCTGGCGCGGGACGCCGAGTCACTCACGATCGACCTCTCCCCGGAGCTCGTGGTCGATGTGGCGTCGCTCGCCGACGTGATCCGGAGCAAGGAGGCCGCCGGGCGCGACAAGGACCGTGCCGTGCTGCCGTTGTTGCGACGGACGCTGGAGGAGTCGGAGCAGTAGCGCGGCCGTCGGCCGCTGCTCCCTAGCCTGGCGGCGTGCTGCGTGCCCCTGCGGTCCTGTTGTCGTTGATCCTCGTCGCCGGGGCCTGTTCCGACGGCGCCCGCTCGGCCCCTGCGACGACGGCTGGGGCCTCCACGCCGGTCGTCACGACCCAGCCCGCCGGCGGCACCACCACCACCCCCGCCGCGGTGACCCGGGTCGTGGTCGGCACGAGCCGCGGCGGCCTTCCGATCTCGGCACGCACCCTCGGCGTGGGTGACATGCGGCTGTACGTCATCGGCTCGATGCACGGCCCGCTGTCCCCGGTGGACGGCGATGCGGTCGCCGACCGACTGAGCGACCTGCCGCCCGGCGTCACGGTGCGGGTGGTCGATGATGCCAACCCCGATGGCACGGCGGCGGGATCGCCGACCACCGCCGCCGGTGTCGACCTCGGCTTGGGGTGGGGCGGTGCGCTCGGTGAGCCCGAGGTGAGCGCACTCACCGACGACATCGAAGCGTTCCGGCCGGCGGTGATCGTGGTCTTCGACGCCGCCTCCGACGGGCGCTACGTGTCGACCAACACGCCGGCCGATTCCATCGCTGCGTGGTTCGGCGCCGCCGCCGACGTCGGGCCCGAGGCCTGGCCGGTCGCGTTCGGCGTCGATCGGGGATCGCAGTCGCTCGAGGCGCACTTCGAGGCCCGCGGTATCCCGGTCGTGACGGCGGTGGCGAACCGGTGGGACGACCCCAGCTGGCTGGCGGCCTCGCTTGCGGAGGGCGTGCGGTCGCTGTCGGCCGGCCTGCTGTCGGGTGAGCCGCCTCCCGCCGCCGTCCGCTGCGACGCACCCGCGTCGTGCAGTGCCCGCACCGCGCGCGCCGGCGCCGTGCTCGATGCCGCCCTCACCGGGGGAGACGGCGGGTTCCTGCTCAAGCGCGTCGGCGGCCCGGTGCTCGCAGCGCAGAACGCAGGGGTGCAGTTCTATCCGGCGTCGGCGATCAAGACCGTGCACCTGCTCGCAGCGCTGCGGTTCACCGGAGGTGATGCCGCCCTCATGCGGACGCCGGTGCCGGTGTTCTCGGACTCGTGTGCGGGCACCGGGCCGTTCGTCGAGCAGCCCATGGGCGATCTCTTGGACCGGATGCTCCTGGCGTCAGACAACGAGGCGACCAACGCCCTGCAGGGCTTCTTCGGCCTCGAGGCGCTCAACGCCCTCATGGCCGGCGCCGGGATGGACGACTCGGCCCTCTTCCACCGTTTCGGGTGCGGCGGCCCGGCCAACGACCCGGCCAACGTGACGACGGCGGCCGACCTCGTGGCGCTGTACGACGGCGTCCGGCGGGGCGCCCTCCTGCCCGCCCCGCTGAGCGACACGTTCTTCGCTCTGATGCTGAATCCGTCGGACGGGCCGGCGGCGCCGGCAGCGGTGCCGATCGGGTCCTTCCAGGATCTCGGGCCGGGGGTGGATGTGTCGGTGAAGGCGGGGTGGTTCGGCACCACGCTCGTGGCCGGCGGGGTCGTCGACACCGGCGACGGGCCCCTGGCGTTTGCGGTGTGGACCGACCGGGCGTCGGCGCTGACCCCGGGGTTCGAGATGCAGGACGTGGTCGTTGCGCTGCTGCAGGAGGAATTGGCCCCGTAGGGCGGGTGACGGCCCCGCGCACTGGGTAATCTCGCCGAGCATGTTTGCCGGCATCGACCTCGGGACCACCTTCACCGCCGCTGCGGTCGTCGACCGCCACGGGCGCCCCGAGATGATCAACCTCGGCGCATCGTCCTCGGCGATCCCATCGGTGCTGCTGATGCGCTCCGATGGGACCATGGCCACCGGGCATCCGGCGCTCCAGGCGGCAGGCGTCGATCCCACCCGCCTGGTCAAGGAGTTCAAGCGCCGCATCGGAGACCCCGCGCCGATCATGGTGGCAGGCACGCCCATGGCCGCCCATCTCCTGTTCGGGCGTCTCTTGCGGTGGGTGATCGAGCGGATCAGCGAGCGTGAGGGGTCGGCCCCGGATCGGATCGCCATCACGCACCCCGCCAACTGGGGCGACTACAAGCGGGACTATCTGCGCCAGGCCGTCGAGCACGCCGACCTCGAAGTGCCGTGGATCACGCTCACCGAGCCCGAGGCGGCGGCCATCTACTACGCGTCGCGCGAGCGCATCGCCGTCGGCGACCACGTGGCCGTGTACGACCTGGGCGGCGGCACCTTCGACGCCGCGGTGCTGAAGCGGACGGAGGACTCCTTCGAGATCGTCGGCGAGCCGATGGGCCTCGAGAACCTGGGTGGCATCGACTTCGACGAGGCGGTGTTCGACCACGTCCGTACCAGCCTCCCCGACGAGTTCGACGCGCTCGACTCCGACGACCCCGGCACCCTCGCCGCCCTGCAGCGCCTCCACAGCGAATGCGAGACCGCCAAGATCGCGCTGTCCTCCGAGGCCGAGACCTCGATCCCCGTGATCCTCCCCGGCGTCTCCGCCTCCGTGCGACTGACCCGTGAGGAGTTCGAGGGCCTCATCCGAGCGACCCTGGAGGACACGGTCGCCGCCCTCAACAGGGCGCTCCGCTCCGCCGGCGTGCAGCCCGCGGACCTGGCCAAGGTGCTGCTCGTGGGCGGGTCGAGCCGCATCCCGCTCGTCGCCCAGCTCGTCGGTGAGGCGCTGGGCCGGCCCGTCGCCGTCGACGCCGACCCGAAGAACGCCATCGCCCTCGGCGCCGCGCTGGCGGCGCGGGCAGCAGACGATGACGACGACGCCCCGGCTGCGGTCGCGGTGGAGTCGCCGGCGGCGGCTCCGGTCCAGTCGGCGGTCGCAGTCGGCGGTGGTCGCCGGACCGGGCTCATCATCGGCGGGGTGGTGGCGGCGGTGGCGGCGATCGCCACCGTGGTCGTCCTCGCCAGTGGTGGGGGCGGAGCGGCGGACACCGAAGCCGGGACCACCGCCCCGACGACGGCGGCGCCCACCACCGAGCCGCCCACGACCCCGGTCTCGACCACCACGACCACCTCGGCGCCGACCACGACCACCGAGCCGACAGTGTTCGCCTCGGCGCCGCAGCCGGAACCCGACTCCAGGGGGGGCGAGACGAACGCCCAGCCGGGCGGCTCCGGGTGTGCCCCGGGATTCAGCGGCAGCGGGGACCTGCCCGAAGGTACCTGGGCTGGGTTCGTCACGAGGATCGACGGATTCTTCGTCACGATCGACATGATCTGCTACTTCGACGGCGCCAATGCGATCGAGGAGTCGGCCGGCAACGCCGACGCCGAATCGATCGACGGCGTGGTCGTGCTCGATTCCCGCGACTTCGAGTTCACGGCGCGTGCGCTGGAGACCACGCCGGTGCTCGAGTTGGTGGGTCCGGGAGAGTTCGTGGAGCGCACCTATGCCACCTGGGCGATCGATTGTGCGCGACCGACATGCGCCGTCTGGGTATCCGTCGACGGGTTCAATCAGATCACCCTCATCCAGGAGCAGGAGATCCCGGTGGCCGGGTAGCGCTTCGCACTGGAGACGATCCGCCGGTGACCGCAGCCGGTACCGCTCGTGCTGAGCGCCCGGCTGCCGGGTCCTGCCCACGTCTTGAGTAGGGTCCCTGCGTCATGGCCGATCTCTTCGCCGGCGTCGATCTCGGGACCACGTTCACGGCAGCGGCGGTCATCGAGGGGGGCTCGTCCCCCGAGATGGTGTCGCTCGGCTCCTCGGGTGCCGTCATACCCTCGGTGGTGCTGCTGCGCGACGACGGCACCATCGCCACCGGCCACGCCGCGGTGCAGCGCGGTGTGGAGGCGCCCGCGCAGGTGGCCCGTGAGTTCAAGCGACGGGTGGGCGACCCCGCCCCAGTGATGGTCGGCGGCACCCCGATCGCCGCCCACCTGTTGATGGGCCGGCTGCTGCGGTGGGTGCTCGAGCGGGTGGAGGAGCGCCATGGTGCCGCGCCCGCCCACACCGTCGTCACCCATCCGGCCAACTGGGGGGACTACAAGCGCGACTACCTGCGTCAGGCGGCGGAATGGGCCGGAATCGGGGAGTGGTCGCCGCTCACGGAGCCGGAGGCGGCGGCCATCCACTACGCCAGCCGGGAGCGGATCGAGGCAGGACAGTTGGTTGCGGTCTACGACCTCGGCGGCGGGACGTTCGACGCCGCCGTGCTGCGCCGTACCGGCGACGGCTTCGAGGTGGTGGGCAACCCGCAGGGGATCGAGAACCTCGGTGGTCTCGACTTCGACGAGGCCCTGTACAGCCACGTGCGGAGCGCCACGGGTCCGGCGTTCGCCGATCTCGACCCCGACGACCCGGCCGTGGTG
>Ga0214472_10005722_pt1 | contig 13082 bp, 14 predicted proteins | sample RVTome_6_FD_207662 | JGI IMG/M metagenome (GOLD analysis project Ga0214472, IMG submission 207662) | Soil microbial communities from uranium-contaminated site in the Upper Colorado River Basin, Wyoming, United States - RVT140D175 | ecosystem: Environmental > Terrestrial > Soil > Contaminated >... | reverse complement strand
GCGTGTTCCGATCCGCCCCCGTCACGCGCGAGGCGCAGGAATTCGCGGCGGCGGGCGAAGGGCAAAAGGAGGCCCTGCAACCACTGGTCGCTGTTCATCGATGCTCGTTTTCCGGGAGGCGCTCGATGCGGCAGGAGCGAGAGTTTAGCTCGCCATCTGGGCAAGTTCCAACTTCATTCGTGCCTTCAATTCGTCGAGTCCCTGGTGCGTCGCCCCACTGATCAAGAGGGCGTCCGTGCCGGCTGGCAGGCGCGGCGGCGCTTCGTCGAGCGACCAGAGATCGGCCTTGTTGAGACAGACGAGATGGCGCGCCCGCCCGAGCGTCGCCGCATACTTGCCCACCTCGTCGAGGAGCGAAGCGTAGCGCGCGGCGGGCTCGTCTGCGATGTCGAGCAGGAATATCAAGAGTCGCGTGCGCTCGACATGGCGCAAGAACGCGTGCCCCAGTCCCTTTCCATCGGCCGCACCCTCGATGAGTCCTGGAATGTCCGCGATGGTGCAGCTCTGGTAGGCGCCCAGGTCCATGATTCCCAGGTTCGGCACGAGCGTCGTGAAGGGATAGTCGGCGATCTTGGGTTTCGCCGAGGTCAGGGCCGCCAACAAGGTGCTCTTTCCGGCGTTGGGGAAACCCACGAGTCCGATGTCGGCGAGCAGCTTCAACTCGAGTCGGAGGCGTCGCGCCCCGCCGGGCCTGCCGGTGTCGGCGCGGCGCGGCGCCTGATCCGTCGCGCTTCGGAAGCGGTAGTTGCCGCGCCCGCCCTTGCCCCCGGCCGCGACTACGAGACGCTGGCCATCCTCGACGAGATCACCGAGCAGTTCACCACTCTCGTCGTCGTAGACGAGCGTGCCGCAGGGCACCAGGAGCGAGACATCCTCGCCGAAGGCTCCGGTCTTCTGACTGCCCTCGCCGGGGCGTCCTCGCTCAGCCTTGTATTTGCGACGGTAGCGAAAATCCAAGAGCGTGCCCACATTCGCGTCCGCCGTCAGGACCACGTCGCCGCCCTTGCCGCCATCACCCCCGGAGGGACCGCCACGCGGCACATAGGGCTCGCGCCGGAAGGCGATGCAGCCGGGCCCGCCCTGCCCGGCGGCGACGTCGATGATGACCTGGTCAATGAAGCGCATGGCGGTTTCCCGGGGGTCAACCCCTCCGCAGCCGCTCCGCGACGGCCTCTCCCACCTGGGACGTGCCGACCGCCGTGGGATCGTCCCGGCGTGCCTTCATATCGTAGGTCACGTGCTTGCCCTCGAGGATCACCGCGGCGATGGCATGTTCGAGACGACGCGCGGCACCGCTCTCGCCCAGATGATGCAGCATCATCACGCCCGAGAGCATCATCGCCATGGGATTGACCTTGTTCATGCCCTTGTACTTGGGCGCACTGCCGTGGGTGGCCTCGAAGAGGCCGATGTCGCTGCCGATGTTCGCTCCCGGGGCGACACCCAGCCCGCCGACGAGGCCCGCGCAGAGATCGCTGATGATGTCGCCGTAGAGATTCGGCAGCACGATGACGTCGTAGAGATCTGGCTTCTGCACGAGTTGCATGCACATGTTGTCGACGATGCGATCCTCGAACTCGATGTCCGTATTCTTCGCCGCGACTTCGCGGCTGACTTCCAGCCACAGGCCATCGGTGTACTTCATGATGTTGGCCTTGTGCACCGACGTGACCTTCTTGCGTCCCAGCTTGCGCGCGTAATCGAAGGCAAACTGGACGATCCGCTGTGTGCCGTACACGCTGATGGGCTTGATACTGATGCCCGCGTCGTCCCGAATCTTGTGCTTGTGATCGGCCATCCACGCGCGCAGTTCCCGCCCGTCCTCGCTGTTGCGCTCGAACTCGATTCCGGCATACAGATCTTCATGATTCTCGCGCACGACGATGAGGTCGATGCTCTCGTAGCGGCTGCGCACACCCTTGTAGCTCTTGCAGGGTCGCACGCAGGCGAAGAGATCGAGCTCCTTGCGAAGTGCGACGTTCACGCTCCGAAAGCCGGTGCCCACGGGCGTCGTGATGGGTCCTTTGATCCCCACCTTCGTGTCGCGAATGCTCTCGATGACGGCTTCGGGAAGCGGCGTGCCCTGCTCTTCGTAGACGTCGGTGCCGGCGTTTTCGATCTTCCAGTCGAATTTCACGCCGGTCGCCTCGAGCGCAGTCACGACGGCATCGGTGATCTCGGGGCCAGTTCCATCGCCGGGGATCAATGTCACGGGATAGCTCACGACAATCGTACCTTTTTTGAGGGAGTCACTTCGAGAATCAGGACGACAAGAAAAGGCTATTCGGCGCGCCTCGCACGGGAGTCCTCCGGCGCGAGGCGGCCGTGCTTGCGGAGATGAGGGATCAGCCCCCCCTCGGCGAGGATCGGGCGAATCGTCGAGGGCAGCGGCTCCACCTGGAGTTTCGTCTCCCGCGTGAGATTCTGTACCACGCCGCTCACCAGATTGACCTGCAGCTGATCGCCGTCCCGCGTGTCGCGGGGATCTCCCATGGCCACGGAGAGGCCGATGTTGATGGCGTTCCGATAGAAGATGCGCGCGAAGTCCACCGCCAGGACCAGGCGAATGCCAACGTCCTTGATCAGCCGCGGCGCGTCCTCCCGGCTGGAACCCTGGCCGAAGTTGCGCCCAGCCCAGAGGATGTCGCCCGGACGGAGTTTCTCGGCCAGGCCAGGTCGCAGTTCCGAGAAGAGCAGCTCACGCGGATCGACGTCACGCAGATCCGTGAAGGTCGCGTGCGGCAGAATCTGCCCCGTGTCGATGTCGTCTGGCAGCAGCCAGACCCTGCCGTGGAGTTCATGTGCCAAGGAGCAGCTCCCTCGGATCGGTGAGCCGTCCCGTCACGGCCGTCGCGGCCGCGGTGTAGGGGCTCGCCAGCCAGACGCGGGAGCTCGGGTCGCCCATCCGGCCTGGAAAATTGCGGCTCTGGGTGCTGACGCATCGCTGCCCCGGCCCCAGCACGCCCTGGTGAATCCCGACGCAGGGCCCGCAGCCGGGCGTCACCAGTGTCCCACCTGCCTCGATCAGCGCCCCCATGGCACCGGAACGGATCGTCTCTTCGAGCACGGCGGCGCTGGCCGGCGCCAACACCAGGCGCGTACCCGCGTCCACGGTGCGTCCGCGCAGGATCTGGGCCGCGGCCTCGAAGTCGCTCGCGCGGCCATTGGTGCAGCTGCCGATGACGACCTGGTCGATGCTCTCCGCGTCGGTCTCGCCGATCGGAGCGATATCGTCGTGGCGTCCCGGCAGGGCCACCAGCGGCTCCTGCGTGCTCATGTCCAACTTGAGATGCCGAGTATAAGAAGCATCTGCATCGGCAACTACAGGCTTACCGGTCCAGGGACGCCCGCGCCGCTCGAGATAGGCCACCGTGATCGCGTCGACAGCCATGAGCGCCGTCTTGGCGCCGACTTCCACGCCGAGATTCGCGAGCACCAGGCGCTCGTCGAAGGACAGCTGCTTCAACCCCTCGCCGGCAAACTCGAGGGATTGGTAGTTCGCACCCGCGGCCCCGAGGCGACCGATGATCTGGAGCATCAGGTCCTTGCTGCACACACCGGGCTCGAATCGGCCTTGGAGTTCGACCCGGATGCTGTCGGGCACGAGCAGCCAACACTCGGCCATGGCGATCGCGCAGGCGATGTCCGTGCTCCCCATGCCCAGGCCCACGGCACCGAGGGCACCGACGGTGCAGGTATGGCTGTCCGCCCCCACGATGATCTCGCCCGGACACGCATAGGACTCCACCATGCGCTGGTGGCTGATCCCGGAGCCCGGTGGGCTGAATCCGAAACCGAACTCCGTGATATCTCGCCGCAGCTCGGCCTGCCGCGCCGCGATTTCGGGGCTCGGTGGCGGCGCTCCGTGATCGACGAAGAGGACGGTGCGTTCGGCCAACTTGAGCTCCTGGCCCTGCAAGGCGCGCAGGCGCTCGATCACGCGCGGCGCCGTCCCATCCTGCAGCAGCACGCGGTCGACCGGGGCCACGACGATCTGGCCAGAGCGCACGGGGCGACGCAGCGAGTTCCCCAGGATCTTCTCGACCAGGGTCAGCCCCCCGAGGCTCATGGCGCGCCGCGTTCCGCAGCGAGTCGTCGGTCCAGGAAGCGGCGCATCCGAGCGAATGCATCGTCGAGGGTCTCGGTCGACGCGGCGAAGCTCAGGCGCACATGCTCGGCGTCGCCGAAGGCGCTGCCGGGCACGATCGCCACGGACTCCTCCTCGAGGAGCTGCTCGGCGAAGGCGTCGACGTCCATTCCCAGCGCGCTGATATCCAGATACAGATAGAACGCCCCGTCGGGGACGCGCCCGACGAGCGGTGTCAACTCGTCCAGGCGTCGGGCCAGATGGGCTCGCCGCGCAACGAAGGCCTCGCGCAGAGGGAGGATGAGTTCTTGGTTTGCAAGTGCTGCAATTGCAGCTTGTTGCGCGATCGCATTGATGTTTGACGTCATGTGTCCCTGCAGGGTGACCATGGCGCGCGTCCAGGCCGCGGGCGCCAGAGCCCAACCGACGCGCCACCCCGTCATGGCGAAACTCTTGGAGAGCCCCGAGACGATGCAACTGCGTTCGAAGAACGCGGGGCGCAGTCGTGCGGGGCTCACGTGCCCCTCCCTCGTGAACACCAGTTCCTCGTAGATCTCATCGCTGAGGAGCAGGCACTCGCTCGCTTCCAGAAGATCGAGGATCCCTTCCCAGTCACGGGCGGAGAGGACCGCGCCCGTGGGGTTGCACGGACTGTTGACGATCAGAAGACGCAGACCATCGCCGAGGGCGTCCGCGAAGGCGCCCATGTCAGGGCGAAAGCCGTCCTCTTTCGGACAGGGGATCTCGACGACCTCGCCGCCGACGGCCCGGATCTGCTCGACATAGCTCGTCCAGTAAGGGCTGAACACGCCCACGCGGTCGCCCGGATCGACGGTCGAAGCCAGGGCATTGAACAGGGCCTGTTTCGCGCCGTTGCAGATGATGACGCCGTCGGCGCCGAGTTCCCATCCCCAGCGCGAGGAGTAATGAGCCGCCACGCGCTGGCGCAGTTCCAGCACTCCCGCCGTCGGTGTGTAGCCGAAGTGGCCCTCGTCCAGCGCCGTGTGCGCCGCCCGCACGATGGGCGCCGGCGTCGGGAGGTCCGGCTCCCCCACCGTCAGGTTCAGCACCGGCCTGCCGGCGCGGGCGAGTTCGTTCGCCCGCGCCGCGAGCTCCAGTGTCGCGCTGGGCGTCGAGGCGAGAGCGCGCTTGCCCAGGAGTCTCATCGATCCGTCCTCCGATTCGCTTCCAAGAGGGCCACGGCGACGGTGTGCACCACATCGCGCGCCGTGCATCCCCGGCTCAGATCATAGAGCGGGCGCCGGAAGCCCTGGAGGATCGGGCCGATGGCCTCGAAGCCCCCCAGCCGCTGCGCCAACTTATAGCCGATGTTTCCCGAGTTCAGGTCAGGAAAGAGCAACACATTTGCCCGACCCGCAACCTCGCCACCGACGGCCTTTCCGGACGCGACCTCGGGCATGAGGGCCGCATCGAGCTGCAACTCGCCGTCGGCGATCAGGCCGCGGTCACAAAGTCGCTGCGCCACGGCCTGCATGCGCGCCGCCAGGGGATGCTGCGCGCTGCCCTTGGTCGAGAACGAGAGGCAGGCGATCCGCGCGACTTCCCCCACGATGGCCTCGAAATTGTCGGCACTCGCCTGGCCGATGGCGACCAGCTGGTCGTCGTCGGGTTCGGGAAGCACGGCGGAATCCGCGAAATAGAGCGCGCGCTCGAATCTGCCGCCCGCCGGCGGCATCATCAGGAAGGCGCCGCTGAGCAGAGTGACTCCTTCGGCAAGACCCACATGATGCAGGCCGGCGCGAATGACATCGGCCGTCGAATGTGTCGCACCAGCAACCAGCGCGTCCGCCGCGCCTGCGGCCAGCAGACCCGCGGCGAATTGGAGCGGATCATCGACCAGGGTACGAGCCTCGTCGAGGCGCATCCCCCTGGCGCAGCGTCGGTCGTGCAGCGCCAAAGCCAGCGCCTCGCGCCGCGCGTCGTCGAGGGGATCGACGACCTCGAACGCGCCAGGGTCGGCGCCCTCGGTCGCGATCGCCGCCCGAAGTAGTTTCGCCGGCCCCACGAGGACCGGTCGCGCGATGGCGAGCTCGCGCAGCGCGATCGCGGCACGGAGCACGCGCGGGTCGATGGCCTCCGGCAGCAACACCGTGCCAGCGACGGCGGCGGCACGACGGCGCAGCGCCGCGCAGGGATCCCCCGGCAGAAGCAGCGCCTCGACCAGACCTGCGGCGTCCTCGCTCAAGAACTCTCGCCGGGCTGCGCGCGCATGCGCTCGAGGATATTCGGCGGCACCAGCGCGCTCACGTCGCCACCGTGTTGATGGATGTCCTTCACGAGGGAACTCGAGATGCTCAGGACCTCTTCGCTCGGCATCAGAAAGATCACGTCGAACGACGGCAACAGGCGGCGGTTCATGAGGGCCATCGTGTACTCGTATTCGAAATCCTGATAGAGGCGCACGCCGCGAATCACGACGTCGACGTCGAGCCGTTCGAACTCCTGGATGAGCATCCCCTCGAAGGGTACCGCCTCGACGTTGTCGAACTCCTCGATGACATCGCTCAACATCTCGAGCCGCTCGGCGAGATCGAACAGAGTCTCCTTGCCCCCACTCGCCGCGACCGCCACGACCACCCGATCGAAGAGTCGAGACGCGCGGCGGATCACGTCGAGATGTCCGTTCGTCAGTGGATCGAACGTGCCGGGGTACAACGCCTTCTTCACCGGGAGCCTCCTTCGATGATCGTGAACGCCGCGCCGCCGTGGTGGCGGGTGCGCACCGTGCACAGCTGCGAACTCTCAAGTAAGGGCAGATTGGCCGCGGCCGCGTGCTCCAAGATGAAGGCTCTGGCGCGACCCGATTCTACCAAGCGCCAACCAACAGGCAAGAGGATGCCCGGATCGAGGGGGCCATAGGGAGGATCGGCGAAGATGCCGTCGTAGTGCGCTTCTGCCTCCTCCAGAACCTTCGTGAGCCAGCGGCGGGCATCCCCCCTGTGGATGCGCCAGTGCGCTGGCTCGATCTTCAGGAGTTCGAGATTCGACGCGAGAGCCCTCAGAGCCGCGGGCTCGAGTTCCACGAAGGAGCAGTGCTCGGCGCCCCTGCCGATCGCCTCGATGCCGAAGCCGCCGACGCCGCAGAAGAGGTCGGCCCAGCTCCCCGTCAGATCTTCGCCTAGCAGCGAGAAGAGGCTCGACCTGAGCTTCGCGCTGCTGGGGCGGCTCGCCAGGGAACCCGGCTGCAGGAGGCGCCGCCCCTTGAAGCGGCCCCCCTGGATTCGAATCAACGGTTCTGCTCCCGGCCGCCGGATTCCAGCTCCCCCAGCCGCTCCCTCATCTCGCGTACCACGCGTCCGGGAGCCTGCTTCCCGGCCGCCTCGATCCTGCACGCGGCAACCTCCGCATAGAGCGCCCGCCGCTTCGCGTGGAGCGCTTCGAGACCTTTCATGCCCAGGCGCGTGAACAGGGGACGTCGGGCGGCGGCCTCCTCCAGGCGACGCCGGATGAGCTCGAAGGGTGGATCGATCCACAGGACCGTCGAGTCATTGGCCAGAAGTTCGCGATTGCCGGCGCTTTCGACGACGCCGCCCCCCGTCGCCAGCACCGTGCCCTCTTGCAGACACTCGCGGAGCGATTCGCTCTCGAGGCGGCGGAATTCGCCCTCGCCGTGGCGGTCGAAGATTTCGGAGATGCTCATCCCGCACTTCACCACCACCCGCTCGTCCAAATCGATGAATTCGCGTTCCAGCTCCTGGGCGAGGCGACGCCCGAGCGTCGTCTTGCCCGAGGCCATGAACCCGACGAGCGTGACTGCTTTTGGCATCAACACGAGAGTCCCCCCATCCTCGTTCGCAATTCGGCCCCGTAGCGCTCGACACTCGCCTTCAAGCGCTCCATCGTGTCCGACGCGAAGGAATCCAGGAGAGCGTCCGCGAGAGTCAGAGATACGACAGCCTCGGCAATGACGCCCGCGGCGGGGACCGCGCAGATATCGCTGCGCTCGAACCCCGCTCTTGCCGCCCGGTTGGAGCGCATGTCGACGGACGACAGCGCCTTCTTGAGGGTGCTGATGGGCTTCAGCGCGCCGCGACAGACGAGTGGCTCACCCGTCGTCATGCCGCCTTCGAGACCACCTGCGCGGTTCGAGCCGCGACGCGGCAGCCCGCCCTCCACCGGAAAGATCTCGTCGTGCACCTGGCTGCCCAACCGGTGGGCGTTGTCGAACGCCGGACCGATCTCACAGCCCTTCACCGCCGGAATGGACAGGAGCGCGAACGCGAGTTTCGCGTCGAGCTTGCGGTCGGGGGCCATGCTGCTGCCGAGGCCGACGGGCAGGCCGCTGACGATCACCTCGAAGATTCCCCCGAGGCTGTCCCCCGCCGCTGCCGCCTCGTCGATGGCGGCGCGCATCCGGTCCTCCCCCTCGGCCGCCCTCATGTCGTTGGCTTCGGCCCGCCTGCGGATCTCATCGAGGCTCATGGCGTCGACGGCGGCTTCGGCCGTGCCGATGGAGCGGACATGGCTGAAGACGTCGATGGAGAGCTCCCCGAGGAGGGCACGGGCCACCTCCCCCGCCGCGACCCGCGCGACCGTCTCGCGCGCGCTCGCCCGCTCGAGGACGTCACGGGCGTCTTCGTGACCGTACTTGAGCATGCCTGCCAGGTCGGCGTGGCCCGGTCGCGGACGGTGCAGCGCGCGGTCACGCTCCTGCGGGGCCGCGCCGAAGGCCTCGAGCACCTGAGCCCAATTCTCGTGGTCGCGGTTGCGGACGGCGATACAGATCGGCGCCCCGGTCGTCTGTCCGTGCCGTACGCCGCCAAGGAACTCGGCCTCGTCCCGTTCGATCTGCTGGCGATTGCCGCGGCCATAGCCGAGCTGACGCCGCCGCATCCCCTGGGCGATGCACTCCGGATCCAGCCTCAGCCCGGACGGCACGCCGTCCAGGATGACGCTGATTTGCGGGCCGTGAGATTCGCCCGCCGTCAAGAATCGCAACACTGCTACCGACCTCCCTGAACTCCGGCAGAGGTTAGGCCAGCAGGAGGCACCATGACAAGAAAAGGCCCGCCCTCTTTCGAGGCCGGGCCTTCTCGGCTGAAGGCAAGCTCAGGCGGCGATCAGTTGCTGGAGGTCAGCTTGGCTTTGATGCGATCTTGGATGTTCTCCTTGAGTTGGAACTCCCGCTCGGTGCCGACGCCCTTCTCTTCGATGATGGTCGGCGTGAGGAAGACCACCAGCTCACGCTGCTCGTCGTTGGTGCTCTCGCTGCGGAAGAGCGCGCCAAACAGCGGGATGCTCTTCAGGAATGGCACGCCCGAGGTGAATGTGGTCGAGAGGCTTCGGATCAGGCCAGCGATGACGGCCGTCTCGCGATTGCCCACCAGCACGCGTGTGTCGGCCTCACTCGTATTGATGATCACACCGCCCTGAACCGTCGCCTGGCTGGAGAGATCACTCACCTCAGGATGCACGTCCAGCGTGATCTGCGAGTCGCTGTTGATGTGCGGCGTCACGATGAGACGGATACCGATGGTCTCCAGGCGGGTCACGGAGTTTCCGGCCATGTCCTGGGTGATCAGCGGGATCTTCTTGCCGACGAGGATGTTGGCCTCTCGGTTGTCGGTCGTGGTGATCTTCGGATTCGAGATGATTTCCGCGACGTTGTCGCGGGCCAGTGCTTGAATCGTTCCGCGCAGCTCGCCGAAGTCGGTGATGGTCCCGATGCGCAGCTGACCCGCCACCTCGGTGATGGGCGCAGAGACGGCAGCATCGCCGAACAGGTTCGTTCCGGTGTCGACGTTGAAGGCACCCCAATCGACGCCGAGCTCGCTGCTCCTACGGCTGTCGAGATCGATCAAGAGGGCATCGATGTGCACCTGCGGCGTCCGCGTGTCGAGCTCGCGGGCCAACTCGGCCACTGCATCGACGCTCCCGGGGATGTCGTTGACGATGAGGCTATTCGTGCGGGCATCGACCTGCACGGTGCCACGATTTGTCAGGACCTCGCTGACCGCTCCCTTGATTTCTTCCGCATTGGCGAAGTCGATGGGGACGATGCGCGTCACCAGGGCCTCGAGTTCGTCGCTGCGTCGATCGGCGGACTTCTCGAGGAGCTTCGCCTCGCGAAGCGACTCGGCGGTGTCCACGCGGATGATCCCGTTCTCCTCGACGAAGCCGAAGCCATGGGCGCGGAGGATCACGGAGAGCGCCTCGCGCCAAGGCACGTCACGCAGACTCACGGTGACCCGGCCCTCGACTGCCGGCGACGCGATGACATTGCGGCCGGAGAAGTCGGAGATCGAACGCAGGATCGTCTTGATGTCCGCGTTCTGGAGATTGATCGTCATGGTGCGCGCATAGCTCGCGTCATCGTCGCGACGTTCGGTCTCGGCGACCTGATCGAGGTCCGCGGGATCCTGATAGTGGTCACTCAGCGAGAGCTCGTCACGATGCGTCGCGAGATCGGCCAGGGTCAGATCTTCCGAGACGCCGATGAGGGCGAGAGTCGAAGGATCGTTGGCCAGCTCCGCTTGGCGCAGCTGTAGATTCTCGACCTCGGTCGGGAAGTTTCCACCCACGACTCGCAGGCCATTGGCTGTCCGCTGCACCTGTAGCGAACGGCCCGACGCCAGGTCGAACACCACGCGCGTGACAGGCTGCGGATCGGTCGCGAACTGGCTGGTGCGGATCGAACTGATCCAGCCACCGTCGCCATCCAGACGCGATTGCTTGACCTGATTGGTCGCGCCCAGGAGATCCACGACGAGACGCGGGGGATTGTTCATGCGGAAGGTGCGATGGTTGAACTCGCCCCGCGTGAGCAGTTGGATCTCGACCGCATCCTCGGATGGAACGAGCTCCACCGCGGAGAGCTGGGCCGATGCCCAGGCAGAGAGCGGCGACAGGACTGCCGCAGCCATCAGGAGCGCCATCATGAGAAGCTTCCGTTGCTTCAACTCGATGATCATGAACTCATCCCTCTCGATTCTCGAGTCGCAGGACGACTCGTGACGTCATTCCATAGAGGCTCACAGAAGCGACGACACTGTTGTCAGTGACCGCTGTGATCCGGCCGTTTCGTACTTTGTCACCCACGCGCAAGATGAAGCCGTTGCCTGAACCATCTTCGATCATCGCGAAGCGGTCCGTCGTCCCGGAAACGATGCCCACCAGTTGAGCCACGTTCATGTCGACGATCTCGGTGTTCTTCAACGGTTCGAACTCGCCCGTGACGAGTGCCTTGGTCAAATCCGGCCGGCCGTAGCTGCGATAGAACACTTCGTTGCGGCGGATCGATCGGATACGTGACTGATTCTCATCACCCGGAGTGGCAGCCTTCAGCTCATGTGTCGCCGGGGGCTGTGAACCCTCGTCGGCGAAGGCCGCCATGGCGCCTCCGAGCGCCAGGGCGAACGAACACAGAAGGAAGATCCTCATCAGTGGCTACCTCCCGCATGGCTCTTGGCCGCGGCGATGGTGTTGGCCGCAGGCGGCCTCGTCGAAACCGTCGATGTCTGGGTCAAGTTGGGGTTGCTGCCCACGTCGCTGCTTCCAGCGGGCCTCGCGACGTTCTCCATGCTGTAGGTCAGGATCTGCATGGTCGCCGTGACCGTGTGGTTGATGTCGTCCCTGGCCTGGTCCTGAGGCTTCGTGCCTTTGAGCTTCAGATTGCGGATGTTGATGATCCGATCGAGATTCGCGAGCTGGCTGATGAAGGATCCAACTTGGTGGTACCCTCCCTCCAGCTCGACGCTGATCGGATTCTCCGTATAGAAACCGTGGCCGACGGCCGGTTGCGGCTCGAAGCGGACGAACTCGAGGCCAGCCTGCGTTCCCGCGGCGCTGATACGCCGCAGCAGTGGACTGATCTCGTTCTCTTCGGGCAGGAGTCCCTGCGCGACAGTCCATTGCCGATGGAGATACTCGAACTCGCGTTCCAGCTTCGCCATGTTCCCAACGACCAGACGCGCACGTTCGAGTTCACGGCTGAGCTTCTCGTGCTCCTCCGTCAGCTCGTCGATTTGGTGCTTCTGAGAGGGATAGGTGAAGCCAATCATCGTCGTCCCGAAGAACAGGTACAGAATGCCGGCACAGAGAAAGCCCGTGATTAGCAACTTTTGGATCTTTGGATCCTGGAGGTCCATGTTCACCCTTTCTCCTGGCTAGCGTGCGTCGGTAACGGGTTGCATGGGCTGGCTCACATCTGCGGTGAGCGAGAACTCCATGACCTTGGCCTTGTTGATCATTCCCCGATTCGAGAATTCGAGATCGGCGATTCTGTAGTAGTCACTCCGGGACACGTCGCGGATGAAATCCGCGACGACGAAGTTGTTGAAGGTGTAACCCTTGACCTCGACGCGGCCGGGATTGATCTCGCTGTACTCGGACAGCCAGGCGTTCTCCGGCCAGTGGCGGGAGAGTTCACTCATGAGATGCACGCGCAGATAGCGCTCGCGGTCCAACTCGGTGATGGCGGCGAGGCGTTGATCCAGGGCCTCACGTTCGCGCTCGAGCTGCTTGATCCGAGCGATCTGAGGCACCAGCTTCTGGTTCTCCGTCCGCGCCTTGTCGACCAGATCGGTGATCCGGTCCAGGGACCGCTTCTGGAAAAAGAAGGTGCCAAAGCAGATCAAGAGCACAGCCGCGGCCACGAAGACAGGCACGAACGAGCCGATCTCCGGCATTTTGAAACTGCGAATCCGAGGGACATCCTCGTTGGGCAGAAGATTGATCCGAATCATGAGTTGCCCCCCATGTTGCGAACGCCCAGTCCAACGCAGACTGCAAGCAGTGGGGAGATCGCGGCGAGGTCGTAGTCCTGGAAGAGATCGGCCTCGTAGCCGATGCCCGTGAGCGGATCACCCTCGTCCACTTCGAATCCGTGGCGGTCCTTCAGGAAGTTGGCAAGACCCGGGAAGCGTCCGCCGCCCCCGGAAAGCACGACGCGATCGATCGTTTCTGCGTCGCCGGAAGTGCGCAGGAAGCTGAGGCTCCGCTCGATACCCGTGCTGAGATCCTCGGCCACGCCGGA
>Ga0214472_10005719_pt1 | contig 13089 bp, 9 predicted proteins | sample RVTome_6_FD_207662 | JGI IMG/M metagenome (GOLD analysis project Ga0214472, IMG submission 207662) | Soil microbial communities from uranium-contaminated site in the Upper Colorado River Basin, Wyoming, United States - RVT140D175 | ecosystem: Environmental > Terrestrial > Soil > Contaminated >... | reverse complement strand
GGTGGCGATCAGCTCGTTGGACTCGACCAGATTGCTCTTCCAATACCCCTTGCCCAGGCTGTTCTGGCGCTTGAGCAATTCCGCCGCGCCGGCCCGGTACCAGTCATGGGGACCGATGAACCGCTGCGCGGTCAGGCGGCCGACGCGCTCCACTCCGTACATGTAATAGAGCCAGTACTGATTGTCTCCGGGGTTTGATTCCCAATCGAACTTCTGCCCCAGCCAGCGGACCGCCCTGGCCAGCTCGGTGAGTTCCTCCTGTTCGCCGCAGCATTGCACCCGACCGTCGATCACCCGTGCGTCGCCGCTATGGACGCTGCCCGAGGAGATGATCAATGCGCCGATGCCGGCGCAGGTCATGCTGCCGGTGCCGGACATGCCGGGCTGATAGCCAAAGGAGCCGTCGCCGTTTTGCACGCCGGCGCCGGTCCAATAGGCCAGGGCCAGCCGCCAGGTTTGTTCGCCCGCGGCCACGCCCACGCGCTCCGCTTCGTGCAGCGCCAACAGCGCGAACTGCGCGTTGGAGTGGTCGCCGCCGGCGCTGGGATAACCCCAGCTTCCCTTCTTCTGGCCCTGGTCGATCTGCGTTCGTTCCAGCCATTTGACGTTGCGGCGGATCAGCGCCAGGTCCTTCTGCGGCTGCGCGGCGCAAAAGACCATTGTTTGCAGCGCCACGGCATACGTCTTGCTCAGCTCAATCTGGCGCAGGTGTCCAAGCGCGCGGCGAACGCTGTCGTCCTCCACGCCAACGCCGGCGTTGAGCAGGGCCAGCGTACACAACGGCGTGAGGCCGCCGCCAAACAGCTCGTTGTCCGGCCAGGTGCCGTCAGCTTTTTGGGAAGTCTTGATGTACTCGATCCCCCGGTCGATCGCCCGTTGCACCTCTTCCGGCGCCAGGTCGACCGGCCGCGGCGCCTGAGCCGTCGCGACTCCGGGAGCCGTCATGAAAAGCAAAGCAAGTAGTCGGCAAACGGCAGCTTTGCTTGGTGATAACCAGTTCCCTAGGATTCGCCCGAAGGGATTGTTCGCCCTAAAGGGTCGCGACGATGTGTAGTAGTTTCGCGGCGTGAACGCGGAGTTTGATCGCCGCGTAGCGGCGCGGTCGTCTAGCCTGGGGCGCCAGCCCCAGGACTTGAGAACACGGAAACAACGAAGCCCCTTTAGGGGCGCTGTGGGATGAACCGTATCATCTGCTCCGCCCCTAAAGGGGCGGGCGTTTTCGGTGGAGTTGCCTTCCAGGGGCTTGCGCCCCTGGCTACGTGACTGCACCCGTTGCGGGGCTATGGGCCTGGATGCCGATCGCCTCGTTTGTGTGTCGTTTCCGACAACGCGCCACCCCTCTAGCGACGACCTGTCAAATCGAATGTCCATACGTTGGGCCTCGCGAAGAATCGGGCGCACTCCACGCAAGTATCCTACGCCGCATGGGTTAAGTCGGCAACAAGCGGTTGCGTGCGTTGCTGGTTTATTTGACGGGCTATAGAATAGTAGGGTTATTTTGCGCTCGCCGGTCCAGTCGGCCAGTTTCGCGCGGGAGAACTGGCTCGTCAGCACGGTTGTGCCGGTATTTGCGCCCACACGCCGCGCGCGAAATCGCTCTACGGCGATGCGACTTAAAAGCATGACCCATCGCCTCAAGCTACTTCCTTCCAGCCAGAAAAACCGACAGCACCGCAAAGGATTCGCGTTGGCCACCAAGTCGCGTAGTCTCGGAGACGTCCTGCAAGAGTTCAGCCAGCATCGGCACGTGATGCAGGAGGAACTGCAAAAGGTCATCGTCGGCCAGGATGCGGTCATCGAGCAGATGTTCGCCGCCGTGTTCACCCGCGGGCATTGCCTGTTGGAGGGCGTGCCGGGCCTGGCCAAGACGCTGCTGGTCAGCACATTGGCGCAGATTCTCGATATCCGCTTCAAGCGGATTCAGTTCACTCCCGACCTGATGCCCTCGGACATCACCGGCACCAATGTGTTGGAAGAGACAGAAGATGGCCGCCGGAACTTCCGCTTTATGGAAGGTCCGGTGTTCACCAACATCCTGCTGGCCGACGAGATCAACCGCACCCCGCCCAAAACCCAGGCCGCGCTGTTGCAGGCGATGCAGGAGCGGCAGATCTCAGTGGGGCAGACCACGTACGACCTGCCCGACCCGTTCTTCACCATCGCCACGCAGAACCCGATCGAACAGGAAGGCACGTACCCGTTGCCCGAAGCGCAATTGGACCGCTTCATGTTCAACATCAAGGTCGATTACCCTTCGGAGGCCGAAGAAGAGAAGATTCTGGCGGCTACCACTCGGAACGAAAAACCGGACGTCCGCAAGGTGCTCTCCGGCCGGGCGATCGTCAACTTGCAGAAACTGGTCGGATCGGTGGCCGTCAGTGAGTACATCATCAAGTACGTCTCCAAATTGGTCCGAGCCACGCGGCCGGCCGACGCCTCGGCCCCCAAGTTCGTGCGCGAACTGGTCGACTGGGGCGCCGGTCCCCGCGCCGGGCAATTCCTGATTCACGGCGGCAAGGCGCTGGCCGCCATGGACGGCCGGTTCTCCGTGGCCATCGAAGACGTGCAAAAGGTGGCCGTCCCCGTCCTGCGGCACCGCATCAGCACCAACTTTCAGGCCCAGGCCGAGGGGATGAACAGTGAGACGATTGTCGATCGGTTGCTCCAGCAGATTCCCACGCCGGAGATACCGAAGTACGAGTAAGCAGGTGCATTGCAATGGCCATCTACAAGATCCAAACCAAAGGTTTCCAGAAGATCGAAGAAACCTCGTTCTCCACGTCACGCGTTGGAGAGCGTGCTGACCTGCAGCGACTGCTACGCACCAACCATCAGGGCCATCAATGACCTGATCCAGGCGTTCCGAGACCATCGGATAGCATGCTCGAAAACCGAGGACGAATAATGAAAGTCACGACTTATGAAGGCGTCGTCGAGAACGGCCGCGTCGAGCTGCCGGCGGGGGTCTCGCTTCCCGAAAAGGCAAAGGTCTACGTCGTAGTACCGGGGGAGGTCGAGATCGAGACCCCGCGGGTGGCCCACATATACAGCCCGCGCCTGGCGCACCCCGAGCGGGCGAAGGATTTTGCCAAGACTGTCACCGTTATCGATGTTGATGAGCGACCCGATGCCCAGTTATGACAGCGAGAGGTTCGATCCGCCCGCACCAGTGGCAACGGTGACGCTCCTCACGAAAGACAGCCAGAAGAGTCTTAACGGCGTCGTGATGCTGATTGACTCGGGGGCTGATGTGAGCCTGATTCCTGAATGGTCGGTCCGAAGATTGGCGTTAGCGGTCAAGGAGGAACAAGACTATGAGTTAATCGCCTTTGACGGCAGCGTGAGCGTTGCCCGGTCTGTAGAATGCGAGTTGATCTTCTTGGGAAGAGCCTACGGCGGCATTTATCTGGTCCTCGACGGGGATAGCGGAATTCTTGGCCGAGACGTACTCAACCAAATGTCCCTGGTGCTCGATGGACCTCGGCTGAATTGGCGCGAAGAGAGCGCCGTGGAATGATACCCGATCACGTCGGCGCGCTGCCATGTCCACCGCCGAGCGATACCTTAAACCTGAAGTCGTACGGCAGATCAAGCGGCTGGATCTGCGCGCGCAGTTTATCGTGAAGGGGTTTTTGCAGGGGCTGCACGCCAGCCCGTTTCACGGGTTTTCGGTCGAATTCAGCGAACATCGCAAGTACACGCCCGGCGACAACCCGCAGGACATCGATTGGTTCGTGTATGCCAAGACCGACAAGCACTACGTGAAGAAGTTCGAGGCCGAGACGAACATCACCGGCTACCTGGTGATGGACCTGAGCCGGTCGATGGCCTACACGTACCGGCAGGAGTTGACCAAGTTCGACTACGCCATCTGTCTGGCCGCCGCGCTTTGCTACCTGATGGTGCACCAGCAGGACCCGGTCGGGTTGATCACGTTCGACGATCGGATTCGCGACAGCCTCGCCCCGCGTTCGAAACGTGCACAGTTAGGCAACGTCCTATCCGTGCTCTCGAAGCTCAGCCCATCGGGCCAGACGGAGATTGCCAAGAGCGTGTCGCAGGTGGCCGCCATGCTCAGGCATCGCAGCCTGGTGATGTTGTTCTCCGACCTGTTGGCCGAACCGGAACCGATCATCCAGTCGCTCAGGCAGTTGCGCCATCGAGGCCACGACGTGATCTTGTTTCACATCCTGGACGAGGCGGAAGTCGCGTTCCCATTTGACGGCATGGTCGAGCTGGAAGACCCCGAGTCGCACGAAACGCTGCAAGTGGACGCCGCGGGGTTCCGCAGCGACTATGTGGCCGAACTCAACAGCTTCCGCGACACGTATCGTAAAGAGTGCTTTCAAAGCGGCATCGATTACGTCGCCCTGGACACGAGCATGCAGTTCGACAAGGCGTTGGTCGAATACCTGGCAAATCGCCGGATGAGGTGCTGAGACCGTGGGGTTTTTCAATCTCAGCTTGTTGGCCGGAGCGGCACTGGCGGCGTTGCCGATCGTGCTGCATCTGATCATGCGCCAACAGCCCCGTCATCTGGAGTTCCCCGCGCTCCGGTTCGTACGGCGGCGGCGCGACGCCAATCGCCGGCGGCTGCGGCTGCGGCATCTGATCTTGCTCGCGCTGCGCGTGGCGGCGATTTGCCTGTTGGCCGCGGCGCTGGCCCGACCGTTCATCATGGTCTCGGCCGGCGCGTGGGGAGGTCAGGAAGCGCCGGTCGCCGCGGCGCTGGTGTTCGACACCAATCTGCGAATGGAGTACCGGCACGAGAACCGCAGCCGGCTCGAAGCCGCGAGCGAAACCGCCCTCTGGCTGCTGCCGCAGTTGCCGGCCGACAGCGAGGTGGCCGTCGTCGACACCGGTCCAGGAGCAGCCATCTTTCAGATCGACCTGGGCGCGGCCAAACAACGCGTCGAGCGCTTGCAGGCGGAGGCCGTCAGCCGTCCGCTCGTCGAAGTGCTGCCGGACGCCTTGGAGTTGTTGCGCAAAAGCGAACTGTCACGCAAGGAAGTCTATTTGTTCACCGATCTCACGCAGGCGGCCTGGCCGCGTGAGGAAGTCGCCCGATTGCAGCGTGAACTGGCCGCAACCGAGGGCGTCGGCGTCTACGTCATCGACGTCGGCGTCGCCGAGCCGCGGAATTTCTCGCTAGGACAACTGCGGCAAAGCGATCAGCGAATATCCGTTCACGGGCGCCTGCGGCTGTCGGCCGAACTCAGCAACATCGGTCCTGGCGGCGAGCGCGGCGTTGAGGCCTACTTGCTGGACTCCGCGGGCACTCCGCAGATGGTCGGCCGGCAAACCCTCCAAGCCGCTGAGAACTCGCAACTGCCCAGCGAATTCAACATCCCCGCCCCCGACGTGGGCTCGCACCAAGGCTACGTGCAAATCGTCGGCGAGGATCCGTTGGCGGCCGATGATCGGCGATTTTTTACTTTCGAGGTCCAGCCCGCCTGGCGGGTGTTGGTCGCCGCGCCGTCGCCGCACTATGATCGGGCCTTCGCGCTGACCGAGGCTTTAGCCCCCACCGCGGCCCGCGAAACGGGCCAGGCCCGCTTCGCTTGCGAAGTGACGACGCTGGAAGATTTGCCGCAGCGCGAACTGAGAGAGTTTGCCGCCGTCTGCCTGCTGGATCCCGCGCCACTGTCAGATTTCTCCTGGCAACAACTGCGCGACTACGCCTACGCGGGCGGCGGAGTGGCCTTGTTTCTGGGTCCCCATGCCGACACGCAAGGCTTCAACCAACCGGCCGCCGGGGAAGTGCTGCCCGGCAAGCTGCTGCGGCAAGCCCGCTATCCCGACGGCAATCTGCAACTGGCGCCCGACGACTACCAACATCCGCTGCTGCGCGCCTTCGCGCCGCTGGCCAGCTCCGTCCCGTGGTCCGCTTCGCCGGTCGTGCGGTACTGGCAACTGGGCGATTTGGCGGCCGACGCCGGTGCGGTGATTGCCTATTCCAATACGGACGCCGCGGTGATTGAACGCACAATCGGCGCCGGCCGCGCGATCACCTTCACCACGCCTGTCTCCCAACTGCCCGCGGAGCGCGCGTGGAACTACCTGCTGTCAGGCGGCGACTCCTGGCCGTTTTTCGTGCTGCTGAACGAAACGATGCTCTACTTGGTGGGCAGTGCGGACGTGCAACTCAACTATCAACCCGGCCAGGCGGCCGTCATCCCGCTGGACGATACCGAACGCATTGCCAGTTATCTGCTGATGACCCCGCGCGGCGATCCGCTGCGGCAAAACGCCGGACTTGAGGGCGATGCGTTGGTCGTCACGGCCACCGATTGGCACGGCAACTATCGGCTGCGCGCCGGCGGCGAAACAGCGGGCTTGGACCGCGGTTTCAGCGTCAACCTGCCGGAGGCCGAGCTGCGTCTCGATCGATTGGAAGATGACGCCCTGGACGACATCTTCGGCGAGAACGAGTACCGCCTGGCACGCGACACCGACGAGATCGACCGCGAGATCAGCGTCGGCCGCGCGGGCCGTGAGTTGTATCCCTGGCTGATGGCGTTGTTGGCCGTGGTGCTGGGCGCCGAACAAGTGGTCGCCAACCGTTTCTACGCCGGCCGCGGGGAGAAATCAAACCCGTGACGCGCTTGACGTTCAGTCCGGTCGGCGGGTATTGGGCGGTCGCCGTGGCCCTGTTGATCTTAATCGCCCTGATGTATTTCGGCCCGGTGAGCCGGCGGATCACCCGCAGCCGCAAACACATCCTGGCGGCGATTCGCATGGCGATCATCTTGCTGGTCGCGTTGGCCCTGTTGCGGCCGACCCTGGTTTATTCGACGATCCAAAAACGATCGGCCACGTTGGTCGTGCTGGTCGACCGTTCCCGCAGCATGTTGGTGACCGACGGCGTCGGCCGCGCCACGCGTTGGCAGGAACTGCGGGACGCGCTGGATCGTGCGCTTCCGGAACTTGCGGCGTTGGATGAAGATTTGGAATTGAAAATCTACACTTTCGACTCCGACGCGCAACAAGTCGACTTTACCGGCGGCACGCTCGATCTGGAAAATGATCCCGACGGCCAGCAGTCGGCCATCGGCGCGGTCCTCAAAGACGTCTTACAGCGCGAGGCCGGCAAGCGGCTGGCCGGAGTGGTGCTGTTGAGCGACGGGGCGCAGCGGGCGATCGCGCCGCGCGACGAATTGCCGCACGTCGAGGCGCGGCGGCTAGCCGACGTGGGCAGCCCGCTATACACGCTGGCCTTTGGCCAACCGCGCGGACTGGGCCAATCGCGCGACATCGCGGTCCGGGACCTGCTGGCCAGCCGCACGGTATTTGAGAAAAACGAATTGGAAGTCACCAGCACGGTGCAGATCGACGGATTCGTCGATCAAAACGTCGTCGTCGAGCTTTTGTATGAGACGTCGCCAGGCCAGATGGAAGTGGTCGATTCCACCACGATCTCGACCAGCCAGAGCGGTTCGCAATTGCCCGTAAAATTCACGTACGTTCCGCAGTCCCAGGGGGGCTTTGCCGAACACAAGCTCACGCTGCGGGCCGTCCAAAAGCCGGGCGAGCTGGTTACCACGAACAATCAGCTTAGCACCATCGTCACGGTGTTGCAGGGCGGACTGAATGTACTTTACATCGAAGGCGCCTTCCGGGCCGAACAGAAATGGCTGCGTTGGGCGCTGGACGCCTCGCCCGACATCCAGGTGGACCATTTGCGGCTGGACGCGCAAAAGCCCGACACCCGCCCGGCCGATCTGGCCGCGCGGTTTGAGCCGGGCAAATACGACGTCACCATGTTCGGCGACGTCGACTCTTCGGCCTTCCGCGAGAGCGAACTGGAGCAATTGGCCCGCACTATCCAAGGTGGGGCCGGATTTATCATGAACGGCGGTTTTCACAGTTTCGGTCCCGGCGGGTACGGCCGCACGCCGCTGGCGGCGGTGCTGCCGATTGTCATTGACCGCACCGAACGGCAACGTTTCAGCGAACCGATCGTCCCGGATTTGCACCTGCCGGGCAAAAGGCAGATGCGACCCACGGTGCCCCTCGGCCGCGATCATCCCGTGATGCAACTGGCCCCTGGGCCGGCGAACCTCGACGCCTGGCAGCGGCTGCCGGAGCTGGAAGGGGCCAATCGCTTCCGCGGCGTGAAGCCGCTGGCGGCGGTGTTGGCCGAAACATTGCAAGGCGAGCCGCTGTTGGTCCAGGGTCAGTTCGGAGAAGGCCGCGTGTTGGCATTCGCCGGCGATTCGACCTGGCTATGGTGGACACAAGGCCACGAAGCGGCGCACAAGCGTTTTTGGCGGCAGGCGATTCTCTGGCTGGCCAAGGTCGATGCCCCCAGCGACGGCACGGTTTGGGTCCGGCTGGAGCCGCGCCGCTTCGCGCCCGGCAGCCGCGTGCAGTTCACCGCCGGATTTGAACCGGCGGCCGGCGAAGCGCCCGCCGACGTGCAATTCACCGCGCGGCTGAAGCGCCCGGACGGCACTATTGAGCCGATTCGCATGGCGCGGCAGGGCGACGAGTTCGCAGGCTCGATTCTCGACACGCGCCAATCGGGCGACTACGTGATCGAAGTGCAAGCCGCGGCGGCCGCTCAACCGCTCGGCGAGGGCCGCGCCCGGTTCCTGGTCTATGAGCAAGACCTGGAATTGGACAATCCGGCCGCCGACCCGGCGTTGTTGGCCACGCTGGCCGGCATGACCGGCGGCGAAAAACTGCTGCCCGAGCAATTGCCCGGACTGTTGCGGCAGATTCAAGAGGACGCCGGCGAATTGGACGTAGAAACGCAGCGAAAAGAAACGCTGTGGGACCGCTGGCCGTTTTTCATCCTCTTCGTCTCGCTGCTGGGCACCGAGTGGTTTTTAAGAAAGCGCTGGGGGTTGGTGTAAAACGAAAGGGCCTAGCAGTCAAGCGAAGCGAGTGCCACCCTACGCCGGTAACTGAATTTCTGGTTGACGGTTCTGAAGAATTATTCGATGTCCCGCGTGTGGTCTTGATGCGACATCCCAAACTCCTTTTCGGGCACGGGGCGACTGCGCCTCCGGCGCAGCCGAGGGTTCATGGCACAATACGAGAAACCCTTGTCGCATCAAGACGTTATTGCAATACCAATTGTCTCCCTTTCCACAAACGGTTGCCGGCGTAGAGTGGCGTCCGAAATCTTGGCGTTGACGTTATCGTTGGCTCTGGTGGCCGGTATGTCCATTCCAGTGGGAGCACTGATGTCCTCCCTGGTTTCTCATCCCACTCGCGGCCTTGCCGCCCATCCTTAGGGCAGTCCGTCCACGAACGGTCTGTGCTCACGCCATTATCCTAAATAAATGACCGAAGTCATGCACCGCCTGACACATGAGCGCGATGCCACTGCCGGAGAGTCGCGCCAACTCAAGTTCCGGTAGCCCCGATGTCGTCGTCAACTTGAGTTTCAAATCGGTAACCGACGTCACGCACCGTCTGGATATGTCTCGGGCGATGGAGGTCCGCTTCAGTCTTCTTGCGAAGCATAGTTACACAACGGTCGACGCTTCGGGAACCGACCCAAGCCGCGGAGCCCCAGACGCCGGCAAGAATCTGATCGCGCGTCAATGCGCGCCCTGAGCGCCGCAGGAAGAACGCCAAAAGGTCGAATTCCTTCGGCGTCAGCGCCACTTCCGTCCCGTTGCGGTAGAGCTTTCGGCTGCATGTGTTCAACTCACAATCGCCGAAGCGGTACGTTTCTGTTTGCTCCTGCCGCAGGCGCCGAAGATGGGCGTGCGCTCGCGCGAGCAGCTCTTTCATGCTGAACGGCTTGGTGACATAGTCGTCCGCTCCCAGGTTCAGGCCGAGGACGACGTCCGGCTCCTGCCCTTTCGCCGTCAGCATGATGATGGGCACTTCCAGATCTCTTTCGCGGATGAGTCGGCAGATTTCATAGCCGTTGATCTTCGGCAGCATGATGTCCAGCACGATGAGTGCCGGCGGGACGTCGACGGCCTCACGCCACCCCTCCGCCCCGTCGCTCGCCGTGCGGACCGTGTAGCCTTCATGGCGGAAGTTGTCCGCCAGGACCCGTCGCATCGTCGCGTCGTCTTCGATGATCAGAACGCTCTCTCCGCGCATTCCGTCACACCTTGCTGGGTATTGGCTTCTCGTGAATGGCCGCGGAAAGGGTCACGCGGAACGTGCTTCCCACGCCAGGCTGGCTCTTGACACTGACGCTCCCGCCGTGGGCATCCACGATGAACCGGACGATGCTGAGCCCCAGCCCGCACCCGCCGGCCGTCCGCGAGAGGCTCCGGTCAACTTGGTAAAAGTGATCGAAGATTTTCCGGGCCGTGCGGTGAGAGAGGCCGATCCCATTGTCCTGCACTTCCAGACAAATCGCATCGTTCTCGGCGTACGCCCTTAAAACAACGTGCTTCTCGTCCCCGCTGTACTTATAAGCATTGTCCAACAGGTTCGTCAGCACGGTCGCAAGGGCATCCGCGTCTCCGACGACGGGGGGCAGGTCGCGGGCTACCTCGACATCGAGTCGGCAGCCGGGCGCGGCGAACTTGTCCCGCTCGCTCTCAAGCGCGGATTCGACGCAGTCGGCGACACGAACCTCGGCAAATTCAAACGAGCGTCTGTTCCGCTCTATCCGAGAAAAGGCCAGGAAGTTGTCGATCAGCCGGCTCAACCGTTCGTTCTCCCGGGCGATCAGGGCCAGGTACTCCCGCCGCTGGTCCGCGCTGGGGCACTTCCCTTCGAGCAGCGTGTCGGCCAGCGCGCGAATCGAGGAGAGCGGCGTTTTCAGCTCGTGGGAGACCGTCGCCAAGAGGTCATTCTTGAGCCGGGTCAGCCGAATCTGGCGGCCGACGTGCCAAGCGGCCAGCCCGGAGAGCGCCGCTACCGCAACCACCGCGACGAGGCCCGTCCACACGTAGAGCGCGACCTGCCGGCTGGCGGCCGTGGCGAACGGATCGGGACCGTCCAGGTGCAAGGCCAGCGTCCAACCCGGCAGAGAAGCGCCGGCGTCGAGTGTCAGGAATGGGGCCGCGGACCGCTCTTCCGCGGGCGGGAGTGCTTGGATGAAAGCACCCGGAAGCGGCATTTCCGCGTCGATGACCGCCTGCATCTCGCGACGGAGGCGGTCCTCCCGAAACAAGGCCACAATCGTGCCGTCGTCCGAGGAAAGCTGCCAGACGTCCGGCAGGCCGGTCGGCGTCACGCGGGACGTTGCGGGCTCGTTGGGCACAGCCTCCACGTAATTGGCGGCAAGCATTTCCGCCTCGAATGTGGGAAAGTACGGCGGATCCGGGACGACGTCCCGTAGCCGCTGCATCAGAAACCGCCGCTGGTCCGCCGGCAGCCATGTGTCCTGATAATCGTTTAACACCCCGGCCAGCCTCTCAATTGTCGCGCGATAGCTGGGCGCTTTAGTGTCACGCGAAATTTCCACCGCGAACAAATGGGCACGTGCGACGATCCGGTTTCCATAACCGTCTGTCGCATTGTGAAATCGCCCGTCGCGTAGCCTAGTGGTGAGAATCTCCACGGCGACGTCGGTTTGACCGGCTTTGGCCAGGCACCGAACCTGGGCCAGCAGTGCCCGGGCCGCCGGGTCAGCATCCTCGGCCGCGTCAGCAATGGTCAGCCAGGCTGCCGCGGCGGCGAGCGGATCACCGCGCTTAAACTCAATTTCTTCCGCGTGCCGCCAAGTGCCCGATGGATTGACCTCGGCGGTTTGCGTCTTAGGCGTCTCGGCCGGGTACGCGACCTGCCCGGCGGAGCTCCGGACGACGACACTATCCGCCGCTGCCGAGCGAACCAAGCGGGCGAATGTGGCGGCGGGGGACTCTGCACTGGCCGGCTTGAGCGCGGCACGTTTATCTTTCCAAGAGTCTTCGAGGCTGAGTGAGAGAGCCTCCAGATGATTGTGATACACGTCGGTCAGCCGCTGCCGGACGGCAAGTCGCTCGTTGCGAACCGCCTGCACCATAAACCACAGCACGCAAGCCGTGGGCACCGCCACGGCCAGGAGCAATACGCCGAGCAGCGGCCAGGGGCGTTCATTGTGGCTGGGCGTGACGATTCGAGGTTTACGCATGCAGAAATCACCTGCGCTATCGCGACTCTTTCGATTTGTCTTGAGCTCCCGCCGCCGGCAGGAAGTTTTCCATCGCCCAGACTTCCGACTTGTTTTGCCCTGATTGGAACGCGACCTTTCGGCCATCGGGCCGGAAGGCGACCGGGACCTGGTTGGGATTGCGGCTCAGTTCCAACTCGCCTCCCACCTCCACGGCCTCGCCCCCTTCACTCGGCGCCCGCCACCAAAGGTGAAAGCGGTTGGCCGCCGCACCGGGTGAACTTTCCAGCAATTTGCCGAAATACAGCGATTCGCCTCCAGGCGACCATCCGATGATGCGGATGCGATTCCCTTCAGACGGTTCGAAAACTCTCCGGGATGGACCTCCCGTGGAGGGCATGATGGTCAACTCGTCTGCCTTTTCCCCTTCACCAGGTCGCACGAATGCGAGCCAGCGGCCGTCGGGCGACACGCTGCGGTTGATCGTGCCAGCGACGAGTTGCTTTTCCTCTCCCCTCTCGAGATCCAACAGCCGAAGTGTGCGGCGCTGTGCGTACGCATTTTCGCTCGGCTCGGCGTCAACATCCGGATCGGAACAAATGACCCACTGTCCTTGATCCGTAAATCCTTCCACCCACCGCAACGGCGGCAAGGCGATGTCGATCTTCGTGTCCTCGCCCGTCTCGATTTCCACAAGGTGCATCTCAAGGTGCATCTCCCTCCTCACAGGTCCTTCCTCTCGGTCGCGCTGGATGAGGAGATAGAACACGCGCTTGCCATCCGGAAGCAGCTTGGGGCTTGCAAGGAAGTTTGGAGCCTCAACTTTGGCCAGGTGCGCGACAGCCCCAGTTTGTCGATCGATTCGTCCGATCTGAAACGTGCCACGAGGCTTGTTTGCCATTAGGGCGACTAGAAACCGTCCGTCTCCGGACCATCGAACCGGCGATACGCTGCGCATGTCGCCCGTGCTGATTTCGCGCTCCTGCCCCGTTTCCATCGAGCGAACGACGATCGTCGTCCGCCCCCAATCGGTCTGCAACGGCCCCTGCCAGGCGTAAGCCAGGTGTCTGCCA
>Ga0214472_10005717_pt1 | contig 13091 bp, 9 predicted proteins | sample RVTome_6_FD_207662 | JGI IMG/M metagenome (GOLD analysis project Ga0214472, IMG submission 207662) | Soil microbial communities from uranium-contaminated site in the Upper Colorado River Basin, Wyoming, United States - RVT140D175 | ecosystem: Environmental > Terrestrial > Soil > Contaminated >... | reverse complement strand
GGCTTGCTCTCCGCGGCATTCGCGTCCTCGAGCTCGGCCTTCAGCCGCGGGTCGCCCACCAGGTCTCGAGATCCGATTCCGCGGACGATCGACGCCGCGTCGGAAGGTCGAGGAGTGCGACGAGGGCCAAGTGTTGCCTCTCGGCAGCGGCCATTCCCCTTTGAGTGAGCTCGTAGTACCCGCGTGTCCTGCCGCCGCGGTGGTCGCTTGGAACGACGGTCCAGGTCCTGACGTAGCCCTTGCGGCGCAGCGACTCGAACGCGCGGTACACCGTCCCCGGCCGCGGGTTGGTCAGCCCCGGAGCGCGAGCAGACAGGAACCGGATGACGTCCCGGCCGTACCTTCGGCCCGCTCGTCAGACGGTGAGAACGCCTCCGGCTGTCGAGAGTACGGATTGCGCTCTGACATTTCAGCCGAAATGAGGTTTGCATTGATGGGCGGCTCGCGCGCCAGACCCTGACTGAACCAGCATTCAGACTAGACGAGGCCTCGCGGCCCGGTGCAGCACCTCCTTCTAGCCCGCCAGGAGCGGCGGCTGAAATCAAACCACCTATCCCTCCGTGCCTGGCCGCGTTGCGAAGTAAGGGCCTCCCCCGGTCCGTCTCATGAATAGGGAGCCGGGCATCTCGCTCGCTCCGAGAGCCCGGGATGCACAATGCACTCTTCACGCTGGCGCACTCAGTTGAGCAAGGCTGCCCCGACGCTGTAGCCGCGCACCCGTCCAGCGCTGGCTGCCCTCAACAAGTCACTTGGTTGCAAGAACATGCGCGCATCGCTAGGATCGGGGCCGATCCGCCCCCTGCCCCAGCGATGTCCGAAACGCGACTACCCGCACCACCCTCCAAGCGTCAGTTTGTGGAGGAACACTATGCGCTCATCGTCAGCACGGTGCGGTGGGTCTGTGTGAGGTTTAGGTGCTTCGATTCAGACGCGGACGATTTCCAGCAGGAAGTCTTCAGGGAACTGTTGCAGGGGTCGGCCCTCGAGCGCTTCCGCCATCAGTGCTCCGAGGGGACCTTCCTCAGCACGGTGATCACGAACATGTTTCGCGATTTCCGAATCGCCCAGTGGGGAAAATGGCGCCCATCCGCACGCGCCATCGCCCTCGGGTCAGCAGCGGTCAAGCTGGAAACGCTCCTGGTGCGCGACGGCCTCTTCCTGGAGGAAGCGATCGAGGTGCTCGCGACGGACGCCGAAGTCTCCGAGAACGCACAGGACTTGCGGAATCTCGCCGAGAAGCTGCCACCACGAGTTTGCCGCCGCTGGGTGGGCGACAGCGACCTGCTGAACCGTCCCGCCTCCACGACAGCCGACGAAAGCGTACGGCGAGACGAGCACGCCAAGCGCCGCGCTCGGATCAGCGCGGTGGCGACTGCCGCTGTGAATGAGCTGCCCCCCGACGACCAGTTGCTGCTCGAGCAGCGCCATGAGCACGGGGGGCCGGTCTCACAGCTCGCACGCGAACGCGGGATTCCGCAAAGGCAGCTCTACACCCGCTTCGATCGCATCTACCGAACGCTGCGAAAGGCGCTACTTGCCGCAGGGGTGAGCCCGGAGGAGGCTCGGGAAGTGCTGGGCAACTGGATGCGCGACATCGCGCCGGACGACGGTGAGGCCTCCGATGAATCCTGAGACGCCTCCGTTGGCTCCGGCCACAGGCTGCCCGGACCCAATCGAGCTCGCGCAGTGGATCGACGGCGTCCTTCCGGAGGAGCGACGCGGCAAGGTGCACCTTCACCTTCAGCAGTGCAAGGATTGCAGCGAGCTCGTCGGAATCAGCTCACTCGTTGCGGCAACCGTGAAGGGAGAACCCACGGACCTGACGCTCGACGAACCTGCTGTCTCCTCCGACTCGAGCGGTAGAGATCTCGCGGAGATCATCGCAAAGCGACACGGTGGCCGGCTACCGGAACCAATGCCCCTGCCGCCGCGCAGTTCATCCGAGTCCGTCGAGAGCATCACGCCAGATACCCGCAGGCACAAGCGACGATCGTGGGTGTGGATTCCAGCCGCGCTCGCAGCCAGTCTCGCCATGCTGGTCGTCTTTCGTCCTTTCGGGCCCACCGGCGCACGCGGGAAGCGAATTCTCGTCAGCGACCTGACGTCGGCCGGCAAACTCTCGTTGAATGAGGACTGGCCAAGCCATGGCTGGCGGGCGATGCGCGGCGTCAGAGGCCATCTCTCGGAAGAACAGACCGCCTTCCGGGTAGGAGTCTGGATGACCGACCTCCACGTCGCCCTTGCGAACGACGATCGCCACGCTGCGCAACAAGCGCTGGCGCAGCTCAATGTCCTGCTCGAGACGATCGAGTTTGCCGAGCCATCCCTCCTCTACTACGCCGAGGTGAGGCGCCAGTTGGAGGAGGGCGTCCCAACCGGCGAGATCGTCGCCATCTCCGACGAAGCCGAGCGTTTCTTCGACTCGATGGAGTTGGTGCCTCTCGACCGCGTCGCGCTCGGCAAATGGACGGAGGCGGTACAGCTCGCGACGAACCGGAATGACGTCGCGTATCTCCAGGAAGGGATTGTCTCCAGGGTTGGCGACGAGCTTCGCGAGATCTTCGATACGGACGACGCGGGCAAAGTTCTAGCCCAGGTTACGAAGCGCCTCGGTGGCCCTCTCGCACCAGGCGACCTCGAAGCAGTACGACAACACCTCGGCAAACTCCTGTCAACAGACGGCGGCAGCGACTGACGAAGGCAGCACGCGGCCTAGAGGGGCCAAGAGATCGAGCCTTGAAGACAAACAGCTCGCTAGCGAGCTGACCTGACGAGCAAGGGACCGGCACCGTAGTGTTGGAACGTCGCCCAGGTACCGGGGCGCGCCGGCCGATCTCGCGTCCGATCTATCCTGCCGCGGACCCTCCACGGGACTCCGAAAGCCGGCGTAGCGCTTGTGGAAGCGCTCGAGGATTCTGCGACAGTTTGTCGGCGTCGAAGCCGGTCGGCAGTGGCGTGCACCGTCTCGGCATCCAACGGAAGCGCGAAGGGCACATGGGACCCTCGATTCTCGGGCCCCGCAGGACGCTACGCCCGATCTCGAGCGCACCCTCCCACTCACAAAGGGAGTCATACGTGGAGCGAAGGGGCGTCAGCAAGACTCTACTCGGAGGGTCGTCTCAGGCGTTGGCGAGCGACAAGGGGCGGGGCGGTTGCCCCGCGGGCCTATCCGAAGCCAGAGCGACGTCGAGACACTCGCCACGCACGATGAGATCAGAGTGGAGCCAGTGACCCGCGGGGCCGGGCAGGCGTTTGCCAACCGACATCCACAAGGTGTCTTCAATTCTCGCCTTTGATGGCTCAGTTCGCGCCGAAGAGCTCGAACTCGGAGAGGCGCCGCTGCAACTCGCCAAGGCGCGGTTTCCATGTCGTTAGCTCATCGAGGTCCTCGAGCTCCTGGATGTGGTCCAGTATCCAGGCAATGTCGGCCTTGAGGTTCGAGAACAGAACTTCGTGCAGGTTTCCCCCGGCAGGCATCTCGATTCTCGGTAGCGCGGCATACGCGGGGGAGCTCAGGTGTGCGTAGCACGCGCGATCCAACGCTGTCAGGAGCGTGCATTGCTCTAGCGTCTTCGGCAGCCAAGGATCCGCGGCGACCTTCGCGACGCTGGCGTCGGTGCGGGAGGACAGCGAGCCAAGAAAGTGCCTGCCGTCCGAGGTGACGATGGGGCCTCCGCTGTTGCCGTTCACCGCTCGCCATGGGTCGTTCTCGGCGAGGGGCCTCCCCACGGCGTAGCGATGTCCTCTGACGTTCTCCCATTCCTCGCCTATCGGTGCGCTGTCGGCGTCGGCGTCGCTGACGCGAACGAGTCCCGTGACTCGATGTAGGCGGTGACCTCCCCCAGTCGATTCCCTCCAGACGTATGCCTGGACCGCCTCCCCGACCCGCGGCGCAACCAGCTCGCCGTGATCGTCGCCGCGCGGAGGAATCGCTGTGAGCCCACAGGTCCCATCGTGCGGCACGCTGAAGACGATCCAGTCGCCTCCGGTCCCGCCCACGCCTACCTTTGGCTCAGTCGACAGAGCGTAGCTTTGGCATTTCGTGCCTTGTGAAAAGCCGCCGGCGACCGACGTCCCTACCCGCACGTTGGAGACGGTATGGATGAAGCAATGCGTCGTCGTCGCCACGACGAACTGATGGTCGTGAACAGCAACAATCGCGCCGCCGCACAGGAGGACCGCTTTCATCTTGCCCGTGGTCTCATCCAGAGTCTGCGTCTCGAGCGCGACGATCCAGGCCGGAGCGTCATTTGCGTCCACGGGAACGTCGCGTACTGCGCAAGCCGCTGGTATCGACGGTACGAACGAAGCCAAGAAGAGTGCCGATGTAATTGCGTTTCGCATCACACGCCTACGCTTTGTAGTAGGTGCCCGGACAGATGGGGCGACCGAAAGTCACGGCCGCACCCGCGTCCGTTATCCTGGGGGAGGTCTTGCTGGTGACAGATCGAAACAACCCGCGGTAGATCTTCAGGTCCTCCACGATGGTCGGATCGAGATTGGCAGGGCGCGCACAGTGCGCCGATACGCCGATGACGACGGGGCGGTCAGGATCGGAGTCATAGGCCTGAAACGTTAGCGCGGCCGTCGTGGGGCCCGACTTGAGAGAGAAGGTGAAGCTGCTCTGCCCTTCTACGGTCACCTGCAGTCCCAACCGGTCTACGAGCGCCTGCTTGTGGGTGACCTGCTTGCCCTGCTCTTCGTAGCTCACCTTCCAGAGCGCCTTCTGGTCGGCATCCTCGAGCGGGGGTAAGCCTCGAAACGTTCCCCCGGGCAGATGGATCGTGGTCGTGGCGTTCGACCACACCGGGTCCGCGTAGAAATCACGCAGATTGAGCGCGGTGTCCAGATCGCCTGGGTTCGACACGACTGTTCGAGTCGTACCCGGGGGAGGCAAAAAGGTGGACCCGGAGATGTCCAGCTCCGCGTAGTACACGCCGCCGGGTACCGCCACGCCGTACCCGCCGAGCTTCGCCACCGCTTCGGACTGGCGGTAGAACTGCGGTGAGATTGTGGCGGCTGGAACGTACATCCGCGGTCTATGGCCATCGCTGTTCAGCAGGTATGCGGTCGCCCCATCGCCGTCGAGCGCGACGACGCACAGTCCGGAAAACTCGAATTGCAGTTCCATCTCACTCTCCTTGAATCATTGGCTCATCGCTCCAGATGCCGTGTGTACGATAAGTGCCGCCCGGCTCTGCTCGAGCAGGTCCTCCTGGAGTGCCGCCACCGCCGCGGCAGGCGTCGCTCCCCGCAAGAAGATCCCCTCATAGAAGGAGGTCGCCAAGGTGGGCGCGTCTTCGTCAGCCACATCCCACAATGCCGAAACCACTGTGCTGGCTCCAGCAGCGAGAAAGGCTTCTGCAACCGACGGGCCGACCTCGTCACCGAACGCGGTGGGTTCGCCGGTACGGCATCCGGCCAGGAAGACGAGGTCGATGTGCGAGAGGTCGAGAGACTCGATCTGTCCGATGGTCCAGACACTGAACGGTGCACTGTCCTCGCCGTGGAGAACCAGGCCGGATTCGCGAGGCCAGTCGACGTCTTGAACCGCGTGCCCGGCAAAATGAAGGATAGACGCCGCCCCGATGGCGCGCTCGACAGAAGGCGGTGTCGCGGCTTCCTCCTGAAGCAGGATGCCGGACGCGGCGAGGCGAAACACCCGGGTCACCTCGTCGGACGCACCGGGCAGGGGCGGGAGGTCGCCGACGGGCCCTGCGGCGCTGACACCGAGAAAGCGACGTGGGTCTGGGGTGCCGGCTTCCTCATGCAGGAGCATGTACGTGAGAGACGGAACGTGCGCGATCTCGCGCCCCGAGACGAAAGGCTGTCCATCCCATGTCATCCCGCCCCACGGAACCAGGGATGCTGGGCCCCCGCCGACCACATACAGATGCGTCGCTGTCGCGATCAAGCTTCGATGGGGTTCGAGCAGTACGGTTGCCAGGTCGCCTATGACGCCCTCGTCGTGCTGGCGGCCTTGGAGGTGGCGCGTGACGCTCGAGATCGCCGCCGCCAAACGCTCACGCGGGATCTCGGTTCGGTTCGCGACATGGTGTCCTGGGCAGATCGACCAGCTCAGGAGCGCGTCACGCGTAGGCTGGTACGCGAGCACGCAGTGTCTCGGGGCGAGCCTGCCCTGGATCGCTCGAAGTATGCCCTCGGGCTTGTTCGAGACTCGGCGGGAAAACCTCGTGTGCCAGAGTCGTTCCGCGTTGTCGAGTAGTGACGATGGTTCCGGGTCGTCGGCTGCACCGAGGGAAAGCAGAGCCTCGTTCGCTCGTAGGAAGGGGCCCAGACTGAGCGTGGTCAGAGCGTCGTCCACCTGTACCTGAGCCTCCGAAAGGCGAACGATAGAACGGAAGTCCCGTTCCGCGCCCTCTCGATCGCCAGCGCTCAGGCGTAGCCCGGCCTGCCGTTCGAGCAAAGGCAATACGTGGCCCCACTGGCCGCGCGCTGAGAACTCGTCGATCGCTGCCCGGACCCATTCGCGTTGTTGCACCGGAGTGCCAAGCGGCAGGGTTCCTCGGGTTCGCAGGAGGGCTGCCTCATAGGCCGCGCTCGTGAACTCATCTGGGATTCGCTTGATCGCCCGCTCCGCGTCTTCCAACTGCCCCAGCGCGCGCCGGTGATCGATGCTGGCCTGGGCGGGCAGGAGGCCGAGGATCGAATCCGCGATGAGCACGGCGTCGTCCGCGAACCGAGCCTCTGCGAGGGCAGTCTTGTAGTAGTGCAGGGCTGCGAGGGGAAGGCCCGCCCGATAGGCGTCATCGCCTACCACGTTGAACGCAAGGACTCTGCGAAGAGGCGCAGCGAAGGTCGCGGCTGTCGATATGGAGTCGATTCGCTCTCGCCAGCCGTGCGTCGGCCGGCCGAGGTAGCTGTACACCTCAGCGATCTGCTCTGCGAGGAAGCCTGCCCATGCCGCATCGCCAGCTTGCCGAAAGAGATCTCTGGCGGCGTGCCGTTCCTGCAACGCGCGAGGCCATTGACCGGTCCGGCTCCAGGCGACGCTGCGGGCGTAGTGTGCGCGGGCCCGGAGGAGAGGCTGCCTGGCGGCGCCCGGGCTAGCGAGGACGTTCGCGAGCTTCGCGAGCGACGGTTCGAATCGCCCAGCTTGCGTGTCCAGAACAGCGTCGTAGAAAAGCGCCCATTCCAGGAGGGGCGATGGCCTCCTCTGGAGCGCGCGAATGGCCCGCTCCACGACGGGTCGAGCGGTCGACCATTGCGCACTCTCGACGCAGCGCCGTGCCTCGAGAAACAGACGATGGCTATCGACAATATCGGGCAGCTTTGCGTCGGCGCGGCGGAGCTGCTGTGCGATGTCGGCTGGAAGGGACTCACCGGTGACTGTGAGAAACGTCTCACCGAAAAAGAGCGAGTCTTCGATGTCGCGCGATGTCGCTGGGAGAAGGAAGCGCGCGAAGAAGAAATCGACGGCTGTGTCGACAGAGTCTTTGATGCGAGACTCCAGGTCGTATCGGTCGCGCCGGGCGGTCGCGGTCGCGAGGTCAGCGATTAGCGTCGTCCTGCCTGGGTAGCGAGCGTGGTCGATGCGACGAGCGCGCTCGAGTGCCTCAGCACCCCAGGCGTCAGCGTTGCTCTCCGCTAGCTCTTGCCACGTGATCGAGGCAAGACGGGCCAATCCGAGGGCGGTCAGCGCGAGGGCGGTGTTGAACCGAGCTTCAGCTAAGTCCGGTTGGATCTCAAGCGCTCGACTCGCGGCGTCCAATGCTTTGACGTAGTGGAAAGGCTCCTCGGGCCCAAGGACCAGATGGGTTGCTGCAAGGTCACTGTAGAGTCGTGCGGAACGAGGATGCCGCTCCACTAGAGCTGTGAGTCGAGACGCTGCGACGTCGGGTCTGTTCAGGAGCAAATGGGCGGCCGCGATTGCGTGGTCGACGGCAACATTGTCGCTGTGCTGCCCGGCTTGTTCGTTCCGAATCCTCACGGCGACTCGGGCGATGCGGGCAATCCGGGCAACGTGGGGTTTCGTGGTGCCGGAGGTCTGCGGCGGGAGGGGCTCGAAGCCGAAACCGCCGGTGAGACGAGGTTCGATGAAACGGTAGCCGCCGGTGGCCCCTACGAGTTGGGCCATCGGATCGTCCGAACGGTTGCGGTTTCTATAGATATACTGCGCTCCCGCCAGCACTCCCAGGCCGAGGACCATGACGATGGCGAGCGTACTCCACCCACGGGCGCGAGTCGTTCTGACGTTTCTGGAGGAGGTGGTCATTGGCGCGTCCGATCGAGGCGTATCACTTTATTAGACGGCGCGCCGCCCCGGACTACCACACCGAGTTGGTCTGGCCCAAACCGCCGGAGGCTCCGGTGTCGATCGGTAGCGGGGTGCGCGGGCCAGGCTCTCACGGTAAGCTGTGTCGCCGCTACCGGCGCGGGGCAGCGACGAGCAGTTCCCGAGTTGCCGCTTCGTCGGCCTTCTCCATGGCGGTCTCTCCGTCGTTGTCTCTCAGGCTCGCGTCGGCTCCCGCATCGAGGAGGAGCCGAACCACCTCGGCATGTCCTTCGCGAGCGGCTTCAATGAGGGCGGTCTCGTCCTCCCGGTCGCGGACGTCGGGCGACGCCCCCTTGGCGAGAAGTTGTCGGACGACATCGTCGCGACCCTTCTTGGCGGCGACGATCAACGCCGTTTCCTCCTCGTCGTGAGGGCTGCGCAGATCCAGCGGTGGCGAATGGGTCAGAATTCGCGAGACGGTGGCTCGATCGTCGTCCTGCACTGCATCCACTAGCTGCTCCAAGGACCCGTAGCGGTTCAGGTCGACTTGGAACGGCGCAAGCGAGCGCTGCCCGAGGGCTAAGCGAAGACCGAAGAGGGGCGTCCGACGCGCGGACGCACGCATGAATGTGACGTCGTCTCCGTGGCTCGAGAGTTCGTGGAAGTCCGACCTCGTCGAGCCCACGGCGGCGGCACATCGGCGGGCCCACGCGGGCACAGTCACCATCTCCCGGCCCGCGGCCGGGACGGTCCAGGTTAGGCTGTCCCCGATACAGGTGAGTGTCACACCGCCCTCGCTGGCGTCGACTTCGATGTAGAGCTTCCGAGCCGCGGGACTCTTCCCTCCGTGGGCGACTTCCGCTTCCGCGGCGGCGTGGACAGTCGCAAACAGCCGGAACCGCGCGGAGTCGCTTACTCGAGGACCCGCCCCGTCGACGGGAGTCGCCGGCAATCCGGTGGATACGACCACTTGCAGCGCCGCTGGGAGACTGACGCCGTAGGCGAAGGCCTGTTTCAAGTTCGTCCCGCCGGCAAAGTAACCCGCCCCGAAACCAACCGCCGCCAGTATCAGGAACCCGAAGACGATCGACCAGTCGATATCGGAGGCCTTTCGCGTACCCATAGCCAGGGCCACGCCGAGCCCTAGCCCGAAAGGGGCGAGACCTCCTGCCGCCGCCGCAAGACCGGCACGGCCACGTCCACTCGCCAAGATCTCTTGCAGTCGCTTCAACACGGTCACCTCCTTCGCCGCCAAGCCTCTTCTCATCATGCAGGTTAGGGAGAGGCTCGGCGGTATCCAACTGCCGCAAAACCGCGCTAGTCCACGACCTTCAGAGCAGCCCCCACGAAGATCGCGAACGTGATCGCCTCTTTCTCAGACTCCCACCCGATACGAGCCCCCCCGGTCAACCCTCCCTCGGAACCCAGAAAATAGACGGGCAGGATGAGCGCGGTGACTCTGTTCTCCAAATCACGGCTGATGCTCGGACTTATTGCCACCTTCCCGCCCGGGAGGAAGTAGCGCCATTCGAGCGAGGCGATCGTGGACCGCACGTTGGTTGGCGCACCGATCACGATCTCCCTGCAACGGGTAGCTTCTGCACCGTCGACTGCCTGACATATCTCGGACGCGGTGGCCTCTGCCGGCCGGTAGGTGTCCAAGTGCGCGACGCCTGCCCGCAGATAGCCGGTCGTCGGTCGATAGAGTCCAACATGTGCGCCAAGCTTCCAGTTGCTGTGGCTTTCCTCCTGTGCGTCGAGATCAACGGCTGTCAGGTACGTGAACGTGGATCGGGACACGCCGGCCGTGAGGCCCCAGAGTGCGAGCGATTTCGGCGCATTCGTCATAGCAAAGTATGCGTCACGCATCTGGACGGACTCGAAGTCATGGGTGAAACACAGCCGCTTTCCCACGATCCGACAAAGGACGGCCTTCCTCTGAGCGCTTGCTTGGCTGTACTCGTTTCGGAGATCCCGGACGGTAGGCCGGCGAGCCTCGTCAAGAAAGGCGTTGTCCCCGCAGTCCTCGAGTCCGCGGTCCGCTAGCTCACAAAGCAGCTCCTGGGCTTCCGCATCGCGACTGTGGGCGAGGAGAATGTGCTGGTATGTGAACTCTGCAGATCCGTTTCCGGGGAGGCCGGCCAAAGTGAAGGGCACCGCTTCCTTGGTCATCCGATTCAAGGGCCCCGTGAGCTTCAACTGGTAGGTTTCTGTGCTGTCGTGGCTTGTCCACGTCGCCGAAGCCGTAGCTGTCTTCTCTTCGCTCGTCCCCTCGAGAACGATGTCGTAGCCGGAGGCAGACGTGTCGCCAACGTTTGCTGGAGCACGTGTCTCGCTCAACATCCTCCCCGTCAGTTGGCGACACGCCGAGGCTGCGCCGTCGCAGGGTTCCGCAGCGATAAGGGCGCAGGGCGCCGCAAGCGCCCCCGCGAGAACTTGGCTGCAAACTCGGAGTCGCAGGCTCATGCGACCACCACCTTCCGGTTGCGCGACAGCCGGCCGTCGAATGGTAGCGTCACGCCGAGTGCTTTCATCTCGCCTCCTCCCGACAGCTCAATCGCGAACGCCGTGTTCGGTGCTCCGAGCGCGTCGATGATTGCCAGATACGCCCCGGGATCGAGCCTCGCCGTTCGGGTCCCGGACTGGAGGAAAAGCAGCACCTCGAGCGGGTTGTTGTCGCCCGCATTTTGGAAGACTCTGACGCGCCCCACGCTCTGGGGACAAGTACACTTGAACGAGACATTTTTGGCCATAGCTCTCTCCAACCAAAGAGTTCCTCGCGTTGTTTGGACACGAACAGAGACATAGACGTACACAAGAGCAGGATTCCCGCTCCCGGCTGGTCCTAGGCGAAGCATTGTCATCAGCCGCCGTCAGAAGAGGCCGCTATTCGGATGGCGGGGTAGATGTGTTTGTTGAGGAGGGGGAGGGACCGACATAGGGTCTTCGGGCTCTTCACGCGTCTCGATCCCGAGCGTCAAGGCACGGGCCTCGCCCTCGCCGCGCGGAATCGTCGACTCGCCCGGCCTGGGCCAAGGAGCCACCTTCTTCGTGAGCCTGCCGATCGTGGCTTCGACGAGGACGTGATTCGTTGATGCCCGGTTGCCTGTCGTTGGGGTTCGGCCGGTGACCAGGACGGGTGCCGTTGCTTCCCTCGGGTAGCGAGTCAGCGAGGGAGTGTTGACCAAAGTCGCGCAGGGAGCCCTGGCGGGCTGTCAGCGCGGGAGCCGGGGTAGTGCGGGAGCTACGCCGCCCGGTCCTGCTCTTCCAGGAACGTGATCAAGCGTTCTCGCAGCTCGTAGTACTGGGGGTGCTCGAGCACCTGGGTGCGGTTGCGCGGTCGTGGAAAGGGCACCCGAAGGATGTCGCCGACGCGAGCTGCGGGGCCGCTCGTCATCATCACGACCCGGTCGGCGACGAAGAGCGCCTCGTCCACGTCGTGTGTGACCATCAGGGCCGTGATGCGGTCTCGGTCGAGGATCTGGAGCAGCATCTCTTGCAGCTCCATGCGCGTGAGACTGTCGAGCATTCCAAAGGGCTCGTCGAGCAGGAGCATCTGCGGCGCGAGGGCGCAGGCGCGGGCGATGCCGACGCGCTGCTGCATGCCCTGGGAGAGCTCTCGAGGGCGCTTGCGGGCCGAGTCGCCGAGGCCTACGCGTCCGAGGTAGTAGGAGACGATCCGGTCGCACTCCTCGGATGTCGCGTCGGGATAGACCCGTTCCACGCCGAGCATGACGTTGTCGTGAGCGCTCATCCACGGTAGTAGGCAGGGAGATTGAAAGACGACGCCGCGGTCAGGGCCGGGCCCGGAAATCTCGCGGTTCCCGAGACCGATGCTTCCATCGGTCGACTCCGTGAGCCCTGCGAGCATCGTCAGCACGGTGGACTTGCCGCAGCCCGAGTGGCCGATGAGCGCAATGATCTCGCCTTTGGCGATGCGCAGGTCGAATGCCTCGACCACGACATGGACGCCATGGGGCGTTGGGTAGGTCTTGCCGAGGTTGAAGAGCTCGACGAAATTTTCGTGGGTATCCATTCTCAGGCCGCCGTCAGGTCTGCTGGCTTCACGTCCGGGAGCTCAGGCATACGCTCTACCGACGCAGCACGTTGAGCGTCGCCAGCCCTGAGTGCCGTGAGGTACTCGAGGACGTCATTGCGCACTCGGCGAAACGTCGGGTCGTGGTTGAGCTCGACGCGTCTTCGCGGCCGAGCCAGATCCACGCGGAACTCGGGCCCCAGGGTTGCGCCCGGACCCGGTGTGAGGGGAATGATGCGATCGGCCAGCAGTATGCCCTCGTCGACGTCGTTCGTGACCATGAACACGGTCTTGCGTTCCTCGTCCCAGATACGTGCGATCTCGTTCTGCAAAGTGCCCCGAGTGAGGGCGTCCAGGGCTCCGAGGGGCTCGTCCATCAACAGCACCTCGGGGGTCACGGCCAGGGCGCGAGCGACGGCGACCCGCTGGCGCATTCCACCAGATAGCTCGTGAGGCCGCTTCCCGAGCGCCGGCGTGAGGTTGACCATCTCGAGGTACCGCCGCACGCGGGCGTCGCGCTCCGCCGCCGGACGAGATGCGAAGACCTGGTCGGTCGCGAGCGCCACGTTCTCGTATACGGAAAGCCAAGGGAGCAGAGAGTAGTTCTGGAAGACGACGCCGCGTTCAGGCCCAGCGCCGACGATGGGCTCGCCGTTCATCGCGACCTCGCCGGCGTCGGGTTGCTCCAGCCCAGCGAGAAGAGAGAGTAGCGTGGTCTTACCACTGCCCGAAAAACCGACGACGGCGACGAACTCGCCGTCCTGGATCTCGAGGTCGAGATCCTTCAGGACCTCGACGCGCTGCTGGCCTTCGCCGAAA
>Ga0214472_10005716_pt1 | contig 13092 bp, 15 predicted proteins | sample RVTome_6_FD_207662 | JGI IMG/M metagenome (GOLD analysis project Ga0214472, IMG submission 207662) | Soil microbial communities from uranium-contaminated site in the Upper Colorado River Basin, Wyoming, United States - RVT140D175 | ecosystem: Environmental > Terrestrial > Soil > Contaminated >... | reverse complement strand
CATCCACACCGTGCGCCCGGCGCGGCGCAGGCGGGCGGCATGAATCCGCTGCGCTACCACGTCCGCCACGACACCCTGTACCGCTACGACCAGCCGGTGGGCGAGTCGCGCCAGTTGCTGCGCCTGACCCCGCGCGAGCTGCCGTGGCAGCGCTGCGTGGCACATCGTATCGAAGTCGTGCCGGAGCCGAGCCTCGTCACCGCGTTTCAAGACAGCTTCGGCAATGCGGTGCGCGCCCTGCACTTCGAGACGGACCACGACGAGCTGGCGATCCGCGCCGAGAGCTGGGTGGAGCTGACCCCGCGTGCGCCCGCCCCGCTCGAAGCGTCGCTGCCGTGGGAAGCGGTGCGCGACGCGCTCGCCTATCACGCCGACCGGCGCATGGCGCCCGACACGCTGGAGGCGACCGCGTTCCTCTTCGAGTCGACCGACGTGCGCCTCAAGCGCGACTTCGCCGACTACGCGGCCGACGATTTCGCAGCGGGCACCCCCCTGCTGCTCGCCGTCGACAACCTCATGCGGCGCATTTTCCGGGAGTTCACCTTCGATCCGGAGGCGACCGAGGTGTCGACGCCGGTGACCCAGGTGTTCGTGCAGCGGCGCGGCGTGTGCCAGGACTTCGCCCATTTCATGATTTCCTGCCTGCGCTCGCTGGGTCTCGCCGCGCGTTACGTGAGCGGCTACCTGCTCACCCAGCCGCCGCCCGGCAAGCGCCGCCTCGTCGGCGCCGACGCGACCCACGCGTGGGTGTCGGTGTACTGCCCACAACTGGGCTGGATCGACTTCGATCCGACCAACGCGGTGCTGCCCGCGCGCGACCACATCACCATCGGTTGGGGGCGCGACTTCAGCGACATCTCGCCGCTGCGCGGGGTGATCCTGGGCGGCGGCGAGCACGAACCGGAGATCGCCGTCACGGTCGTGCCGGAAGACGAATTCACCGAGCTGTATACCGACGCCGAGCTGCCCGCCCTCAACCTGGCGCCGCGCTGACGCGGAGCCGCCCGACGCGCCGTGAAGCTCTTCTACGCCGATCACTTCGTCCTGCCGCTGCCCGCCGGGCACCGCTTTCCGATGGAGAAGTACGCCCGCCTGCGTGCCCGCCTGGCGGCCAGCGGTGTTTTCGACGGCGCCGATTTCGTGGTCCCGGCGGCGGCGAGCGACGCCGAAATCCTGCGCGCGCACGGCGCCGGCTACCTGCAGCGGGTCACCAGCGGCGGGCTCGACGCCGCCGAGCAGCGGCGCATCGGCTTTCCCTGGTCGGGGCAGATGGTGGAGCGCTCGCGCCGCTCGGCCGGCGCCACCCTCGCCGCCTGCCGCGCGGCGCTGGTCGACGGCTGCGCGGCCAACCTCGCCGGCGGCACCCATCACGCCCAGCGCGAGTGCGGCGCCGGCTTTTGCGTCTTCAACGATGCCGCCATCGCGGCGCTGGCGATGCGCGCCGAGGGGCGCGCGCGGCGCGTGGCGGTGATCGACTGCGACGTCCACCAGGGCGACGGCACCGCCGCCATCCTGGCCGACACACCGGAAGCATTCACCTTCAGCATGCACGGCGCGAAGAATTTCCCGTTCCGCAAGGCGCGCTCGGATCTGGATATCGAACTGCCCGACGGCACCGGCGACGAAGCCTACCTCGCCGCGCTGCGCGCGGGGCTGGCGAACCTGTTCGCGCGCTTCACCCCCGATCTGGTCATCTACCTGGCGGGCGCCGACCCCTTCCGCGACGACCGCTTCGGGCGCCTCGCGCTCACCCACGAGGGGCTCGCCGCACGCGACGCGATGGTGCTGGACGCGGCGTTCGGCCGCGCCATCCCGGTCGCCCTCGCGATGGCCGGGGGCTACGCGCGCGACATCGAGGACACGGTCGCGGCGCACGCCGCCACCATCCTCACCGCGGCGCACCTGCGCCACGCAATCCGGGCGGACTGAGGAGGGCGGCGCAGCGCGCCGGCCGGGCCCGCCCGGGCACCGCGGGCGATTGCGCCGCGGCGCAGCGCGGCCCGGGCCTCGGCTTACCGCCCCCTGCCCGCGGCCGCGGCACGGCGCTCGCGTTCGGCGCGGATGAGGGCGGCGATGTCGGTGTTGCCGTTGGCCTCGGCCCAGCTTTCGGCCGTGGCGCCGGCATCGTTCTTGTGCGCCAGGTTCACGTCGGTGCGCAGCAGCCGGCGCACCACGTCGATGTGCCCGTTGCGCGCGGCGAACATGAGCGCGTCGGACTTGTTCGGGGCCAGCGCATTGACGTCGGCGCCGCGCGCCAGCAGGCGCTCGAGGATCGCCGCGTGACCTTCGAACGCGGCATACATGAGCGGCGTCCAGCCGTCGTGATCGACCTCGGCGCCGGCCGCCAGGAGCAGCTCCACCACCTCGGCGTTGCCTTTGAGCACGGCCAGCATCAGCGCGGTGTCGCCGGCCGGATTGCGCCGCGCGAGGCGCGGCCGGTAGCGCAGCAGGCTTGCCACCGCTTCGGCGTGGCCTTCGCGTGCCGCCAGCATCAGCAGCGTGTTGCCGTGCGCATCGACGGTGTCCGGGTCGATGCCGCGCTCGAGCAGCTGCACGAGCTCGCCGCTTGCGCCGTTGCGCGCCGCGCTGAGCGCGTCCTCGTAGCTGTCCGCGCGCGCGCCCGCACTGCCCAGCACGAGGCAGGCCGCCGCCGCGGCGAGCCACCGGCGCGGCGCCTCAGGCCGCGCGCGCATGGCGGAACAGCCTGAAGAAGTTGTCGGTGGTGGCCGCCTCGATGCGCGAGAGCGGTTCGCCGCGCAGGCGTGCGATCTCCTCGGCCACATGCACCACCCAGGCCGGCTCGTTGGTGCGCCCGCGGTGCGGCACCGGCGCCAGATACGGGGAGTCGGTCTCGATCAGGAGGCGGTCGAGCGGGACGTATTGCGCCACCGCCTTGAGATCGACCGCGTTCTTGAAGGTGACGATGCCCGAGAACGAGATGTAGAAGCCGAGCTCGAGCGCGGCTTCGGCCACCTCGCGCGACTCGGTGAAGCAGTGCATGACGCCGCCCGCCTCGCCCGCCGCTTCCTCGCGCATCAGGCGCAGGGTGTCGGCCGCGGCGGCGCGGGTGTGCACGATGAGCGGCTTGGCGCAGGCGCGCGCGGCACGGATGTGGGTGCGAAAGCGCGCCCGCTGCCACTCGGGGGCGTCCTTGTGCCAGTAGTAGTCGAGCCCGGTCTCGCCGATGGCGACCACCTTCGGGTGCGCCGCCAGCGCCGTCAGGCGGGCCGCGTCGGGCTCCTCCACGTCGGCGTTGTCGGGATGCACGCCGACCGAGGCGTACAGGCCGGGATGGCGCTCGGCCAACGCCAGCACGCGCGGAAAGTCCTCGAGCTTGACGCTCACGCACAGCGCGTGGGCGACGCCGTTGGCGGCCATCGCGGCGAGCACCTCGTCCTCGCGCGCGGCCAGGTCCGGAAAATCCAGATGACAGTGGGAATCGACGAACATCAGCGGGAGTGTCGCAGCAAGGCGCGGCTAGAGGGTGTGGGTGGGACGGTTCGACCCGAGATGGCCGGCCAGGATCTGCTCGATGCGATGGCGCAGCGCCTTGCCCGACTCGTCGTCGCTGAAATGCACGCCGATGCCTTGCGTCTTGCCGCCCTGCGCGCCGTGCGGCGTCACCCACACAACGGTGGCCGCCACCGGATGCTTGGTCGGGTCGTCCATCAGCTGCAGCAGCATGAAGACCTCGTCGCCCAGCGCGTAGTTCTTCGGCGTCGGCACGAAGATCCCGCCGTTGGCGAGGAACGGCATGTACGCGGCGTACAGCGCGGACTTGGAGTTGATGTTGAGCGACAGCACGCTCGGGCGTGCCATCTGTGGTTTGGCGATTTCGCTCATGGGCGGGATCCGGTCACGGCGCGCGCGTAGCGCAACAGCATGTCTTCGAGCATCAGCCTGGCATTGAGGGGATGCTGGGCCACCCGGCGGATTCGGGCGAACTCATTGTAGCAGTTCACCACCGCGGCCACGCTCGCGCTGCGCGCCAGCGCGCCCAGCGCGGCGGACTGGCCCGGGTAGAAGCGCACCCGCCCGCCCAGCCGCAGCGCGGCCAGGTCGGTCACCCAGCGCTGCATCCAGTCGACCAGCTGAACCATGCCGAAGCCGGCGGCGAGCGCCTCCTTCGACTTGAGCCAGCTCTCCCATTGCGCGGCCAGGCGCAGCGGATCACCCGCCGGCAATTGCCCGAGATCCTTCACGAAACGCGCCAGCAGCGCACCGCCTCCCTGCCCGGCGAGCCGCTGCGCGGCGAGCGGCATGCCGCCGGTGATCGCCACCAGCTCCGGCGCCGCGGCGTGCTCGCGCAGCCACTGCGCGACGACCGCCTCGGCCGGCCGACCCACGCTCCACTGCTGGCAGCGGCTGCGCAGGGTGGGCAGGAGGCGGCGCGGGGCCGACGACACCAGCAGGAAGACGCAACCCGCGGGCGGTTCCTCGAGCAGCTTGAGCAGCGCATTGGCGGTGAACACGTTCATCGCGTCGGCCGGATCGACCACCACCACCCGTCGGCTGCTCTGGTGTCCGGTGACGGAAAGCGACTGCTGCAGGTCGCGGATCTGGTCGATCACGATCTGCGCCGACTTGCCCTTGGCGGACGATGCCTCGCCCTCCTCGCCTTCCGCGGCGGCCGAATCGGCCGCCGGCACCACCGGGAAGTAGTCGGGGTGGTTACCGGCCCGATGCAGCTGGCACGCGGTACATGCGCCGCAGGCGTGGCCGTCGGCGGCGGGCGCCGCGCACAGCAGGCGCGCCGCGAGCGCCTCGGCCAGGTCGCGCTTGCCCAGGCCGGCCGGCCCGACGAACAGCAGCGCGTGCGGCAGGCGCGCGCCGAGCCCCACCAGGCGCTGCCACAGCCCGTCCAGCCAGGGGTGGATCATGAGAAGTAGCGCTCCGCGACGATGGCCGCGATCTCGGCGCGGATCGCCTCGGGCGGCCGGTCGGCGGCGATCACCCGGATGCGCGCCGGCGCCGTGCGCGCCCGTTCGAGGTAGGCCGCGCGCACGCGCTCGAAGAAGTCGCACTGCTCGCGCTCGAAGCGGTCGGGGTGGTTGCCGGTGCCGGCCACGCGCGCCGCGGCGACCGCCGGCGGCAGGTCGAAGAGCAGCGTGAGATCGGGCTGGAAGCCGGGGTGCACCCACGCTTCGAGCGCCGCGAACTTGTCCCGGTCAAGGCCGCGTCCGCCCACCTGGTAGGCGTAGGTGGCGTCGGAGAAGCGATCGCAGACGACCCACTGCCCGGCCGCCAGCGCCGGCGCGATGCGTGCCGCCAGGTGTTCGCGGCGCGCGGCGAACATCAGCATCGCCTCGGTTTCGAGGTGCATCGGCTCGTGCAGCAGCAACTCGCGCAGCCGCTCGCCCAGTCCCGTGCCACCCGGCTCGCGGCTCTGGTCGACGGCAAGGCCGCGCTCGCGCAGCGCGTCCACCAGCGCCGCGATCTGGCTGCTCTTGCCGGCCCCGTCGATGCCTTCGAAGGTGATGAAGCGCCCGCGCGCACCCGTTTCATTCAACTTCCTGCTCTCCGCTGGTAGCGATTGACCGCCCGGTTGTGATCATCGAGGCTGCGCGAAAACTCGCTGGTGCCGTTGCCGCGCGAGACGAAATAGAGATATTCGGTGACCGGCGGGCGTACCGCGGCGAGCAGCGCCTCGCGCCCCGGGATGGCGATCGGGGTGGGCGGCAGGCCGGCCCGGGTGTAGGTGTTGTAGGCGTGATCGGTTTCGAGGTGATGCTTGCGCAAGCGCCCTTCGAGCGCCTCGCCGAAACCGTATATCACGGTCGGATCGGTCTGCAGGCGCATCCCGGCACGCAGCCGGTTGGCAAATACCGAGGCGACCAGGCCACGCTCTTCCGTGCGGCCGGTTTCCTTCTCGATGATCGAGGCGAGGATCAGCGCCTCGTACGGCGAGGCGAGCGGCACCGCCGGATCGCGCGCCGCCCACGCCTGCGCGAGGTGTTCCTGCATCGCCACGTAGGCGCGCCGCAGCACGGCGAGCGCGCTGGAACGCTTGTCGAAGAGATACGTATCGGGGAAGAACAGCCCTTCCGGGTGCGCCTCCACGGCGCCGATGCGCGCCATGATCTGGGCCTCGGTGAGCCCCACCGTGTCGTGCTCCAGGTTGGGACTGGCCTCCAGCACGGCACGCACCTGGCGAAAACTCCAGCCCTCCACCAGCATCAGCTCGCCCTGCGACACGTCACCGCTGGAGAGCTTGAGAATGAGTGTCCACGGGCTGATGCCGGTGTGCACTTCGTAGCTTCCGGCCTTGATCTTTTCGGCCTTGCCGGTGAGGCGCGCCATCCAGTACAGCACGCGCGGATCGACGTCCACCCCGGCGTCCGCCACCGCCGCGGCCGCCTGACGCATGGTGAAACCGCGCTGGACGGTGAAATCGACCACCGGCTGCGCCAGCGCGAGCGGGCGTGTGGCATACCACCATGCGAGCGCGCCGACGCAAACGGCGGCCGCAAGCAGCATCAACAGGAGGTAGGTGCGAAATAGCAGAGACTTCATCGAAGGTGCTCGGATCGATCAACAACGGGCGAAGCCGCCGGGCGGGATGGCCGCGCGCTTCACCTCAGGTCATGGAACCTCGCGGTTCCCGATTCAACCGCCGTGGCGGCGGGTGCGGCCCGCCAGGGCACGGCCCGTCGCCACATTCGCGGCACCGCCACTTCGCCCGCGTGCGCGGACGGGGCCCTATAATACTTCATCGCTTTTCCCCACCCTCCGACAAATCGACATGAACACGCCCTGGACCGAATATCTCGCCCGCGAGGGCGCCACCTTCGATGGCGCGAGCATCCGCTTCGACGCGGCCGACCCGCGGGCGCACGCGGCAGCCGGCGCCACGACGGTGATCCCGCTCACGCATCTGGGCCTCATTCGCAGCAGCGGCGAGGAATCCGCCCCGTTCCTGCACAACCTGTTCTCCAACGACGTGAACAAGCTCGCTCCCGAAGCGGTGCAGTGGAACAGCTTCAACTCGCCCAAGGGGCGCATGCTGGCGAGCCTACTGCTGTGGCGCGAAGTGGCCGGGCACATGCTCGCCGTGTCGGCCGACATCCACCCGGCGCTGCTGAAGAAGCTGTCGATGTACGTGCTGCGCAGCAAGGTGAAGCTCACCGATGGCGACGCCGACACCGTCCTGGTCGGGGTCAGCGGTAAGGATGCAAGCGCCGTGCTCGGGCGCGCCGGACTGCCCCTGCCCGCCGGCCCGATGCGTCAGGCGGCGGCCGGCGAAGCGCGCTGCCTGCAACTGGATGCGAACACCTTCGTGCTCGCGCTGCCCGCCGCCGAGGCGCCGGCGCGCTTTGCCGCGCTCGTCGCCGCCGGCGCGCTCAAGGCCGGCACCGACGCCTGGCAGCTGGCGATGATCCGCGCCGGCGTGCCGCTGGTCACCGCCGCCACGCAGGAGGAGTTCGTGGCGCAGATGCTGAATTACGAGGTGATCGGCGGGGTGAGCTTCAACAAGGGCTGTTATCCCGGCCAGGAGATCGTCGCCCGCACCCAGTATCTGGGCAAGCTCAAGAAGCGCATGTACCGGGTGCACGTCGCCGCCGAGGCCGCGCCCGAGCCCGGCGCCGACCTGTACACGCCCGACTTCGGCGAACAGTCCGCAGGCAAGCTGGTGAACGTGGTGCCCGCCCCCGAAGGCGGCTTCGAAGCGCTGGCGGTGATGCAGATCAGTTGTGCGGAAACCGGCGACGTCCGCGTGGGACGGCCCGACGGCCCGCCGCTCGCCTTTCTCGACCTGCCCTACGCGGTGTCGTGACGATGTCGGCACCGCTGCATTACTTCATCTATTACCGCGTGCGCGCGGACATCGACCGCGACGACGTGCACGCCACGGTGCGCGCCATGCAGAGCGCGCTCGCGGCGCGCACCGGGGTGAGCGGGCGGCTCATGGAGCGGCGCAGCGACACCAGCACGTGGATGGAAATCTACGAGGCGGTGGCCGACCCCACCGCATTCGAGATCGCGCTCGACATCGAGACGCAGGCGCATCATCTGGCGGAGCTGGTCGAACCGGGTGCAGCGCGGCACATGGAACGCTTCGTCGAATGTGCCTGATCGTCGTCGGCTGGCGCGCGCACCCCGACTATCCGCTGGTGGTCGCCGCCAACCGCGATGAATTCCTCGCCCGCCCGGCGGTGCCGGCGCACTGGTGGACGGACGCCCCCGACCTGCTCGCCGGGCGCGACCTGGAAGCGGGCGGCACGTGGCTGGGCATCACGCGCCACGGCCGCTTCGCAGCCCTCACCAACTACCGCGATCCGAGCCGGCGCCGTCCCGGCGCGCCCTCGCGTGGCGCGCTGGTGCGCGATTGCCTCGCGAGCGGCGACGACGCGCTCGCCACGCTCGAGGCGGTCGCGCGGTCGAGCGGCGACTACGCCGGCTTCAACCTGCTGGTCGCCGACGGCGCACGCCTCGCCATCCACGAAAGCACCACCGGCGCGGTGCGCCCCCTCGAGCCCGGCATCTACGGCCTGTCCAACCACCTGCTGGACACACCCTGGCCGAAGGTGCGGCGCGCGCGCGAACGCTTTGCCGCGGCGCTGGAACGACTGCCGCACGACGACGATCTCCTCGCCCTGCTGCGCGATGATACTCCCGCCGCCGACCACCACCTGCCCGCGACCGGCGTGAGCCGTGAGTGGGAACGCTGGCTGTCGTCCGCCTTCATCCGCGCCCCCGGCTACGGAACGCGCTGCTCGAGCCTGCTCACCGTGCACCGCGACGGCGCGGTGTGCCTGCGCGAATGGACCTGGGACGAAGCGGGCGAAGCGGGCTCCGAAGTGGTGCACCGCTTCCGCGTATCACCCGCCGCGTAAGACGGCCGCAACGCCCCGCGCGGGCGGCCGGCGCCGGACGGCGGTGCGCCGCTCGATCACGCGGGCGACAATCCCTCGCGCCGCGCCCGCTCGACGCGCCGTCGATGCTTATTCGACTTTCATTCGACGACCTGATTGGCAATTAACCTGGGCCATGCTCGGATGAGGAGATCCCGCCGCCCTGTAGCCCGGATGAAGGCCGCAGGCCGGAATCCGGGGAAGCGGATGACCCACTGATGGCGGCCGTTCCCGGATTCCGCTGCGCTGCATCCGGGCTACGCGGCTACTTATTCGGCTCATTCGATGCTCATTCGAGGATATCCACCGGCGTTCCGGGCGCCACCAGCGCGAACAATTCGATCACGTCCGCGTTGCGCATGCGGATGCAGCCGTGGGAGAGCGGCGTGCCCATCGGCTGGTCCTCGCCGGTGCCGTGGATGTAGATATAGCGCCGCATCGAATCGACTGCGCCGAAGCGGTTGCGGCCCGGCTCGCAGCCGCACAACCACAGGATGCGGGAAAGGATCCAGTCGCGCCCGGGATGAGCGGCGGCGAATTCGGGGGTCCACCGCTCGCCGGTCGGCCGCCGTCCGCGGAACACCGTGCCGGACGGGGCGCCGGCGCCGATCAGGGCGCGGACGCGGTGGCGCCCGCGCGGCGTGCATCCGCTGTCCATCCGCTCGCCGGCCCCGTTGCGCGCAGTCGACACCGCATAACGCCGCACGCAGGCGCCGTCCGCGCCGATCAGCGCCAGGCGCTGGGCGGCGAGGCTCACCTCGATGCGCATCCCGGTCACGCGATCAGCGTGCGCGTGCGGCGCGCCGCGAAAAAGCTCGACAGCAGGCGGCCGCACTCGTCGGCGAGCACGCCGCCGAGCACCTCGGCGTGGTGGTTGAGGCGCGCCTCGGCGAACAGGTCGAGCACGCTGCCGGCCGCCCCGGTCTTCGGGTCACGCGCGCCGAACACCACCCGCGCGATGCGCGCGTGCATGATCGCGCCGCAACACATGGCGCACGGCTCGAGCGTCACGAACAGCTCGCACCCGGGCAAGCGGTAGTTGCCCAGGCGCGCGGCCGCGTCGCGCAGCGCCATCACCTCGGCGTGGGCGGTCGGATCGTGGCGGCCGATCGGCTGATTGAAACCGCGCCCCACGATCTGGCCACCCTGCACGACCACCGCGCCGACCGGTACTTCGTCACAGCCGCCGGCCATCTGCGCTTGCTCCAGCGCCGCCCGCATGAAATCCTCGTCGCTCATCGAACCCGTCCTCCACATGGCGCCAGTGTACTTGAGGCGGCCGCCCCGGTGCCACGGGGGTGCCGTCGCGTGCCGCGTCGGCCGGCATGGGCGGGTCGATGGCGTGGCCACTGGCTTGCTCCGAACGGTCGCGCGCACCGTTCCAACGAACCATGGCTTGCTGCCCAGAGGAGCACATGTCCGCTGCCCGTCGCCCCCCCACCAATCCGGGTTGGTCGTTGAAGGCGGCCCGGCTGGCCGCCCTCGCCGCGCTGTTGCTCGGCGCGCTGACGGTGGGGCTTTCCCTGGCGAGCGGCGCCACCGCCCTGGCGGGGGTCGCGACGGGCGTGCTGCTCGCGCTCGTGTTCGTTGCCCACCGGCTGCACCTGATGTTGCTCGAGGGCCGCGACGCGCCCCCGGCGGTGGCGCCGGAACCGGTCACGGACGCCGGCGGCATGCCCGGTTATCGCGTCGACCTCGCCACCGGCGCCTACGACTACCTCTCGCCGGCGCTCGCCGATCTGCTCGGCCTGGTCCCGGCCGAGTTGCTCACCGCGGGCGGCTACGACCGGTTCGAGGCGCACATCCACCCCGACGACCTGGCCGCCTGCCGCGCCCGCGTGGCCGCGGGGGCCCGGCGCGAGGCGCAGCTCGACGTGCGCGTGCGCGATCGCGACGGGCGCTACCACTGGCTGCGCGACGCGGCACTGGTGTGGCACGACGCGCACGGCCGCCCGGCCCACCTCGTCGGCACCGCCGTCGACATCACCGACCTGAAGGAGGCGCCCGCCGTCGCGGCCGACGCCACGCCGCTGCAGGAGAGCGAATCGCGCTATGCGCTGGCGATGCGCGGCACCAACGAAGGGCTGTGGGACTGGAACCCCATCACGCGCGAGCTGTTTCTGTCGAGCCGCCTGTTGTCGGCGCTGGGTGACACCGGCGAACACGTGCGCACCACCAGCGACGAATGGCTCAAGCGCATTCACCCCGGCGACCGGCCGCGCTTCCAGGCCACCCTCATCGCCCACCTGAAGGGGCGCACGCCGCATTTCGAATGCGAGTACCGCGTGCTCGACAAGAACGGGCAATTCCGCTGGCTGCACGCCCGTGGGCTGGCACAGCGCGACGCGGGCGGCGTCGCCTATCGCATGGTCGGGTCGGTCGGCGACATCACCGACCGCAAGCAGGCGGAGGCGGCCCTGCGCGACGTCAATCGCGAGCTCGAGACGCGGGTGGCCGAGCGCACCGCGCAACTGGGGGCGGCGGTCAAGGAGCTGGAGTCGTTCAGCTACTCCGTGTCGCACGATCTGCGCGCGCCGCTGCGCGCCATCGACGGCTTCAGCGCGATCCTGATGTCCGACCACGGCGAGCTCCTCGACAGCGACGCGCTGGGCCTGCTCCAGCGCATCCGCGGCGGCGTGCACCGCATGAGCGAGCTCATCGACGATCTGCTCGAGCTGTCGCGCGTGTCGCGCTATCCCCTGCTGCGCCAGCGCATCGACCTGTCGGCGCTGGCCGCCAGCGTGGTGCACGAGTTGCAGGAGCGCGAGCCGCAGCGCGAGGTCGCCGTCGACATCGCGCCGGACCTGCAGGCCGAGGGCGACCCCCGCCTGGTGCGCATCGCGCTGGAGAACCTGCTCGGCAACGCCTGGAAATTCACCGCCCGCTGCGCGCAGCCGCGGGTGCGCTTCGGTGCGGCGGTCGATGACGACGGCACGCCCTGTTTCGTCGTCGAGGACAACGGCGCCGGCTTCGACATGCGCTTCGTCGACAAGCTGTTCACGCCGTTCCAGCGCCTGCACCGCGAAAGCGAATTCAGCGGCACCGGCATCGGCCTGGCCACCGTGGCGCGCATCGTGCAGCGCCATGGCGGCCGGATGTGGGCCCACAGCCAGCCCGGCGAGGCCACCCGCTTCTGCTTCACCCTCGGGGTGGCGTGAGCCCTGGCGGAACAAACTCACGGGCGGCTCGTCCGACTTGGACCGGTCCCTGCCGGCACGGAGGAATCATGCCTGACCAAACGCCGAAGCCCGCCACCACGCGGCGCGACACCCATGTTGAAGATCTGATCGACGAATCGCTGGAGGAGTCTTTTCCTGCCAGCGATCCCCCCGCGGTCAGTCCGAAGCCGCAAAAGCCGCCCGCCGACCGCGGCACGGACGAGCCCGACAAGCCCGCCCCCGCGGCGCCCGACGCGCCGGTCGAACCCGGCCGCGGACGCCCCGCGCAAGACTGAGCACGCGCCCGGCGCTCATTCGCGGCGGCGCTGCGCCCGCGACTGCATCCACGTCTCGACCCGCCCGAGCAAGGCCAGGATGACCCACGCGAGGCCGGTGCTGAGCAGCGCCGTGCCGAGCCGCCCGAGGCCGGCGGCGACCCCCACCGCCGCCGTCATCCAGATGCCGGCGGCGGTGGTGAGCCCGGTGATCTCGCGCTCGCGGTCGAGCTTGAGGATCGCCCCCGCGCCGAGAAAGCCGATGCCGGTGACGATGCCCTGGATGACGCGCGACAGCGCCTCGTCGCCCATCCCCGAGTCGGCCCCGGCGATGATGAACAGCGCGGTGGCGGTGGCCACCAGCATGTGGGTGCGCAGACCGGCCGGCTTGCCGACCTGCTCGCGCTGCAGCCCGACGATGGCCCCGCACAACATCGCCACCAACAGGCGCGCGATGGCGCGCAGCAGTTCGGTGGTGTCGGTGAGGCCCGCGGTAAGCTCCGCGATGACGATATCCACGCTCGCTTCTCCCGTGTCCTGGACGGCGCTGGGGCGGGACCGCGGCGCGGCACCCGCGGCCCGCCGCGCTGGCTCGCCCCGTGGCTGCGCCGTCCGTTGGCGCGCGCCGGGCGGCCGCGCCGTGGGGCGTATGCCGCCACCCTACACGGGAACGCGCCCCGCCGGGCGTCGGCGCGGACCCGTGATGCGGGGTGGACAGCACGACCGCGCCGATGTCGCCCGCGCCGGGGCGCGTCCTCAGGCGGCGGCGGACGGAGCGGCCTGAGTTCGGCAAGGGCGCGCTTCCCG
>Ga0214472_10005715_pt1 | contig 13095 bp, 9 predicted proteins | sample RVTome_6_FD_207662 | JGI IMG/M metagenome (GOLD analysis project Ga0214472, IMG submission 207662) | Soil microbial communities from uranium-contaminated site in the Upper Colorado River Basin, Wyoming, United States - RVT140D175 | ecosystem: Environmental > Terrestrial > Soil > Contaminated >... | reverse complement strand
AGCAATTTTCGCTATTCCAAATTCGCCCCTCTGGTACGCTTTTTCGACTGGATGGAACACCGGGTGATTAACTCCAGCAATGCGGTGATTACAATATGTCCGGCCCTGGAGGAACATGTGACCCAGATCAATGGGCAGGTCCCCCAGGTCATGATTGAGAACGTGGATACCAGTGCCGACCCGGCGCTGATCTTGAAGGTCGACGTAGAGGCCTTGGCGGCGGCCCATCCCGGGCTGGAAGGAAGAAGGATCGTCCTCTACGCCGGTACCTTTGAAGCTTACCAGGGGATTGATCTTCTGGTGGAAAGCGCTGGGGAGATTGTCCGACAGTGTGAAAACGTGATGTTTGTCATGGTTGGCGGGAAGCCGGCCCAGGTTGAATTTTATCAAAGACTGGTAGACAGTAAGGGACTGGGGGACCACTTCTGTTTCACCGGTACCAGGCCCCCAGAGGAAATACCAATTTTTATCAGGCTAGCGCATGTCCTGGTTTCACCCAGAGTGGAGGGAACCAATACTCCATTGAAAATCTATTCCTATTTACAGTCGGGCAAGCCCATAGTAGCAACCGATCTGTACACGCATACCCAGGTATTGAATCGGGATGTAGCGGTGCTGGTAACGCCCAGCGCGGCGGGTCTGGCCGAAGGTATTCTCTCGGTATTGGAAAATTCTCGGCTGGCCACCGAAGTGGGCAATCAAGCGCGGAAGTTCTTCGAGGCCAATTACAGCATGGAAAAGTATATTAGCAAAACCGACCAGGTCCTGCGGGCAGCGGTGGCGGGGTAAGCATACATGTGCGGTATCAGTGGTCTGGTCTATCATGACCAGAACCGATTGGTTGCCCCGGACGTCTTGAAAAAGATGTGCGACACCATGGTCCACCGGGGCCCCGACGATGAGGGTTTTTTCATCGATGGGGCGGTGGGTCTGGGTATGAGGCGTCTCAGCGTAATTGATCTGGTCAGCGGCCATCAGCCCATCTCCAATGAGGATGGGCAGGTGTGGATCGTATTCAATGGCGAAATCTACAACTTCCCCCAACTTCGTGGAGAGTTGGAGGCAAAGGGTCACGAGTTCGCTACCAACACCGATACCGAGACGATTGTCCACGCCTATGAGGAGTATGGACCGGACTGCGTCAAAAAGCTAAACGGGATGTTTTCCTTCGCCATCTGGGACCGGCGGCGGCGAAGACTGATGCTGGCCCGGGACCGGGTGGGAATCAAGCCCCTGTATTACTTCTCGGACCATCGGTGCCTGGCCTTTGGTTCCGAGCTGAAGGCGCTGCTGCAGTGCGCAGATGTCCCGAGAGACCTGGACCACCTGGCGCTGGATACTTATCTGACCTGTGAATATATTCCGGGCCCCCGGACGATCTTCAAAAACGTCAATAAACTTCCGCCGGGACATGTGCTGATTCTTGAGGATGGCCAGATTACGGTCGAGTCCTACTGGGATATCCAGTATGAAGTCAACGACGGCACTGAAGCGGAGCTGGGTCAACACCTTTACGACTTGCTGAAGGATGCCGTCCGGCTGCAGCTGATCAGCGACGTACCCCTGGGGGCGTTCCTCAGCGGCGGAGTTGATTCCAGCGCGATTGTCTGTATGATGAGCGAGCTGATGGACCGTCCCGTCCAGACCTTCTCCATCGGATTCGATGACCCTTCGTACAATGAATTGGGGTACGCCAGGCAAGTAGCCCGGCATTTTGGCGCCGATCACCACGATCTGGTGATCCAGCCGGACATCGTCGGCCTGGTGGAAGGCCTGGTGGGTTTTCTGGACGAGCCACTGGCCGACGTATCCATTTTTCCCACCTATCTGGTTTCCAAGCTGGCCAGAGAAAAGGTTACTGTAGTTTTATCCGGCGACGGCGGCGATGAGCTCTTCGCCGGTTACGACTGGTACGTTGCGGACCGAATTGAGCAGTATTACCGCAGGCTGCCCTCGGTATTGAGAAACCGCCTGATCCCCCATTTGGTGGCCCAGCTGCCGCCAACCTCCCAGAAAAAGGGGGCGGTCAACAAGCTAAAGCGATTCGTAGAGGGATCAGTCCTTCCTCGGGAGCTCCGACAGTACCGCTGGAATACTTTCTTATCTGATGAACATCGAGGTCTGCTCTATAGCCGGGACTTCCTTTCGTCCCTGGGGGATTCCAATGCATACTCTAGTTTCACGGGTCACCTGGGAAGCGCTGGAGCGGCAGACTCCCTCTGGCAGGCGCAGTATGCCGATATCAAGACCTATCTGGTCGACGACATCCTGACCAAGGTGGACCGGATGAGCATGGCCCACTCTCTGGAGGCCCGGGTGCCGTTTCTGGACCACCGAGTGGTCGAGTTTGCCTCTGGGCTGCCCAGCGACCTCAAGCTCAAGGGGATGAAGACCAAGTATCTATTAAAGCAGGCCATGGCCAGCAAGTTACCCCGGGAAGTCCTTACCCGCAAAAAGGAGGGATTCAGCATTCCCATCAAGAACTGGCTCAAGGAGGAGCTGCAACCGATGATGCAAGAGGTCCTCGCCCCGGACCGGCTCGATCGGGAGGGCATTTTTAACTCCGCCTGGGTAGAAGGGCTAAAGACCGAGCATATTCAGGGTTCCGCTAACCACAGCCACCAATTGTGGGCCCTGATGGTCTTTGAAATCTGGCGGGACCAGTACCTGAAATCATAGCTAACCAGGAAGAACCTGGAACTCCGTCTTGGAACTCCGTGGGGGAGAAAAATTAGGGGAGGCAAATTCCTTGACCTCAATATCCAATCCCGGCAACCGGACCGAGGAGGTTCGGGCCTACTGGAATAAAAACATCCATGACCAGGAGATAGCCCGACACCCGGTTGGCACCATAGGTTTCTTCGAAGACCTGGAGGCCTATCGCTTCGAAAAACTGGAGTACCTGCCCCGCGTGGTCGATTTCACCGCTTACTCGGGTAAGAGTCTGTTGGAAGTGGGATGTGGGATCGGTATTGATCTGGTCCGATTTGCCCAGCATGGGGCGTTGGTAACCGGGGTTGACCTGGCGGAAGTGTCCATCGAGCAAGCCGGCAAGAATTTTGAATTGCGGGGCCTGAGGGGTGACCTTCGGGTCATGGACGGCGAAGCTTTGCAGTTTGAGGATGCCTGCTTTGATGTGGTGTATGCCCACGGAGTACTCCAGTACACCCGGGGCAGTGAGGAAATGATCCGGGAAATCCACCGGGTCCTGAAGCCCGGCGGTGAGGCGATAATGATGGTCTATAATCGCTACTCCTGGCTCTACCTGATGTCCAAGCTTTTTGGCGCCAAGCTGGAGCATGAAGACGCTCCGGCGTTTCAGACCTTCACCATCGGGCAGTTCAAGCAGATGCTGCAAAAGTTTTCCCGGGTGGAGATCATCCCGGAGCGGTTTCCCGTAAAAACCCGCCTTCACCATGGGCTGAAAGGCACAATTTACAACACCTGCTTTGTCGGAACATTCAATCTGATTCCCCGTTCCTGGGTGCGGCCCTATGGCTGGCATATCATGGCCAAGGCGATCAAGTAAGCATGAAAAGGGACCTGGCCCGGCTGGCAGACCGGGTATATGACGTGGCCATCATTGGTGGGGGAGCCTATGGGCTATTTACCGCCTGGGATGCGGCGCTGCGAGGCCTGTCGGTAGCCCTGGTGGAGCGGGGAGACTTCGGACAGGCCACTTCGTACAACTCCTTGCGGGTGATCCACGGCGGGCTGCGTTATCTCCAGAGTGGAGACCTTTGCCGAATGCGGGTATCGATTCGGGAAAGGACTAATTTCATGGCGATGGCGCCCCACCTGGTCCATCCTCTCCCGGTTTTAATTCCTACCTATGGGCATGGAATGCGGGGGCGGGAGCTGATGGCCCTGGCCCTGGAGGTGCACGACCTGGTTGGTTTCGATCGAAACCGGCTGAATGACCCCCAGAAGCGCCTTCCCCCCAGTCGGGTGGTCTCAAGAGAAGAATGCCTCGGGCTGTGCCCGGGCATTGATCAGCGCGGACTCAGCGGGGCCGCGCTCCTCTACGACGGCCAGATGTACAGTTCGGAACGGCTGCTAATCTCCCTGCTTCGGTCGGCGGCGAAGGCCGGGGCGGATCTGGTCAACTATACCGAAGTAACCGGGTTTCTCTCCGACGAAAATGGGGTCAAGGGAGTCAAGGCCAGGGACCTCCTCGGGGGCGGTGAAGTGGCCATTCGGGCCAGGGTAGTGGTCAACACCGGTGGTCCGTGGGTAAGCCAATTGTGCAACCTCCTGGATACCCGTTGGGCCAACCCCAGGCCAGCTCTGTCTAAAGCCTTCAACCTGGTGGTCAACCGCCAGCTGGTCCCGGAATATTCCTTTGGCGTTTACAGCCGGGGTTCCCACCAGGGCAAATACCAGGAAAGCAGATACCAGGGCCAGCAAGCTAATATACAGGAAGCTATTACTCGGGAAGCTATTACCCAGGAAGCTATTACCCAGGAAGCTATTACCCAGGAAGCTATTATTAGCAAAGCGTCGCGGATATTCTTCGCTACCCCCTGGCACGGAGTGTCTTTGATCGGGACCGAACATCTTCCCTACCATGGTGAGCCGGATAACTTCCAGGTTACCGAAGAGGAAGTCTGCCGGTTTGTTGAAGACTTCAATGCCGCTTTTGAACCGGCGAACCTGAGCCGTCAGGACGTAACCGCGGTCTACGGCGGAATGCTGTCGGCCGACGGTTTTAAAGAGGATAACGTTCGGCTGACCAAGAGCTACCGCGTCCGGGACCATAGCCGGGAGGGCGGCCCTCAGGGTCTGGTTTCGGCCAGCGGGGTGAAGTTTACCGAGTCCCGCCACGTGGCGGAGAAAGTGGTTGACCTGGTGTTGCGGAAGCTGGGCCGACCGGTGTCGGGATCTCAGACCTCGGTCACACCGGTTTATGGCGGCAATATAGACCAGTTCAAGACCTACCTGGATTACCAGATGAAGCGGGGCCTCAAGGGCCTGAGCGCCGAAGCCATTGAACGCCTGGTCTACCTCTACGGGAGCGCTTACCCGGAAGTCCTGGAATACCTGGATGACCGGGACGGCGACGCCTCGGCGGCTGATGCCACGGAGAATCTGAGAGTGCTCCAGGCTGAGGTGGCACACGCCGTCCATCGGGAGATGGCGCAAAAGCTCTCCGACGTAGTCTTCCGGCGGGCCGTCCTGGGGATGACCGGACCTCCCCCGGATGTTCAGCTGGAGCACTGCGCCCGGGCCATGGCCGCGGCCCTGGGATGGGATATGGCCCGGACCCGGCAGGAACTGGCCGAGGCGAAAGCAGGGGCCCGCAGTGCCGGGACCCCGGCATTAATTACGGAAAGTCCGGTAGAACCAGTAACACAGGAGACGAGTTGATGGCAACCGCAAGCAAGAAAGCCGACAGGCCCTGGCAGCTGGAAGTTTTCAGTCAGGGGCTGAAGAAAAACCTCAAGCTGCAACTACTGTTGAAGCATGTGGGAGAAGTCCCGGGCCAGCAATGCCTGCTGATAACCTGCGGAGATAATAACGGGGCCCTCAATTACTATTTCCGCGAGCGAAGCGGCAATTGGACCTGGGCCGACATTGGTGAACATGGCCCAGAACCCATTGAAGAAATGAGGGAACTGTTGGAAGAAGAGGTCCATATCGTCAAACCGGATTCGCTGCCCTTTCCAGACCAGTCCTTTGACTGCGTGGTGGTGATTGACGTCCACGAGCATTTGCCCCATCCTGAGCCCTTTACCCGGGAGTTGTCCCGCATTGTCAGGCCCAATGGACGGGCCATTGTAACGGTTCCCAATGGGGACCCGTTGAAGCCGGTCACCGTTATCAAATACATGGTGGGAATGAGCAAAGAGAAATATGGCCACCAGCGGATCGGATATACCATGAAGGACTTGAAGCGCATCATGTCCGAGAATGGATTCACGCCCTCCGCCACCGGCAGTTACTCCAAGTTCTTCACCGAAATGATGGAACTGGTAATCAATTTCGCCTACGTGCAGGTCCTGTCCCGGAAGAACAAGAACGTAACCGTACCCGAGGGTACCATAGCTCCTTCCTCCAAGAAGCAGCTGGACGCCGTATCCGGCTCTTACAAGATGTACTCCAGGGTATTCCCCATATTCAAGGCCATCTCCAGCCTGGACCGGCTGATATTCTTCGGCACCGGATACGCTGTAATGGTCGAAGGCAAGAAGGACCAACCCGGGAAGGACCAACCCGGGAAGGACTAACCCGGGAAGGATTAACTCGGGAAGGATTAACTCGAGAAGGATTAACTAATGTACCAAACCGTATTGATCACCGGTGCCGGAGGCTTTATCGGCTCCCACGTGGTGGAGAAGCAGCTCTCTCTGGGAAGAGAAGTGCGAGCCGTGGACCTTCACCTGGACCGGATCAGTGACATCTCCCATCCGGCGCTGCGGCGGATCCAGGGAAATTTCGCCGACCCGGCGGTCCAGCAAGAGGCAATCCCGGGAGCGGAGGTGGTTATTCATCTGGCTAGCGCCCACCTGGAAGTGAGCCTGCCGGAAGAGACCTACTGGCAGGTCAATGTGCACTCATTGGCCGGCTTCCTCCAGGCTTGCCGGGACCACGGGGTCCAGCGGTTCGTGCAGGTCAGCAGTTCAGGAGTATATGGAGCAATCAAGGAGCCGCCGGCCGACGAAGAGTCACCCTGCCATCCGGAGTTGCTCTATGAGCGGACCAAGTATCAGGGAGAACTGGAGGTCAAGAGGTTCTACCAGGAGACCGGGTTTCCCGTGGTAATCGTCAGGCCTGCCTGGGTATATGGCCCGGGCTGCCCCAGGACCGGCAAGTTATTCAGGAGCATTGCCAAGAACCGGTTCTTTTTTGTCGGCGACGGCATGGCCCTGCGGCACTGCGTATACATTGATGATTTTGTCGACGCGCTGGAGTTGGCCGCTACCACAGAGAGGGCGGTGGGGCGCACCTATATCATTGGTGACGAAGCGCCGACTACGCTGGAAAACCTGGTGTCCGAAATAGCCAGAATAACCAACGCTAGCGTTCCCAGATTTCATGCTCCGGTGTGGCTGATGGCAGCCGTCGGGTTATTGATGGAAGCGGCCTTTTTCCCTCTGCGAAAAGAGCCTCCCATCTCCCGGCGGACCCTGAGATTTTTCCAGGGCAACTCCGCCTTTGACATTTCTCGCGCCAAGCGAGAACTGGGATTCGTTCCCAAATATGACGTCAGCACCGGCCTGCGAGCCTACGCCCAGCGATCCAGGATAGGATCGATTGGGGGCGCAAAGTAAGGGTGGCCACGATTCCGGTCGATGCCCAACCCCATCGACCGTAGCAGCATCGGGTCCCCTCCGCAGCTCGGCGGTGCTCCCCCGCAGTTCCCATGTTTGCGGGGGTTTTCTCTTTTCTCGACTAGAGTCAGGTGCACTCCGGGTGTACTCGATGAAGAATCACGCTTTGACGGCATAGCTGGGGGAGAGTAATATTCGGGTGTTCTGGCAGACATACCGGACATACCACCGGACATACCATAGAACGAGGAGACGAGGATGAAAGCAGTTTACATAACTGAACATGGCGGCACCGGTGTCTTGACCTGCGGAGACCGGCCGGAACCTGAAATAGAACCCGGTGAGGTAATGTTGCGGGTCCGGGGCAGCGCCCTGAACCGGCTGGATATTGGATTGCGCGAGGGCCGCAGCTACCGGGGACCGCTGCCCCGCATCATGGGCTGTGATGTTGCCGGAGAGGTGGTGCAAATCAGTCCCGACGCCGACACCAGGCTCAAAGTTGGCGACCGGGTGGTGTTGGACAATCGGGTCAAATGCCGCGGCACCTGCGAATATTGTGTCCAGGGACTGGACCAGTATTGCACCCAGCAAAAGCGCCTGGGCGTCGACCTGGAAGGCGGCCACGCCGAATACATTACTGCTCCGGCGGTGAACGCCTATAAAATTCCCGACTCCATGGGCTTCGCCGAAGCAGCCGCCCTGCCCCTGGCGGCCCATACCGCCTGGCACTGTCTGGTGACTCAAGGCCAGATCCGTCCCTGGGACGACGTGCTGATTCACGCCGCCAGCAGCGGCGTCGCCAGCATGGGGATTCAGATCGCCAGGATGATGGGCGCGCGGGTAATTACCACCGCCGGTGTGGACTGGAAGATCGAAAAGGCCAAAGAACTGGGCGCGGATGAGGTTATCAATTACCGGACTACCAACAGCATCAGCCAGAGTGTCAAGGAATTGACCGACGGCAAGGGCGTTGACCTGGTATTCGACGTGGTCGGCGCCGATGTCTGGGAGGAGAGCCTGCTCAGCCTGAAGCCTGGCGGTCGGCTGGTGATAACCGGCGTCACCTCGGGAGCGCGGGTCGATATGAACCTGTCCATCCTGCAGGGTCGACCGTTGCACCTGATGGGCAGTGGTGGACGGAGCCGACGCACCTTTGGCGACGTGATGAAGATGGTCAATCAGGGAGAGCTGCACGGGATTGTCAGCCAGGTATTCCCCCTGGAGGGAGTGGCCGAGGCGCACCAGGTCATGGAGGACCGCAACTTCTTTGGCAAGCTGGTTATTGAGAACTAACCAGAAACAAGGATGATCGAGTAGTCAAAGCCAGCCAAAGGGGTTAAAATACCCGGGGATTCAAAATACCCCGGTTAGAGCAAAACCCGGCGGCTGGCCAGACGGCGGCATCAGGTGCCTTGGCCTTTATCAGTCTTGATACACCCAGGTGCCCCACGAATTGGAGGAGTGAACCATGAAGATTGCCCGTTACCTGGCCCACGGCCAGGTCAGTTACGGCGTGGTGGAAGGCGACAGCGTCAAGGAAATGAGCGCCAGCCCTTTCGAGAAATATACCGTCACCAACCACACCCACAAGCTATCGCAAGTCAAACTCCTGGCCCCCTGTGTCCCGCCCAAAATTCTGGCCATCGGTCTGAACTATTCCAGTCACCTGCACGACCGTCCCGGCCCCACTGAACCAATGGTGTTCTACAAGACGCCCACCTCGGTCATTGGCCCTGGCGACACCATCATTCGCCCCAAGGACACCGCACGCTTGGACGCCGAGTGCGAGTTGGTGGTCATTATCAAGGATAGCTGTCGTAACGTGACCAAAGAAGACGCTATGCAGCACGTGCTGGGCTACACCTGCGGCAACGACGTTAGCGCCCGAGACTGGCAGCGGGAAGACCGCAACTGGTGGCGCGCCAAGTCGGCGGACACCTTCTCTCCTGCGGGACCCTACATCGTGGATGACATCAACCCCAACGAGGTTCGGGTCAAGACCCGGATCAATGGGAAAGAGGTACAGAACGAAAGCACGTCCTATCTCATCTTCGACGTCCCCACGCTGATCGCCTACTGCTCCAGGTTCGTCACCCTGGAACCCGGGGACATGATCTACACCGGCACCCCCGGCGAACCGGGCGAGATGAAAGACGGTGATGTCTGTGAAATCGAAATCGACGGCATTGGCGTATTGAGCAATCCTATCAAGCTGGAAAAGTAACTCTGGACAAGTAACCCCGGACAAGTAACCCTGGACAAGTAACCATCTAAACAATGGCCCGCCAGCGGCATATTTGACCTGCCCTGGGACCGGCACTACCGTCAGGGAAGGACTAAACTTCCCTGACGCTGCTCCGGGGGCCATACAATCACCTTGCGGCCTTGCTGCCACTGGACCAGGACCACTGATCCTCCAATTTGCCTCCCGGTCGTTTGATCAATCTTGAACCGACCGTAAAACGTCGCGAAATCCAGGACGCCAGCGGCGGCCCGCAGCGCTGACTGGTCCAGACTCCCCGCCACTTCGACGCACCGCTGGGCCACCAGACCGGCGGCATAAGCCTGGACCATCGGGTAGTCGAGGGGGAGCTGGCTTTGCTGCCGCAGCGATTCCAGCACCTGCGCCGCGGTCGGCCCGTAGTCGCCGCCGTATTCACCGGTAGGTTCCCACTGGCTGGGGCCGACGAAACCCTCTACGTCAGGTCCCAGAGCGTCGTGGAATTGCTGAATTGGGGCCGCGACCAACGCCGCCACCCCAAAGTAAGGTCGTCTCTGGACCAATTGACGCGCCAGCAGCAGATCATTCTCAATGCGCCCCACCGCCAGCAGCAGATCCGGACGGGCATCCTGGAGCCGGTCGATGGTGGATGAGAAGTCACCGATGGCGGGGTCGTGCTCTTCGATCAGGACCGTCCTGAACCCCAAATCAGCGGCCCGCCCCACCACCACGTCGCTGACCATCTTGGGGAAGGAGCCAGTGGCAGCCCGGACAATGGCCAGCGACCTCGCTTCAGGGCGGGATTCGAGAACCAATTGGGGCAGTCCGGACAAATATTCACTGGCCGGAGTCAAAATGCCGACCACCCAGCGGTAACCTTGTTGATAGATGCGGTCCGAGGCCCCACCTTGATTCCACAGGACTTTTCCGTATTGTTCGGCGACGGCGGCGGCGGCCTGGGCCAACCCGCTGGAGTAGGGTCCCATCACCAGGTCTACCTGGTCCTCCATAATTAGACGCCGGGTAAGCAACTTGACCTGGCCTGGCCGGCTGGCGTCGTCATAGTGAACAACCGACACTGACCGGAGCGAGTCTGGCCCACTAACTCGCAGGCCGCCCGCCCGGTTCACGTCCCTGGCCCAGGCTTGCAGGCCCGCCAGCGCCTGTTGTCCCTGCATCTGAAACTGGCCAGACCGGGATGCCGTAATCCCCACTTTTAAGACTCGAGGTTGGTTCACCATATTTGGCCCGGGAACCGGTCCCCACCACGAAATCAGGGGCAGGTCTCGATCCTGCCCCTACGATATAAGTCATACGTCAAAAGGGAAACTGCCGACTAATACTTGGGGCGGAATATGCCAAAGGAACTGGTGTAACCGTGCAGGAAGGTCGTGCCGCTCACCGGGCCTATTTCGCCGTTGCAGAAGAAGCCCCCCAGGGGTACGCTTCCCAGCTTGTTTTGGAAGATCCCGGCATCGTGGTTGGGTTTACCGTAGAGGTACTGTCCCCGACCCAGGCAGGAAAAGAGCAGCGCACCCTGAGCCTGATTCTCCCGGTTCACCCCGGCGTAGCGGTCCAGGACTGCCACCAGGTCTTCGGCCGATGTCTCGGCGTCGCGGAGATGGAACTGGACCAATTGTCCTTCCTTGAGCACCTCGCCAATGGCCAATACTCCAGCCTTGTCGTCGATGCCCATCACATTGCGGATCAGAAAATCACCTTGCTTGGGTTCATCGAGGAACTCGTCCATCACCACGCCCAGGAACAACGACGTGCGCATCAGGCCCCGGTCTCGTTCGCTCAAACTCTCGAACAGTTCGCGCAACACGTCCATTGGTGGCCGCCCATCCAGCCCTCCCAGCAAGTTTCGCTGGCTCCGAGTTATGCGCATGGACTTTCCGATGGGCCGACAACCCTGGGCCACCACAGTATCAACCACGATGTTGCCGGACATGGCAATGCCTACTGCGCCGGTGCGAAATACCTGGTCCTCGAGGAACAAGGCATTCTGCCCCGGTTGTCGTGCACCGCTGGCTAGACCGCCAATTTTGGCCGATTTGTCAAAGGCGAAGTCCAGACCCAATATCAAATTCTGCACCGGAAAGGAGTAAGGGTCGGCCAGCAGGATAAACTGGGGATCATCACTTTTTCCGACCTGGACCAGATCTTCCCAGGCCTGGGGCCCGGCGTCCAGGTCGGGGAGGTTGTCGCCCTCCAGGTGGAACGGCTTCAGGGTAACGTTCGGCAGGCTGGCCACGGTGATCGATAACGCTGGCTGTTGTTCCACTTCAACACCATTGCCGATGATGCCTCCACCGGAACAACCCAACACCAGCGGGAAATCCAGTTGCTCACGAATCAGTCCGGGGACCTCCTCAAACTGGCCCTGGTAATGGAGGGAAGTGAAAACCAGGGCCAGATTAACCGGTGCCCCATCGAGTTGTTGACATAGACTGCCGGTGCACTCGTTGATTGCTTTAGCCAGAGGAGTTTGCTCAGAAAGCGCAGAAGCCCACTTCATATCAAGTACCTCACGGGTTGAGCCTACTTAGCCAGACCTAGTATACCAACCTTTGCGGCGCACCGCTAAGCTAAGCCAAGGCAAAATGGCGGGCGATAACTGAGCCCTGGCTCAGCGGCCAGCCAATAGCTGCTTACCCTGACTGATGGCCGGAATCGGGGATGGGTCGACTCCATGAAGCATCGCCAGATAGTAGCTGACGTAGTCCCCCAGGGCCAACATGCTCAGCATCTGGGCCAGGGGAGTCCCCCGGCCGGCGGCGACGATGCGGTTGGGGATACTTTTCTGCTTCAGCAGCTCGGCGACGACGCGATATCGGCTCTGAAGGTCTATATTTTCGATGTTTGGTCTCAAGACCAGGACAATCTTGTCCTGTATCCCTTCTGATGGCGTGTTGAAGGCCTCCACTGAATTATGCAGCAACTCTGGCAGGGTCTCAAAGAACGCCCAAGCTTTGGCATTCTCGTTGAGCTGGGTCTTCCAGCGGCGGGCCATTCCGGTAAAGAATCCACCACCGTACACCACGACGAGTTTGTCCGGCAGCTCCAGGGCGATTTGCTTGGCCAGGTTGTTCTGGACCGGTACTCCTTCGCTCAATTGAGATACCTGGGCCTGTAGGGTCGTGATCGCAGCCTCCACCTCGGCGCCGCCGGCGTTTACGACGCCGTATTGGTTCAATGCCCCCAACAGAAGCATCAGGTTATAGCCCACCGCGCTGCGCGGCTCGCCGGGGGTATTGATGGTAAGCGATGGGATGCCGGCCGCGGTTGCCTCGGCCAACAACTTACCTCCTCCGGCCAGGGCCAGTAGCCAGGCGTCCTGTCGGCGAGCCTGCTGGAACAGGGACATGGTCTCCTCGGTAGAACCAGAATGGCTGCAGCCAATAAACAGGCTGTTCTGGTCCAGACTGAAGGGCAGGGAAAGGTCTCGCACCACAATTACCGGCACGGTCTGTTGCAACGCAGCCAGATCTGCTACCAGGTCACCGGCGATAGCCGAACCGCCCATGCCTCCAATTACCACTTTGTCGATTCTGCTCCCCTGGTTATGTGGGGCCAAGCCCTGGGCCCCACATAACCAGG
>Ga0214472_10005714_pt1 | contig 13095 bp, 13 predicted proteins | sample RVTome_6_FD_207662 | JGI IMG/M metagenome (GOLD analysis project Ga0214472, IMG submission 207662) | Soil microbial communities from uranium-contaminated site in the Upper Colorado River Basin, Wyoming, United States - RVT140D175 | ecosystem: Environmental > Terrestrial > Soil > Contaminated >... | reverse complement strand
GCGATTACGTCAAACTGGCCCGTTTCAAGGGCACGCCCGAGTGGGTGGTGATTGCCAAGCACGCCTTTCGCAATGCCATGATCCCCATTATCACCCTGGCCGGTTTGCAACTGGTGTTGATGATTAATGTGGCCGTGGTGGTCGAGGTGATTTTTTCCTGGCCCGGGGTGGGACGTTTATTGATGGAGGGGTTGCTGAGCCGCGATTTCCCGGTGGTGCAAGGCGTGGTCTTGCTGGCGGGCTCGATGATCGTGATCGTCAACCTCATGGTCGACATTCTTTATGCCTATGTCGATCCGCGCATCCGTTTGACAGGGTAGGACTGATACGCATGGTCGCACAGACTGAAACTGATATCGAATCGCCGGTTCAAACCGGACGCAAGCACCCGGCGTTGTGGCAATTCTTACGAGAGGCGCCGCTGGGGCCGCTGATTATTTTGTTGGCCGTGGTGCTGGTCGCGCTGTTTGCAGATGTATTGGCGCCTCACGACCCGGAGGTCTCAGTGAAATCCGAAACCGGCCGGCCGGTGAAAAGTTATCTGCCGCCGTTCTGGATGAAAGGCGGCAGCCTCCACACCCCGCTGGGCACAGATTTTCACAGTCGCGACATTTTCAGTCGGATCATCTACGGGGCTCGAGTGTCGCTGCTGGTCGGGCTGCTCGGGACGCTGGCAGCCGGTGCGCTGGGCACGATGCTGGGCATTCTGGCCGGTTATTTGGGCGGTTGGTACGACCAGGTGATCATGCGTATCACCGATGCCTGGATGGCTTTGCCAACGTTAATTTTCGCCATTTTTCTGGCTTCGGTATTAAAACCTGGCCTATGGAATATTGTGGTCATCCTCTCCCTCGTATTCTGGAGTCAATACGCCCGCATTATCCGTGGGCAAGTCCTCAGCTTGCGGGAGCGGCCGTTTGTACAACTGGCAGAAGTGACCGGCGCCAGTACCCGGCGCATTATCCAGCTGCACATTTTGCCCAATGTGATGAACACGGTGATGGTGCTGTTTAGCTTGACGATTGGCGTGGCCATTATTATCGAAGCCTCGCTGAGTTTTCTCGGAGTGGGGGTACCGCCACCAAAACCGGCTTGGGGCTTGATGATGGCCGAGGGACGGGGGCCGCTCATTGCCGGCAAATGGTGGATATCGGTCTTCCCAGGGCTCTGTATTATGCTCTTGGTGTTGGCCACCAATCTTTTGGGCGATTGGTTGCGCGTGCGGCTCGACCCCCAATTGCGTAACCGATGAGGGGTGGTGAAGGCGAATGGACAAACCGCTGCTGCAAGTTCACGATTTGCGCGCGCATTTCATCGGTTTTCGAGGACAGCGCGCGGTCAAAGCGGTCGACGGGGTGAGTTTCAGCTTGTCGGCCGGCGACACCCTTGGGTTGGTTGGGGAGTCGGGATCCGGCAAAACCACGACGTGCCACGCCATGTTTCGCCTACTCCCCCCGGGCGGCGACATTATCGGAGGGACCGTCGAGTTTGATGGGGAAGACCTGATGCAGAAGTCGCCGGCGGAGATGCGCCGCATTCGGGGCCGCGATATGGCGATGATTCTGCAGGATCCGATGGCCTCGCTCAACCCGCTCTTTTCCATTCTGGATCAAGTGGGTGAGCCGGCCTATTATCACCTCGGTCTGCGTCAGCAGACCTTGCGCGAGCGCGTCGTGAGTCTGCTGAACATGGTGCGTATTCCCTCGCCCGAGACGCGCATGCACGAGTTCCCTCACCAGATGAGCGGCGGCATGCGGCAGCGCATTGTCGGGGCGACGGCACTTTCCGGCGGGCCAAAACTGATCGTCGCCGATGAGCCCACCACTAACCTCGATGTCACGATCCAACTGCAGTACCTCAATCTCCTCAAAGACCTGCAGCGCCAGACGGGTGTGGCTTTGATCTTTGTCACCCATGATTTGGGCATTGTGGCCAAGATGTGCGACCGCGTCGCGGTCATGTATGCCGGCACCATCGTAGAGCAGGGCACGGTGCGCGAGATCTACAATCGCCCGCGCCATCCCTACACCGAAGGGTTGCTCAGATCGATCCCTAGGATCGGTAACAAAGAGGCCTTGTACGCCATTCCCGGACAGCCGCCCAACCTGGCGAATCTCCCCGATGGCTGTGCGTTTGCCCCACGGTGCGCGTTTGCCGTGAGGCGCTGCCAGATGGAAGCGCCGATGGCCAGCACCTTTGCCGATGGCCATTTGAGCAAGTGCTGGCTAAGTGAACCGGAGGGCGTGCGTGACTGAAACATTACTTGAAGTTCGCGATCTCAAAAAGTATTTCCCGGTCGGTGCCGGCCTAATGTGGGGACGGGTTAAAGGCTGGGTGCAAGCTGTCGACGGGGTGAGTTTTGCTATTGGTCGCGGCGAGACTTTAGGCTTGGTGGGTGAATCGGGGTGTGGCAAGACGACGACTTCAAAACTCGTCCTCCACCAGGAAACGGTCACCTCGGGCACTATTGCGTTTCACGGTCGGGACATTACCCATCTGCACAAGCAGGATTTAATGGACTACCGCAAAGCCGTGCAGGTGGTCTTTCAAGACCCGTACAGCTCATTAAGCCCTCGCATGCGAGTGGGGGACATCCTGGCTGAACCGCTGGAGATCCATACAAAACTCTCGCGTGCCGGTATCCGAAGCCGCGTTGGCGAGGTCTTGGAATTGGTGGGATTGCCCTCCGATGCGCTGCGCCTCTTTCCGCATGAGTTCAGCGGCGGACAGCGCCAGCGTATCGCTATTGCCCGTGCCCTGGTCACCGAAGCGGAGCTGATCGTCCTCGACGAGCCCGTCTCCGCCCTCGACGTGTCGATTCGGGCACATATCATCACCCTCCTCGAAGACCTGCAACAACGGTTGGGGGTCAGCTATCTGTTTATCGGCCACGACCTGGCGGCGGTGGCCCATATCAGCCACCGCATTGCCGTCATGTATCTCGGCAAGATCGTCGAGATCGCCGACAGCCTCGACTTGTGTGCCAACCCTCGGCATCCCTATACTCAGGCCCTGTTTGCCGCCTCACTTCCCGCGCATCCGGACGAAGACAAGGAAGAGATTATCCTGACCGGCGAGGTGCCTAGCGCCCTCGATCCCCCGTCCGGCTGCCACTTTCATCCGCGCTGTCCCATAGCCATCCCGGTGTGCGCCGAATCAGAACCGGTGCTGGTAGAAATGGCACCGAACCATTGGGTGGCGTGCGATTTAGCGTAAAACCAGTCTGCAAAAAAGTAAGCTGTAGAAATAGTATCCGTTGGCGAATTCGATTTTGGGAACTTTTGTCGAATCCGGCTTGACAATTTTGTGCGTCTAACCGAAGTGAATTTTAAGTCATTATTTTCCTTTCCCGCCGCGGCCTTTGATGGCCTCATGTAGTGGCGATGTTGTTTAATCCTCGAGGTCTCCGCTGCCCCCTTTCCTTTAAAAAAGAATTTCCAGAAAATAAAGGAAGTTTTCGATGTTTTTTATTTTCCCAGTGGGTCATAGTAACTCAACTGTCAGACGCAAGCCCTGGGTTTCACATATCATCATAGCTGTAAATATCCTCATTTTCTTTTTATTCACTCAAAACCATACAAATCTATCTGAAGTACATCAGTATGTGGAAGACATCTCCTACCACATCAAAATACATCCCGAGGTCGAGTTAAGTCCTGCTCTGCAAGAGGTTCTTTCCGAGCATTTTCTCGAAGAATATGAGAAATCGAAAAAAAGATCCCAGGAGACGACAGCGAAGCTGCGTCAGGAGGGACTCACCGGTGGGCTGGCCCACCTCGACCGGCTGACGGATCATCTCGAAGGCCTGGAACGCTCCGATGCCCAGGACGAGTTGGACAAGTTGACCGAAAAACTACTCGCTCTTGAACCGGGTGGCGTCTACAAGCGATGGGGTTACATTCCGTCTAGAGAAGGGCATCGCGCTACCCTCGTGACCACTCTGTTTTTCCACAGCGGGCTCATGCATCTTCTCGGCAACATGATTTTATTTTTCCTATGTGCTCCCTTCGTCGAAGACCGTTGGGGACGCATACTGTTTACGATCTTCTATCTGTCCAGCGGTGTGGTTGCTGCTCTATGCTATGGCTTTTTAACGGGCTCTCCTGATATCCCTTTGATCGGTGCATCGGGAGCGATTGCAGGTGTGATGGGTGCCTTTTTGATTCTATTTTTTCATACAAAGATAAAATTTCTATATTTCTTTTTCTTTGGCTTTCGACTCTTTAAAGGTACTTTTCTGGTACCGTCATATGTCGTGCTCCCGCTATGGTTTGGACAACAATACTATCATGCAATGACGTCAGGCAATTCATCAGTTGCCTTTTGGGCCCATGTCGGCGGCTTTTCTTATGGTCTTACTATTGCTATTATGATAAAGCTCTTAACAATTGAAGAGCGTTATATTTCTCCACACATCGATCGTCAAATCACTTATTATGAAGCACATCCTCTTCTAGAAAAAGCTGTGCAGAAATGGGCAGAAGGACAACCTCAACAGGCCATTAAAATATTAAACCATATCCTTAAGCAAACACCTTGTGAAATAAATATCTTACATACGCTACTTGAAATTTATTCTAGTTTAGAAGATAATGAAGGTGTAAAAATGATAGGTTCAAAATTAATTGATATCTATATTCAACAAAATGATCTAGATCAAGCTAAAGAGATATACAATAATATGAAGATTAATGATTGTCATATTTACCCTGTTACCAAAACACTGTTTAATATGGCTACAGTTTTTGAAAGCCATAGAGAAACAGAAAATGCAAATAAAGCCTACAAAAAGATTATATTAAATGATCCTGACGACTTATTAGCTTTAAAATCACTTGTCAAACTTGCCAGATTTAATCTTGAGGTCGAGAAAAACCATGTAGAGGCATTGAAATATTTTGTCATGGCCAAGCATCACCCCACTGCTGATAGTAATGTAGCGGGCGTTATTGCCGAAGGCATTGAGCGGTCGCGTCATGCCGGCGGCCCGGAAGTCGCGCGAATGGACGAAGCCGCGGTCGATGGTGCGGAACAGTACACAGACATGGTGAACCAGTGATATTGTTCCTTCTCACCTAGCCCGCTGCCCGCCGCCAGAGAGATTGGCAGCACCAATCGATACGGCTCAAGCCCCTTTGTTCCATAGAACCTCTGCCTCCAAGCCGTCCGAATCGCGGAAGAACACACTCAACTTCGCGCCGAAGTCCGTAATGGTACCATCCGAAGCACCTCATTTCATCAGGCGTTGGCGCACTTCTTCAAACGCCTCCGAATTGCTGGCGTTAAGGCCAAAACGCTCGCCTGCGCATTGCCTGGCACCTCGAACACATTTAAGTCGCTCTGCCCACCGATCGTCATGATCACCATCCGCTCGCCTTGATGACCCCCATGAGTATTTTCCCTCTCGCATTGGGTCAACAGAAGTTCAGATCATCACGGGCCGCACCGGAGGTTCCATGTGGGGTGCGATCAGCTTGCGGGCTGCAGCCAACTGCGTTTTCTGCGGCCCGATCGATGCCGCAATCGGCCCCGCATCCGCTTCCGTGACAAAGCTGAGGCCAGTGAGACGGGCGAAATCGACCACCCACGCCGCATCGACCGCGGCGGGCTCGGACGTTTGCGGGATAGGATGCGATGGTGCGCCCAACGCAGCAATGGGGGCGCGGCGCTGCACCCATCCCGCTGCTTGTTCGTAGGCGTGGCCGAGGCGAAACAGGGTGGTTTCCGCCCAGGCGCGGCCGACCACTTGCAGGCTCACCGGCAACCCCGCCTCGGTGAAGCCGCAGGGTAGCGCCAGCGCCGGCAGCCCGGTCAAACTTACGGGCCGCGTGAAACTGCGCGTGTCAGACTGCGCCGGCGCATCGCCAAGGCGATGCGCCGGAAAGGCGCTCGTGGGCGTGACAATGACATCGACATCGGCGAGGACAGCAAGAAATTCATGCGTGATCATCTGGCGTAAGCGCTGTGCCGTGAGCCGCTCCTCCGCGGTGAGGCAGGCGGCGCCAGTCACTTTATGCAAAAATGCCGGGGTATAATCCCGCGAGCGCTGAAAAAAATTGTCCCGGTGGAAAGCGAACGATTCCGTGTAGGCAATACTCCAGGACGCGCATGAACCGTATGCCGAATGCGGCAGGTCCACATCTCTCACCACCGCGCCCAGCGCTGCCAGCATCTCGATCGCCTGGCGCACGGCCGACTCGACTTCCGGGTCGAGAGCCTCGAAGAAAAATGTCCGCGGCACGCCAATGCGCAGCCCGCGGATGTCGCCGTTGAGCCCGGCCGTGTAGTCCGGCACTGGCTGTGGCGCCGTGCTGGGATCGCGGTGATCCGCTCCCGCGATAGCCCCCAGCAGCAGGGCCGTATCCGCCACCGTTCGCGCCATGGGTCCGGCGTGATCCAGACTCCAACTCAGGGGGATGACGCCGGACCGGCTCACCCGGCCATAAGTCGGCTTGATCCCCACAATGCCGCAAAACGACGCGGGGCCTCGAATCGAGCCCCCTGTGTCGCTTCCCGTGGCACCATGCACCAGGCACGCCGCCAGTGCCGCGCCGGAACCCGAACTCGAACCGCCCGGCGTCATGTCGGTATGCCAGGGATTGCGGGCCGTTCCGAACACCTCCATACTGCCCGAAGCGAACTCAAAGGTGTTGAGCTTGCCCATGCAAATCGCCCCGGCCTGACGCAACCGCGCCACTGCCGTGCTGTCTTTCGAGGCGATATAGCCAGCCATAATCTTGGAAGCAGCGGTGGTCGGCAAGCCCTGCACATCGTAAATATCTTTGTAGGCCACCGGCACGCCATGCAGCGGGCCGCGATACCCACCCGAGCCCATTTCAAGCTCCGCCGCACGCGCCGCCGCCAGCGCGTTGTCACGGTCGACATGGAGATAGGCGATCAGCGTGTCATTATGCGCCTCAATCCGTTCGAGAAGCGCGTCGACCACTTCCACCGGGGAGACCTCGCGCGTGCGGATGCGGGTAGCGAGATCAGTAATCGAAAGGAAACAAAGTTCCGCGTTTGACATGCGTTTCTCCTCTAAGGCTTCTGAACTGAAAGTAGAGAACTCAGGGTAGTAGATGACGGATCGATCGGTATTAAATTTGTTGGTTTAGTCGCGGTTTCCAGAATGGGCGAAACAGCTCGATCTTGGGACAGCGATTCATGACGACCTTCAGGCCAGCCGCTTCCGCAAGTCTAGCCGCTTCATCATTGCGCACACCGAGCTGCATCCAGACGACCTTCGCACCGATCTCAATCGCTTCTTCGGTCACCTGGTACGCAGCTTCCGAGCTGCGGAACACCTGTACCATATCCACCGGGCGCTCAATCGCGTTGAGCGACGCGTAGCACTTCAGCCCGCGAATTTCCTTGCCGGCTTCGTTCGGATTGACGGGGATCATGTCATAGCCGGTTTCATGCAGCACGCGCAACACCCCATAACTGAACTTGGTGGCGTCCGAGCTGGCGCCGACCATGGCAATGGTCTTCACTGCTTTGAGAATGCCGGCCAGATATTCCGGTGGATAGTTCTCATCGTGGTTCATGATAGGTCCTCCAGAGTGTCCAAACGATTCCGAATACCAGCCTTTAACTCCTCTGGTCCGAGCGGGCTTTGAAATGGATTTCGATAAAGTTTGTCGTGGCTTTCGACCCCAACGTCGAGCGTGCAATCGCTTTGCGGCCGCGCCACGCAGAGCAGTACGTAGCCATCCGCGATCTGGCGCCCGTTGAGCGCGACGCCTGCGCTTTGATTAACGTCGCCGCTGAGAAGCTTGGCGGCGCAGGAGATGCAACCACCGTAGCGGCAGCCATAGGGTAGCACGACGCCATGGCCTTCAAGGGTCTGGAGGAGCGGTTCGTTGCCATCGACTTCATAAGACTGCCCACCTTGGTTTGCCAGAGTGATGGTAAACCGTTTTATCTTGACTACCTTGCTGTCTTCCTGCAATCGTCCTCTCTCACCTTATAGCCAGATGTCTGAGGTACAGTCGCCGCCGGGATAGCGTGTTTCGTGGCAGCGCGCCGGGCCGTGCGGCTCTTTTCCAAAGTCGACAAAAAAGTCCTTGTTGATCGACATGCCGCCGTTTTCGGTATCGCAGTCTACCCTCAGCATACAGCCGCCGTTTTGACGAATGTCGGGATAAAACTGGTTGTCCCAGGTCGAGAACAGCGATGTCGTCACGTATAGCCGTTTGCCATCGAGTGACAGCTGGATCATTTGCGGACCACCCGTAATTTTTCGGCCATTCACTTGCGGGGCTCTGCCCAAAAGTCCACCCATCCAAACTTGTCCAGTGAATTTGGGGTTGGAAGGATCGGAAATATCGTACTGGCGCAAATCGCCATGCAACCAGTTGGAGAAGTAGAGGAAACGGTCGTCCATGGAGATGAGGATGACGCTGATGAGTCCGGGCACCGGAATGGGCCATTCCGGGTGGCGTTCGTTTTCGACGTCAATAATTTTTTCGACGATCCACTCGCGATCCTGCTTGTACCAATGCATGATGTTGGATGAGAGGGCCGCGCCAACGAAACCGTGGCTGGAATCCGGGTTGTGATGGAATCGCACCTCGAGCGGCACCAGACCATCTTCACCCAGATAGACGGAGTTCGCGACTTTTTTCTTCTCGAAATCCCAAAAGTGGATCTCGCGGCCGTATTTGAGATGCCCCACCTCTTCCAGATCAAAGCCTGGCATAAAGGTGTTGGGGGCGGCCCATTCGCTAGACACCATGACATTGTGGCGCGGTTGGTACCAGAAGTCGTAGTTGAACTTCATGCTGCCCAAGTCGTTCTCCCAACGGCCTACGATCTCAAAATTTTCGTTGAGATGCAGGAATCCCCCCGGGGCTTCGCCGCGTGCATCCCCTAGCATCGAGATGATGATGTCGGCGCCGAGGCAGTGCACCGTATGCGGCGCCGATAGATTGGTTTTCGCCTTGATCTCGTCGCCCTTAATGACGTGATGCAGCCGGGGATGTCGGGGGTCCGTGGCGCAGTCGACAATGTGCAGATTCGAGCTGCGCACGCCCGGCAGAATTAAATAGCGGCGCTCTTTGCTGGCATCGTGGTGACAGGACGAACACGCATTCCAGCCCATGTGGTGCAGTTCATCGCCGATGCCGGGCATGTCGAGTCGACTGATCACCTGTGAATACGTCGGGCTCTCGGGGTCGGCGTCGATAGTGGCGAGGTAATCCGGTTTTTGAATGCCGGTGCCAATGTAGAGCGCCACGGTGTAGAGGAGTTTTTCACGTGGCGCTTGCATAGCTTCTTGGGGGGAAGCGTAGCCCGGGCCGCAACAGGAGGCGTTCGTGTCAGTGCTCATACTTTACCCTCAATTTGTTTATAGACTCCAACGCACCTGAGAAACCGTCTAATCCCAGGGTGTTGACAGCAACCGGAAAAAGCGCGTGGCATTTTCCCACATGAGCTTGTTCATGCCCGCCTCTCCGATTTCTTGTCGCCAGGCGATCACGGTGTCGGCGTGCTCCGGGAAAACGGTTTCCGGGTGGGGATAGTCCGATTGGTACATCAGCACGTGATCACCCACGAGATCGGTCACCGCCTTGGTCATGGCCACCCCTTCAGAAAAATCGATGCCGCAAAACACCCGGCCCATCTGGGCGTACTCGACCGGGGTATGTTGCAGAGAGTCGGGCACGGAACCCCGTACATAATCGATCTGCCGGGTCAAGCGCAGCAGCCAGTGGGGCAGCCAGCCGTGGCCGCACTCCAGCGTGCCGACGCGCAAATTGGGATAGCGATCGAGAATGCCGCTCATGAGCATGAAGGAGAGAAACCGCTGCCCACCCCAAGTCTGCCCGGCGCACCGGCCCATGGCCGGATTGTCCCAGATATCTCGGTAGCCGGGGAAGTACGGGGTTTCAATCGTAAAACCGTGGTACATAATGGGCAGATGCGCCTCGTTGGCCGCCGCCCAAATGGGGTCGAGGTCGGGGTCGTCGACCGGCATCCCTTCGGGCACCAGAGGCCAAATTGCCGCGACCCAATCTTCAGCCGCGTGATGCCGAATGGCCTGGGACGCCCACGCCGGATCGCTGCCGGGGGCGAGGATCATACTTTTTAAACGGCGCGAATCGGCTGAGCAGTACGCCGCCATGTAGCGGTGATAGGCGCTGTAGAGCCCCTGAACGAGATGCGGGGCCAGAGCGGGGGCCCCATAGGCCCAGGTGCCCGGAATAATAAAATCGATATCCCGTCCCTCGGTGTCCATATCTTCAAGGCGCCCTTTGGCGTTGTCCTCGGCCGCGCGTACCGCGATGGGTTGGGAAGTCATCATGTGGGTGCGGCCACTCAGGAAGCCGCGCTCGCCGCCGCCATCGGGACTGCTCCCCGATTTGGCCCCGGCCACCCGCTGATAGCGCACTGGACTGATCGATAGCATCGACACTTCTTTCAAGTCCTCGGCATTGCCTTGCCCAGGCCGCGGCTGCACCCGGATCGTATACGGTATCAGCTCGTCGAGATGAGCTTGCAGACCGGCATCGGCGTAGCGCAAGAGCACGTCGAGAGAAGGGTTGACATGGGTGTCCGTATCGATAACGCGAAATCCCTGCCGCATGATGGATTCTCCTCGTGTGGTACACCGCTGGGCACGGCTTCTGAGTGCGGCGCAGCGCTGGTTAGTTGGACTGCATGGGCAACACCACCGTCGCATGACCAATGACGTGAACAGTGCCCTCTTCACTCTCGATAAACACATCGCAATCGATCTGCGGTTCGTGGTCAACCACCTGCTTGGCGGTGATCACGCCTTTGAGTTCCAACTCCGTATTGTGGGGCACGGGCCGGCGAAATGACACTTCAAATTTTTTAAGATAGACGGTCGGCGACCAGCTCGTGAGCAGTTGGGCCAGCATGGCGCTATTCAGAGCGCCCGGTACAATCGCATAGGGCAGGCCCTCACTCCTGGCAAAGGCTTCGTCCGTGAACCGGCTGGGCTCCTTGACGCCGCCGCGGATGGCCAAGAAGGCACGCACTTGCTCGAGGCTGACGGTGCGCTCGATCGACTCAATGTCATCGCCAATTTCTACGTCTTCATAGTAGATTTCATCATTCATTTTTTTGGATTATTCCTCCGTACAAAGGAGTCGCGTACAAAAACTGCGGTGTCGCCATGTTGGTTGGTAAAACGAGTCTCCCACACCACGAACACCATCTTGCCGGAGCGCCCGGTCTTCTCATAGACCTCTTTGAGGTAGGTCTTCGCCTCTAGTGTGTCGCCGGGTCGGATGGGCGAGACATTCTCGATGGCTTGGCTGGCAAAGAGCCCCACATCGCCGAAGGTCAGTTTGATATCCGGCCGCTTGAGGCCGTCAACGAAAATGTTGCAGAGCGTCGGGGGCGCGATGAGGCTCCCGTATTTCGACGCTTTGGCCTGCACTTCGTCGCTGTAGAGCGGATGGGTTTCAGCCGTGGATTTGGCAAAGTCCAAGATCATCTCCCGGGTGATCGGGAAGGTGCCGATGTGGTGCTCCGCGCCCAGTAGACTGCGGTCATAGGTAATGTCTTCTTCGGTTGCCATAGAGGGCCTTAGATGTGAGTTTGGGTTTGGGTCTCAGTCACGCATGTGCGCTTAGCATACACGAGGACGGCAGAACAGCCAAGTCCAGGGTTGCGCTGGAACGCGGGCCTCAAAGCTAATGTAGACCGCAAAGTTGATGGTGACGCAGATCCAGCCCATGGATAGGCCATGGATAAAAGAGTGGGAAAAACCCACTATTCATTTTGCCGTCTTGGTGGTATAAGTGCGATAGCGTAATCTGGACTCTACCCCCTAATGACTGAACGGAGGCGATCATGGCTAGAATCAGACACCTGGCAATCACCACGGATGATCCGGAAGCCGTCGCGGCCTTCTACGTGAAGGCGTTTGACATGAAGGAAATTAGCTGCTCTCCGACCGGCTCTCGCCATCTCACCGACGGCTATATTGACCTCGCCATCCTGAACTGGAAGACTGAGAAAGACGCGGATGTGGGCCCGAATGGACCCAACTACAGCGGTATTCACCATATTGGCTTTCAGGTCGACGACATGGAAAAAGCCTCCCAAAAGCTGGAAGGCGCGAACGGCGAACGCATCAACAATCGGCCGGGAGTCGATGTCCGCACCCGGTCCAAAACGCCACGCAACTACGAAGTGAAGTGGTCAGGACCCGATGGCGTGGTGCTGGACGTCTCCGCATCGGGTTGGGCAGGCGCGCCTGAATAAGGGCTCCGACCATCGCATCACGGGAGGAGTTAAGGCTATGTTGGAAGACCACATCCGGCTGAAAAGCATCAATCATACCACCTATAACGTCAAGGATAAAGACGCCGCGCTCAAGTGGTATGAGGACATTCTCGGTCTCAAACAGATTCCGAAAATGGTCAACAGCGAGCACCTCTACTGGTTGCAGCTGCCGAGCGGGGCCATGGTGCATATTATCGAAAACCCCGACGCTCCATCCGCCCCGTCGCACCATACCGCGTTCGAAGTCGACGATCTCGAAGCGGCGCGAGACACCTTGATGGCGAAGGGGATTGAAGTCACGGAGATTCAGACTCGCAACGATGGCCAAAAAGCGATGTATCTTCAAGATCCCGACGGCAATCGCATTGAGCTGTGTACGAAATCCGGGTTTGGTGTCCTGGTGTAACGTCGCGACTCGCGAGGCAGGTCGGAACGTGATATCCATCTCTCGATAGAGGTCGATCGCGGCCGATGGCTTGGTGTCGGCTCGATCGACCTGTCGGGTCTGGCGCTACCCAGGCGCCAGACCGCGATGGCAGTGGTCCTGTAGGGGGCCAGGCGGGGGGCAGAAGTTGCTGGTATCGTTTATAAAGGAGAAGTGTATAAAGGGAGACGTGCAATGCGAAATGGCTTTAAGGTCTACGACACGGCAGTGTGCAAAAGAGCTATGGAAATCTCCCTCCTGATGGAGTACCCTACCCCTTTCCTTACATGTAGGCCCAACGGAGAGAGGGTACAGATGGACCTCGATTTCGACAAGTATAAAGCTCAACAATTCTGTGACCATATTAGCTGCGGCGAATACGGCAAGATCAGTCAAAATAATATTCGGAC
>Ga0214472_10005711_pt1 | contig 13097 bp, 13 predicted proteins | sample RVTome_6_FD_207662 | JGI IMG/M metagenome (GOLD analysis project Ga0214472, IMG submission 207662) | Soil microbial communities from uranium-contaminated site in the Upper Colorado River Basin, Wyoming, United States - RVT140D175 | ecosystem: Environmental > Terrestrial > Soil > Contaminated >... | reverse complement strand
GCCAGCCGAAGAAAGCGAAGACCAGGAAGCCCAGACCCGCCAGGACGGTGCCGCAGTTGATGCGGCCCGGCGCGCGATCGCCGGGTTCGACGCCGCCCGTCACTCGGACGGGCGCGTGAGACGGGTCGACCCCGCGCGCCGGCGGCGCCGTCCCGTCAGCAGCCAGTCGACGTCGATTCCCGCCTCGCTCAATCCGGCCAGGAACCAGAACGATTTCGGGACGCGGCCGTTCTCGTAACGGCTGATCATCTGCTGCGTGTAGCGGGTGAGCTCCGCGAGCTGGGCCTGGCTGAGGTCGCCGCGCGCGCGCCGCACCCGGTCGGCCATCCCTTTGCGAAACTCGGCGAACGTCGGCTCCATCTTCAGCACCCCCAGGCGTAACCGCGATAGAACAGGCGCACGTCGCGCTCGCGCGCGACGTACAACTCGATGCGTTGGCCCCGATAGTCTAGGCGATGGACGACGAAAAGGGTGGGGCGGCCGTCGCCGGTGGTCGAGAACGCGGTCAGCGGCCGGAGGGCGGGCGGAAGCGCGGGCGCCGGGTAGGGCGGGACCACCAGGCGCACCTCGGGATCCGTTCCGTCCCCGAGCACCACGACCGCGGCCGCCCACGAATCGGCATTCGGCCACTCGCGGTCGGGCTCCCCGGCCAGGGTGGCCCACAGCGTCCCATCTCCCAGCGCGAGCCACTCGGCGGGCGCGAAGCGCGCCGGACCCACGATGGGACGCTCTCCCTCGCGGGCCGCGCCGAACGCCGCCAGCAGGCTGTCGGCGATGCCTCGCACGGCCAGCACCTGGGAGGGCTCCGGCGACGCGATCCGGGGCTCGAGCGCCACCAGGCTGGGCGCCGGCGCCGCGGTCGTGATCAGCCGCGCGCGCGCGAGCACGGGCTCGCCGCCGGTCGCGCTCCCACCGGCCGGCGCCTCCGCCAGGAGCCCGAAGCGAAGGGCGCCGCCGCACGGGCTGGGCAGGTTGTCGGCGTCGACGACGCTCGCGGGGGCGGTCTGGGGCCCCAGGACCCAGACGCTGGCCGCGGTCATGACGCCCGGCGAAGGCGGCGGCCCCTCGACGCCCCAGCGCCCGTCGCCCAGCGGGTAGCCCGGGCGCAGGTCCGAGAGCGGCGCGCCGCCCAGCGCCTGCTGGTAGTGGATCCACAGCGCGAGGTCGACCGTCTCGGTGTCCGGCGCCCAGCCCGTCCTGTCGTCCCACGTGGCGAGGCGCAGCCACCCGTAGCGCGCCTCGACGAGCCGGAGCGGAGAGCCCGCCGCGATCTCGATAGAGACGGGGGAGCTCTCGAAGGGCTCGACGCGGAGGCCCAGGCCGCGGAGCGGCACCACCCGCGCATCCGCGGCGGCCGTGGTGTCGGCGCCGCCCGCTTGCGCGCCCGGCCGGGCCGGACCTTCGCGGCAGCCGTAGGCGAACCCAGCTGCCAGCGAGAGCCACGCGGCAAGCAAGAGCCACGCGGCCAGCGGCAGATGCGCCGCGACGCGAACAAGCGCGCGGACGGGCTCCGGAGACCTCATGCGATCAGTCTGCCGTCCGCGCTCCGGGTCGTCCAGCCCGGCGCGACAAAACGGCACCCCACGCCTAGATTGCCGCCCGCCGATGCGTGATTGGGTAGAGAGCCTCGTCGAGCGCATCAAGCCGCTCGAGACCGCGGTGAACCGCGCCTGGTGGGATGCCGCCGTGACGGGGTCCCATGCCGACTACGAGCGCCTCGAGCGATTTCGGAACGAGCTCGACGATCTTTTTCGCGACCCCGCGGTCGCGGAGCCGCTGGCCCGCGCGCGTGACGCGTCGCCGGACGACCCGGCCCTCGCGCGGTCGATCGAGCTGCTGTGGCTCGAGGCCCTGCCGCGCCAGGTCGACGCCGCGCTCAGCGAGCGGATCAACCGCCTGGCGACCGAGATCGAGCGCGACTTCGCCATCTACCGGCCGCGCTTCGAGGGAAGCGACACCTCCCAGAACGATCTGGAGGAGGTGCTGGCCCGCGAGACCGACGAGGCGCGGCTCCGCGAAGCGTGGGAGGCGCTCAAGACCGTCGGCCCGCGCGTGGCCCCGCGCCTGCGCGAGCTGGTGGAACTGCGCAACACGGCGGCGCGGGCGGTCGGCCACGACGACTTCTGGCGCCTCAAGCTGGCCCTCGGCGAGCAGGACCCGGACGCGGTCGGCACGGTGTTCGATCGGCTGGATGCCCTGACCGCGGAGCCCTTCCGCGAGCTCAAGGACGAGATCGACGAGCGGCTGGCGGCACGGCTGGGGGTCGAGCCCGCGGGCCTGCGCCCCTGGCACTACCAGGATCCGTTCTTCCAGGGGGCGCCCGCGGTCTTCGGCGTGGACCTCGACGGCTTCTACGAGACGGTCGACCTCGTCGACGTCGCGCGACGGTTCTTCGCCGGCATCGGGCTGGACGTGGAGGCGATCCTCGCGTCCTCCAGCCTCTACGAGGCGCCCGGCAAGGATCCGCACGCCTTCGCCACGGACATCGATCGTGAGGGCGACATCCGGATCCTGCTGAACTTGCGCCCCAACGAGCGCTGGATGGGAACCACCCTCCACGAGCTGGGCCACGCGGTCTACGACGCGGGAATCGATCCCGCGCTGCCGTGGCTCTTGCGCCGGCCCGCCCACACGGTGACGACGGAAGCGATGGCCATGCTCTTCGGGCGGCTGTCGAAGAGCGCGGACTGGATGCGCGACATGGGGGTCGTCGGCGTCGACGACGCGGACGCGCTGCGCGAGCCGACGTCGCGCGAGCTGCGCGCGCAGATGCTGGTGTTCTCGCGCTGGGCTCAGGTCATGATGCGCTTCGAGCGCGGCCTCTACGCCGATCCCGACCAGGACCTCGAGGCGCTGTGGTGGTCGCTGGTCGAGCGCAATCAGCTCGTCGAGCGGCCCGACCGGCCGGAGGGCACGGCCGACTGGGCGTCGAAGATCCACGTCGTGGCGGCGCCGGTGTACTATCACAACTACCTGCTCGGCGAGTGCTTCGCCTCGCAGGTCGACGCCGCGCTCCAGGCGGAGGTCCTGGCGGCGGAGGCGACGTACTGCGGGAACGCCGCCGTGGGGGAGTGGCTGGCCGAGCACGTGTTTCGCCCCGGCGGCAGCTGGCACTACGACGAGCTCTCGCGCCGCGCGACCGGAGCGCCGATCGCGCCCGAAGCTTTCGCCGAGCAGTTCCTGGCCGAAGTCCCGCGCTAGCGGGGTTCGGCCCGTACTAGGGCAGGAGCGCGCGGCCGATCGTGTTGGCGTCGGTGCCGAACCAGATCGCGTTCGTGGCGCGATCGAAGTGCATGTGGCGCACGGAGCCGCCCCCGCTGGGGATCGCCACGGGCTCGAAGAAGCTCTCCGTCCCGGGATCGAAGCCCACGAAGCGGTTGGGCTGCGGGCCGGTCTCCACGAACCACACGCGTCCCGCCGAATCGGCCGCCATCGCGTAGGGGCGCGAGCGCGCGCCGGCGGGGGCGTCCCACTCCTCGATCGCTTCGCTCTCTGGATCGATCCTCCCCAGCCTGCCACCGGCATAGTCGACGTACCAGACGACTCCGTCGGGGGTGACCACGACGCGGCGCGGCCGCGCCTCGCTGCGCGGCAGCACGATCTCGCGGTACGCCATCGTGGCGGCGTCGACCACGCCGATCTTGTTCGTTCCGACCTCGGCCACCCACACCCTGCCGCGCCCGTCGGGCACGATGCCGTAGGGACGCGCCGACGCGGTCGGCACCTGGATCAGACGGATCTCGCCGCTCCGCGGATCGAAGTGGCCGACCCGGTTCCCGATCTGGGCGGTGAACCAGATCGTGCCGTCCGCGGCGAAGACCAGCGTGTGCGGGTCGCGGACGGCGGGATCGGGCATGGGGAAGGTCTCGACCGCGCCGGACTCGGGATCGAGACGGCCGATGAGGGAGACGAGGTTGCCGGCGTACCAGACGGCCCCCTCGCCGTCGACGACGAGGTTGTGCGGGCCCGTGCCGGCGGGCAGGTCGTAGCGCCGGAACTCGCCGCTGCGGGAATCGAGCACGGCCACGTAGTGCGAGCGCTGGCCGACGAACCACACGCGGCCGTCGGCGGCGACGAACGGATCGCGCGGCCGCGACTCGGCCCAGGGAACCTGCCATTCGCGGATCTCGACGTCGGCCACGGCCGCGCGGTCGGAGCCGGCGGGGCGGCCGGTATCGGCTCCCGCGGCGGAGCGGTCGGAGTCGGCGCCCTCGGCCGAGCAGACGAGCGAGAGAAAGGCGATCAGGACGAGGCGATTCATGGCACCTCCGCGTGTGCGGGCTCGGCGGCGCGCTCGCGCAGGGCGGCGAACCGCTGGACGAGGTCCGGGCGCCCCGCGCGCTCGAGCGCCGGGAACAGGACCTGGACAGCGAGGGCGACCCGCCGCGCGTCGCCGCCCGGCGGCTCGGGGTTGACCAGAACGAGGGCGATCACGAGCCCGCGGCTCCCGGGCGGTAGCTCGGCGGCCTCCTTCGATACCGTAGGGTCCATCGCGTCCAGGACTCCGGAGGCGCGCACGTCGGCCGTCGAGACGGCGGCGACGACCACGGCGCCCTCCAGGCGCGCCCGCCGCCCGTCCTCGATCGTGAGGCCCCGATCCCCGGGAACCACCACCCGGAGGGCCTCGAAGACGGCCGCCCCCACGTCCGACTCCAGCGGATCGCCGGACGAAGCTTCCCGGCGCCCGCGCACGAACCACTGCTCGGACGGCACGGCCGCGACCTCGGCGCCCGTCAGGAGCCGCACGGCCTCGCGCCGGTTGGCGTCGTACAGGCGGCTCGCGCTGTAGACGGGGCCGTCCCCGCGCCGCAGGAGCACCAGGATGGTGATCACGGTGCCCAGGAGCAGGGCCGACACCGCCAGCGCCACGGTTGCCGCCAACATCGTCACGGCGCGGGAGGATACCGCGCGTCTCGCGGCCTTGCCAATCCCTCCACCCTCCGTTACCGTGACCGCCGCCATGGCCCGCATGGACCCGCTTCTCGCGCGCATGATCCCCGTGCGACCGTGGATCGCGATGGCGCTCTTCGTCATCGGGGTCCTGGTCACGGTGGCCGCGTTCTGGATCCACAACCTGTGGCTCGCGCTCGCCGGCGCCCCCTTCCTGGGCGGCGCTCTGGGCTTCCTCCTGCTCCCGCTGCCGTACCCCCGCTGAGCCGGGCTTGCGGCATTCTCCTCGCGGCGCTCCTCGCCGCGTCGATCGCCTGCCCGGGCGCCGCGGACATCTTCCAGCGCATCACGCTCGAGAGCGGCTTCGAGATCGAGCTCGCCCCCTGGAGCGCCGACGGCACCGACCTCGACGATCCTCCCGTCACGTGGTCGATCGAGCGCAGCCAGGATCGGGCGGCCGAGGGGGCGTGGTCGGTGCGCCTGTCCCTGGACAACCTCAACGACCAGGGAAAGATCTGGATCGAGCAGGCCGTCGGGAACCTCGAGCCCGGCCGGCGCTACGACGTCCGGATGTCCTTCTCGCTCGCGAGCGCCGACTTCGGCACCATCAACCTCTGGCGCATCATCGCCGGCGCATCGGGAACCGACCCCGAGAGCGCCGCGAGCCTCATCTTCCAGGACGAGACCGGCAACGGTGCCGGCTCCGACGTGGGCTTTCGCTGGATCGAGAAGTCGTACCAGATGGAAGCGGTGGCGGGCGCGGAGGGAACGCTGTGGTTCGCGCTCGGGGTGTGGGGGACGTCGGAGTTCTCGAGGGACTACTACATCGACGACGTGGTCATCGTACTCACGCGGCAGTAGCGGCCGCCGACCTCGCCGGCTCTCAGCCGGTGGGCGGCTGCGGCGTGGGGGTGCCCGGGCGGCCGCCGCTGAACTGGGCCTCGATCGCGCGGCGCATCTCCGGCAGCGGAGTCCCGGCTTCGTACTGTCGCTTCGCCTCCCGGGCGATCTCGATGCAGATCCCTCAGCCGAAGCCCATCGGGTCGATCTTGACCCGCGGGCGCTCGCCGCTGCGATCGATCTGGTCGACGAAGCAGTCGACGTTCGATTGGTGGGGCGGCTGCTCCTGCTCGCACCCGCAGTAGCACGGCATGTACTGGAGCACCTCGGGGTGCTTGGCGGCGAAGACGTAGGCTTCCTGGATCTCGGGCCCGACCCTGGCCATGCGCGCGGGGAAGTCGACGCCGTCGATCGTGACCCACTCGTCCTGGGCGTAGCTCGCCGCCTCGCGGGCCGCCTCGCTGGTCTCGGGCTCGGCCGCGTCGCCGCTCCGGCCGTTGCAGGCGGCGAGGGCGATCGCGAGCGAAACCGTGCAGGCGAGGAGGACTCGGTCCATGGGCGGCAATATATGTCCTGCGGGCCCTCGGGGAACAAGCCAGCAGGTGCAGTTTCCTTCCCGAAGCCCACTTGCGTTTGAGAATCGAGCATCCTATTCATGTACGTTCATGCACGCAACCGTCTGATCAAAACGTGACAAATCGCGACAGGTGTAGCGTTTTGTGACGCCAACCCGGGGCGTCCGCGAGGTGCTACGGACCCCCATCCCCCGAGGAGGGCGCCTTGAAAAAACGGATGCGCTTCGTTTCTCTCGCCGCGGCGACGGCGGTTCTGGTATCTGGTCTGGTCGCCGCCTGTTCGTCTTCCGACAACCCGCTGACGTCGTCCGAAGGCGGGCTCCGTCTCGCGGCGACGACCTGCGTGTTCGACGTCGTGGGAACGACGATGACGCTCACCAACGACTGCACTACCGACGAAACGATCTTCGTGCCCGATGGAGTCACCCTTGACGGGGCGGGATACACGATCACCGCGGTGGATCCCGCGGGTAATCACTTCCGTGGCGCGGTCGTCGAGAATGGCGGCGCGACCGCATACGTCGTGAATCTCACCGTCACCGCGTCTGCTCTGGCCAACGTGTGTGACGGGGGCGACGATCGACTGCGAGGGATCATGTTCGAGGGCGCCTCGGGCACGATCGCTCATAACACGGTCGTTGGGGTCACGCAGGCGGGCAGCGGCTGCCAGGAAGGCAACTCCATCGAGGTGCGGAATGCTCCCTTCGACGGAACCCACCCGAACACGCAGGTCGTCGAGATCGCGCACAACGACATCGACGACTACATGAAGACGGGGATCGTGGCGAATGGTGATGTCGACGTCTTGATCCATCACAACACGCTCGGAGCGAGCGCCAATCAGGCCAACCTCGCGGCGAACGGCGTACAGTACGGTTTCGGTGGAACCGGTTCGCTGACGCACAACCAGGTCGATGGCAACAGTTGGTGCTGTGTCGATGCGGCGGCAACCGCGGTTCTGCTCTTCGAGGCCGATGGCGTCGATGTCGTGCAGAACAACCTGGGAGGGAACGCGGACGTCGGCATCTACAACTTCGGCGACGGCAACGTGATCGACAACAACAAGGTCTTCGAGTCGGGACCCGACGGCTTCTACGACGTTGGTATCGGGGACTACGGGGCCAACACCGCCGTGACCAACAACAAGGTCAGGGGATACGCCGTGGCTTACGACGGCGTGAACGGCGGCAAGAACAAGGTCGCTCCTGGTGGCCCGAAGGCGGCCGGTCCGGCCGGAACGTAGGGTCACGGTCTCGAATCGGATGACGGCCGGCAGAGAGAAGAGAGGACGAGGGAGAGGGCTCTAGCTCTCTCCCTCGTCCGTGTGTTGCCTCTTCCGCCGCGACGAAACGCCAGCCCATCAGCATCCAGATCACGAGTCTCATCTCGATGACGAGGTTCGTGGAGGCGAACAGGAATGCCGTGGCGTTGACGAGTGGGCGCTCTTCCGGACCAGCGTCATGCGCATGGCCGCCGCCGCGTAGGAGCACGACGACGAGGCCATGCCGAGGCCGGTGGCCAGCGCGAGCAGACGCGGCCCCAGGGGTCCGAGGGCGCCGGCGATCCGCCGCCGGGGGACGAAGGCCTGGACGAAGCCCGAGATCGCGAAGCCCAGGACCGTGGTTGTCCGTCATCACCGTCTCATTGGTCCGTGCTCCATCGAACCACCGTGCATGTCGTGGGGAGCGGGGACCGGCCGGATCCGCGCGAAGAGGAGGAAGCCGACGGGAGTCTTCCCGCCGTAGGCGTCCTCGAGCTCGTCGGGCAGGAACGAGAGGGAGACCCCGACGCCGAGACCGGGGGCGAGTCCACCGATGGGGGCGAGGTGGCGGATGTACACCAGGGACAGCTTCCCGACGCGGAAGATCTCCTCCGCGTCTTCTCCGTCCTCGAGCACCAGGTCCTCGGCCGTCTTCTCAACGATCTCGATCCGCCCCGACAGGAGGTCCTGCTGGGCCAGGTTGACGTTGGTCTCGACGAGGAACGCTTCGGTCGTGTGATCGGGCTCCTCGTTGCGGCCCCAGGCCGCGGTCGTGGCCCAGTGTCCCTCGGCGGCGAGCGGCAGGTGGTAGGTGGCCGAGGCGGTCGTCCGGGTCACGTCGATGCGTGAGCCGCCCTCGGGCGACGCCTCGGCCTCGCTCAGCTCTCCGCGCGAGATCTGGAGCGCCCAGCGCTCGGTCGGGAGCCACCAGAGGCGGCCGCTCCAGGAGTCGAGGGCGTCGAGGTCGAGGTCGTACCGCTCCTCGTCGGGCTCGCGGCCGTTGAAGGCCGACCCCTCGAGTTTCCAGCGCCGGCCGAACAGCCCCGCCGTGACGACGCCGAAGGTGATGTGGGTCGAGTCGAGCCAGTGGTGACTGATGGGCGCCAGGGGATTGGCGAGCGCCGAGATCCGGTGCGGATAGCCGACCGGCCCCAGCGCCGGCTCGCCGGCCAGACCGGCGTAGAGCTGGAGGGCGAGATCCTCGGAGAGCTCGCGCTCGTACATCGTGGCCAGCTCCATGAAGAGGTCGTGCGGGTGCTGTCGGTCGTGGAGCGGCTCGCCGTCGCAGAACTCGCCGGTGGCAAGGAGGTCCGGGTAGCCGCACTCGCCCGCCGTCAGGGGATCGAGGCTCCCCATCGCGCGCAGCGTGAGATCGCCGCCCGCGGCCGCGCGGCTGGCCATGCCCATGATCCAGTTGGTGGCGTCGAACCCCTCCTCCCCCCGGTCGCCGCCCTCGTTGACGTAGTGGACCGAAAGGCTCCCGTGGAGCATGAGCTCCCAGGGTCCGCTAATGCGGTGATACGCGTACATGGGAGAGTCGTCGGGGAGCCAGGCGGTGCCGGAGCCTTCCCGCTCGTGGCGGATTCCGATGGTGCCGGGGGCCATTGCGGCCATGGGGGTGTCGGCCGGCGCGCGGGCCGCCGCGGCCGGATGGGGGTGCTCCTGCGCCCGCGCGAGGGAGGGGAGCGACAGGATCGCGAGAAGGAAGACCGTGCGGTGCATGGTCATGCCCGCTCCTTTGCTGTTACAAAGAAAGTTGTAGAGGTGGCCCCGAGGACGGAGGCGGCTACAACCGGAGCGGCGGGAAGAGCGGCCTCGCGGGAGCGCGAGGATCGTGCGGGGCGAAGGCGCGCGGCGTGGACGGCGAGCCGGGTTCCGGGTCCAGGATCGCCGGCGGGCCGGCCGCCCGGGCGGAGGAATCGCACCGCTCGCGGAGGGCGGGCGACGGTGCGGAGACGAGGCACGGAGCGCCGTGAGCGTCCGAAGTCGCCGCCAGCCCGTCGAAGGTCGCGCCGGGCAGGTGGTGGTGCGTCGAAGCGTGAGCGGCGGCCGCGCTCTCCGCCCGCGGGAACAGGCAGCAAGCGGCAGCGGCCTCGGCCGGAGCCAGGAGCGCCAGCGAGGCGGCGAGGAGTGGCCGGGCGAAGCGGGTCGACCCGCGGGTTCCGGAGAGCATCATCGTTTCCTTCCGCTTCCGGCGCGGATCAACAGCGCGCCGGCCACGGCCAGCACGACCAGGACGGCGCCGGCGACGCCGACCTCGAGCGGCGTCCGCCTGCGCTCGAGGGGGACCCGATCCGCGCGCGCATGCATGGGGTCCTGCGGGGCCGCGACCAGGACCGCGGCGTCCGCCGTCACCAGGAGGTTCGCGAAAGCGCGATCGTGCCCTCCGGTAGCGACGACGCGGTACTCGCCGGCCGGGACCCCGAGCGGCACGAGGACCCGGGTGGTGAACCGTCCGCGCTCGTCCCCGAGAACGCTACCCAACGGGAACCGCCCGGCTGCCCCCTCGAGGACGAAGGCGACGGAGTCGCCGCTCCCCAGGCCCTCGCCGCTGATGCCCAGCGAGTCGCCAGCCGAGACGGCGCTCGCGACGAGGCGGATCACGGCCCCGTGGCCGCCCGCGGCTCGAGCTCCGGCGACCAGCAGGCCGAGCGCGAGGATCGAGGCGAAGGCGAGTCCGGCGCGGCCGCGCACTACATCCCCATGTGCGCGCGCTGGGGCGCCAGCGCCGCGATCAGCGTCAGCGCCAGGAACGCGGCCCAGCCGAGCGCGGCCAGTCCCGCGCGCCACCGCCTCCCCGCGGGCGAATCGTCGCGCCGACGGTCGACGAGCGGGACCGCGGCGAGCACCAGGAAGAGCGCCGGCACCACCAGGGCCAGCGCTCCGATCCCCCACCAGTTCTCGATGGCGACGATCCACAGGAACGGCCACGGCGGCTTGGTCACCTCGACGCCCGCCACCGCCGGGTAGCCGAGCCCGTGCGGCCAGAGGAGGCTCAGGGCCACCAGGCCCGCGGTCCACCACGCCGCGTACGCGCCCAGCCGGCGGGCGTAGGGGCGGAACGACGCGCCGCCCGCGCGCTCTCCCTCCACGACGTGGATCCCGAGAAAGCGGATCAGATAGAGGTGGACCGCCAGGAGGCCCACCAGCAGCAGCGGCAGCGCCGAGACGTGAAGCGCGTAGAGGCGCGCGAGCAGCGGGGCGCTCGGCGTGAAGTCGCCGGTCAGGAACGCGCCCAGCCCGCCGAGCCGCTCGGCCGCCGCGACGTTGTGGGCCAGCGCCTCGTAACCCTCCTGGTCGTTGGGGAGGGTCGTGCCGGTGAAGAAGAGGAGGAAGAGGCACCCCAGCATGCCGACGCCGGCCCACCACGTGATTTCGCGCGGCGCGCGATACGATCCCCGGTAGAAGACCCACGTCAGGTGCAGGCCCACGGCGAGCACCGCCGCGTCGGCCGCCCGCCGGTGAAGGCTTCGCGCGAGGTCGCCGAAGGGGGCCTGCTCGATCGTGTAGACGACGCTGCCATGGGCGCCCAGCGGCGAGGGCTGGTAGAGCTGGGACAGGTAGATCCCGGTGATCGCCGCCACGAGGATGCCGGTCAGCGTCATCGCCCCCAGGAAGTAGGGGAGGCGCAGGGAGGCGGCGGGGATCTCGTAGTCGAGGCCGTGGAGCGCGAGGCGATCGCGGAGGCGAGGGCGGGCCTCAGACATCGGCCCGGCGCAGCCGCAGCGCGTTCGAGATCACGGAGACCGAGCTGAAGCTCATCGCCGCGGCGGCGATCATGGGGCTGAGGAGGAGGCCGAAGAAGGGGTACAGCACGCCCGCCGCGATCGGAACGCCCAGCGAGTTGTAGACGAAGGCGAAGAACAGGTTCTGCTTGATGTTCGTCATCGTGCGGTGCGACAAGCGGCGGGCCCGGGCGATCCCCCGCAGGTCGCCCTTGACCAGCGTGACCCCGGCGCTCTCCATCGCGACGTCGGTTCCCGTGCCCATCGCGATGCCGACGCGGGCCCGCGCGAGGGCCGGTGCGTCGTTGATGCCGTCTCCCGCCATCGCCACCACGCGCCCCTCCTCCTGGAGGCGCCTCACGATATCCACCTTTTCCTCGGGGAGCACCTCGGCGACCACCTCGTCGATGCCGAGCCGGCGGGCCACCGCCTCGGCGGTCGTCCGGCTGTCGCCGGTGACCATCACGATGCGCACGCCCTCGTCGTGGAGCGCGCGGATCGCCTCCAGCGTGCTCTCCTTGATCGGATCGGCGACGCCCACGAGCCCGGCGGCCCGGCCGTCGACGGCCACGAACATAAGGGTCTGCCCCTCGGCCCGGAGCTCCTCGGCCCGCCCCTCCAGCTCGCCGAGCTCGACGCCCAGGTCCTTCATGAGCGCGCGGTTGCCGAGCGCCACCCGGGCGCCGTCGACGGTGCCGCGCACGCCCTTTCCCGTGACGGAGGCGAACTCGGCGGCCTCCACGAGCTCGGCGCCGCGCTGCCGCGCCCCTCGCACGATCGCCTCGGCGAGCGGGTGCTCGCTGCCTCGCTCCAGGCTGGCCGCCAGGCGCAGGAGGCGCTCCTCGCCGATCGGCGGCAGCGCCACCACCGCGGTGAGCTCCGGCTTCCCCGCCGTGAGGGTGCCGGTCTTGTCGACGACCAGGGTGTCGACCTTGCGCAGCTCCTCGATCGCCTCGGCGTTGCGGAAGAGGATTCCCATCCCGGCTCCCTTGCCGGTCGCGACCATGATCGACATCGGCGTCGCCAGGCCGAGCGCGCACGGGCAGGCGATGATGAGAACGGCGACCGCGTTGACGATGGCGTAGGCCATGCGCGGCTCCGGACCGGCCATCCCCCAGACGGCGAACGTGGCGGCGGCGATCAGGACGACCGTCGGAACGAACCAACCCGCGACGTGATCGGCGAGCCGCTGGATCGGGGCGCGGCTGCGCTGGGCCTCGGCCACCATCGCGACGATGCGCGCCAGCAGCGTCTCGGCGCCCACCTTCTCCGCCTCGATGACGAGCGCACCGGTCCCGTTGACGGTCGCGCCGACGACCTTGTCGCCGGGGCTCTTCTCGACCGGGATCGGCTCGCCGGAGACCATCGACTCGTCGATCGAGCTGTGGCCCTCGAGGACCAAGCCGTCGACGGGGACCTTCTCCCCCGGCCGCACGCGCAGCCGGTCGCCGACCACGACGGCGTCGAGCGGCACGTCCTGCTCCGTGCCGTCCTCCATGAGCCGGCGCGCCGTCTTCGGCGCGAGCCCCAGGAGCTTGCGGATCGCGGCGCCGGTGCGGCGCCGGGCGCGGAGCTCCAGGACCTGGCCGAGCAGGATCAACGTGACGATGACGGCGGCGGCCTCGAAGTAGACCGCGACCCGGCCCTGCTCGTCGCGGAAGGAGGCGGGGAAGATGTCGGGGAAGAGCGACGCCACGACGCTGAAGACGTAGGCCACGCTGACGCCGAGGCCGATCAGCGTGAACATGTTGAGGCTGCGGTTGACGACCGAACGCACGGCGCGGACGTAGAAGGGCCACGCTGCCC
>Ga0214472_10005710_pt1 | contig 13101 bp, 13 predicted proteins | sample RVTome_6_FD_207662 | JGI IMG/M metagenome (GOLD analysis project Ga0214472, IMG submission 207662) | Soil microbial communities from uranium-contaminated site in the Upper Colorado River Basin, Wyoming, United States - RVT140D175 | ecosystem: Environmental > Terrestrial > Soil > Contaminated >... | reverse complement strand
TCTGTTTCACGATATGGAGCCACGCGCTCGCCGTAGAACCTCGTCGGCCGGGATTTCCGTTACCAGTCCTTCCTCTAGTTCGTCCAAGCGTCGTTCCGCTTCCTGGGCCCACAACGCCTCGATCTCCGATTCCGAAAGTTCGTCGAGACTCGTTACAAGCCACTTGGCGAGCGTAGCCCGATCATTTAACGGAAGCTTTTTTATTTCAGCCTCAAGTTCATCGATGCCCATTTTGTTTCTCCTTGGCAATGTCCGAAAAATTCGGTTCCAGAACTTATAGTAGCGTACCCTTCCATAACGTCAAGCATGACAATCAGATATGTCCTGAATCCAGTTGCCGGCGATAGGCGGCCAGGACCGGCAGGTCGGCTTCGGCCCAGTCGAGGGTTGGAAGTTGACGAGCTGTCAGCCAGGTGAGGGCGGCGTGTTCAGCGGGGTGCGGGTCCCCGGCCGCGATGGCGCAGATGAAGGGATAGAGGGTCACGGTGAGGTCGGGGTAGTGGTGGGTGGCCGGCGGCAGGGCGCCGGCAATGGCGACTTTCACGCCCAGTTCTTCGGAGATTTCCCGGTGCAGGCATTCCTCCGGGCTCTCATGGGGTTGGATCTTGCCGCCGGGAAACTCCCATTTGAGCGGCAGGCTCATGGCGGCGCCGCGCTGGGCGGCCAGAACCCGGCCGTGGCGCTCGATGATGGCGCAGGTAACGTGAAGATGGGGACGGGGGGGCATGACCACGGAAGCTCTTTTTTTTATCCACGGAAAACACGGAAGGCACGGAAAGGTTTAAAGGCTTAACGCTTTTCTTCCGTGTCCTTCCGTGGATGCAATGTTTTTCACTGAGTATCTGGGATCTTGCTTTTTATCCACGGAAGGCACGGAAAGTTTTTTCCTTTTCGCTTAACTTAACGCTGTTCAGACCAGCCAGTTTTCGACGGTCAATCCAGGCACACGGGAGAATTCACGCTCATTATGGGTTACCATGATGAGGTCGAGGGCTCTGGCATGGGCCGCGATAAGCAGGTCGTTATGGCCGATGGGTTGGCCGATGCGATGCAGGAAGGTGCGAATTTCCGCGTAATGATGGTCAACCGGTTCTTCCAGAGACAAAATCGTCATGGCGGACAAAATTGTCTCCAGTTGCAGGGTAAGCCTTGCCGAACCTTTTTTTGCGGCCCCGAAACGGAGTTCACAGGCGACAATTATGCTGGTGCATACATGGGCTTCACCCACGGCGGCGATCCGCTCCGTGACAATGCCCGAGGGCGTTTTGACAAGATGAGAAAGGATGTTCGTATCGAGCAGATACCTGGACTGGCTCATGTCAAAATTCCGTATCGTCATTGTCAGCTACGGGTGGGTCTTCCACCTCGGGAAACTCTTCATCGAGAGGATTTAATGTGGCAAGCAGCGCCAGCAGAGACGGCTTCTTTACCGCCTCGACTATGAGACGGTCTCCTTCCTTGCGAATCACGGCTTCGTTGCCTGGCAACTCCAGGTCACGAGGTATGCGGAGCGCCTGATTTGCGCCGTTTCTGAACAGACGGATATGACGAACGGTTTGCATGACAACCTCCCTTAACAAAGCATATGCTAAAGCATATGTTACCATGTTGGATCGGTAATGCAAACGGCTGAATTTTGTCGGGACAGCGAAACTGCCAACCGAACGCTGGACCGGTTAAAAAACCGCTTAGCCTCTCCGGGTTTTTTCAAACATTACAGGCGATATTGCGCCGGGGCAACCGACCGGCTATGCTGGCGGTCCGGGGACGGCAAAAGTCAATTTTTCACGTCAGGCCGCAATGATCGCCATCAGTATGGAATGGCTTGGCATGGGGACCATATTATGCAATTAAATGTACCGGTGATCGGTATTCTGCGGGGGGTGGATGCGGGGTGGTTCGGCGAGGTGATGGCCGCTTCGTTCGCGGCCGGGCTGGAGGCGATCGAGGTGACCATGAATACGCCGGGGGCCGAGAAGATCGTCGCGGCTCACCGGGAGAAGGTGCCGGCGGGGCGACTGCTGGGCATGGGCACCATCAGAAATATCGAGGAGGCGCGCCGGGCCGCGGATAGCGGGGCCATGTTTCTGGTCTCGCCCAATCTGGACGAGGCGGTGATCGCCTTTGCCCGCCGGCGGGGTATCCCCATGGTGGCCGGGGCTCTGACCCCCACCGAGGTGTACCGGGCCCGGCGGGCCGGGGCCGATCTGATCAAGGTCTTCCCCTGCGCCGCCCTGGGCGGGCCCGGCTATATCCGCGCCCTGCGCGGCCCCTTTGACGACATCCCCCTGGTGGCGGTGGGCGGGGTCACCCTGGACAATCTGGCGGACTACCGGGCCGCCGGGGCCTGGGGGGTGGGGGCCGGCCCCGCCATGTTCGGCGCCGAGGCCCTCGGGCAGCGGGATATCGAGGCCGTGGCCCGCCACACCGCCCAATTCATCAGTCGTTGCCGTGCGGTGTTCGATCGGGTATAATCGCAACCTTTCTAAATTGTTTATCCACGTCAATACGAAATTTTGGAGCGGATTCGATGTTCAGACCAGAGATCAAGGTGATTGACTGCACGGTGCGCGACGGCGGCCTGATGAACAAGTGGCAGTTTCCGGACGATTTCGTCCGGGATGTCTACAAGTCCCTGTGCCAGGCCGGAGTGGACTACATGGAGATCGGCTATCTCAGTTCCGAGTCGGCCTTTCCCCGGGAGCAGTTCGGTTCCTGGCGTTTCTGCGCCGAAGAGGATCTGCGGCGGATCATCGGCGACGGGGAGAAGCGCATCAAGCTTTCCGCCATGGCCGACATCGGCCGCATCGAATACGACGACATCCCGCCCCGCTCCGAGAGTTCGCTCGACATGATCCGGGTGGCCTGCTACGTCCACCAGGTGGATACCGCCATCGCCCTGGCCCATCACTGCATGGACAAGGGATACGAGGCCACCATCAATCTGATGGCCGTTTCCACCGTGGGGCTCCGGGACCTGAACGAGGCCCTGGAAGACCTCTCCAGAAGCCGGGTGCCGATCATCTACCTGGTGGACAGTTTCGGGGCCTTTTATTCCGAGGATATCGACACCCTGGCCGCCAAGTACATCGAGCGGCTGCCGGACAAGACCATCGGCATCCACTGCCACAACAACCAGCAGCTCGCCTTTGCCAATACCATCGCCGGCATCATCAACGGGGTCAATTTCCTGGACGCCACCCTCTACGGCATCGGCCGGGGGGCCGGTAACTGTCCCCTGGAACTGCTGCTTTCCTTCCTGAAGAATCCGAAGTTCCGGGTGCGGCCGCTCGTCGAGTGCATCGAGAAACAGATCCTGCCCTTGCGGGAGAAGATCTTCTGGGGCTATTCCGTGCCTTATATGGTGAGCGGCGTGCTGAACCAGCATCCTCGCGCCTCCATGGCGGTCATGGAATCCGACAAGCCGAACCAGATCACCGAATTCTACGATCAGATGGTCAACCTGGTGGAAAATATCTGAGCCGGCCGGCCAAAGCCGTGCGGAAACACCACGGGCAGGCCCAGCAGGGTCTGCCCGTTTTTTTTACGATCGGGTTGCTGTCTGTCCGGCTGTCTGCAAGGCGGCCCGGCCTCCGGAAAAAAACGGCATGGACGGCATGGACGGGGTGGATGGGGTGGATGGGGTGATGCATCCGGTTTGCCGGCCGCGGCCATCGACCGCTTGCCGCTTACCCCGTACATCCGAATTATCCGTGTGCATCCTTTTTTATCCCTGTTAGAATACGCCCTTGTGCCGTGTCGAGCCATCCATCTTCAATCCGGGAGGAAATCATGCGTCGCCTGCCGCTCCGTGTTCTCCTGTCGCTGGCCCTTCTGGCCGGCATCTTCGCCGGCCGCGCCGCCGCGGCCGAGGTGGTCAGCACCCTGGCGGACCAGATGTCGGTGGCCGTGACCATCTACAACGAGGATCTGGCCCTGGTCAAGGACCGCCGGCAGGTGGTGCTCGAACCGGGGGAGGCGACCCTGGCCATCCGCGAGGTTTCGGCCCGCATGCGGCCGGAGACCGCCCTCTTCCGCGGGGTCGATCTCGCGGGCGGTCTGACGGTGCTGGAACAGAATTTCGACTTCGATCTGCTGACCCCGGAAAAGCTGCTGGAAAAATATGTGGGCCGCGAGGTGGGGGTGGTCCGGACCCATCCCGCCACCGGCCAGGAGACCAGGGAAGAGGCCACGGTGCTCTCCGCCAACAACGGCGTGGTGCTCCGCATGGGCGACCGCATCGAGACCGGCGTGCCGGGCCGGCTGGTCTTCGATAAGGTGCCCGCCACCCTGCGGGACCGTCCCACCCTGGTGATGAGCCTGGCAAACGACGGCGGAGGGTCCCGGGAAGTGGAACTCAGTTATCTGACCGGCGGCCTGGGATGGCAGGCCGACTATGTGGCGGAACTGAACCGGGAGGAAACGGCCCTCGATTTGAACGGCTGGGTCACCCTGACCAATACCAGCGGCACCTCTTATAACGATGCCTCCCTGCAACTGGTGGCCGGCGACGTGCACCGGGTCCGGGAAGAGATGGACCGGGGCCGGCGCTTCAAGGCCACCGAGATGATGGCGGCCGCGGCCCCGGCCATGGCCGAGGAGGAGTTGTTCGAATACCATCTCTATACCCTGGCACGGCCCACCACCATCAAGGAGAACCAGACCAAGCAGGTGGCCCTGCTCCAGGGTGCCGGGGTGGAGTGCGGCAAGGAATACCGGCTGGACGGCCAGCAGTATTATTATCAGTCCCGCCAGGGGGATCTGGGCCGCAAGCTCAAGGTGGGGGTCTTCCTGCTCTTTGACAACGAGCGGGACAAGGGATTGGGGGTGCCGCTGCCCCGGGGGGTGGTGCGGGTCTATCAGCGGGACAGCCGGGGCCGGGTGCAGTTCGTGGGCGAGGATCGTATCGACCATACCCCGGAAGGGGAGACGGTCCGGTTGCGGCTGGGCGACTCCTTTGATGTCACCGCCTCCCGCACCCAGACCGATTTCGAGAAAATCGCCGGCGTTTCCCAGGCCAGTTTCGTGCTGGAGAGCGGATATCGCATCGAACTGAAAAACGGGCGGGACGAGGAGGTGACGGTCAAGGTGGTGGAACCGCTGCCCGGCGACTGGCGGATCCTGGAAGAGAGCAGCCGCCACGAGAAGGAGTCCGCCACCACCGCCGTCTGGCTGATTCCGGTGCCGGCCAAGGGTGAGGCGGTTTTGACCTACCGGGTGAGGGTCAGGTATTGATTTCATGAGGATAGGTGTTCTTTCCGATACGCATCTGCATGCGGCCACCGAGGGTTTCCGGCGCCGGGTGGAGGTCTGTTTCGCCGGAGTGGAGATGATCCTGCACGCCGGCGACCTGACCGAACTGGCGGTGCTTCAGGCTTTCGGCGACCGGACCGTCCATGCGGTGCATGGCAACATGTGCGGGGTTTCGGCCCGCGGGGTGCTGCCGGAGAGCCGGGTGATCCGGGTGGGCGGCTTTGTCATCGGCCTCTGTCACGGCGCCGGGCCATATCACAATGTCGAGGAACGGCTGTGGTCCAGCTTCGGCGAGGCGGACTGCATCGTCTACGGCCATACCCACCGGCCGGTCTGCCACCGCCAAGGGCCGGTGCTCTTCGTCAATCCGGGCAGTTTCACCGGCACCGGCCCCTACGGCGCGGCCGGCACCTATGCCCTCCTGGAGGTGAACGATACCATCCGGGCCACGATCCTCGAGGTGCCGAGGCTGTCATGAAAAACCTCTGGGCTCCCTGGCGGATGGACTATGTGACCGATTCGCGCCGCCGGAAGGATGAGTGCATCTTCGAGGCCGGCGAGGAAGCGCCGTTTTACAAGGATGGCCTGGTGCTGTACCGGGACCGGCGGCTGGTGGTGCTGCTCAACCGCTATCCCTATGCCAACGGCCATCTGCTCATCGGTCCGGCCCGCCATGTGGGCGATCTGGCGGATCTCGAGGCCGGCGAGGAAGCGGCCCTGATGGCCATGCTGCGCCGGGCGAGCGGTATCCTGCGCCGCCGGTTGCGGCCGGACGGCCTCAATATCGGTCTCAATCTCGGGGCCGCGGCCGGGGCCGGCCTGGTGGACCATCTCCATTTCCATGTGGTGCCCCGCTGGCGGGACGACCATAATTTCATCAGTGTGCTGGCCGAGGTCCGCACCATTCCCGAACACCTGGAAACCACCTTTGACCGGCTGGTGCCGGATTTCCAGGAACTGCGGGAGGAGAAGGGCAGGCTATAGGCTGTAGGCTGAAGACTGAAGGCTGTAGACTGAAGGCTGTCAGGAAAGGATGAACGTCGAACATTGAACGTTGAACGTCCAACGCCGAATGGAAAAGACGATAGAAGGCAATCCGGTTTTGGTTTTAATTCAACGTTCAGCGTTGGACGTTCGATGTTCGACGTTCATATTTTCAATGTAATGGCTTTATGACTACCGACACCAAAATCACCCCCATGCTCCGGCAGTACCTGGAGATCAAGGAGGCCCACGATCAGGCGATCCTTTTTTACCGCATGGGCGATTTCTACGAGATGTTCTTCGACGACGCGGTCACCGCGGCCCGGGTGCTGAACATCACCCTGACCTCGCGCAGCGGCAAGGACGACGAACACCGCATCCCCATGTGCGGCGTGCCCCATCATGCCGCCTCCAATTATCTGGCCAAGCTGGTCAAGGCCGGCCACCGGGTGGCGGTGTGCGAGCAGATGGAGGACCCGCGCCAGGCCAAGGGAGTGGTGAGGCGCGAGGTGGTGCGGGTGGTCACCCCCGGTGTGGCCCTGGAGGAGCAGCTCCTGGACGGCAAGAGCAACCGCTACCTCGCGGCCCTCTGCGCCCCGGCGCCGGGACGGGGGGGGAAGGAGGCCTTTTTCGGTCTCGGGTTCCTCGATATCACCACCGGCGAATTTCTGGTGGCCGAGCGGCGGGACGGGGAAGGGGTGCTCGACGAACTGGCCCGGCTGGCCCCGGCGGAACTCCTGGTGGACGGGGACGGCGGCGGCGAGGTGGTGGGGGAGGTGATCGCCGCCCTGGCCGCGGTTCTGCCCGGTCTCTGCATCACCGAGCGGCCCGGCCATCTCTTTCAGCCGGAAACGGCCCGGGAGATCCTGCTGGAACATTTCAAGGTCGCCAACCTGGCGGGGTTCGGCTGCGAGCATCTGCCCGCGGCCGTCACCGCGGCCGGAGTCCTGCTCCATTATGTCCGGGAGACCCAGAAGACCGGCCTGGACCACATCGAAAAACTGATTCCCATCGAGCTTGCCGGCCTGCTGCTCATCGACGACTCCTCCCGCCGCAACCTGGAACTGACCCAGACCATCATCGGCACCCGGCGCGAGGGGTCCCTGCTGGCGGTGCTCGACCATACCGCCACCCCCATGGGGGCCCGGCTGCTCAAGAAAAACCTGCTCTTTCCCCTGCGCGAGACGGCCCGCATCAACCGGCGCCTCGATGCGGTGGCCCTGCTGAAACAGCAGCGGCAGTTGCGGGAAAACCTGCGTCAGAGCCTCACCGGGGTCTACGATCTGGAGCGGCTGAACAGCCGGGTGGTGCTGGGCAGCGCCAATGCCCGGGATCTGACCGCCCTGAAGCTCTCCCTGGCCCGGCTGCCGGAGATCAAGCAGTTCCTGGCCGGCCTGGAGGAAGGGCTGCTGCGCGACATCGGCGAGGGGCTCGATCCCCTGGCCGAACTGGCGGAGTTTCTGGACCGGGCCGTGCGCGAGGATGGCCCGGTCACCCTGCGGGACGGCGATCTGATCAAGCCGGGGTATCACGCCGAACTGGACGAGTTGACCGCCATCCTGCGGGACGGCAAGCGGATGATCCTCGACCTGGAGGCGCGGGAGCGGCAGCGCACCGGCATCAACAATCTCAAGGTGGGCTACAACAAGGTCTTCGGTTACTTCCTGGAGGTGAGCCGGGGGCAACTCGCCAATGTACCCGATTATTTCATCCGCAAGCAGACCCTGGTCAACGCCGAGCGCTTCATCACCCCGGAATTGAAGGAATTCGAGGAAAAGGTGGCCGGGGCCCAGGAGAAGCGGCTGGAACTGGAATACGAACTCTTCCGGGAGATTCGCGAAAAGACGGCCGGCCATTCGGCCCGGATTCTCAAGGCCGCGGAACAGGTGGCCCGGATCGATTACTTTCTCAGTCTGGCCGAGGCGGCGGAGCGCCACCGCTATGTGCGGCCGGTGGTGAACGACGGCGAGGTCATCGCCATCACCGAGGGCCGCCATCCGGTGATCGAACCGGCCCTGCCCGCCGGCCGCTTCGTGCCCAACGACGTGCGGCTGGACCAGGAAACCGAGGAGCTGCTGATCATCACCGGCCCCAACATGGCCGGCAAATCCACGGTGCTGCGCCAGACCGCCCTCATCGTGCTCATGGCCCAGATGGGCGGCTTCGTGCCGGCCGCGGCGGCGGAGATCGGCGTGGTGGACCGGATCTTCACCCGGGTGGGGGCCATGGACGACCTGCGGCGCGGCCAGTCCACCTTCATGGTGGAGATGAACGAGACCGCCAACATCCTCCACAACGCCACCCCGCAGAGCCTGGTCATCCTGGACGAGATCGGCCGGGGCACCAGCACCTACGACGGCCTGGCCATCGCCTGGGCCGTGGCCGAGGAACTGGTCAACAAGGGAGGCCGGGGGGTGAAGACCCTGTTCGCCACCCATTACCACGAACTGGTGGAACTGGCCCTGACCCGGCCCCGGGTGAAGAACTACAACATCGGGGTGCGGGAGTGGAACGACACCATCATCTTCCTGCACAAACTGCTGCCCGGCCCCACCAACCGCAGTTACGGCATCGAGGTGGCGGCCCTGGCCGGGGTGCCGCAGGCGGTGGTGGAGCGGGCCCGGCAGATTCTCCGCAACATCGAGTCGGGCGAACTCACCCCCCAGGGCGAACCGCGCCTCGCGGCCGGCTCCCGCGGCCGGACTGCGGAGGGGGGGGATGGCGCGGCGGGCGGTCCGGCCCGGCCCAGCCAACTGTCGCTTTTTGCCGGGATGAACGATCCGTTGCGCAAGAAACTTAAGGAAATCCGGCCCGACAACCTCACCCCCATGGAGGCGTTGATGCTGCTTTACGAGTTGAAGGGGATGTGAGAAGGACAGGCTGTGGGCTGAAGGCTGTAGGCTGTAGGAAAAGATGAACGTCGAACATCGAACATTGAACGTCCAACGTCGAATAAACGGCAAAACCAGTCGTAAGGTTGGGGTGAGCCTGACGAACCCCGACGGTCCTGGGAAGTTCAAAGATAAAGCTTTAGCGAGGCGTTGGTTGGCGGCATTGGTGGTGCATGGGATGATGCGGCGGGTGTTGTTGCTTCTGTTGGTGTTCCTGCTTTGGGGATCCGGTCCGGGCGCGGCGGCGGCCGGGGCTGAAGAGGGGCCGGCGGCGCGGGCCGCCAAGCAGTACCGGCTCGCCTGGTCAATGTATCAAACCCTGGAGGCGGCCGGCGACGATGGGGCCGGGCAGTGGCGCTGGCAGGCCTGTCTCGGGATGGCGCGGCGGGCCTACCTGGAAGGGCCCCGCCAATCCTCGGCCCCGGCGGCCCTGCTGCTCATGGGCCGGATCAACCGGCAACTGGGTCGCGCCGGCGGCGATGTCACGTTTTTTCGGGAGGCGGCGGGGTATTTCGCGGACGTGGCCCGGCTTTTTCCCGGAGACCGGCTGGCGGACGACTGTCTTTTTTTGCTGGCCGAACTCTATCTGCGCGACCAGGGAGAACGCCATCTGGCCATCGACACCCTGACCGGCCTGGTGCAACGTTTTCCGGACGGCGATATGGCCCGGCCGGCCCGCCGGCTCCTGGCGGAACTGGCCGGCCAGCCTCGCCCGGTATCCCCGGTATCCCCGGCGGCGGATGATATCGCCGCGGCCGGCGGCATTGCCGAGGTATCCGGTTCGGCCCGCCTGCTGCCCATCAGCCACTGGTCCTCGGACAACTACACCCGGGTGGTGATCAAGGCCGACCGGCCGGTCTCCTTCCGGCCGGAATTGCGGCCCGCCGACGGCGCCGGGCCGCAGCGGCTGCTGATCGATCTGGCCGGCTGCCGCCGGGGACCCGAGGCCGGTCAGCCGCTGGCCATTGGTGACGGCCTGCTGCGCCGGGTGCGGAGCGGCCAGTTCGCCGCTGACACGGTGCGGGTGGAATTGGAACTGGAGGCGATGGAGCAATACAAGATTTTCACCCTGCTCGATCCCTTCCGGCTGGTGATCGACCTCAAGGGCCGCGGGGGTGGGCCGGCCGCCGCTGCCGCCGTGATCGGTTCCGTCGATTCCCCCTCATTCTCCCTGGCCCGGCAGTTGGGGCTGGGGGTCCGCCGCATCGTCATCGACCCCGGCCACGGCGGCAAGGATCCCGGCGCCATCGGGGCCAACGGCCTCCGGGAAAAGGAGGTGGTGCTGGCCGTGGCCCTGAAACTCGCCGCCATCCTGCGGCGGGAGCTGGGCTGCGAGGTCTTTCTCACCCGGGAGACCGATCTCTTCCTGCCCCTGGAGGAGCGCACCGCCATTGCCAACACCCTGGGCGGAGATCTCTTTGTCTCGGTGCATGCCAACGCGGCCCCCTCGCCGGCCACCGCCGGGGTGGAGACCTATTTTCTCGATCTGACCGATGACCGGGATGCCATGCGGCTGGCCGCTTTCGAGAACGCCACCTCGGCGGGGGCCATGAGCGATCTGCGCAACATCCTGGCCGAACTGCTGCAGAACTCCAAAAAAGAGGAATCCGCCCGCCTGGCCGCCTCGGTGCAGGGCCGGATGGCCGAGGGTCTCGGTCTGCGCGATCACGGTGTTAAACAGGCCCCTTTCTATGTGCTGGTGGGGGCCCGCATGCCCGCCATCCTGGCGGAAATCGCCTTTCTCAGCAACCCCGGGGAGGCCCGGCGGCTGCAAAGCGACGCCTTTCGCGACGCCGTGGCCGAGCGGCTCGCCGCCGGGGTCATCGGCTACGTGAACGGCAACGCCACCGCCGCGAGCCTCTCGGACCGCTGAGACGGGCATCGTCGTTAAACGAAAAAAATGTCAACAGCCATATTTTTATGAATTCGACACAAGAGCAAGACCCCCTGCACGGCGTGACCCTCCAGCAGATCCTCGACTACCTGGTCGACCGTTACGGCTGGGAAAAGCTGGGCGCCTGGATCAAGATCCGCTGCTTTACCAGCAATCCCACCGTGAATTCCAGTCTCAAATTCCTGCGCAAGACACCCTGGGCCAGGACAAAGGTCGAGCACCTGTACATCGTCACCAGAAAGAGTGAATTGAAGAGGGAACGGAAGAGTTAAACAGGGAATAATTTTTCGAGGCAGTCATGGTTCATCTTATCAACATCACGCGCCAGCACGGCGACCGGGTCCTGTTCCGCGACGCCGGTTTTCAGATCCTGCCCGGTGACCGGGCCGGTCTCGTCGGCCCGAACGGCGCCGGGAAAAGCACCGTCTTCCGGCTCATCACCGGCGAGGAGAAGCCGGATCAGGGCTCCATCGCCTGCGCCCGAAAGACGGTGATCGGTCATTTTTCCCAGGAAGTGGGCGATATGGCCGGCCGCACCGCCCTGACCGAGGTAATGGCGGCGTCAGGCGATACGGTGCGGCTGGGTGAGGAGGTGCGGCAAATGGAGGCGGCCATGGCCGAGCCCATGGAGGTCGAGGCCCTGGACGCGCTCCTGGAACGCTACGGCGACGCAATGGCGGAATTCGAGCACCGGGACGGTTACGGGTTGGAAAGCCGGGCCCGGGAGGTGCTCACCGGTCTGGGCGTCGGCCCGGACGACCATGCGCGGCCGGTGGAATCCTTCAGCGGCGGCTGGAAGATGCGCATCGCCCTGGCCGGGATCCTGACCATCAACCCGGATGTCCTCCTGCTGGACGAACCTACCAACCATCTGGATGTCGAGTCCATCATCTGGCTGGAGAACTGGCTCGCCAAGGAGTTCAAGGGGGCGGTGCTCATGACCTCCCACGACCGCGATTTCATGAATCGGCTGGCCGGCCGGATCATCGAGGTGGCGGACGGCACGGTCACCACCTATAGCGGCAACTACGATTTCTATCTGCGGGAACGGGAGATCCGCCGCGAGCAGTTGCTGGCCAGCCACCAGCGGCAGCAGGCGATGCTGGCCAAGGAGGAGGAGTTCATCGCCCGTTTCGCGGCCCGGGCCTCCCACGCGGCCCAGGTCCAGTCGCGGGTGAAGAAACTCGACAAGATCGAGCGCATCGAGGTGCCGGCCGAGCAGCGGCTGATCCGCTTCGAGTTTGTCGAGCCGCCGCGCAGCGGTGACGACGTGGTGCGCTGTGAAGGGCTGGCCAAGAGCTGGCCCCTGGAGGGCGGCGGTGAAAAATCGGTGTTCGGCGGGGTCTCCGGGGTCATCCGGCGGCAGGAGAAGATCGCCGTGGTCGGGGTGAACGGCGCCGGCAAATCGACCTTTTTGAAGGTACTGGCCGGCCGCACCGAGCCCAGCGCCGGCAGGGCGACCATCGGCGCCAGCGTGGCGGCCGGCTATTTCAGCCAGCACGCCCTCGAGCTGCTGCGTCCGGAGCGCACCATCTTCGAGACCGTGCAGGAGGCCATGCCCGAGGCGACCGTGGGCACGATCCGCAACCTCTGCGGCGCCTTTCTCTTTTCCGGCGACGACGTGGAGAAACGGATCTCCATCCTCTCCGGGGGCGAAAAAAGTCGGGTGGTGCTGGCCATGCTGCTGGCCCGGCCCCTCAACTTCCTCATCCTGGACGAGCCCACCAATCACCTCGATATCCGGAGCCGGGAGGTCCTCCTGGAGGCCCTGCGAAAATACAGCGGCACCGTGGTGCTGGTAAGCCACGACCGCCATTTTCTGCGCTCGCTGGCCAACCGGGTCTTTGAACTCGACCGGGGCGAGATGCGGACCTACGAGGGCGGTTACGAATATTACCAGCGGAAGAGCCTGGCCGGCCGGCCAGGGATGATGGCCGCCTGAGGGGGCCGGATGTACGCCGGCAGGCCTGTAGGGGCGAAAGATTTTTCGCCCCTGCATTCTCTTATGTGAACGGGCCTGCTCGCGTGGATATGGGTGCTGCCGAGCGCTTACGAATGGGTCTTGTCAAAGACCGCCAG
>Ga0214472_10005709_pt1 | contig 13102 bp, 13 predicted proteins | sample RVTome_6_FD_207662 | JGI IMG/M metagenome (GOLD analysis project Ga0214472, IMG submission 207662) | Soil microbial communities from uranium-contaminated site in the Upper Colorado River Basin, Wyoming, United States - RVT140D175 | ecosystem: Environmental > Terrestrial > Soil > Contaminated >... | reverse complement strand
GAAGCTGTTCCGTACCATCCATTTCTCGGAGAAGTGTATCTAGGTTGTGTCTCATGACACAGGAAACCCCCTTCCCGAGCCCGCCGATCGGCTACCCCGAACTCGCTCCGCTTTCGACGGTCCCAGAGGTGGCCCTCTTCCTGTCCTGCTCGGAACGCAAGGTCCGTGACCTCATCGCCCGCGGAGAGCTGAGCATCACGCGCATCGGACGCCTCGTCCGGGTGCCGCGAGACGCGCTGCTCAAGTTCGTGACTGTGAGGACCGAGACGCCTGGGCCCGCGTCAGGCAAGTCGAGCAGTGAGGTGCACGCGGATGTTTGACGATCAGCTTCGGGCTGCGGCCGAGAAGTTGTACGGGCCAGTGGGCTCGGCGACCGACGTCGAGATACAAGGTGCAGCTCACGCAATTGCCCGGCGGAATCAAGTTCTGTTCGACGAACTGGTTGCAGGCCTCGAGCGCATGCGCGCTGGAGCGAGGGGTGCCAAACCGCGGCGCATTGAACTAGAGGGCATCGATCGCCTCGCCGGCGTCGTGCGACTCGCCGATGTCGCACCAGAGGAGACTCGCTGGTTGTGGCCCGGGCGGATCCCGATGGGGAAGCTGTCCGTTCTCGACGGTGATCCGAATGTCGGAAAGTCAACGGTATGTCTCGACCTAGCGGCCCGGGTCTCGACCGGGAGCAGCCTCCCCGAGCAACTGCAGGGGAACGATCCTCGCGGAGTCGTGATCCTCACAGCAGAAGACGGCCTGGCGGATACTGTCCGCCCTCGCCTGGAGGCGGCCGGCGGCGACCCGTCGAGGGTGGTGGCTCTCCAGGGCGTTCCCACACACGTGACGGGCGACTTCCCGGTGCTTCGCCTCCCGAGCATCCCTCAGGATCTCGATCTCCTCCACGAGGTGATCACCCAGGAAGACGCCGCCCTGGTAATCGTTGATCCGCTAAACGCGTACCTGAGCAACCGGATCGACGGGTATCGGGACCAAGACGTCCGATCGGGCTTAGCGCCGTTCGCTCAACTCGCCGCCGACACCGGAGCAGCGGTCGTGCTGGTGAGGCACCTGACCAAGCAGAGGGGGGCTCCGGCGCTGTACCGCGGAGGCGGGAGCATCGGCATCATCGGTGCGGCGCGCAGCGGTCTGCTGCTCGCACCCGATCCCGAGGACGAGAGCCTGCTCGTGCTGGCATCGACGAAGTCGAATCTTGCAGCCATGCCACCTTCGCTCGCCCTTCGCCGCGTCGATGCCGTCGAATTCGGATGTGCCCGGATCGAGTGGCTCGGCGAGACGGACCTCTCCGCCGATGACCTGCTCGAATCGGGCGAGGGAGGAAGACCGGATGTTCGCGAATGGCTCCGCGACCTCCTTATGTCTGAGGGCCCGATGGAGGCTCAGGTGGTGGTCGCTCGTGCGAGGAACGAGATCAATGCCGCGCGCCGAACGGTCTACCGCGCGGCGAACAAGATCGGCGTGAACCGGGAAAGGCAGTCGGTCTCAGGCGGTCCGTCGATCTGGTCAATCGGTCCGGCTGTGCCACTCTCGGATGGCACCACCCTGGTGGCGCAAGCGTTATCCCAGGCTGAGACCGAGGGGGTTGTGCCACGCTCCAATCGCACAACCCCGAGCTCGCGAACTGAAGTACTGATCTGTCCGAGATGCGGCAAGCAAGACTGCCGCCATCCAGAGCGGGCGTGCCTTGCCTTGAGAACAGGCGGGATCAGCTTCGCGGACGTCGAAGCCAACGACACCACCAACGACGATGCGTGATGACCTCCACCACGTCCACGGTTGCTTGTCAACGGTTGAAATGGTAAAATATGGGGTGATAGTCCTCCTCTCCCGTTCTGTTATTCCGCCCCCGGGTCGCTTCGGCGCGGCATGAGCTTCTCTGGCCGCGTCGTTCATCGAGAGACCACACAGGGGATCTCCTGGGGGTATGTCATCGAGTTGGGCGCTGATCCAGGCACCGGCCGTAGGGTGCGACAGGTACGGCGGGGCTTCCCCACGCGAATGGAGGCGGAGGCTGAGCTTCGCCGCGAGCTGGTGGACTTAGAGTCGGGGCTTCAGGTCGATCGCAGCCTCATGACCGTGGGCGACTACCTGCTTGGCGAATGGTTGCCGGCGCATGCTCAACAGATTCGAGGGAACACCCTCGACTCGTATCGCTCCGCGATCTCCTGTCACATCGCGCCACACATCGGTGCCCTCCGCTTGCAGCAAGTGGGGCCCCGCGACCTCAATCGCCTCTACCAGACCCTCGGAGAATCTGGCTCTCAGTCGGGTGGCCCGCTGTCTCCTAAGACCATCCGCAACGCACATGTGGTGTTGCGGCGGGCGTTTGAGGATGCCGTGCGTTGGGGTCTGCTGCGTCGGAATCCAGTGGCCGCAGCCTCGCCACCATCCAATGGCGGGCGGGGCCGGGTACCCGATCCGTGGCAGCGTCATGAACTCCTCCGCTTCCTGCGATACGTCGAAGGCACACCTCACGAGGCGCTGTGGTTCGTGGCTGGGACGACCGGCATGCGCCGAAGCGAGATTCTGGGGCTCCGTTGGATGGACGTTGATCTGGCTTCAGGGCGGCTGTCGGTTGTGCAGACGGTGGTACTCGTGAAGGGGAGTCCGCAGCTCGGCCGACCCAAGACCAAGCGCTCTGCACGTCGGGTACACCTCGACGAGCGGACAGTCGCAGCGCTCGGCCGGCTCCGCTCACGTGAGGGAGAGGTGGCACCTGACGACGCCCTCATCTTCACTCGTGATGGTCGGCCGCTGCGCCCGGATTGGGTGACTAACCGGTTCCGTCGGCTCTGCCAGGAGGCTGGTCTACGACGTGTACGCCTCCACGACCTCCGCCACGCCTGGGCGACTCTTGCTCTTGAGGAGGGGATCAACCCCAAGATCGTCTCCGACCAGCTCGGTCACGCCGACGTCTCGATCACACTCGATACCTACTCCCATGTGCTTCCCAGCCTCCAAGCCGAAGCCGTCGCTCGGGTATCGGATGCCATCTGGCAGGCCGACCACCCGTCTCTTCCGAATCTGCGTATCGTCGGGGGCTGAGGGGCACCGGTCTGAACTCGTCGTGCGCCACGGGAGGTACTTCCTTGGTACCTCGGAAGCCACGACGACTCGTCTCGGGTATCTGATACCCGAGAGGCCGTCGTAACCGAGGGAACGCAAAGGAGACACCTCCGGTCGGAGGTCCGGGTTCAGTACCAGATGACCGCAGAGTCGCTTCCATCCACGGGGAGCGTCTGGGCGTCGCCTCGGGCCTTGCGACGTGCGGACCATCCTGCCGCTGCTGCGTCGATCACGTCATCAGCAGCAGCCGATCCGGCCGTACCGATCTCGGCGGGAACGGCAATGCCCCGAGAGTTGAGCAGTGCACGTCGTTGCTCAAGTCCGGCCCAAGTCCTCTTCGAGTACTCGATGTGAGCATCGGCCATGGCAGCGAAAGACACCTCAGGATGCACCTCCACGATCCGGCGGTCCCTTCCGGCCGCGTGGGAGACCTCAAGAATGCGCGGAGCAAGCGCGAATGCCTGGGCCGGTACACCGACTCCGTAGCGCTCACGCGCGATCCGTTGTGCGGTGGGGTAGTCGGCTGCCTCCAGGACATCTCGGGGCAGAGTCGGAAACACGCTCGACCTCCGCGGACCCACGAATCGACGCGCTTCAACATCTGCGGCTCTCGGGGGCCTCTCGGGCAAACCAAGCGGGATATCTACGCCTAAGACCTCAACGTCGGTCAATGCGTCGACCAACTCGTCGAACGTCGACCCAAGCGACGCTCCAAGAAACCCTGAGGAGTCCAGCACGACGGCGACCCACCCCGCCTTCGACCAGTCGACCCCCGCAGCCAGCACCCCAGCCATTGGTGCTACTTATCGGCTGTAGACATAGAGTCATCATCGCATCGAATCTCCGCCGGTGCCGGGACGACGACGATCTCCCCAATACCTCCACCGACGCCTCGCCGAGAACGTCGCAACCAGACGCCGCTCGCTGGGGATCTCCCAAGAGGAGCTAGCCGATCGCTGCGGGTTGCACCGCACATACATCGGGGGAATCGAACGCGCCGAACGCAACATCAGCCTCGCCACGCTCGAACAGCTCGCCAGCGGCCTTCAGACGAAACCGAGCGACCTTCTCAGCTAGCGAGCCCAACTCATCGAGCTTCCCCGCTCGATCGGGCACCGCGGACTGGACACAATGAGATACTCGACCGCATGACGACTGACTGGCGGCCGGATTGGGTCACCGACCGGCCCGGATTCGTAGCGATCCCGGAAGATGGGCGTGACGAGTTCCATGCCCGGATCTTCGAGCATCTCCGCAGCGCTCACGACTGGGGAGAATCCGCGCGAATTATCGATGTTGGGAGCGAACGCGTCCATGAGCTCTTAGCCAACACGCCGTCTGGTCCCCACAAGTCAAGGCTTTGGATCGCCGTTCGCCCAGGTGGCCTCATGGTTCGGGTCGCCGGTACCGGGAGCCCCGACGAGGCCGACTACCGGCTGTGGGAGGCTGCTGTTGAGCACGCAGTTTCGGTGCTGGGTGAAGTCACCCCGTTCGAATGGACAGCACACCTCGCCCAGGCTCCGCAGCCGCTTGCGCAGAGGCAGATGCGGCTCCGCTCCCCAACGAGGGTCAGCGACGACCTGGAGCTGCTGCCCGTCGATGGCGTGATGATGACCGAGGCGTTGACGACCGTCGGCAAGACCTTCGCCAGCCAGCATTACTCGGCGCTCATCTCGGTCAGGGGAGTGACTGAGTGCTACCGCTGGTCGCACGTCGGCGAGGCCGCAACTCTCGAGCGGTTGCGGCTGCTGTCGGGTCTTCTGTCTCTCGCCTGGGATGTGGCCTGGTACTTGCGTGATGGACCGTCGGCCAGCCCCGAACGCTGGTACGGAGCAGCCGGACCTGTCAGCGGGAGCACCTACCGCTGGTTCACTCTTGGGGCTGATGACCCCATGCTGCCGTCGCCGGTTGACCTCCCGAAGTGGTTCGGTGCTGTCTATGAGAGCCTGCTGGCGGGTCAAGGTGATCGATTGACGCGTGCGCTCCTGATGCACCACGAGGGTGTGCTCATCTCGCGCGAACATCCGTCCCTAGCGCTGGTGGCGTTCACGGCGGTGGTCGAGACCATCGGTGCCAGCAGGACGAAGCCGACGCGATGTCAGACATGTAGGCAGATCACCGGCAGCACTGAGCGGTTCCGCGCCACACTTGCGACCGTTATCGGATCTGACCGGGCGAAGCGGCTGGGAGAGTTGTACTCCAAGCGTTCCACGACAGCCCACGCCTCACACCTTCACGGCCGCGAGGCAATGGCGGGCGGCTGGGGACGGCTCAGCCTCTACGAACCCGATCCCGCGTCCTTCTTTGAGGCTGGGGAGCTGGAGACCCTCCGAAATGCAAGCCGGTTGCTCCTCCTCCGGGCAATCGACGTCGAGTAGCCAATCGGGGAGATCCGATGGAGAGCAGCAGGCGCTCCACGATGCGGTCCGCAGACCCACTCCGAAGCATGACCTGCCCGCATTCGCGCCGGCTGACTCTGCCCGGGTGGGCACAAAAACGCGCGCATGCGCGCGAGGCACCCGGATCGGCACCCTGACTGCGCCAACCAGCGGCGAGACCCTTGTACGGCCAGGAGCTGCGGGTCGGTGGGGCACTAGGTGGCACGCCTCGTCGGGAGTGGTGGCGTAGATTCGCCACGGAAACATGCACCAGCAGTGGGGGCAACTTAGGGAATCTCTTGCGGGGCTGAACGGCGCCGATCTAGCTTGCGGCATAGGAGCTCTTCAGTTGATGCCCGTGAATGCTGAGCGGCAATTGCGGCTCGAGCGATTTGCGGCAGTCGTCTACTCGCTCCCGCATGACAGCCAGAGACCCCGCATGTCGGCTGGGCGATGGCGATCGCTGCTGAATGGTCCTCCCATCGTGACGCCCGGCGTCCAATCCGCCGAGGACCCATTCGAAACTCCTTTCACGGATTCCGTGAGCTACGTGGGCGGCTCCTACCTTGTTCTGCCAGGGATCGCAGAAGATGCATCGGAGGCTTGTCGTGTCCTGCTTCGCGCAGCCGCTAGCGATCGTGACCGAGACGAAGGCATCTTCGGACCGTCGATTGAGCATTTGATGTACGCGACCCTGCGGATCAGTGACGAGGTCGCGCGCAGGGCGGGTCTATCCCGGTCGGTGCAAGCCGGAAGTACCACGAATGGAACGCTCGAGATCCCCAATAGAGAGGAATTCGACCGGCTAAAGGGGGCGGTGAGATTCAGCGGCGACGAGTTGACGTCGATCGTCCACCCCTTCGGCTCCGCTGTGTTGGATCCGATTGTTGCGAGGTTCGGCGAAGTGGACCTCGACCCCGACAAGGATTCCGATCTCAGCTTTCCGTACACGAAACCCATCCTGACCGATGGGGAGCAGTACATAGTCGCACTTCCCGCCGGTCTGTTAGTCGCTTTGCGTCACGCGGCGGTTCTTGGGGCTGTGGAGTATCGCCGGGGAGCGCTCGTGCCGATTCTTCGAGAGATCGTCGCTTCGGCATCTGCCCTGGACGTGGACCGGATGGGATGGCGCAGGATGTCTTGGCCTGGATCTGAGCAGCCAGACTGGTGCCGCGAGAGTTTCTGGCGTTTCGATGTCGATAAGTACGCGCACCTCGTCGTCATTGTCGACGACCTTTCGGGCTACGAGGCCACCGACCCCTTCGGGAGTTGGCGTCCTTCGTCATTGGCTGGAGACGTGGACGATCGATTCAGGGAGGTGGCCCAGGAGTTGCGCAGCAACTCTGCGTTCGATCTCCAACTGCTCCACCTGCTGGTCGTCCAGGGAATGGGGAGGAGCACCCTCATGCCCGTTGCTCACAAGGAGGCGAGAGACCAAGTAGTAGTCCTGTCCCGTTCCTCGCTTCGGGTAATCGCTGCGCTCGAGTCGGGAGAGCCACTCGCTCTCTGGAAATTCGCGCAATCGAGGGCACGACTCCTCGAGACCACCGTCGTTCAGTCCTTCAGCCAACTGGACGAGTACGCCGTCTACCGGAATGCGCGGCATAGCTTCTATCTTGCTGACGACCGACTGCCGGACTTCGCCGTGATCCCCTCTGACGCGGGCCTCGACGTACGGCTTGAGGTCCAGCAGCGACTCGATCCCCACGGGGTCAAGCACTGGGCCAGCAAGGGGATCGTCGACGTGGAGCGCTCGGCGAGTGCTGGACCTCCGATCTTTGTGGCCGACCCAAGACGGGATGGGCTGTTTGCGCTTCTGGTGGAACACCCGTCATTCCTGGTGTGGGTCCACCCAGGCGCGGGCCAGTCCGAGCGCGCTAGGCCATTCTTGGGTGAGCTGGTCGACTGCGTCGCTTACTGGATCTGGGAGTCGGCCTCTGCCATCGAGAGAACAGCATCAGCACTGTCGACCAGGTTTGGCGCACTGGTGGTCGAGGTCTCCATCGAACAGCCGGAACTGTGGGGCGATCTGAATGGGATGACCGATTGCGGGGACTGGCTCAACCTTTCCCACGATGTCGGTGGGACAATTCACATCGAACTCACGGTCGCGGCCCAGGCCGCCCTTGGCGGTTCTGATAACTCTGGAGAACGAGTTCTTCTTGAGGCCCTGCTGCGCGAGATTGGCCGTCTCGCGGCAGCCGTTGGTGTGGACGGGCTGTCAGGCGAAGTGGAAACTCTTGTTGACGCGATCGCCCCCCTTGGCCTTAAGAAGAAGCTCGTGGTTCTCGCGGAACACCAGAATCCCCAGCTCGTCGATAGGAGTCTGCCGCGAGCGCGGCCGATCCAAGATGCCGATATCGAGCGCGTGTTGGACACAGCAATAGACACACTGGACCGGCTCGCTATACCGGATGGAGAAATCCCCGAAGACCGGCGGGTCGGTGTCCTCAACGAGATCGTCAAGGATCGGTTCAAGGAATTCGGTGAACTGGTCGGTCGCCTCGATGGCACAGACCTCGTCGCGCAGTTGATTCAGAGCCACGAAGCGATCGTTGCCGGGATCGCACATCACCGCCTGACCTTGCCAACCCAGATCCTCTGCTACGGCGACGACGACGACTACCTGAAGTCGCTCCGAGATTGGGGCGACGATCTGCAATCTGCCGACCTAGCCCATCGATTCATTTTGGAGTATGTCGCCGCTCAGCCACCGTCGGGGGATGAGCCTCTGAGCTTGGCAACACGCGACTACCTGCTCGCGCTGTCAAACGAGATCATCAATAAGGGCACCCTCAGTGATGCCATTCAGTACAAACTCTCAGAGGTCGTCCTAAGCCGACTTCGGTCGGGGCGACTCGGCACACACGGCGACGACCCATATCGGGCGAGCATCGAGGCTTTTAGACCGATCAAGTTTCGAGCCGACCGGGAAGCAGCTACCTCTCACTTCGGGAACCACTGGAGGGAGTTCGAGGCCACCGACCCGCCGCCCCTTGCCGCCGAGATGGACGCCGCTGTGCGCGCCGAGTGGGGCGTGAGCATCACGGAACTGGCCCACCTACTGGGCGACTTGACGAATCTAGGTCTGACCGGTGACGAGGATCCGCCTCGTATGCCCCGGTCGACGCTTCTCGACGAACTGGTGGCTTCCCTTGGGTGGACACGCGAGAGGGTTGACCTGGGAATCGAGATGCTTTCTCTCCGGCCACGAACGGCCTTCATGTCCGGCGCGGAAGCACCCGACATCTACCCGTGGCGCTTCAATCGATCGATGTCCTACGTCAGACGTCCGCTAATCGTGGTGGAGGGGAGCGGAGTTGACCACGTCGCCTGGGGATTTAGGCACATCGACCGGGTGGGCCCCAGCCTGGTCGAACTGATTCTGGGCGGAAGGCTGAAGGCTCGCTCCGTGGAGTTGCAGCGCTTCATGGGGGAGATGCGTCACCGCGATGGTGAGGCCTTCAATGATCTCGTTGCAGACGCGCTGGCCGTGAGGTTCCCTTACCTCCGTCGGCGCGTCAAGCGTGTCGGGAGTCTGCGACTCGAGCGATCGCCAGGGCAAGACATTGGGGATATTGACATCCTGCTTGTAGACCCTCCGAGTGGGCGTGTGGTTGTCGCTGAGACGAAGAACCTGGAGCTGGCACGGACACCCGCGGAACTCCGACACCAAGTCGAGTCCCTGAGCGTTGGAGGGGATTCGGCTATCGGGCGAGTGCGAGAGCGGGTTGAGTGGGTTGATGGTCACCTCGGCGACGTGCTTGGCTGGATCGGCGTTCCCGACGGCGAAAAGCCCTGGACAGTGAACGGATTGATCGTTGTCAGCCGGCCGCTCATGGTGCACTTCAGAGGGGACTCGGTCACCCGCCTGCTCACGCTCGATGAACTGAGAGGTGAGTTCGATCTGGCCTGACGATGCCGAGCCTTCGTCTCAGCCGATGGCACCCGGGAGGACACCCAAGAGCTCGATTCATCTCGCGCGCTCCGGGGGCCCACCCAGCGCAGACCCCATGGCACCAGGTCGCCTACCTGGCGCGATAAGAGACTGATACTGGACGCCGTCCGAGTGAACGAGTCCTTCGGGACACGCCGTTCGGCTACGGCTGAGGATTACCCCTGGTTCGGTGATCGAGCAAACGAACGAGGAGGCTGCCCACGACGTGAACGACCAGCCACGCATCGGATGGACTTGCCGGAGCCGCGTTATGTGCATCGCCCTTGTTGCTCCGGTCTGCCTCCAGCCATTCCCCAAGCTTCCGGTCGTAGTCCGTGAGGAGACCCATTCGAACCGCCGCGTCGATGCATTTCGAGACCGTGTTGCCGCGCGCGCCAAGGCCGCCGAGAGCTTCCTGGAGCGCGGTTGTCGCGTCGGTAATCGCGTCCTCGGGGCTGCCCTCGTGTATCTCCCTCAGTGCTCCGAGAAAGGCCGTCTCCGCAGCTTCCATCCCAGTTGTGTCACCCAGAAGGGATAGTGCCGGGCGAACGACGTCTTCGTGGAGTACGCGGGAGTCGAAGCCCACGAACTGATCGCCTACCAGATCGACCTTTACCCAATGCTCCCGAAGAACGGTCTCGATGGTGCTTCGTAGCGTCGGCAGGCGTCGTTCGTATGCCCATCGATCCTCTCGACTCACACCGCCCATCGACTCGACGGAAGCGATTGCTCCGAACCGGAGCACCGCCTCCAAGATGCTGAAGACAACGTCCTCGTGCGCCTGCTTGAGGGCGTCTACAACGTCGAGTTCTGGCCGACCGGCCCAGCCCCCAAGGTCAGAGAGGCCGAGATCCTCCAGCACCGCACGCTGGACCAATCCCCAGGGATCCGTCATGCCGAAGCCTTCACCGGTCCCGCTGAAGAAGTTCTCGACAGCGTATGCCAGTTTCCGGCGGGCGTTGACGTCAAGGTCTTCGCGCCAGAGCGCCTCGCCGGCCTCATGGGCTCGAGTCCGTTGATCGTTGCGTTTGCGGCGCCCATAGAACACAAGGCCCGATTGTAAACTTCGAATACGCAGCTTCTGGGAGAACCCGCCAATCACTCAACCTCGTGACGGCGTCGGGCACTCCCCTGGATGCCCACCGGCAACATCGGATGGCACCCGTTGGGCGGACGATGGACCGGATCGTGTCCGACGTCGATGCTAAGTTACATTGACGTCATTCCTAGGGGTCCTCCATTGGGCGAAAAGCTCCGAACGACACCCGGTCAGACAGTTACACATCATCGTCTCATCCTCGGGGATGCTCGCGACATGCTCGAGGTCGACGGCGACTCGGTCGGGCTCGTGGTTACGTCGCCGCCATATTGGACCTTGAAGAAGTATCCCGACAACACCGACCAGCTCGGAGAGATCGAGGACTACGAGCTCTTCCAGAAGGAGCTCGCCAGGGTCTGGGAGGAGTGCTACCGGGTGCTTCTTCCCGGGGGTCGGCTTTGCGTCAACGTCGGCGATGTGACTCTGTCCCGGAGGGCACACGGTCGACACCGGGTGGTGCCGCTACACGCCGACATCCTTGTTCGTGCCCGCGAGATCGGATTCGACCCCCTGAACCCGATCTACTGGTGGAAGCGAACCAACATGAAGACCGAGATGTCCCGCACGGGGTCCTACTTCCTCGGCTCTCGGGTCCCCGCATGTCACCTACAACCCCGACTCCTCCACGGTCACGGGCACTCGCCTCCACCGCCCCTACGGGGAACTGCGGTTCGAGTCGGGTGCGCTGCCGGGTGACCGCGGGTACACCGGCCAACAGGCCGACCCCACCGGGCTGATGTACTACGGGGCCAGGTACTACTCGCCGGGACTGATGAGCTTCATCTCGGCGGACACGATCGTGCCCGACCCGAGCCACAGCGGTGACCTGAACCGGTACGGGTATGTGCGGAATAGCCCGATCCAGTATGACGACCCGACTGGGCACTGCGGCGTCTCCTGCGGCCCCTTCATGTTGGATGGAGGCGGCGCCAACGAGGATCTGGTCAGGTGCGCGACCGCCGAGTGCACCCGGATTCCAGCACCGATCTACGTCGAGCCTGCGGAGAACTACGACCCGAGTTGGCTGTTCCCGTGGGTTGGCGCCGGACTCGTCGCGATCGGATCCGCCGGAGCTGGCTTTGTGGTGGCGGTCGCGCCCGAGATCTTGGACCTACTCGACGAACTCGTATCCGGCGACTATGACGAGGCCGCAAACACGTCTGTCGACATTGGGTTACGGGGGGGTGCGGCATCTTTGTTCCACCGGCTTTGGGAGCACTGCACGGGGGTTGGTTGTAAGCCGGGGGGCGTTCCTCTCCATGTGTGGGTCGAAGAGCATGTTCACGACGTCGTCTTCGACTACCGGCCAGAGGATACGGTTGGCGGCAGCTATCTAGCCCCCGGCAGCACGCCACCGGTCGGTGAGAATTCGCGGTGGGGACCAGGTATCGGGGGAGGTGCGATTGTTCTCAACCGATGACCTCGTATTCCTGAAGTACCGACCCCGGCTCTATCGCCACATGGCCCTCCTGACGATCGGCGCCGGGGCGGGTGCGCTGCTCGTCGCGTCACCAGAGAACTACGAATACGGCAAGATCCTCAGCCGCGAATTGGTCTTTGCGCTAGGTCTGGTTGGGCTCGTTGGGGCGCTGCGAGGAGTCGTGATCACCTGTCTCGAGATTCGCCGAGGAGCCGTGGCAGTTCGCATCACCAACGAGCGGCTCTATGACATGACCGGGGGAAGGACGAAGCGGGAAACTGAGTCAGTTAGGTGGCGGCGCGTGGTGTCCATGGAGCAACGCCCCGAGGCGACCCGAACCCTTCTCGTGCTCCGAACCATTGACGGGAATGATCTGGAGATCGAGTTGACCATGCTCAGTCCAGCGGATGGCAGCCGTCTGATGGAGGAGGTGCGGAAACGTCTCGAATATCGGTAGCAGGAGACGCCGCCCGCGTCCGCCTTGGCCAGGCTTGACCACCCACCCTCGCACGACGACTACGCAGACCCGATCAGACGCCGTTGACGATCCGTGGTCATGACTCGTTGGATGGCCGGCGAGACAGTGGGTTCGTTCACGCTGACGACATAAGTTCACAGGGAAGCTGTAACGAGCGAAGACAATGAGAGTACGTCCGCATGACCGTCAGCTTCTGGTGTCGGAGTGCCCCATCATCCTTGGGATCACGGCATACGGTCGGCGAAGGGAGACGTGAAGGGGTTGTCAGTGAGCCGCCGTACAGCCCTCACACAGCCCTTGTCGCTGTCCATCAGACGGGCACCGCGTCCCGGAAATCCCTTCGCTTGGCGACAATCCCCTGGTCACGGCCTGCCAGGATCAGATTCTTGAACCGTGTGCGAGGAGGACTGACTTCCGCCTGGGTGGACGGATCGTGCCAGGCCCAAGCGGGCGAGTGCGCGTGCGGCACCCCGCCTGGCACCTCGGCTAAGCCGGGGCGTCGCGGAGACTCGTGCACCACCTGTCCCGGGTGCGTCGGGACCGGCACGGCGACGCACGCCGTCCCACGTTCAGGACGGGCCTCCTCGCGGTTGAGGGCCTAGTGAGCTAATCGCTCGTGGAGGTTCGAGTCCTCTCTCCGACACCGACACAAAGCTGACTACACGCGTGATCGCGATTTCTCGACGACGCCGTCCGCGGACCCCACTCTGTTTAG